>JAABUP010002603.1_pt1 | contig 34338 bp, 45 predicted proteins | sample 5559201 | NCBI WGS metagenome assembly JAABUP01 (sample SAMN10711887, study PRJNA513373) | rock metagenome | isolation source: Antarctica rocks | place: Antarctica
TCGTTCTAGACTGTCTTGATGTTTTCCACATTTGACCTTCGTCTTCTTCTATATGTGATCAGACTTGCTGGCTGGCTAAAGCATTGTAATCTCTCTCTCTCTCTCTCTCTCTCTGCTTGTTGGTTGGATGCAAAAGTGACATGTCTGTACAGGGAAGCTTCAACTTGATCGGACCTGGATGACCGACAGATTCAAAAAGTGGAATTGGGAGGCTGCGCAAGGACTCATCAAGCAGTGTGTGTGATTGTACAGCAGCATATGACATAAGTTGAATTATCGGTCACACGAATTTTAGCCTGCAAGAGCAGCAATTCCTGCAAGCACCGAGTCCAAATTTAGAAAGAGATTGGAATGAACCAACACAGGAAGGATTGCAAGGTCACATTCAATACTTACAGTGTACAGGTCGTAACATCACTGCACAGCTCATGCTTTGGTTGCAATCATGTCGAATGAAACTCTTCTCAGTGGCACAAAAATAAGAAATTAATGAATTAAGCATGACAGCTGAGCAACTTTGTACTTTAGCAGCAAACATCAGTGCAAGACAGCAAATGTACAATCTGGTGTCAAATTCTGACGTTTCAAGCGAAACATGTGCTCATCAATAGCAAAAGGCTTACATGTCATCAGCAGAATGACAGGCAAACAGTGGTCAGAATTCAGTGTCTGAGTCAGACATGTCAGTAACATCACTGCCAGCATTTGAGGTGTCAGTATCAGCATCAGAACCCTGTGCATAAGCTGTGCCAATAGTTCGCTCATTAGCAGCAATGTTTGCAGCAAGCAAGAAGGGTGTGGAGTTTGAGCTGGCAAGCAAAGCCCTGCGCTCTTTGCACAGCTTGTCCTTGATGGCCTTGGCTGTGTCTGCCTCATAGTTGCAGATCTGCTCGAGAGGAACTTGCGCCATTGCATCAGCAGAACCATCAGAGTTGTGGAAGACTTGTTGCATGGCCGAAATTCCCCTTTGTACACTGTCCTGCACTGATGCTGCTGCAGCCTTGCGTGGGCTGTTCCTGCTGTGTAGCCAGTCAAAGATCTTGGGCTGCAATTCACCCCAAATCCCATGCAGCAACAGATGTGATCCGCTGCCCTGACAGCAATCCTCCAAAGACTCCTGCCATGTTGCACTGCACTCCACAGCAGCGTTGCTGTCATTGCAAAATGCTGCCTTGAGTTCCTTGATACATTTGCCCAGCTCAGGCACTGAAGCCGCATGTCGGACAGCCTTGCGCCAAGCATTACGTTTGCCCTTCCAGTGCTTGCGTACTGCTGTCCATGGCACTGAGTCTTCTGCCTCCATGAGCTGCCTCTGAACGGCTTCCACCACTTCTTGCCGTTGCAAGCTGCTAGGTAGGCTGGCAGCGCTTGCCGGTCTGCTGAAGCCAGGCACAGGCAGGGGGATGTCTGAGAAGATGCTTGTGTTGTGGGACAAAGCTGGCAGGCCAAGTCCACCACTGCTTGGCCTCACAGCAGCACTGGGCATGGCTGCAAGTTCAAACACGCTGTCACAATCTTTGAAAGGTGTGGATGTGTATGACAGCACAGCAAATTGGTAGACACTTGTTTGTGAGGTGACATAGCCAGCAACTATCAAGTCATGCATGCGACTGGAAAGACATACTGTTTTGTCCTCACAACACAGCTCAACCTCCACAGATGCAATAACAAGGCATGACACTAGTCAATCGCTGTCACTGACCAAGGGACATTGGATGTGAAGTTTCCAGAAACAGGTCTCCATCCAGCCCGCCAACAAGCCCGTCCAAGTCATGAAGAAGCTCAGGGAAGTCAGCAATGAGAGCAGCTTCGGTAATAGCAGGCTGCTGTGACTGGCTTGGATGAGCAGGGTCCATGCGCACCACACGCCCAGGCTCTATGTGAGCAAGATATCGCTGCTGCACTTGCTCATTCAGCCTAAGAGTGGGGATGAAGATGTTAACCCAGCCATTAGTCAGCACCTGGGTCACCTGGCCCTCTTTGCCAACGACAGCCTGATTCATTTTGCGACTGGAGCTAGTGATGACTACCCTGTGCATCACATGTTGTGGCATTAGCTGCAGTCTGCAGAAAGACTGGGATACCTTGCACCCGAAAGCATACGTGGTATGACTTTGTGCTGACCTGTCACCCTCTTTAAACTCCCGGCCTCCAAAATGGCTGTAATTTGGTGAAGTGCCTGTGTTCGGCGTTTCACTGCTGAAGGCAGCCTGCAGAGACTGATGAAAGAGTAAGCAAGGGGTATGCTGCAATGATGTTGCTCAGTGTCGTGCATGAGGTCATTGTGCAAAGCCTTACCCCAAGCAGACTCACAGCAGCTTTGGCTGCTGCAAGCACATGACTTGTCTGTACAGCTTGCTGAAAAGCTATATCTTGCATCAGCCGCATTGCTAGTACATCTGCCTGCAAGAGGCAGCACAGCACGGTCATGTGCCCGACACCGCTGAGGTGATTGTACAGCCCGCATCTGACTGACACATACTTGGGACGCAATTGGACTTTTGTGAAAGATTTGTCCGGTTGCGCTGGCAGGCACCATTACGCTGAGGGCGGGGGACACCATGGGAAAGCTTTGTATGGGGTTAGCATAGGCAAGAGGCAGTCCGCTGGACACTGCTGGGTCTCTTGCCAAAGTAGGGTGAGAAGCCTCCGGAAGCGCATCCTCATCGAGAGCTAGCGTTCCGTAGCTGTGTAGGCCTGAAGCTGTCGGTGCCACAGCTGAGCTTGCATATGACGCAGCGTGCAAAGCCATAATCCGTCAAGGAAACAGGGACGCTGTCAGTAGGCTGCTGCCTCACAGCTTTGTTGATGCGGGTACACACTCGACAATTGCAGTTGCAAAACAACGTGCGCACAAGATGGCATGTCGAAGGGACGTGACCTGCACTAGCAAGGAACACAAAGGTTGCCTGTGTTGACTCTCGCTGCAACGGGCTAGTTGACTGGGTATTAGTCATGAGCCGGATAAGCAGTAAAGAAGAAGACATGCATCAGTGATCACTACGCTTCTTTTGGCGACTGCATGCCGAGCGATCGGTTTCACCGACAATTGAAATCAGCGGTGTGAAGTATGACGCTCGCCGATGAGCAGAAGTCCCTGGCAATACAAGCCCAGGCGGCGGCAGCAAAGCAAGGCGACACCGTTCGGAGCTTGAAAGCATCGCTTAAAGACGGGAAAGCCGAGAAGGCAAGCAGTACCGCAAATGTCTGCTCATCAGTGCATGCACAGTCGCTGAGGTCTCGCCTTCCCTGATATACTGATTTGACTTGTGTAGAGTGACGTCGAAAATGCGATTCAAGAGCTGAAGAAGCTAAAGACTGAAGCAGATGCCGCTCAGAAGGTATGGATTGTCAGGTCTTTTGCGAACTCCGCTGCGTACTTAACTGCCCCACATTGACTGCTTCAGTGCAGGCGTATGAAAGCTCTGCTGGCGACTCTGCAGAACAAAGCAAGGAAGCGTTCAGGGCTCAAGTTGTGAGTGCTGCTGATAGCTGCCTGTGCTTGCTGTCAAGGCATTCACATGTGTGCTGGATGTTTAGACTGAGGTTTGCCTTTGCAGACAGGTGTACTGGAGCGGCGCCTATTCTACATGCCTTCCTTCAAGATATATGGCAGCGTCGCAGGCTTCTATGACTATGGACCTCCTGGATGTGCAGTCAAGCAATATATCACTCAATACTGGCGCCAGCATTTTGTCCTGGAGGAAGACATGTTGCAGGTGTTGCATAGCATCTCCCTGCATCTATGCTGTAAAGAAAGTCCTCAACAGGACCAGGAGTGGTTAGGCAAAAGGCCCACAAGCTTGTGTTGTGTGAAAATTGCTGCCAGCTAATCATGTCAGGTAGAGTATGAGCAGCAGTGCTTTAGCAAGAGTTAGCTACAACCAGCAAAACAAGCTGTTTGCTTGCTGTGGTAATAGCATAGACTCATTGTTGCTTCATCCATGCAGCTTTTGTTACCTTTGCAACAGTCTAGAGCAAAACATGCATAGCTCCTGCTTGTCAGCAACGTGTGGTCCCCACATTCAGCGTGCAAGGGGTTGCAGGTAGAATGTCCAGCTGTCACCCCAGAAGTGGTCCTGAAGGCATCAGGCCATGTTGAGCGATTCACTGACTTCATGGTGACAGACGCCAAAACTGGTGACTGCCACAGGGCTGACCATCTGCTCAAGGGGCATTTGGAAGCCCTGCTTGAAGACAAGAAAACACCTTTGTCATCTGACAAGGCACAGGTGTGTCAGTGCACCATGCTCTGCGTTGCAGAACACACCATGAACACTTCCCTTGCTTTGTGCCGCTATGGCAATGCGTAGTCAATGTCAGTGCACTTTGCTCTGGCCTTGGCATTGCAGATTTGCTCCATAGTCTGTGCCACAGTGTCTTTCTACTTGCTTCACAACGCATGCACAGACAAGCAATCAATCAGCACAGCATATTTAATGTGTCCAAACATCCGACATCACAGCATCCCTCAAGTGATGCTGCATTGCACCAGGAGGTGAACCATCTTTTAGCCAGTGTAGACGAGCTTTCAGCCAAGCAGCTTGGCGATGCCCTGACAGCATATGATGTCAAGTCGCCAGACACCAAAAATGACATTTCTGCCCCCTTCCCCTTCAACCTTATGTTCAAGACCTCTATTGGACCCAAAGGGGACCAAGTTGGCTACTTGCGCCCAGAGACTGCTCAGGGTCTCTTTGTCAACTTCAGGTACAATGCTGTCGCATCTTTACTGCCGCAATTTATATTGTGTCTTGCCAGGCAGCATATCGACATATTTCCCATCCTGCTGCTGTAAAGAACAATATTTGTCAGCTGAAGTGTGGAATGGTATATCGGGATGGCTTCTATACATTCGTCCAAACTAGATAAATCTTAATGTAAGCTCTGACACTGAATCCAACGACAATTGAATCCAACGACAATTGAATCCAACGATGCTCTGTTTGCCACAGGGACTTGTTATATTACAACGGTGGCAAGTTGCCATTTGCAGCAGCACAAATTGGGCAGTCATATAGAAATGAGATCTCCCCCAGAGCTGGTCTGATCCGTGTGCGGGAATTTACGCAAGCAGAGATAGAGCACTTCTGCCATCCCAAGCACAAGGTGCGCCTTCTAGTGGTTCCTGTTTGTGTGAGCATTTCGAAACATGCCCAGACTACCAGATGCAGCTGGATCTTTGTCTACATGCTCCCAGACATGCCCAGAGCCTTATTGACGACAGCAAGGCAGCATCATCTAATTTTTTCATGTACACCTTCAGCAATTGATATGTATGTAGCCTGAAAGCACACACACCTCAACCCAACAAGCCCAGTCGACAACCACAACAGTGTCGTTCTGCACAGGTGCTCAATTGTCTGCTGCACTGTTTGCTTCTCCATGTATCCAATGAAGGAATGTGTGGCTGCACAGGACCACCCAAAGTTCCAGACTGTGGCGGAAGAGGAGCCTTTGTTGTATTCTCGGGAGCAGCAGATGGGTGCAGACAAGCAAGCCCAGCCCATGAAACTAGGCCAAGCAGTTCAGCAGGGCATCATAGGCAGTCAAACACTCGCATACTTCATTGGTCGCACTTACCTGTACATGAAGAAGATTGGGATGGACCCCAAGCGGCTGCGCTTCAGGCAACACTTGCAGAATGAGATGGCTCACTACGCCTCAGACTGCTGGGATGCTGAAGCAGAATGCAGCTATGGCTGGATTGAATGCGCTGGCCTCTCTGATCGGTCAGCCTTTGACCTCAAGGTACATACTTCTGTCTGACCATCTGCAGCTGTATGCAAGCGCTGATGCTTGACTTGGGAATTTGTGGTTGAGACGCGCAAGCTACATCCTGTATGCTCAATGACAACTTGTGCATGGGCAAGAAAAGCTAAATCCACTGGCTGTTTCATGACGTTGATTTTTTTTGGTGTCCGTTTACATTTAAATCTGATTAAGAGCATACAAAATTGAGCAATGGTGTTAGGCTGTCTGCTGGAGTGAGGCTGTTGGGCTGACTGTTGCAGGCCCACGCAGCTAAGAGTAAGCAAGATATGACTGCGTTTGAGAAGTATGATGAGCCACAGCTGAAGGTCATAGTCAAGGCCAACAAGCAGGCGCTGGGCAAGACTTTCAAACGTCAAGCACAATCCATACAAGATGCGCTAGAACAAATGCAGGTGTGCAATGCTACCATGACTTCACGTGCTGGTCCTTTCAAACACAACAAACCTAGCCCCTTTTATTTGGCATGTGCTGCTTTGCCACCTATTTTGCTGAATCATCACCACCTGCATCATGATCTGATTTGACAACATGGTCTCTGTTTGTGCTGACATCATGATCACCATAGTGCTTTTGCTTCAGCAACCTGTCATGTCTGTTTTTTGTCAGCCACATTGTCAGCTCCAGGTTGCTCAAGAGAGCCTCAATTCGTGCCCTTTCTGTGCATAGGGGGATGAGTGTGCAGAGCAGGATGCCCTCAGACTGAAGCAGCAGCTGGACAAGGATCAGTCGGCAACTGTAGAGGTAGATGGGGAGCAGTTCACCATCAAGCCCAACATGGTGGAAATCAAGCAGGAGATGAAGAGTGGCGGGTGAGTCAGCGTGTTGTGACCATGCTGTCATGCCCTTGTCAGTCTTGCACACTTGCACTGTGTGCTAACATGTCATCAACATGTGCAAACCTTGATCAAGGCGCACAATGTACAGATGCCATATCAGTATAAACATGGCATCCCCAAATGTGTTCATAGAGGGCAGCACATAGCTTGTTTGTACAAATGCATGCTTGCTTTGTTCTGGCAATCAGTCAGCAATAGGACATATGTCTGATGGCTTTCAGTGTTGTCAATTTGTAGTCACACCTCATGACTGTTGGAGTCTCATATGTCTACCCTGCTAGGTATTCACATCTCATGCATGCTTGCAGGTCCTTCACTCCATCAGTCATTGAGCCATCATTTGGCATTGGCCGGATCATGTATTGCATGTTTGAGCACACCTTCTGGCAGCGAGAAGCTGCTGAGAAGAAGGACAACCAGAAGTCCAAGCCTGTCAAAGGCAAATCTGAAGAAGATGCCCGACGCTCTGTCTTCTCATTCACTCCCCTAGTGGCACCCATCAAAGCCACTGTCTTCCCCCTGCTGCAAAAGCATGAGCTAAATGGTCCTGCTCAGCAGATCTCTGCTGACTTGCGGCGAGCTGCAGTCGCAAACGTTGTAGACACAACCGGAGTCAGCATTGGCCGACGGTATGCCCGCACAGATGAGATTGGAGTTCCATTTGCTGTTACAGTAGATTATGAGACCCTTGAGAAGCAGACAGTGACTGTGAGGGAGCGTGACACAACGGCACAGGTTCGTGTGCCAGTTGCTGAGGTAGTCACTGTGCTCAAACAGCTGGCTGATATGGAGATGACTTGGCAGCAAGTAGAGAGCAAGTACCCTGCCCAAGCTGCAGCAGATGCTGACACTGCATGAACTTCTTTCCACAGATGTCCCTTGCATTGAGTTATCTTTCAGAGTTTGCTGATACTGCTGTGTTTGTGTTTCATTGCTATTCTCCAGTGTGTAAAAGATCAGCATGGCTCATGGTAGACCTTGTGTGTGGTGTAGTAAAGTAGTGTTTTGCTGTTGGCACATGGATCGCTCACAGCAGTAAGTTGCATACCTTTATGAGTGTTGCTTTGAGTACTCATGGCTGTTTGAACAAACTACTGTAGCTATGTAATCAGGGTAAAATTACAAGCATGCAGTAGCTAAGCTGTTGCAATCGACTAAACCTGGACAGGAGGCACACTATCAGGATCATCGTCACTACTCTCAAAGCTGCTATCTGACTCAGATGATGAAGAAGTGTCTGCATCAGAAGAACTGATGTCTGCATCAGATGAGCACTCATCTGCATCAGATGAGCCGTTGTCTGCGTCAGATGAGCTGATGTCTGCGTCAGATGAACTGATGTCTGCATCAGATGAGCTGATGTCTGTATCTGTACCTCCAGCAAGCATGTCTACTGTGGCACTTGTGTAATCTCTAGCAAAGGCATCATGCATACGTGCAGTGCCAGTGTGGAGGGTATCAGCCGACTGACAGGCACAGGAGAATCCCTGAGGCATTTCATAAGCCCCATTTGCAGATGCATGCTTGGCGTCTGTATGGGAGCTCTGTGCGGCCTGCAATGCCTCCTTGCCACTATATTGAACATCATCAGCATCACTGGAATCTTCATCAGATTCGGTGCGCCCCATAAAAAGGTCTAGCTGCTCCTGTTTACTGGTACCCATTCTGCCACGCCACAAATGTCTCAAAGCAGGCTCTTCAGCGCCTCCTTCGCTCCCAACCTGCCAACGTGCATGAATGAAGAGTGCAGTTTCAGGATAAGTTTCGGCAACTTATCATTGGATTCATACCACCCAAAAATTTGAATGATTCAGCTGAAAGTCAATCTGGAATGATGCACTAGAATGTTGCACTACAAGTTGTGCATCTTTCTTGGCATCTAGCAGCCATGCATATCTCAGAGGCCTTGGTGGTTGCAACACATAGGAGGGTGTGCTTCAAAGGTTGACACCCCGCTTACCTCAGCATCTAGCACTCCACTCAGGAACTCTGCAGCATTTGAATCATTGACACCTCCAAACCAATCCCCATCACATGGGCTCATGGCGCCATACACTAGCACATTCCCGGCATACTGCATAGCATCCTTAGGGTGATACAAAGCTCAAATGCACTGCAGATTAAACTGCTCAGGCATAAACAGCAGCTGGCAGGAGCTGTTGAGAGCAGCCATGCCGCTTCAGCTGACCTTATGACCGCCCACATGAGAGCACTTGAACACCTGCACCATGCTCTGAAGCTGCTGTTTCTGGAGCAAGCTGTCCAAAGTGTTCACAAGACCTCTGCCAAGCTTGCCACAACGTGTGTCTCTGCTGCCATGACAGCATACATACAGATGCAGGCCATTCAGAGGTTGCTGTAAGTGCTGCACGGCTTCTAGCTGCAAAGAGTTTTCAGCTTCGCCATCATCACCATTGTCATCTGGTGAGCTTGTGTCCATGTGTGCAGCAGTGACTTGGCGGACTTTGTTGATGGGAAGATCCAGATATTGCACACCTGAACATCCCACAAAAGCTGTCAGCGTGGCGACTATGACAGTGCAGAGTTCTGCAAGACAACATGTTGCAGCTTCAGGCTTGCCTGCAGGATAGATTCTCAGGTCGCAAACAGGTCTGCCAGCCTCTAGGAAAGTGTCTCTTGTGCTTTCCTCATATGTTGTCACCTTGACATTGCCTGCAGTCCCAAAGCAAGGGTCAAAGCTGGCAGCAGAGCTCAATTGCTAACAGAGAGATGTGATATGCATCCCTGGGCAAGCTGCAACACTCAACATCACTTGGTGCTCACCCACAATGATGCAAGCTTGGCAGATGCAGCAGGCGTTTATCACAAGCACAATGACGTGTTTCAAGCCTTGCCTTGACTAATGGCAGCAGCTGCAACAGCTTCAATGACAGCTGGGTGCCTGCAAATGCAGTAGCAAACTGTTCAGCTTTTCCAGACATGTGAGTGCACACATCCGCACGTGCATACTGGAGAGCATCAGGAACAGACTCACTTTTCAATCACGGATGGCCACCAGCAGCCATGATTTGAATGGAGCTCCTTGGCAGAAGAGTCACTACTCAGTGGGGCTGTTTGGATCAGTATATGTTGTTGATACTCTTTGACTGTTCCAGGCGCCGCGGGTACTAGCTTTTCTGCCTTTGATGCTTGCACAGTCCCATTTGCGGCAAGATCGCATGCAGAGCTATGGAATTGACCTAACTGCCTTAGACGCTGCACAGGCTGCCAGCGAAGCAGGTGACCTTTCAGCATCCTGCGACGACAGTTGATGCCTGTTGACGGACTTACCCAGTTGACGCGGGCGGAATCGAAAAGCAGCTCGGAGGTTCGGCAGATGCATCCGAATCACCTGCTTTGAGAAGACGTACGTCTCGTTGCAACTGAGGTCACGTGAGTACATCATTTACTAATTGGTCATTACTAACCAGCTATGCTGTGCGCACAGTCTTGGGCGCAAGACGCAAGTGGCCTAGACGGCTGTTACGAGGCCTAAACCGCAGCTGAACGTCTACTGAAAAATGAGTTCAGCAAGCCCAGGTGGTCTGCACGTTTCAAGCGCCAAGAAGCGCAGGTATGCTGACGGCACCTGAACAACAACTTCTTTGGCACCGCGTCGCAGGAGTTACCAATGAGGCATGCCTGCAGGTTGGCTGCGTTGGACGCAGCATCGAAAGCAGCGGCAGGTAGAAAGACTTTAGTATTGCTGACTTGCTACTGCCCTCAGCTGGGCAAGACCAACGGCTTCAGTGCGTCTTCAAGTCACCGAAGGCAACTATCGGTCTGCAGGTACAACTCCAACAGGCAAGCACCTTGGGTATCAGGCAGCGAAATCTGCACAGCAGACTGGACAAAACCGCACAAAAACAGGCAACAAACCAACTGCTGGGAGCCAGCAGGAAGTGCATGAACAGCAGTATGCTGACCTGGCACCATCAGTTGTTGATGGCCCCCTTCTGAAGTCTTTCTTGGTATGGTATTAATTTCTGCCACCAGGGTTGCCCCATAACGCCATTTGCCAGCAATGCACACTCACACACACGTGCATGCACTTCTGCACTGCTCAGAGACTGTGCTTCTACTGTGCAGTCTCTTGGCAACACAGAGGGCGCCAGTGTAGAGTCCATACTGGAGGGGGTTCTCAAAAGCAACCCAAGGGTTCCTGATGCTCGGGCAACAGTTACATCCAGAGTGCACAACAAAGTGATGTTGCTGGACAATCCCACAGCAGCCCTCACAACCAAGCCTACACGCCGCAAGAATCACAAGCGTTATTCTACCCAATTGGCCGGCCGTAAGGACAGGCCGTCACTAGGCAAGGACCACAAGTAAGCATTCATCAACATTCAGATATTGAGGTGTCACCTACCAGCTGTGGTATCATTCAATTTGCAACTCCCACACAGGCAAAGCAACTTTGTGCTGTCCTGTCTTGTGTCAACTGACTGACGGAACTTGTTGCAAGTAGTTGTCTGCACTGCAGGTATGCATCTTTTGTGCCATTGCACACGCTGTGGACTCAGTACATCAGCGAGCTGCTGAAAAACTGCCAAGACCGTGAAGCACGCCTCCTGGCAGCTGATTATCATGGCTGCATTCTGACTATCTCCCAAGCAGCCAACCCCATACATGCTGGTCTCACTGGCTTAGTCATCAAGGACTCTGCTCACTCTTTCACCATAGTCACCCAGGCTGATCGCACCTATCATGTGCTCAAGCATAAGTCTGTGTTCAGCTTCAAGGTTGGCAGTAACAGTAAGGTGACACTGCTGGGCACAAATCTGCAAAAGGAGCGTAGCAGAGTCTGAGCAGCTTTTGGCTTGCTTGGTAGTCGTATGTCGTCCAGCCAACAGGCAGCAGCAGACTGAGCCAGCAAAAAAGGCGGTCAGAGGTCAGCCCTCTTCTTTGTGTCTTGCTTAATGCACCCTTTTCTTTGTGTCTTGCTTAATGCAAGCTGCAGAGATCTGCTGTACCCCTGTAAGATTCCCGGAGCATTCTAACAAGGCAGACAGCTTGTAGCTAGAGTCTCTTCCAATTTTTTTTTGCAGCAACAGCATGACATCAACCAGCTTTTGGTGGTGACATCTGTTTTCCTGTGTGACATTTACATGCTGTTGGCAGGACTCAGAACAGCAAAGCGTCAAGTTGCTTGCAGCGTCGCGCTCTGATTGGTGCCTTACAGCATCCAATTCACATCTTGTGCCCACATTGCTATCTAGCCTTCTGCCTCTAACTGGTTCCCGCTCCGAATCCAATTTGTAGGGACAGGCTACATGGCAATGTCGTTGCAAGCTATTGGCTTGATGCTGTAAGGCACCGACCAGACCGCAATGATAATGTCTCTCTCTGGTCACTTGGCAGATCACCCAGCAGTAAGCCCTGATACTTTCTGATAAGCCCTAGCCATCAGCCAGGACATGGTGCCATGCTACACTTGTGTACATTGCGTGTGACTTCTGCTTTGCTTGCAGGCGGCTGAGATCATCCGGAGCTATTGTCAGATATTGTGTCTGGCTGCTGCCAGTTTGTCACTTACAGAACGAGCAGATGAACAGGCAAGTGTGTGTACCTTGACACAGCAACTCACAGGTCCTTTGGAACTTTGAGGTGCCTTCCAGCAAGGGCCTGGATGTCAACCACGGAAGTTGCCGTGTCGTCATTGCAGTCACAAGTGCCACGCTATATGTGAAAGACGAGTTCTTGTTTCGTGAATCTCAGAACCAATTGACATGATCATGCAAGTAGACTTGTGGTCACAGTGTTTGAGTCAGCTCACGCCGCATGTAAATATTTGTCAGATGCAAGCTGCGCCGGCCTGGGACCCTTTTGCGTGACGCCAACTGATATGATGTGATCAAATGGTGCACTTGCTGCGTGCGCACGTGCACGAAGTGTGCCTGCCGGAACAGTCAAACGATTTTCCGTGATGAGTTGGTTTGGGAAAGTGGTCTCGGAGCAGACACTATTTTGGTGAATGCCTTGCGGCCGCTCCGCTGCGTCTACTGTGAGCCTCAAACCACGAAACCTGATTGCTGTTCCAGTCCAGAGCGTCGGACCTGGTTCTCGCAAATCCAGGATTTGTCGCCGTTATGTGTGCATCCCGACAAGTAGTTCTCCTAAGCGTCTGAACGCAGCGTGAGGTTCGCAAGTATGGAAGAGCTTTTCACGTGGGCGCAAGCACAGGTAGAAATCCAGCATTTGGATCAGCCCGACGCATGCAGTTGTAAAAGCTGAAGCTACGCTGTGCCCCTTCCCAGCACTAGTACATCCAGGCACATGAAGACCTCCCTTTCTATCTGCAGGGAGTCGGTTGCAGTCTTGTTGCACCAGATGCATGCAACAGAACTTTATTGGCAGCTAGAGCCATACCACCTGGGGGTAAGCTTTCTGCCTTGTTTTCCCAAGCGACACAAATGCACCCAATCATGCCATTTGTGCAGAGGCCTTTGTCACCATTCCTCAGAGGCTCTTGCTCAATGCGGATCTCTGTCATCAAGACCCAGTCTACGGTCACGCTTTCAGCCAACTCAAGGAAGAGGCTGGTGCAGACATAGACAGCCGGCACCTGCTTTGCTTGCTGCTTATAGTAGAAAGGGCAAAACAGGAAGCCTCGCTGTGGCACCCATACATACAGTACCTGCCTCAGACATATGGTGCGCCTCTCAAAGTAGTCTGTCCAAAAGACTGTGCCTCAGACCCCTGTACAATAAAGGTTATTTTTGGCAGCCTAGTCCTTGAACCAATAATGTACATACTGCAATGTCCATCTAAACTAGGTTTTGATCTTTGTACAACTTTAGTAGACTCCCTGAGTACAACCTTGGCAGACAGCTTGTGTGCGCTTGCAGATGATCCTCTGTGGTGGGGTGAAGAAGAGGTGGCATTGCTTGGCGGCACTCGCCTGGAGATTGCAGTCAAGCAGCACCATAAGATTGCTGCCAAGCTGACATGCTGGAGAGATCAACTTGTTCAGCTACAAAGGTAAGTCCTGAGACTTGCTGCTGCATCATCAAGCCTGTGGAGTGGAGCCTTTCACAAGCTGCACAAACATGTTGTATCACGGCCACATGTATGGCTTCAGCAGTCGCTGTTGTGTGCTTTGGAGAGCACTATTGTAGGTGCTTTGCATGTTACAGATGACTTGACTCAGTATGCCGCAGACTGGCCTGCCCCAAGTGGACGCTGCAATGCAGAGGTAGAGGTCGCTCTCTAGCTGAAGTGCACTGCCTCAAACCAGCATATTATCTGGACAGAAGCCTTTGCAAATCTCACAAGGCACTGCCATGTGTGAATCCTGACTCCCTGCCGCGGCGTGTGTTTAAGCATATACATACAGGGCCAGCAGGTTCTAATACAAAAAGGCCCAGAACACAGAGCATGCTTGCCAGAGTTGTCTGTCTGTGCCTTGTGTCATTTGCATTAGTTGCTGGTGTCCTGTAGGACTGCAGAAAACAAGGAGGGAGCAAAGGTGCTTCAGGAGGCTGCTGGCGGCTGGGCTCTTTCTGACAAGGCAATACTGTGGGCCAAGTCTACAGTGTGGTCAAGAGCATTCAACATCCCATACCTTGGTAATGCCACCTGATTCTGCACGGTGCCCTTGTGCCAGCAACAAGGATGCATATGCTCACACAGGGCTTTTAATATGCCATGCCTTTCCAGGATGGGATGGCGACCTCCATTCTATGCCTGTTCACGAGCCTTGCTCATCATGCATGATCCTCCCAAGTTGGCCAACTGCCCCATGTCTTTTGTCTACACACACTAGGGTGCTGCCTGTGTGCATCATGACAAGCACTGAAGCTTGTTTTGATGATGTCAAGTCAGCATCTGTCTGTCGCCCTGATGTTGCAGCCTGTCAATCTGCATGCCTGCCATTGCCATTTGCTATCTGTACCTTCCAAAGCTACAATTTGAGCCAACTTACCAATACACTACTGGTTTACAGGTGGCATTGACAAGCCTGGAGTGGCGCTGCTGCCAATGGGAGATCTGCTGAACCATGATCCTGGGCGCCATGTTGCATGGCACACCGGCCCAACAGGTCTCGACGCTTTCCACTTCATTACCCACACCCCAGTCGAGCAGGCAAGCAGTGTCCTGCCTATCCAAGCCAAACAATATACTCTGCAGTTTTGCAAAGCGATTTCTTCAATTGAGGTCACTTTGTTGTTTTGAGGATGACTATCTGCAGATGTCAGAGCATGGGCTTCTTGGCTTATCATTTGTGGTACTGTTCACAGCATATGAGTGCATACACACCTGCATATGCCCAACTGCCAAACTCTGTTTGTTGCAGGGCTGCACCCTGTACAGCAACTACGGCAACAAGTCCAATGAAGAGCTGATACTGGGGTATGGCTTTGCTTTGCCCCACAATGAGGCAGATTTCTTCCATGTCATGGTTGGCCTGGCAGGCACTTCCAAGCCTGAGGCAGGTGGGGACTACTGCGCACTGTTGTCTCCCTTTCTTTCATCCTACTTGTGGCATGCTGGCAGTTTTTGGATCAGCTGGTGGACTGTGTCTATTCTGTAGCAGGGTCAAAATCTGCTTTTTTTTCTTTTAAGTTTTGGTGCATGTGTTTTGATGACAAAAAAGGTTTTTCCAAAGGTTCTGGAGCAGGGAGCTGGTGGAGTGTGACTGTACTGTAGCTTCAGCTGTGTCTACTGCAAGGGTAGTCAATGCGAAGCCCAACAGCGCTGACAACCATCATCAAGGTACTCCTGGCATCATTTTGTGCAACCATGCTTCTTGGGCTGCTGCAATTCATCCAAATCGTTTGCTCCTGTCAAGCTCAACCAGCATATTGTTCTGTATAACATCTGGGGCCTGCTGAGCTATGGTCAGTGCTTGGTGGTGGCACTGAGTCTCCAATTGAAGCACATACTCTGTCTTTTTATATCAATCTCTATTGAGGGCAGTTGGCAAGGGCAGGGGATGACTTAATGTAGCTACCCCCATGTTGAGCAACTCACTGAAACTTGTCCAATGCTGCAGAGAGCAGTAGTAATGCAGTGCCAGATGAGCGTGTGGTCCAGCGGCGAGCTTTACTACAGCGCTTGGGACTGTCCACCAGTCACTACCTCAAGCTGCAAGAGCCCCAGGGCCCAGGGCAGGCTGCACAAGTAGACCTGGAGCCCCTGCTGAACACAGCTGCCATCTGCTTGATGCCAGACCAGTTGACCTACCATTGGTGGCAAGCCCCAGCTGCTGCCAAGCAGCTGACCCCAGATGACAACCCACTTGCAACAGGCACAAGACCCGCTACACAACCCAATGCTGTTGACATTCACGCTGGCAGCCAGGCAGTACCAGGCCTGATTGAAGTGAAAGCCTCTGCTGGGATTGCACATGCTGAGAGGCGAGTGGATTGTCTCCCTGCCAAGAGAGGGCTGCCGTCGCCAGTTGCGTTTTCTGAGACTGCAGCATCAGTCAGTGCAGGCACAACACCAGCAGCAGGCTCCTCTGCTGCATCTGCACCTCAACCCAGCACGAGCCCAGCAGCTGATGTATCAGTCAGCAACAGTAATGATGGCAGCCCATTTGGCTGTAGTCCAGTGCATGTACAGATCCAAGTGCTGAAGAGTCTGCGGCGCCTGTTGACTGCCAAGCTGGACGCTATAGCTGGTGGCAGTGCCGAAGAAGACCGGATGCTGGCTAAGCAACCTGGATGCAGTCAGGCTGCTGTGATGGCGCTGGAGTACCGAGCTGGGCAAAAGGAGATTGCATCTGCAGCGCTAACTTCCCTAGTGCAGAAGAGTAGTGACACTGTATGCTTAGCTGCAGCTAGGCTGCCTGCACAGAGCAGTTGGGTGTCAAGTGAGGGACAGTTCAGTACAGCTGAACAGGTGAACAAGGGCCTTTCACGAGTGACAAAGTGCATTTGCTGATTGATATTTGGCATTCGTATGTTTGCATTCTCCTGTACACACAATATATGCATGCTTGCCTGGGCAAAATCTTGTATCCATCGGTTGCATCATTGCATGTCTTGCTGATGTATAAGCATTTCACTGACAACATGCTACAATATCAGGCACTGTGGGTGTAAGTCAATTCAACCGTATGCTGTGCATGCTTTGCCTGCAGGAGCCTTCATGGTGGAGCAAGCTTGGTATACAATGCAACAAGCTACAAGAGAGGAGAGTCCCCCCACATGCCTTGGCTTCACCACCCCCAACAGACAGCTTGCCTCATACTGAAACAGCCAACATGTCTGTCGCCTGTCATCATGGTCTTGTCACAACAGCAGCAATCAGATCAGGGGAGCTGCTCATCAGCATTCCTCAGCATGCTGTGGTCACAACTGATCAGCCGCAGCAGGTGACATTGCAGCTGGCTGGCATGGCCTATGATCAGGCGTTACATTGGTACGCCACCCTGAGCTCAGACACACAGCAACATGCAAGCTTACCCCAACCAGTTGAAGGTACCATCAAGGCTGATGATCATCAGGAACCACAGAGCCTCAGCCAGGAGCAGCTTTTGGGTAGCTTGGTTGACCATTGGGGCTCTTCAGGGGGGGTGGCCTTGAGCCTGCCTGCTAGACTGCTGTTAGCACAGCTGTGGCCTCACCACAAGACGTCTCAGCTGGCCACTGACCTGTCTGAGGCTCTGGCAGGTGATGACTGCTCTGTTGACTCATCCAAAGGTCCTGTTCAACACCTGCACTAAAGTGTCTTGACACATGGTCGCACAAACGGAAGCAGTCTGAACAGCATACTGCTGCATATCTTGTGACCATGACAGTCAAATTCAGTGACCAGTTGTGGCCGTATTGCAGGCTCTGAATGCTGTGCTAAATAAGCTGTTGCCGTGATCTGAAGAAGGCTTTAAGCAATGTGTCTATGTTGCTGAGAATGGTTATTTGGGTTGTGGCTGTCAAAGACTGCTGCATATGCTGATGTCTATGCATCACAGGCTTGCCAGTGGAGCAGGAACTCATGACTGAGGCACAGCAGCTGCTGCAGCAGCTTCAAACGCTGCTACCACAGCTGCAAAGCCAGATGGACATTCAGGAGTCAGCTTGGCAAGGGGAAACTTTGCTGAAGGCACATGTGTCACTGCTGTGGGCCATCAGCTGTATGGCCCAATGCAGCCAAAGGGATCCTGAGGGCAAGGATGCACTGCTAGCCCCTCTCATCAGTTGTCTCCCTCAGGTGTGTGAAAAAACAACAGGTCCCTCATACGTGTTGCGGTGCTGTTGGGAACTGTTGACTAGCATCAGTCTGTAAGAGGTGTGTGTGTGCTCCAGAGTGCGTCTGCAGGACTCTGTATTTTGTAAAGCATCGATGGCTGTTTGCGTGCATTGATGACACAGCATTGTAGATACACTTGCATGCAGACGCCTTACTGCCTGCTGAGTGCTGGTAAACGGCCTGGCAGCGCTACAGGTGATGGTAATGTAGCAGGACTGCTCATCACGGCACATATTGATTTGGGGCTAGGAAGACAACAATGCTCAGTGCTCATGTGCAAAACCTGATCACGACATCTGCATAATTGATTACACCCAACAAGACTTGTTGGTGTGCTGTTCAGGAGCTTGTAGGTGTTGTAGCTGATCTGGTTTGGGACAAGGACACTGGGAGCCTTCACGTTTTGGCTGCCTGCAACCTGCCTGCTGGCATGCCACTCACCTCAGGCCTGACAGCAGTAGGTGCTGATCCTGAGCATCTCATCATGACTCATGGGCCCGAAATGCTGGCGTGGGCGCAGCAGACCACGCAAGGGCAGGGCCATGCCCTGCTGCCCTGGCAGGCCCCTGATGCTGCAAGCTTCCAGCTGTGCATTGAACCTGCTGAAGAAGATGAGCTCAGGGACAGCAAGATGGAGCTGCTGCTAGCGAGTGCTCTGGGAACTACACATGCCTTGACAGCGACCTCTAGCCAGGTACAGCTCAATTATAATGATGTATTTGCTTTCCAGCTCATGATGAGCTAGGCACGTGCGGGACAAGTCTTGTCTCTCCAAAGCTGTCTGTCTTGCGCATTTCTATAACGCCTACCAATTCGACAGTTGTGACAACACGGCTTGCTGCATCACATGGCACACTACCACCAGCTGCTGCATGTCATCAGAAGCAGTGTATGCTGCCACCACCGCCTGCCTCAAAAGCTCATCACAGGCCTTGTTTGTGATCTGCCTGGAGTCATAAGACCTCACAAAGTGTGAGGCACACAAGACATGACATGCGCAAGTTTCAGGAGACCATATTGGTTGGTGATGAAGTGTGAGTGGCAGTGCAGGAGCGCCTGCTGGCTGCTTTGGCAGTGTGTGCCTGTCATGCAGCACAGCTTGACCAGCTTGGAGCTGCTGGCCTGATGATGGCTTTCCATCAGAGCAACAACACTGCCAGTAGGTGGTTTCTATACTACTTGTCAAATGCTAGCATACCCATGGTGCATGCTGGTGACAACAACACAACATGTAATCAGATTCGTGCAGGTGAAAGTTGCTGACAGGTTGTCTGCATTGTCGTGATGTTTCACATGTGCAATGAGAAACCCGTCTATGCCAAGAATCATGTCTGCAGCAGGCTCTTAGAGCATCAAGGCAGCAACAAATCCCTTTGCAACATTGCAGCATACCACGTGTATGGTGTTGAGGCATATAGCTGTCCTGTGGCAGGCTCAAGTGGCATCACAATCTTGTCTTCAGCCTTCATAGGTACAACAGCAGTGTGGTATTGCAGGGCAGGACAGTGACAGCGTGGCCTCTTCCGTGCAGCAGAATCTTCTAGACAAGGCTGAGCAGCAGCTGCAACACCAGCAAGATGCTTTTGTGACTGAGCTGTTGCGGCCGCAGCCAGCTTTGCAGGTGCGTCTTTAGATGATCACCTACACACAAATGTCCCAAGCAGGCTTGAGTTGGCCTGCTTGTGCCCTGTTTGTGTATGCACAGCAGCAGCATGCCCTGGTTGTGTTCTCATTTGTGTGCACTGTCCTTCCATGACCTTGTAGAAGGGGAATCAGATTGCAACCTTGATGTGTGCAGGTTGCTCAGCAGACCTTAGGTAGCTTGCTGGAGGCTGAAAGGATGCAGCTGGTGTCTGATGACACCAATGCGCCCGATAGCAATTCGGCTCATATAAGTCATCAGTCATGTGTGCAAAGTTTGCAACAGTACCAGCAGGAGCTGGTGCACATATTGGGTCACCATCTTTGCCACACACGGGTAGAGGGCAAACATCGCAAGCGGAAGAAGGGTCATTCCTCCAGGCGTGACAAACACCAGCACATGCAGAAATCAATGCAGGACATTGCATAAACTATACAAGCACAATTGGGAGTTTTGACCAGAGTTTGAATGATGTGGTCTCTTTGCAAATACAACAGACTCATACTGTCCAGCTCATGACTTGCTAAAAGCCAGTCTGATGTCCACCACGGGCTAAATTAGACGCAGGATTGTCTTCACGAGCAGTATTAGAAGATAGTCAATGATTGCAGCGCTGAAGCAGGCCATGCTGATTTATTGGTTGCATGGGCAAAGTCGGACCCTTGGAGCAAAAAGCTGCTGCAAATGGGGTACCAAGTCAATCTTTGCAGTGTTTTGAAAGGCACAAGCATGGACCAGCTCCAATTCTAAAAATTCCAGGACAGGCTTCAACCGAGGCTTGACTTCACTCAATAATCCAGGCATGTCACCAAATCGGTGCTCCTGTAAGAACTTACAAATGCTTCCACTGTATCAACGGAAGCGAGACTCGAAACCAAATACATCCAAAAAAAATCACACACAAATGCAGAGGGAAGACTTTCATCATTGCAAATTCTTCAGCTCAGTTGCATCAAATGCTTCACGCGCAGGGTCTTAGGTCAACAATGGTGTTAGTCACTGATATACAGCTAAAACATCATCAGATCTAAAGACGCTGGTGACTTAACACCAAGTGGGCGGAAACGGGAGGCAGCAGCTGCCAGTCTGTTTACTCAAGGGAGGCTGTTGTAAATCACAACAGTTGTACAACACTGGACCACTCAGCAACAAACTGTGACATATCGAATTGTGAGCATCGAGTAGCAACCTGCTGTCTCGATCTGAGTTGCTGCACAGCTAGGCAGACTTGCACTGCACCAAAGCAGGAGTCCAGATCCTATGAGTCATCCTCGGAAAAGTAGTGGTCCTGCTCAGAGTCATACATGTCTTCACTCTCAGGTTGCTGTCTGCCCAGAGCCTGCAACTCAGCCATCACACCATTGGCAGCATGCTGACTGCCTCGCTGACTCACTTTGCTGGCCTGCAAGCTGGCACTTGCAACCGGCACCGCTTTCAACTTGTGCAGCCTGCCACCTTGCTTCCTCAAGATTCGGTCAATGTACTTGTCAGCTTTGTCTTGCTTGTGTATGGCCGCCAGCAGAGTTGAGGTGGCACTGGCACGCTGACTACTTCCCAGGTTGCTGCGCTGCCGGTGCAGGCTTGTGGTTTGTGCAGGTGGCTGTGGGGAGTCGTCGTCACTCTGCTCCTGAGCTCGCTGCTGCCATCGCACCTGGCGGGCCCACTGCTTGGTGGCTGCTGCACTGGGCTTCTTAACGCGACCTGAGACCATGCCAGAGACTGTTGCAGCATGCTGGTCATAACACATACATGCACATACACATGCACACACCCCTACAATGAATGGGTGACAATGTGTTGGCTTCAAGGAGTCAAACCATGCAGCATGGAGACCATGATCAAGCAGGGCATTCACCATGTATCTAGGATGCCGGCGCAGCAGAGCCTCTGCATACAGGACGAATTGATGCTGATGACACGTCTTTTGGCATTGCAGCATGGCATGCACCTTTGCCAAACCACGGTGTCACAGTGAGCTGTGCACAACAGCAAGCACAATCAAAAATATGAGCTTGACATGGTGAATGACCCATCTGCCTGGCAAATCAAACAGGCACTACAGAATGCAGATCACTTCCTGGGAGCGCAAGTTGTGCTCAAGTTCAGGCCGTTTCGTTGGTCACCTCCTGCAACTTTGAGGGCCGGGGGTCTGATGGGAGATGAGTCTTTGGCTGCCGCACTCCTAGCAGTCTGCTTCACTTTCTCCACAGGGGTTGGCAGCTCATCAAACTTGCAATTGCAGCACTCCAGTGCAGTCCTACCAGGCACCAGCTTAGCCACATGCTGCCAGAAGTTGCGCTGGCTGGGTTTCACAGTCAGGTAGGCCTTTTGCAGGGCTGCTTTCTGGTCTTCAGTCCAGCCTGCAGCTGCTGGGGATCTGACGCTGATAGAGGGCTGCCCAGTGGCTTCGAGGGTGGAGGCAGCATCTGCAGGCTGGCTGCCGTTTCCTTGTCTGCCCTTTGTGCCAACCTTCTCTACCTTCACCTACAGGCATCTGCTTTTGTCACACAGCAGGTAGGAAGCAAATCAGCAAGTCAAGTAAGCAGATTGTTCAATGAGCCTGCAGCAAGCTTCAGCTTAAGTCAGCAGATATCCATGCAACCACTGCTCTAGTGCTCACGCTCCATCTGGCATAAATATGCAATGATACAAAAGGTGTCAGCAGGCAGACTTGACCAGCATCATAATGTACCTTGATACTTGGCGCTTTGCTGGGAAGTGGCTGCGGGGCAACAACTCTTGAAGCTTCCCTGGACTCCTGCAGTGCACTGCCAGAAGGCACACTGCTGGCTGTGGCATCAGCAGGCACTTGCTCCTGCTGGCTGCTGCCCTCTGGTGGCGACTCATTGCCCTCTGCCAGTGGGTCCTCAACAGGCTCAGGAAGTGGGGTTTTCCTGGGCCTACCCCTACCCCTCTTGGGTCCAGATGGCTTCTTCTCATGTTCTGCATCAGGTACAGGCTTCTTCCTAGGTCTGCCTCGCCTCTCTTGCTTGGCTGGAGGCGATTTTGGTGATGCAGCCGCCGTCTGCTCTGACTGCATTGCCTGATCAGGACCTGGCTGAAGCGCGCCGTCAGACAGCCCCAAGGCTGTGGCTAATGGCCCCAGAAGAGCCGGTGATGGCTGTGAGGCAGCAGAGCGCGAGCGTGGTGGTGCAGTTGGGCTGTTCTTGAGTGACTCCAGCACCTGTGCTGCTTCTTGCTGCTGCTGATCAGCATCTGGCTGCTCCATGTCTGAAGCCAAGTCTACAGCTTGTGTCAAGGCAGAGCGAATGCTGCCCTGTGGGCCTGAAGACACATTGTCTGCCTTGTCAGCACCAGCTGCTTTCCTGGCTTTGGGCTGCCTGACAGGCTTGCTCGATACGCCTGCTTTGTGCGGCTGAGTGTCTGCAGATATGCCTGACTTGCTAGCTGTCACAGCCTTGCGCTGCTGTACTGCTTTGTCTGCAGCACCTGACGGATTGCTCTTAGCCTTGCTGTTGGGACCTGCCTGACTGGCCTTCTCAGGCTTACTGGCCTTCTCAGGCTTGCTTCCCTTGGCTGCTCTGCCTTGCTCAGCTGGCATAGATGCTGTGGCTGGAGCAGTAGGCACAGCCAGAGCCTGCTCTCTGAGAGCCTTGTTCACAAGGCAGCCTTGCTTGCTCTGTGGCCGCATGCAAGTCTTGCAGGTGCCACATCGCTTCAGCTGTGCCGTGGCACCACCAGCAGCTGGCCTAGCAGCAGCAAGCTTGCTGGTGGGAATGCCAACAGCATCAGTAGCAACCCCAGCGCTTTGATCCCCGTCTAGTTTTGCAACACAGGCTTGCCTTGCAGCGTTCTGCTTCTGGGGCTGAGCTTGGCTGGACTGATTGGCTATCTGCCCTGTCTGCTGCTCATTGCTTGCAGCTGCAGCCGGAACTCTGGCCTTGGGTGATTTGCCAGCCAGGATGGGGTAGGGAAAGGGTGGAGAAGGGGGGTCCTGCGGTGGCACAGTGACAGCTGGCTGAGCACTGCTTGCTCTGTGTCTCCTGCTGTGCTGCACAGGCAGCTGTTGCCGTGCCTTGCCCAGCAGAGGCCTGCCATCTGAGCCCTCAGAGCGAGACACTTCTGCCTGTGTCCCTGATTGCACCTCTGCCTGAGGGTCCTTAACACTGGATGCTGATGCAGCCTGTGGCTTAGCCTGAGACTTGGCCTGAGGCTGTGTCTGTGCCTTGACTTGTGACTGTGTTGGCAGTGATCTGGACTGGGTGCGTGTCAGAGCGGGAGCAGGAGGTTGGGGTGGCTTGGGGTGGGTAGGCGGGGTGCTATTGCCGCCTGGCCTCTCGATGGCAATGGCACCACCCAGCTTGTCGTGCACTTTGGTCTCGCGCATCCAGAAAGCCAAGGGAGGGTACCGTACCCTCCCACTGCGACTTGTCTGCATCAGCAAACATATGCCTTGTGAGCTGTTTTGTCATGGTGCAGCTCAAAAACCTCATCCAGGGCACAATCACAACAACAGCAGGCTTCATGCGTGTCAGGGAACCTTGCAAACTGGGGCAATTGCTGCAGCATGTTGCCACAGGCATAGGTGCCTGCACAGCTCAGCACTGACAGGAGCACAAGCTTGATTGCAGAGATGCTTTGTGCAGGGTTGGGGTTCTGACCTCATACAAGCCCTTCTTGTCCTGGAAGGTGACATCAGTAGGGGCTGTCAGCAGGGGCTGCACTTGCCCACCCCCACTGCTCCTGGTCACCACACACCGCCTGCCACAAGCACGCCTGTCATTTCACAGTCATATGTATACTGACGCGCGTCACCTTTTGTTGATGCATCTGCTAAGTGATCATTGCTACTTGCTGGCGAGGCATGTCAGTGAGTCCAGTGCGTATGCAGAGATGCAAGCTTTGCGTGCATGAAGGGCTGATCATGGTGGTAATGCTTATCAGTGGCCAGCTTATCAAGGGCCAGATGCATTAGTGGATTGTCAATAAAGCTGGCTGACCTTTTGGATGCGGGCCCAGTCGCAGCACTGCTGCTAGGCTGCCGCCGCTTCTGCTGGACAGCCTGCACACATGATAGCACACATGAGACATATCTAATCAATTGGTAGCAGCTTGAGCAAGGTTTGTCATTTTGCAAGGGAACTGACTTGACTCATGCACCTGATGCTTGTTGGCCAAGCCCATATTTCTATCATAACAACAACTGCTGAGGAGGGTGCAGCTCACCAGCAACCCTTGTAGTCTCATGGTCGGGTAGGCAAAGTGAACTGAATTCATGGATAGCAAGGTGTCCCTGACGGTGCATGTGCGTATTTGCAGCATGTAATGCCCAACAACGTCAGCACTGAGGTGCAGCTGGTCATGATAAGATTGCTCAGCAAGGCTGTGCATCCTTTCAATGTCCACATTTGCATGCTGGTCTACCAGCAAATGCTTGTGCCTCTACTTTGCATGCAGACACTACCGCCACCTAGCTAGCTGTGAAGCAGATAACATACCATCTTTGGAGCTGTCACAGAAGTGTGCTGTGAGATGTGCGGCCCCTCCTGACTTGCTGCCACACCTTCAACTGGCTCACCAACTTGCTGACTCACATCAGCAGCTTCATCCTGTTGCGTGGGCGCAGTCAAAGCATTCGGAAGCTGCTCTACTGCAGCAGCGTCTGCTGACTGTGACGGTGCAGGCACAGCACCATGCGCTTGCTGCATAGCAGTGCCTTGGGCAGCTGAGCCTGTGTCACAAGGCTCTTTGACATGTATGCTTGCCTCAGGCATGGCATTTGGGCTATGATTGGCCCCAGGCTTGCCATCAGTCAGCACAGCTGAGTCTGGTGCAACAGTCTCTGCTGACCTGGCACCGCTGATAGCAGAAGGCCTTGTCTCTCCAGGCAGACTGCTTCCAGGCTTGCTCTGCAGGCTGTCATGAAGAGGCTGCAAACCCTCGCTTGTGTCTGAAGACCTGACCTGGAGCTCCTGAGAAACGACGCCATCTGCTGGTCCAGCAGGGCTGCGATCTTCTACAGCAAGCTCGCTGGCACAGCCAGTGTTTGAGGGTTGTGGCCCTTGACTTGCTGTTGGTACATCATGCCCTGAGGTGTCAGCAGCAGCAGCAGCAGCAGACAGAAGCAAAGCGCCTGCTGCCTGTGCGTTTTGGGTGCCTGACTGGTTCAAAGACCGCTTGGCATGCTGCTGCGGTGAAGTATGCTGCTGAGACACAGCATTGATGAGGCTGCAGCTGACAGCCTCCTCTGCTGCTTGGTGTTCAGACTGAGGAAGGCTGGCAGAAGGCATGGACCTGGGGCTAGACTGATGGGCAGGAGGACTGGAAGGACTTGCAGACAGCATGCTTGCAGCTTGTGCCTCTGCTACTGATGCTGGCATGTCTTCCCTGAAAGGGGAAGCTGCCTTTTGCTGCTGCTGCTGATGCTCTTCCACAGGCTGCTGTTGATGCTGATGTTGCTGGTCAGCAGTGTGCTGCTGCTGGTGCAGAGAGGGTTGCACCAGGGGCTGGGACATTGCCTGATCCTCATGCTCAGATAGCATGTGTGAGTCCAGCATGTCATCCAGGCCTGGGATGTCCAGCTTGAGACTTGGGGACAGACTCATCATTGAGCTGGACTCCTGACTCAGCGTGGCGGCCTTGGCAACACCAGCTGCTTCCTGCTCAATTTGCATGCCACCCTCAGTTGCATCAGCAGCATCTGTGCCTGTGTGATGTGTAACCCCTGACACTGACTGCTGCTGCTGCTGCTGCTGACCCTTGCCGCTTGAATCAAGTTGATGACTGGTTTGATGATCTGGGTGTGTGTCATGAGATGTAGCACTTGCAGCTGCCTGTGTCACGCCTGTGTCCAGCAAATCTGGCGCATGCTCTGAGTGCTGCAGTTGAGCAGGCTGCTGTGTGGCTGGTGCAGCAGCATTCAGCAAGGGCGCAGCGGTGTCCGTAATATAATCTGCTTCAGCAGAATGTGCAGCAGTATGTGCATGACTTATGGTTGGACCAGCATCAGTGGATGCAGGTCTGCTTTCCACCAACTGCCTGCTGTCAATGACTGACTGAGGCTTGACTTGAGCTGGCCAGCTGCCGCCCAAGCATGTTTCTAACGAAAGCTGACAAGCTGGGCCTGCTTTGCCTGCAGCACGCAAGCATTACCTTCATATTGACAAAGTAGCGCAATGATGGTGCTTGATAACAGTTAAGCTGCTTGACCAGCATGCTGTGCAATGCTCCGCTGCACCACTACACTGCACAAGCCATATGGTTAACCAATCCACATGTGCAACAACCCACTGGGTCTGTACATGTTGCCGAGCCAAGCATAAGCCTGCTTAGGATGCTGTTTGTATCCAAATGCATGAGAGGACTGACGTTGCACCTGCCGGCTCATTTGCGTGTTGAATGGCTGTACTGACGCCACTGCTAGACGCAGTGACATTGCCTGCTTGCAGAAGGTTTGCCTGCCAAGCAGGCGGCCCAAGTCTATCACTGCTAAGCCCAGCACTATATCTAGGCTGTTGAAACATGCTACCTGGGCTGATAAGCTGTTCGACAACCTGCACATACTACCATATTCTCATTTGAAAACAGCTTATTCACCAGCAAGAGCAAGAAGCGTACGACAAGATCAGCTACCTCAACAATAGCATGCATTAGCCTTGGACATTACACTTTCACAACTTGCCAGGCTTGCCTTTGGCAGGGGACTTGCACGGACTAGATTTTCAAACTTTGCACGAATCTGAGCAGCCATGTCAGTCTGCCCAAAGGCTGCAGTGCTTGAAGACCTGGTGGGCTGAGGTGCCCAAATGGCCTGTGCAAAGCTGTCCGCAGTTGCAGCACGTGGTTGCGGAGCTGGCACAACTTGGGGACTACTGACAGCTTTTTGCTCCATTCCAGGCCTGCAGTAAAAGCTGAAGCTTCTGGAAGTCTCGTGATTTGTCGAGATGCAGTGGGCACTTGTTGCTTGAAGCATCGTAGGCTGTGACAAGCTGTATGCAAAAACAGCAGCCCTTCAGCACCTGAGACCGGTGTGCGAGCCGGACAAGTGAGGCTTCGAGAGCCCTGAGGTGCTGGCTGGGGACTGGGCGAAAATGCTGCCGTCCTTAAGAAAGTCCGTTCGCCTTGGAGTAAATACAAGACCTTCCATCACAACAGGAACACCGTAGACCGTCACCAGCTCAAGCAGCGTCCATTCAGCTTAGTTGGCCACTGCACTCTGTGCACATCGTGCAGGCTGGTGGTACAACTATCCGAAGCGCAGAATTGCTTGCATTGAATATGTCACACAGGTTTTGACTCTGATCAGACTCGACTCAGAGCTCGGTCTCAGAGCTCTCATGAGACCGAGAGACGATTCCAGGTCACCCTGCCATGTCAGCGTCGTAGCACAAGTACCTCTGCTTGTATTCAGCCTGCCAATTTTGCGCCTGTGGAATACTCATCGCAATCGACTTGTGCACGATTGACCCCATCTTGTTCAAGGCGTGCATCGATCGTGGGCTTGCCAGGCACGCCAATAGGAAACATCATTGACGGACTATTCCTACGATGCCTAAGCAGAAGGCCGCAGAACCTCTGTTTGATCAACTCAATAAGACACTAGAGACCGATGGCGAAGAGCTCGTCAGCAAGTTGAAGGTGGAACACTCGCCAATTGCATGTCCTGATAGTGTGGACGTTATTTGCATCGAGTCATTGATGACCGTTCCGCTTGGGTGGACAGACCTGACCCTGCCGATTGCTGGCAATTTTCTGAGTGGACGTGAAAACAACGGTTTGTGTGCAGGGGCTTGTGCTTTTCAAAATTGATGATGAGGAGTGGACTTTAGACCTTAGGTCAGGAAAGGGCAAGGTCTCCAAAGGTGGAGCAGGCAGCGACAAGCCAGATCTAACTCTTACAATCTCTGATGACAACTTTGTGAAACTTGTCATGGGAAAGATGGGGCCACAGCAGGTACTGCTTGACATGAGCACAGATTAGGGCTGTTACTGTCAAGCCTCAAGAGGTGCAGGCATATGCAACATGCAGTGGTACAGTAGCCACAGCAGCTATTTGTGCTGGCTACATGTCTAAGCTTCCTGTTGCATGATGCATCAGGTAGAACAACTGTACTGCAGTAAAAGAGCCCAGTATGCAACAGCAACAGGCTTCTGCCACGTGCCATGTGAAGTCAATGCATTAAGGGGGCTGTGTTGCAGCATGAAGCATGCAGGTATGACACAGCTTCTGCCTTGTCGCAGGCATTCCTGCTGCGCAAGCTCAAGATTGGTGGCAGCATGGGTATGGCGCTCAAGTTGCAGCCAATCTTGGATGCAGCACAGCCTAAATCAAAAATGTAAATCTGTGAGTCCCATCACCATGTTTTCTGTGTCCAAATGCTCTGTCAGGTTGGGTTCAGACTGGTCTCAGCTAGTCACAAACAGGTGCAGCTTGTATTCCCTGCAAGGGTCTTGCTACCCTGTTGCCACACAGTGAATTGCCTTCGAAATCTGATTGAATCAATTGCAGCGGCAAAGCAGCATGAGCAGGTGCCTCAGCTTTGTGTAGATAGTTGACAACAATGTGTGCTCCTCTGGTTGTAAGACATGTTGGTTGTGTCTTGATTGTCAACAAGTCATGAATGTGCAGCCAGGTGTACAGCATATTTTGACAAACCGCTCAATGCATGTAGCTTGACATTCTACATGTGTCTTTGTGTACCCTGATACAACGCAGGAGGCTGATGTTGGGTTCAAGACTAGTTGCTATGGCACATAATGTGCTTTGAAAGGACTGGAAGTGTCAGCTCAGTGCTTGCCTGACTGGTAACAATGATATATACATATTTGTCAGTGTACTACACTAGCGGATGCGGGCCTGCGGGAGCTGGCCCAGGTCTTGATCTTCAATTGTCTTCAAGACAGAACAGCGCCGTTGGTGATTCGACTGCAGTCAACTCTGCAAGAAAGGTTGACCTGTTCAAAGTTTGATTCAGGATCTAAGCAGCTGCACATTCGAAACAGATGCAGCCATCCTGACAAGGTCGGCGTCGTAGGACAGCCGAAGCTGTGTGAGGTATTGTTTACACTACAAGATCGCAGCAGCTTTGTGCCTACAAGAGAGCACCTGCTGGTCATGCCAAAAACCTGGTGAGGCTGCAGCGGCCGACGGCTCTTCGATCCTCGTCATGCATCTGCTGACTTTCACCGCCGTACGAGTTTGTCCGTCGCAAACTGCGTTATGCACTGCCGTCTTCATTTTTGCTTATGCAAGTCTTGGCGTTGCTGCGAGAAGCTTGCAGCAGTCGAGCGGATGTACCAGCGGGGTAGATGTAACGAGCTATGGCGCTGATGCTTCCGGCCAGGCTGATAGCTCGCAGGCTTTCAACGAAGCCATCGTTGCCGCTAGCACGGAGCGTAAGTCGATCATCAGTCTACACAGAGCAAGCCCACATCCACTTTGTATGGAGATAGACACCGAGCCATGGAGTCGCCCTTGAAAATTGAGTCTTCGCAGGCGTGTTCGTTTGTGTGCCGCCGGGCACGTACAAGGCCTTTGTAGACATTGATGTCAATGTGGACGGTCTGCTTGTCTCAGCTCCATCTGGAGCCTCCTTTGTGTTTGGTGCCCCAGATGTGCAGTTCTTTGTAAGAGGGAACGGCAATACAGTTCAAAACCTCAACATCAACTGCGACAACTCAGCAGCTTCTGGCTTTGTGATCACAGGGGGAGGCAATGTCGTCACAGGGTGCTCAGTAAGACGCTCCAACAGTGAATATCGTGTTGTGCTTGCAAGGCTGCAACTGATGTGTTCGTTTCCTCTCCAGCACGTATGTTGGTACATGCCTCTGTTCACTACAGGCTATAAACTGTGGAGCGCATGGCTTTGTCATTGATGGCCAGTCATCAGCTTGCGGTGGCAACACTGTCTCTGGCTGCACAGTAAGTTTGGTCATTCTGCATGATATCCATTGCCATTTCTGCCATACATGTCATGTACAAGCTGCAAAGTGCGCTTTCACTACACCTTGCACAGCATGCCTAGAACTAGACTGCATCTGTTTGTTGAGTCAACAAAGGCATAACACAAAGCGCATGAAAGGGGACATGCTACAGCACATAAAGCATCTGATCATGCAGGCTTCAAGCAACATGATGGTGGGCATTGCACAGAATGACTGCAGTGGCAACACCATCACAAGCAATACTGCCTCCTCTAACCAGTTTGAAGGCATCACAGCAGGTGATGGTGCACAGGTCTGCAGACATGTACACATGCTCGGCATCACTTTAAGTGTCTTCAGTGCAGTAACATCCATGTTTGCTGCTCAGCATGGCTGCCCCAGGACTGCAGTTGCCTGCCATAGAAAATGCCTTTTGTGTCTTGCAGATTTCAGGCAACACCCTGACTGGCAACGCCATCGCTGGAGGTGTGGGAAGCATTGGCGTTGACCACAGCGATGGTGAGATGTCTTTTCCTTTTTAGGGGTGCAGCCTGCACCAGTTTTGTCTGTGGTTCCATTCCTTGTGTACCCTCCAACAAATTGCTATGATACTTATAATTATTATAGTATTAACAGAATAATGTTGACTCATGCTGTGACAGTAGTGCCTATCTGCAGGTGTGGTGATCTCTAACAATCAAATATCAAGCAGCATGGATGGCATGCCAGGGATAGAGACAAAGAATAATTTGGGACCCAGCATTGGTCTCAGCATCACAGGCAACACAATCACAGGTAGCGCAGGTGTCGCAATCTGGCTCCTTTGTAACAATGGATGCACCTATGGCAGTACCATCAGTGGCAACACACTATCAGGCAATGCTGGGACAGGCAACTTCTGCAATGGAATGATCCAGGAGGACGATCTTGGGGGTAACAACATCATCAACTGCTGATAATGGTTTCTTTTGGTGTTGTCACGTTGCCCAACATTTACAAAGAGTATTTGTCCAAGTTGAACAGGAAGCTGAGCTGTCTTAGAAACCCTGATATGACGTGACATGCTTTGATGCATCATTAGCCTTCTCAAGCTTTTTCATCTCTTTTTGTGCTTTTACAGTAAATGTGTTGTGCTGCTTGTTGCCACGTTGCTATTCCACATGTTGGATTTTCCTCAGATCTTATGCACTGCTTCCAAGCAGCGCATTTTATTACAGACTCTGTTTCTCACTGATTATTAGTTCTATGAAGCTTGTAGGCTGCAGCATGCGATTTTGGAAGTAATTCCTGCCTTTCTAAGAAGACTTCAGATAAGTATCAGTATACTAACAGGACACACTACTATCACTTAGCTGCATACTTTTATTGCTACGCCAACAACAGGTCACACCACGATAGGCTCTATGCTATCTGGAGTTCAATATGTCCAGAAGAAGTTGCCGCTGCTGCACAACATCTGCATCTGCCGTTTGCGTGTCCCTGCCAACACTGCTGAAGATCCTCTCAAATCTGTCAAACTGCTCTTGTGCTAAATCCCGCTCATCGTAGTTACTCAGAGTGATAGCTGCAGCATACAAACAAGCAGCTTTGTGATGTCAAGATTGCGCCATCTGCTGGCTTGGCACATCTGCAAATTTTGGGGAAGTGTCTTTACAAAGGTCCCAGCAAGCATTATGTAAGTGATTGCTGTCTGTAGCTTACCATAGTTGAGCCTAAACATCATGTCGTCATCAAGTTCAATGGCCTTCTCATAAGCACCAGAAGCATTGTCCACGTCATCTAACTTGGCAAGAGCCACAGCCAGATACATGTAGGTGTGCGCAAAGTCAGATTTGATGTTGATAGACGAGCTGAAGTGGTGGAAGGCGCTTGCATACTGTCCTGTTGCAAGGTGCAACAAGCCCAGGTTGTAGCTGACAATCCATTCAAAGGGACCTGAAGGCAAACTAGGCTGTCAATGCGCCTACTTCTGTGGGACTCAGTGGACCTGTCAGGTCACGGTTGCAGGTCGCTGCACAGTGCGTGAGCACCACCCACCTAGGTAAGAAGCTTTCTTCAGGCAGGATATTGCCGCCACATGTTTCTGCTTACCAAAGAAGCACATCCCTGCATGGACAACAAGACAATCCGACAGTGCAAAGGCTGGAACAACGTGACCAGCTAATGCATAGACAGAGCATGGTGACCTATGTTGTTCCACAACTGTGGAGAGTTGGGTGTCTGCACTGCGGCCACACGATACTTGACTAAAGCCACATCCATGTCATGATGGTCCTGCATGCATCAACTCACTTTGTCACCACACAGTCAGCATCAGACTTTGTATACAAGATGCACATGCAGAACTTGCAGTACAGAATGCAATGCACAGCTTGCCTGTATGACACTGGCAGCCGCCAGAATGCTTTTGACATTTCTAGGATCATTGGACAAGGAGTTTCCCAAGAAATCAAAAGCCTTCAAGCTCTCGCCCATTCGCAGGTACAGCAGACCGATTGTGGTCAATACTTCTGCGTTGTCTGGGCAGAACAGCAACGCTTCCAAGCAAACTTTCACTGCAGCTTGGTAATTTGCTTGCAGAGAATAGACCTTGCCCAGCTGCAGAAAGGTGCTGTCGTGCTGCTCTATTGAGTTGGCTTTGACAAAATTTTCTGCAGCCCTGCAGAGGAAGGTGAGCTGAGCACGCTTGTATAACACAAGATGATATGCATGACATGGTCATAGGTTGTGCAAGGGTTGCCTTTACCAATCATATTGCTTTGCAGCCATGTAACATGCTCCCTTATTGTGCCAAAGTTCCCAGTCCCTTGGGGCGAGCTGAGTTGCTTCTTCAAAGACCTGCACAGCTGCCTCAAAGCTGCCCAGCAACAGTAGCGTGCGTCCAACCTGTGCCAGAATAGTACAGTTGATGCTGTGACAGAGAAACACGATTATGTCAGCTATCTGCTACTGGCCTGCTTGTGGTAGGTGAGATTGTTTGGACTAACAACAGCAGCCTGCTGAAATAGCTGCAGAGACTCTGATAGCTGGCCTATAACATTTCGCACAGCTTGAGTGCCTTTCGCTGGTAGATAACGCTTGAGACGAGCAAAAAGCACGGCAAGCTGAGCACCTTTTTGCCGGTGGATCAGAGCTTTTATGTACAGTGCATACTCTGCAACTCCCTGAGAGTCGGCAAGCGAGACTTCAACCAGGCTCAGACATTCATCGAGGTCCTGCAAGATGTTCACACACGTCAGCAGTCCGAGACCACGCCGGTTTTCCTGCAGAGACCTCGCACCTGTCGCAGGAACAACTGGTGAATGAGGAAATTGTGTTTATGATGCTGCCTGCTGTGACGTGAAGGCAGCTGCTCTGCGTCCGTGGCCATGTGAAGTCAGCTGCAGGCTATGTCGAAGGCTCGAGCAAGTCCTGAGCGACGAAACAAGAGTAGGCTTTGACAACTCTTGTAAATATAAATCTAGGTAGTGTAACAGGCAATGACTAATGGATCACCGTGCGTCCACAATATAATATCACAGACACTGGAGCAGCTTATCTGGCCTTTTGTCAAAAACATTCAGTACCTAGTGACAACGTACAAAGTCAGACAGTTCTGAAACTTTTGTACATAAGCAAGGCCTACATATGCCTAGGCTATATATATATATATATATATGGTGCACACTGTAGGATATTTGTTGTCAGGTGAAACATCAAAACTTTTTCAGTCTGCATTATATAGAAAAGAAAAGAAAAGTTTACGCTTTTCAGCGATCATAACGGGAGCCTCCTAAGGCGGCAGCCCGGAGCTATGACCATAGGCCATAGCCCTAAGGGAAAGGAAAAGTCCTCAACCTAAGGTGGATCTGGCCTGTTCTGTCTGCGTTTGTGTGTCCTCTCCCTTTCTAGTACTCTCCTAGATGTCAAGATCTTGTGAAATGTCAAAACAGAATGTTCATGTAACTTGGACATAACTTTGCTTGCAGGTCCATGCTCTACACCAATCTTTGCTAGAGCGTCAGA
>JAABUP010002605.1_pt1 | contig 34295 bp, 47 predicted proteins | sample 5559201 | NCBI WGS metagenome assembly JAABUP01 (sample SAMN10711887, study PRJNA513373) | rock metagenome | isolation source: Antarctica rocks | place: Antarctica
CGAGGTTCATGGGTGAGGGTAAGATACACCTTGACCTCAGGAAAATAATGTAGCAGCCCTGGGTGCTGACACTAAGTGCAGGCAGCAGCAGCACTGTGAGCATGAGGGGCATCAACTATGTAGGCACACTCAAAACCCAAGCCATCTGTCAGGTGTCATGTTACCCTGACGGTCATGCTTAAGCAGCAAGGAGCTTTGGAAAAAGGTGGCTATCAGATGTCCAGCTGTTTGCCCAATGACTTGCTCCAGCTGGATTTCATCCAGCACAACAAGGCCGTGTGTAGATTGCAGCCCAGCCTGGTGTCGATCAGCGTGTCCCACACAAATGTCAGCATGCACTGTTGTCAATCAGCCCCTCGCTCTGCACCAAGAACAGAGGAAGTGCAGAACACAGTAGAGGGGTCACCAAGTCGCGATAATTGGCCTTAGGCAGCATCCCCCATGCTCAAGTCATCACACACTCGTGCCTACAACAGTCCACAGGGCGCTAGCCACAAAATCCCCTGTGTGATGCAGGCGGCGATTTTGAACAAGGACTATCAGACAGCTGTTGCCATAGGCAGCCTTCAAGGCAAAGACATGCTGCTACGCATCACCAAGCGGCCAGGCTTTGAGCTGGATGATGTATTGGACTCACCCAATGATGAGAAGAGTGAGAGCCTGTGGGGACGGTTGACCTCCTGGGCTTCCAAGCCCAACCCCTTGTCGGAGCCTGCCCTGGGCGCTGGTAATCTCTTGCAGCACTGCCCTTTGTCTAGCTGCTCACATAATCTGTCCTTGAACGTGGAGTCTGTCTTGCATGTTTGATCTCAGCTCAAATTTACATCTTGGGATTCAAGCCTGACCCCTCATCAGGGCCCGCCTTTGAAGCTGGCAAGCCCTTTTGGTCGGAACTGGCGTCCCAGCTGCATTTGCCTTTCGCATGAAGGTTGCCTTTTGCCTGTTTGCGCTGGATTGCTGCTGTGACTAGTCTTTTGGGCAGTACAAACTATGACCATGCCTGAGCGTGCATTTGGAGCTGGTAAGGCCTTTTTGTCTTGAGACTGACCTGTTTGTTACATTGGACTATTCTCTGTGTTGAGGTTGGACGTTAGCTTGTCTGATGATATGGTTGCAGCCTCGCCTAGCGTCGTAGAAATATCTTTCCTGCACCTGACCCATTAGCTTGGGCTCGTGTGCTGAGCTTTGCGGCTGTGAGCTGCACACAACCATCGAAATCCAGCTGCTGGTCTGTCTGCACCAGCCACTGATCAACAATTCAGTTTGAGACTTCCCTAGATTACCATGGTCTGCTTGTGTTGAGTCCTCTGACATGACTTTGAGTTTGCATTTGGACCAACTAACAAGCAAGCTCAATGTTTGAGGCCAGCGCAAGAAATCATGCTGCCAAATTCTCACAGACAATTGCTGTTGCCATTGCCTGCGGCGCTGACTTGCAGGTGTGCAGCCAAGCACTCAGCAGCAGCTGAGCCCTGAGGACGATTTTGACACCATTCATATCTTCTCAGTGGCTTCTGGCCACATGTATGAGCGGCTACAGAAGATCATGATTCTGAGTGTCATTCGCACCACCAAGTGAGGCATCACTGTGCTTGGCACAGATGTCACATTGATGGCTGTGATGTGACCAGCCCCGCATGTGATGCACCACAACTGCACTGTCAAACGCGTTCTGCAGGCTTGTTGATGTGCCAGCATCAAGCCTGTGTGCAAAGTGCGCTTGTCATGCCTGCACATTTCATGCCTGCACAAAGGGCCTGCTGGGTGATCCTGTCAGACTTGAGGTCAAACTTTACAGACAGGTGCGCACAGTCGCTGTACATATTGCCGATGTGTAGTCTCTTCTCAGTGACATCCTGGCGATATCTGTTTTGCGCCAATGTCCAAGCTTTCAACTCTGGGTGTGGTCAGGAGTGTGTGTGTGTGCGTGAGGCCTGCATGCTGCTGCAGGAACCCTGTCAAGTTCTGGTTCATCAAGAACTACATGTCACCCCAAATGAAGCGCTTTGTGCCAGAAATGGCCGCCCACTACAACTTCCATTACCAGTTCGTCACCTACAAGTGGCCTTCCTTCTTGCACAAGCAGGTGAGCACAATCAACAGAATGCTCTGCAGCTCGCCTTGTGTGAATCCCATCTATTTCATGGCACTGTCAGGCTGGCGTTTAGGGTAATGGGCATCACCACAGATCATCTGCACAGGTATGTTAGGGTATGTAGGGTTGGCAATAGTTGACCCATACTTGCATCAGAATGCATGAGTTCATGGCGGAATATAGAGGTGCACTGTTGACACACCAGTCATACCTTTCTCGGCCTTTTGGCTAAGATCAAGTGTAGTATCTGTTCTTTAGAGTTTGATAACTCTAATGGGGGACATTGTCCCCCTTGTTATCTAACCTATTTTTCTGGGGGCCTTCCCAATAGTGATGCTTGCATTGCTGGGTCGGCAGCTTGGCCAAGGCATTGCACTACAGCCTTGGCCGAGCACCCTCCCTAATCACCCCTCAAAATTTGGTTACTCTACCCTTCACCCTATCACTCCACCCTTCACCCTATCACTCCACCCTTCACCCTATCACTCCACCCTTCACCCTATCACTCCACCCTTCACCCTATCACTCCACCCTTCATAACTCATGCTGCAGAAACACCAGTCACTGCAGGACACAGTCTGAAGCGCTGTAGAAGCAACCATTGTACATCTTCATATAGTCCTACTCACTGTGCTATGATAGACTGCTATCCTGCCTGTATTGCACTATGCAAACATGTACCTTGCCGGCATTGCTCTCCACCAGTTTGACACCTCCCCAAACCTTGCTCATCAACTACCGACAGTGTCGTTATGGTCACATGAGGGCTATCATGCATGCCAGCAAGCGCTTGCTGACATGCGGCAGGATCAGATGCACTCTCAAATTCAACAGTTTTAGACTTCTCCAGGGTACTACTGTCAGCGCTTGTCATGCTGTTGTTTGAAGCAACAGAGTGGGCGTATGCTCCACAGAAATCAATGCAGAATTCGATCCACCACATTTGGCATTCCTTCCTGTTTCCTTCTGACATGATGTTTGTATGGCTCGTCTTGTAGAGTCAAGCTTGCAGGTAGCAGCCGCACATCAGCCTCTGCCCTTCTGGTGCTGCACAGCATGGCGCTCCCTGCGCCCTTGCGCCGAGCATGCTGTTTTGTGCTGTGCTCTAAAGGTGCAGTCAAAAGTTTGCGCCAGATCCAGATCATGTCAAGGCAATAAAGAACAAAGCTGTGCTTTCTTCATGTGCAAGCTGACAGCCGACCATGCTCCTGCAGACAGAGAAGCAGCGCCTGATCTGGGCTTACAAGATCCTGTTCCTGGATGTTCTGTTCCCCCTGAACCTACGCAAGGTTATCTTCTGCGACAGTGACCAGGTGGTGCGTGGCAACATGGCTGAGCTCTGGAACATGGACCTCAAGGTGACCCAACTGCGCCCTGCTGCAACTCCATGCATAAACCAGCTGGCAGTTGTGCTTAGTTGCTTGAATGATTGCAATGACAGAGCTGTGCCCTGCTGCAGCCGTGACTACATGCATACATCAGCTACAAATGGGTGCACAGTTGCTTGAATTGCAGCAGCGATGCTGCATGCATAGTGCTGAGAGTGACCTGTTGTGCAGGCTCGTCATGGTTGCACTGCATACATTGTTTGCCTGACACAGCATATTAGTAGAGACTGACTGTCTCACATACACGCGCTCTGGCTAGACATCATACAAAGCACATTCACCTCCCAGCAAAGCAGCCAACCACGGTGTGTTCACACAGTTATGTTCAATGTGTCAATAGGTGTAATGATGTTGTAAATGGTGTAGCGATGTTTTAAACGGAGTAAACAGTAAAGTGCGTCAGCTCCTCAATGCTGCTGGTGTCACAGGAACACAGTGTACCAGACACTGCTGATGCTGAACACTGATATAAGCATGTTTTTCAGCATGTAATCTTCTTCTTTGCCTTTTACTTCCTCGTCTTCTTCTGCAGGGTGCACCCTTTGGGTTCACTCCCTTCTGTGACAACAACAAGGACATGGAGGGCTTCCGGTTCTGGAAGCAGGGCTTCTGGAAGGAGCACCTGCGGGGCAAGCCCTACCACATCTCTGCCCTTTTTGTTGTGGACCTCGCCCGCTTCAGGTAAGCATCCATACACATTGGCGTTCAACAGCTGACAGTCCTGTTTAGTTTGCCCACCTCAATAAGCTGACTGTAGCCAAACCACCTAGCCTTGACAAACAAACAAATGGATGCTGATCAACAGTAGACGCTGGTCACACTAAGTGTTGGCAGAACCGGCTTTTTGACAGTTGCCAGCACACATCCTGCAAGCTCATGACTGATCAGCATAACCCAATGTGGCCAGAATTGGATTGCGCTGTAATTGAGCATTCAGTCCCGGGCTGGTGACTGATTTGAGTATGATGACCCTGCAGGCAAACAGCAGCAGGTGATCAGTTGAGGGTGGTGTATGAGCAGCTCAGCAAGGATCCAAATTCGTTGTCCAATTTGGACCAGGACCTTCCCAACTACGCCCAGCACTCTGTACCAATTCACTCTTTGCCTATGGTGCGCTTCAGCGCCCTTGCATCGGCTGCGTGCAGCCTAAATTGGCTGAGTCTGTTGCTGTGACTGTCATGCAAACTTTAGGGCGTCAGAATGAAGCATTCTCACTGTCACCTTTGGGTTGTCACAAGTGTTTGTTTGAACTTTTTGGATACACCTTGTGTCCTGCATCTAGCATCCTTGCATCATTGCACACAGTCTGCGCTGGACAAGAGTCCACGTACAACAACAGAAGCTAAGCATAGCAGGCATCATCCATTGTCGCTGTGAACATGTATTTGACAGCCCTCTCGAGCTGTGATTTGGTGACGTAGGAATGGCTGTGGTGTGAAACATGGTGCGGCAACTCCACCAAGGAATATGCCAAGACCATAGATCTGTGCAACAACCCTCTCACCAAGGAGCCTAAGCTCCAGGGAGCGCGCCGCATTGTCTCTGAGTGGCCCGCTCTTGATGAAGAAGCTCGCAGCTTCACCTCAAAGGTGCAGCTTCAGCGCTTCAGTACAGTGCTTAGTCACCTCGCTTTCTGCATGGGTACGTTGCCTGTATGATGCTGCTGCTGCTGCTGCTGACATAATCTGCTTGATATGTTTGATACCTGGCACATAGCTAATGCACAAGCTCAGTGATGTGTCAATTCGCACCTACCATTATGAACAGACCATACACAGGTACGATGTTATGATACATCCCACTGATGAGTTACTCCATGATCTATCCTCTGCTTCAGGTGGAGGCACGGATGAGTGTAGAAAGCAATGAATCTCAGAACCAACAGCAGGCAGAGATGCAGCAGGACTCTTCTTCGACTATGCTTTCAGATGCCGATCCAGGAGAGCTGAAGTCACATGGTGGTGAAGACGGTGGTGACGTGCCATCTACGCTTCAGTACCTTGCCCAGCAAGCTGAAATCAATCATGCATTTCAGGAACAAGTGAAGTCTCAAAGACAGGAGAAGTCCGAACTATAACACATTCTGCATGCAATGTAAGTGTCACCTGTCCTCTTTACCATACCCCTGCAGCACATGGTATTCGCTGGCTTCTGTGCCCATTCAGAACATTGCACTGCAGTCCCACATGTATGAGCAGCCATCAAACAGGCCAGCAAGTCAAAAAATGCGTCGCTCACTGACGGATGTGCAAATTGCACATTTGACGCTAGTGCAAGTTTGGGAAGTTGTTCTCGGACTCATACCTAAGAAGATTGCATATTTGTCATGTGAAGCCTTCAGTGACACTTGAGCCTGCATGGGCCACACACAGACAAACAGACATTCCTTTGACATTGGTCAGCTGCACGCATGCCGACATATGCTGTCCGGCACAATATCTCCAGCTGCCTGACGACAAGATCTCAACTGACAGGTAGCCCTATCACATCTGCGTCCCGCGCAAGTGTCCTGGGCTTCCGTCATGGTGCCTGGTTTGCCTGCACACCAGGTGTTGACCGGGGATGCAGGGACTTTGGTCACGCAACTGCGTAGCTCGCATCAGCGCATCACCTCCCATAGTTTCAAAGCATCACAAAAGCCCCCGAGAAGAGCTTCACACATTTTCGCAAGTGACGAAAAGTCGCAGTCAGATCTGATCAGCGGTGCCGACAAGCAGGGTGCGCGCAGCAGACGCCTCACGCTATTCTCAGGACTCTGCATGTTTTGGGTATGGGAGCAAAAACATATGTGCTTTTTCCAGGCCCCACACTGGACAAGAAGCTTGGCAGTAAGCCCAGTGTACCACACAAACCAAAAGGGGAACTGCAGCTGCTGCCAAACAGAAGGTTTTTTCTGGCAGGACTGGGCAGTCTGTCTATAAGTACGCCCTCCTGCTGCCCTGTTCAAGGACAAGTGCCCTTCAATGCATTGAGATGCTAATGAGGATGACACTTGCATCACAGCCATGTTTTGATCGTCTGCTGCAGTCCTAGTCAGCAATTTGGGTGGCGGCACCGGGTTGTTGCTTGGCCTTGATGGCGGTCAGCTGGCTAGCAAATCCAAGATAGACTCACTGTTCCCTGTAAGAGGTCTCAAGCGATGCATAAACTACCAGCAGAGATTTGGTGAGCAACAAACTTGCTGTATAAGCCACCAGACTCCACAGTCTGTAGTCTGCTGCAAGTCTGTCGTATCGGTGGTGTTTTGGAGCATTTGCTGGCTGCACATTTGCAGTCATACCATGCTGTAAACACAACTTGAGCAGCAGACTGAGTTCTGGCCACAGTGATGCTGCAGAGTTCCAATATCCAGGAGACTGGCTGGCTGACCAGAACATGTATGCGCGCCGTGCACAGAGGATAGAACGATCCAATGGTCTCGACCCTGCAGCCCCCACCAGGTCACACATCTCATCACATGTATGCATTGCCTTTTCCATTATGCCTGAGTTGTGTCTCATTGTTTGAGTTTTGCCTCATTGTTTGAGTATTACCTCTGTCGCAACTGCACAATGTCCTGCCTTGGGTACAGTGGCCCGCGTCAGCAACCAGCAGGTGCCCTGATCACACTGTGTGCATACTGCAGGGCCTCACACATAGCTCATGCCATGGATTGTTGACTCAGCAGCCTGCATACATGCAAGCATACCTTCATCATTGAGGAATGCACTTGCTGCAGCTGTATCAGCAGCACGCATGGCTTTTTGCCTTTCATGGCAGCAGACTTTCTATAACATCATACTGTGACTGTCTCATCCTGCAGGCAGAAGCGCCCAGTAGCTGAGCCAGAAGCTGCTTATGGGCCGCCCGGCAGCACCGGCGAAGAGAACATCAGCGTGGTGGTGGCTCCCATTCAGCCAGGCTTCAAGCTGGAAAGCCTGGGCACTGCTGAACAGGCTGGCCGCAGGTTTTTGGAAACCACTGTCGCGTCTATCAATGCCAACAGAGAAGCAAAGCTGCTAGCAGCAGAAAGCAGGTCTGCAGTGCTGATATCCCTGCTGTGTGTTTCATATTGTTTGGGCTGCTGTGTGCCAAAATGGTGTCTCTCATATTGTTTGGGCTGCTGTGTGCTGCAACCCCTGTGTTGGGACCTGAGTGTATCATGGAGACAAGCCTGAAGCTTCACGACGCTCACAATGGAACTTCCAACATGGGAGCATGCTTGTAACATCGCAAAGTCAGTGTGGATGCCATGCAATGCAGACATGATGACACTGGACAGCTCTCCTACAACCTGGAGTACACAGTCAAGTCTCCGCAGTTTTTTCGACACAACATATCCGTGTATGCTGCCAGGTGTGCCTCCGCTTTTTGGCGCACATGCATCAATGTCATCAATGTTTGCAATTTGATAGCTTATCTGGACATATGACCACCTGCTGTGACAGATTCAAGCTTGCTATGAGGCAATCCAGTTCCCTTGACATGTAGATGGCAATTTCTGAGATAAGCAATCCAATGATGTCACTGTGGCGGCAGCAGTGCATTACAGGAGCTTGAGCACACCCTGAGCACACCCTGACCTTGTAAAGAAACTGAATCAGAGAGATCATTGAATATTGTGTTGCAGGGATGGACTCTTGTATACATTCAATGCACAATGTCCTGAAGACAAGTGGACAACAGAAAAAACCAAGCTTACAGTTGCTGCTAGAAGTTTTGCATTGCTACGTTAGTCCTGCTTGCATAGTAGGAGTTCAGCTGCGTGAGACGAGTCCGCATCCACGAATGCCACGTCTCAGAAATATACGCACAAGCAAGGACGCCGACAATTTGAATGATGCTGCATTAATTGAGGCAATTTGCTACGTTCCAAAGTCCGGAAGTTCCATGACAGCCTCTGCTGTAACAAGTACTTCAGCAAAGGATGTACAGCTCTGACACCTGGCGTGCAGTACTTTTGTTGACACACCAACATGGTGTGCACATTATTTGCCCTGCTGCGCCCACGTGCAGCCCATATGCTGTTGGACTGTTAAGTCATGAGATGGCGCAACCAGTGCTGGCAGCAGCATCAGGCACATGCTTTGGATTTGCTGCAAGATACTGCTCAATGATCCCTGATGCCTGCATGCAAGCACCTGCCTGAGTGAAGCTTGCATTTTGCAAGCAAAGTCAGTCCGGCAGTCTAGGCATGTCCAACGTTTCTTGCAGCACCAAGCTTGGCAATTGGACCAAATCAGATCATTATAGCTAGCATACAGGCACAAAATTGTTCAGACTACACTGTAGCACAGGCGACACACAACACATCTTCTGCTCCAATTTTGCATCCCGGATGACTACTGAGGTGCCAACAAAAGGCACCTGTTGATGACTGCAGAGCAGACACCCCATCTTATCAACTGTAATTTACCTTGATCCCCTGAAGGCGCCGTTCAATGGTAGCAAAGCTAGGCCTTTTGCTTGATTTCTGCGCCCAGCAGTCATTGATAAGACTCAGCACAGGTGGTGGCCAGTTGACAGGCAGAGGCAGCCGGAACCCATTTGCTGTCTCTTCCGCATGAGCATGAACTGCTTCATAATCGAGGTCTCTCTGATCACCAATGGCAGCCATGGCTACACGACCAGATAGCAGCTCAAAGATGATGACTGCAAAGCTGAACACGTCCACCTTCTCATTGTACGAGTGGCCCTTCATGACCTGTAGGCATTGAAGTTGCAGTTTTTCATTTTGCAGCCATCTCCTGGTGAATCTGGCAATGCAGGGGCCACGAACTGAAGGGCACAAAGGCTGATGTCCTGCATGCGCAATGCATCTGTGTGCTGCATGCCGGCATTGTGAAGCACCTTTTGTGCAGCAGCTGGGACTATCAGCTCAGACAGCCCTCTGTATATGCAAGGCACTATGCACAATGACAGCATCGTCCCAATTTTTGTACTCCAGGTGATTCACAAAATATACCTCAGGAGCCATGTACATGAGGGAGCCTGTCTGTCCTGTCATATTGTACAGCACTTCTTGCTCCTCGATGTTCCTGTGCTCTACCTCACCACCTGGTCGGGCCATCTGGAGCTGCCCTTGGGCCAGAACAGCCCCAGCAGAAACTGCTTGACCAGGCTCCATAGGCACTTGCCTCTGTGAGTGAAGCTGCCATGGGGCTTCTGCAAGCTGCCCTGAGGAGCTTGCCCCATTGGCTGACAGCACCACACGCGATGAGGACTGCACAGAATCTGCATCGGAGGTCTGAGCCTGATTCTGCTCTAGCCTGACATCAGGGCTGTTCCCAGCTTGACGCCCTGGAAACGCCCCAGCAGCTGCACCACCATCTGCTGCATTACTTGCTGCAAAGAACACTGACTGTGCTGAGTCTGGCCTTGGTGCCTCTGACCGATCTTGCACAAACCCTTGCTGTGGTGCAAAGCCTTGACGACCACTGCCAGCAGCACTGCTGACTGTATTCAACCCAAAGTCCATCTGCTCTACACCCCCAGCGTCATCAGGGCTGATGCCAGCACGCCCTGGGGCATGTTCAAGCTGCCCTTGGTCCTGCCCTAGCCTACTGGCTGGGCCCGAGGCTGCTGCTGCATCAGAGGATTGAGCGCTGCTGTGAGTAGAGGAGGCAATTGAGTTCGCCACCGTAGGATGAACAGCTGTGGAAACATGGCTGCCCGTGTCAACCTCTGAAGCTGCATGACTGCTTGAAACTCCATTTGCTGTCACCGTACTGCCTCCTGCAGTCACGTGATCCGTGCACATGGTTGTACACTCACAGCAGGTACAGAATGGGTTGATGACCTAGGGGTTAGGGTTTCGACCCTAAGTCCTAAAACCCTGAGTCGTTGGGTGCAGAGCATAAGGTACAAGCTGAAGTCAAAGCTGCATACGAGCTGTAATGCAATCTTGACATGAAGACGTCGGGAGTGTGCGACATGCCGGCAGTCAGAAAGTGGCCACTTGGTCACACAGACTGTGTCAGTCTTACGCTCATTTAAGCAACACCCTTTCATGCAGCCTCGCTGACAAAGAAAGAAGATTGATCACCCTGACTTGGGCCTGCCTTGGCGCTATCATCACCCCTGTGCTGCTGCATGGGGCTTGACCCCACAGCCCGCCCGTCTGTCGCTCTGCTGGCAGTGCCCAGGGCAGGGCCAGGGGCATTTGCAGCTGAGAAACCCTGACGCAAGGGGGACCCTGGCACAAAGGGCACTGCCCCTGCTGTGTCCTGCATGTCAGAAGAAAATTGTGGGTCGATTTCAAGCTCTTGCTTCAGTGGGCAGTCTGATTAGGGCTGAGTTGGAGGTGATGCATGAAGGGTGTAGCGAAACTAAGGCCAGTCAGGCGCAACAGAGACACAGCTGTCATGCACACACATACACAGACCCAGTTGACAGAGACACTGGACAGATATAGTGGACAGGCACAGTAGACACGCACAGTAGACAGAGCATTACAGTCAGCAGGCTGTGTCCCACCTTCACCAGTTTGCAGAGTCCAAAGTCTGCAAGCTTTGCATGAGCGGTAGCAGGGTCCAGCCCAGTGAGCAGCATGTTCTCCAGCTTCAGGTCTCTGTGCACCACCATGGGTCTCAAGCTGTGTAGGTACTTGAGTGCTGCTGCAATCTGCTCCAGCCATCTGAAGGCGTCTAGCCAGGTGTATAGGCTTTCAACTGGACTAGCGTTGTGTGGGAACATCTGATGCAACACGTGAACCTGCATTTGGCAGATAGATGTGAGTGTAGCGGTGTTTGTAAGCTGTGTTGATTGCGCAGTGCTGCTGCTGTCTTCAGCAGGCAAGGGTTGCCATCTAGCCTGGTAGCTGTGCTTTCCACCAGACTTGTTGCACAGGGAAGCATCTGATGCAGCACACAAATCTGACAGTCATGGCAGAGGTCTCAGACAGATGACCGTAGGGTTGCAGTGCACCCACACATGCATGTTCAGACTTGTTATCTGGTCAACAGAACCCTGAGATGAAACAAGTAGAGCTAGCAGTCTGTAGAACTATGTGCAACTTAACAGTGCTGAAGCTGGCAGGCATGATTGGTAACAGCAAAGTCAGGGAGAGTAGCACGTCAAGACATACGTACCTTCAGAGTGCTGCCAGACATGAACTCTTGAACAATGTAGAGGCTGGCGGCCATGCTCTCGGGGGTCTGGGGCTCCATGCACCCCACGCCCTTGAACTCCACTATATGCCTGCAAATAGATGCACATCATAAGTCTTTACGTCTGAGGCAACACAGATGTGCTTGCAGCAGACAATCCAGTATTGAGGGGATGTGAAGCCATAGTGACTCACTGGAGGGAGGTGAAGCCAGGGTGAATCATTGGATATCAAATCTGGTAGTGAACATAACTACAACAGAAATAGCCCTGAGCAATAGAGAGATACAAGTCTGACCACATGCATGGGCTCGGAGAATGTTGCACCAAATTAAGAAGTGCAGGGCTCCTGCAGCAGGAGCGCAGCTGCTTGACACTGAACAAAACTGTATGTCACAATTACAGCTCACCCTGCTTCAAGTGTATAGCAGTCATGGCCTTGAAAGCAACAGTGGTGCCATCATTTGTTCCGACTGTACTTAGAACAACAGCTATAACCCTGTGCCAGCATGAGCTCGGCAGGTGCAAAATTGTAAGAATGCATCGCAACAAGTGCATCAGTAATGCTTTGACATCATGTACAGCTACACACAACAGCAGCAGCAGTCGAGCTATACATGCACATACAAACCTTGCCCAGTTCATGGGGCTTTTGATGTCTCCAAGCACAATGTTGGATAGACATATAAACAACACTGCTGCATTATTCATGTACAGCATGGGGCTTGTCAAACCTACAAGCAAATGTCAGAAAGATGAAAGTCACTGATGCAGCAGGCATGTACAGCATGCGTGTGCTTGCAGTGAGGCTTGCTCACCTGTGCTTCAGCCGCCGCAGCGTGTTTGCTTCAGACAGGAACTCACGCAGATCCACAGCATTACTCAACACATGTGGCTTCAGCTTCTTCACCGCCACTTGCACCTGCAGTGTGAAACACAGTACTTGCTCAAATGACAGCACGAATCACATGCTGTTGTTTTTGTGGAGTTTGGCAATGTGCAACCAGCACTGCAGCTTGATGCTTTGACTGGACCATGAATAAACTGGAGAGGATGACCTGGCCAGATAGGTATGTTGCATGGCGCATGGGTCTGATGCATGTGCTAAGCAGACAGACCTTGGCATGGCTGCATGGCGTGTAAATCTGTACACATGTAAGTCTGTACACATCTAAGTCTGTATGCATGTAAGTCTGTACACATGCATTTGTGCAGGCTATATGATGACGCCTTCACTCACCAGCAACCACAACATGTCTGGCTCGCAGGAAAGGATAGGCTGCGAAAAGGAAGTACATTGTGAAGTTGCACGCAGATCACCATGACGTCTGCAGTACAGACTGCACAGAGTGCAATGATCTAGTAAATTGCCAGCACAAAATAAATTGAATTTTCAAAATTCCCCCCTTTTTTTGCAGCACAAAATTGCAAGCACAGTCTCTGACACAAGAAGCAGGCCAGCAGGTGAGGGGACATACAGCCTGGCCGTTCTCCTGCTTCAGAGTGCAGTGCTGCACAGTTGCAAAAGCCCCCTCTCCCAGACCACGCCAGCTTGTCAAGCTGCTTTTCTGAATCCAGGCATCGCCACACATGTCCTGAAGCAAGATTGAGTCCTGCAAGGGCAGATGCATGGTTGGTGTACCTTGTTGCTGCCCCTCAATGCTTCCTCACATGCTGTTCTACACAAACAATGCAACCAGGAGCCAGAAAGCCAGACTGGGTGGTTGATTATGAGGACCAGCAGGTCCACGCTGAGGCAGACTCAGGCAATTTTATGTGGCCAGTTGAGCAGGCATGTCCACTGCGGCTTGGCTAAGACCCATACCACATGCAGGAACTTTGGACCTATCCATGCAACATCAATGCTGCATTACTGCGCAGTAGGTTGCAACATGCATGTCAAGAAAACAGTCAAAGAGGCGCAAGACTGCTGTTCATCCACTGGCAATTTGCCATTAGTATACCCTATTTGCTCCTTTTCAATATCAGTGTGATGAATTGACTGCTGAGCAGATGAGGAGTGGAGTGTGGCATTCATGATGAATGAATGCCTGATTCAAGCGGTATGACCACACTCTCAAGGTACTGACATTGCGCTGCAAACAGGAACTTCAGTAGTTGAAGTTGTGTAGGTGCTGAAGGGGAAGGGGAAGGGGAAGGGGAAGGGGAAGGGGAAGGGGAAGGGGAAGGGGAAGGGGAAGGTACCTGGTTGGGAACCGGCTTCAGCAGCAGTGCATTCAGCAGGGAGCGCACACTGTTTGTTGGTGTGTCTGGCTGCAGAGGTCCCATATCTCCAGAGGCTTGGTATTCCATGCTGGCTTTCTGGAGAAGCTCAGTGCGAAGCTTGGCACTTGGCTCCGCCTGTGCATGACAAAGTTGAAGTTGCCACTCATACTTGGACTGCACTGATTCCCCAAGGTGTGTATATGCTGCATGCTAGCTTGTTGCAAAACTTTGTGAGCAGGTCAGGAGGTGCTTCAGCCTGTGTGTGGAAGCACAACTGTCATGTGTTGTGGTGATTGTGCTTTGCTCATCATCTATCATTTGGTATTGCTCTGAGCTTCCTCGAGCCAGTTGCCACCATGCATCAGATGCATGCAATGCCCCAGTTTGCATGCTTTTCAGGGCAACAGATGTGCAGCATTTTGGCAAAGCATGAGGCAGTGTGCATCATGATGTTGCACACCCCCAGCTTGCTGATGCATAGCATAAAGAGCAGCCCAAACAAGGGCAAAAGCATCAGTGTGATTGCTGGCATAGCAAATCTACCAGCAGCTCAAAGAAGCGAGTAGGGGAAGCGGCTACAGCACGGTGCCTCTTTTCAATGCCTGATGGGGTCAGGGAACTGACTGAAGAAGCACGCACAGCAACAGGTGTGTCTGCACTTGCTATAGCAACAATTAGCTTGCTTGTGTCCTGCAGAAAGCAAGCCAAAGCATTCTGACATCTGCAAGAGTGTGACAAAATAGTGCTTCTTGTCAAAAGATTGCCAGGCCAGCTCAACCTTTGCAGCAAGTCTGCATACCTGCTGTGCACCAGACCCCTTGCTGCCTTGTTGATGCGGAGCTCTCTGTACCGCAAGACCATCGTGGGCGGCGCAAGAGCAACACTGCCCCATCGGACCAGCTCCGGCGGCCTTGCAGCACGCTCGCCTGATGCGCTGACCTCCCGAAGGCGGAAGAGCTAACTGCGCATCGCGCGGCTGACCGGGGGTATAACAGTACCACTGCCTCCCTCGCTGTGCGTCAAGCAACTGCAGTTGTTACAAACTCTGCCCAGAAATAGCAGAGCATACGCTGCAGCGCTAGCCGAATGCAGCCTCAGTAAGCGCAGGAAGCCATGACCGAAGTTGTTGCTCAGTCATCATCAGAAATCTAAACGCCAGCCTTGAGTTAAGTTGAGCTAGCTGCTACGCTAGTGCATTTCAGACAAAAGCAGAAATGAAGCAGTCCCTAGCTGTAACAGGGGGGCCTGGGTTGGTGTGTTGTGCAAGCCATATACATGGAACATCTATATATGCCTGACTAGTTACAATTTGTAACCATGCACATCGCAGCAAAAGGCAGCACAATCCATGCGTGTGAATCAGGCTATGTGACAGCGTTAGAGTGCTAAATTACAGGTCGCTAATGATGCTGTGTGCACCACCCTGGGAAGCCACCAAAACGAGTGTCGATGTAAGCGGGATCTTTTCTGTTCTAGAACATTGCCTGCTTGTGAACATGTAGCGGCAGCTAAAATAGTAACAATCAAAAGCCAAGACAACAGGAGTCCACCAAACAGCGCAGGCACAGAGAAAAGCGAAAGAACCAGATCACTACAAGCAAAAAGTTGAGACAGAGCAGCAAATCAGCTCAGCATAAAAAACCCTTCATGCAGCTTCAGCTCAAGGTCAGACTGGTCTCAAAATGTCTCCAAACCTTTATCAGGAAAATCTTTTATTCTACGAGCAAAACAGGGTATCCATTTATTCCATGCAGTGAACGTTGCAGGACAATAATCCAATCGTTTGTCCATGATGACCCTAAGACACCCATCCTGTCATTGACCTGTCGTTAAGCAAGCACACAAATTTGTTGGCGATTGCAGCCAGAAACCAAGCCAACACATAGCAAAATCAGCCAGAAATGGCTGACAAAAAGATTCCTTCTACCCCGCAGTAGACACTGGTGCCTCTGTGGACATGTCAGGAGCCGGTGCAAGTGCCAAACTGGGCAACACACCGCTGGTGAAGTTGGTGCTGTCAGCAGTCACATTGCTCATGGAGACCCCTGCCAAAGTGGCATTGTAGGTGATACGGTAGACAGCACCTGCTGTGTCATCAGACACTAGCACTGACCCATCAGGCATGGGCAACACATCAGCTGGCCGACCTGCACATGCAAACACTTCTCGGACGCACATTCAACTCTTCCCGATGACAGCCACTCAAGCAACACAATGTTCTCCAATACCTATCATGCTGCATTTGGAAGGCTGTATGTCATCTGCTTGTGAGGCAGGAAACAGGCAAGTGCCCCAATTGAATAGTAGCATCTCCTTGTGACGTTGCACCATCATGCCAGATTGCAATTCAGCACATGTTTCATGACAAGTACAAGCACAGTACAGTCAGCATACCCCATGCAGTGCCGTTAGGCTGCAACCAGCCCTCAGCCAAAGCTGAGTAGTTCTGTGCCAAGCCATCGCTGTTGAGGTTGAGGACCATGACACGGTAGCCAATGGGTGGAGTCCTGTCCCAGCTGCCATGCTGTGCATTGATAATGGACATATTGTAGGAGGCGGGAAACATACTGCCTGCAGAGGGAACCAGGCACTGTCAGCAAGGCAACGAGTAATGACAGCAGCACATGAGGCTTGCAAGCATGGCGCGGTGGCATTGAGCGTGCACACGCTTGCTGTGCAGCAATGGTCAAGCAGTGCTGGAGAGCAGATGAGATATTGTATAGGCATCCGGTGTCTTGCACAGACAAGGCAGCAGGCGTTGATACTGCAGTGACTCTGCACTGCATCCCGGCAAGGAAGACATCAATGTGCAGACTGGAGGGTGTGCATGAAGACCCTAGGCTAGCAACCTTTCATCCAATACATGTCTTCCTGACAGTGTGTCCAAATTCACAATTGTTTCTCCTTGAAGTAGCAAAAGAACAAGTTTATTGAGCCCCGCCTATTTGGAATCGTGTCATGCATAGACATGATTGCTCAGCTCTCAGCTGTTGATCATCAGCACACAGGCAGACTGTGTCACCTGTGTAAAACTTCATGCCCAGTGTAGCTACGTGGGGCCCCACAGTTTGTACCGGTGGCGTCTGAGTTACTGCAGGTACACCACAGCAAATCAGCCACAGGCAATTGAGAGCTTCCATATGAGCAAACATAACTGTGTCCCAGACAGTGGTGATCTCGGCCAGATGCCTTGCATCGAAGCACACAAATTGACAGCATTGCACACTGCTCAACTAGCAGCCAGCTTTTCAAACACAGGTTCAAGCAGAACACATCTGAGCACAAATGGCATTGCATCATGGTGCAATTGCAGGGACAACTGGGATAGCATGAACTGGGCTTGCACCTTCACAGTAACCAGTCTGCTGTGCCAAAGTGGCGTTGACAGCTTCCATGGCTGGAGCGGTGAACTCGGGGTCAGGGTATGGGAGACCGGGCCCTGGGGTCCTCAGCTCTGGATCCCCCAGTCCCTGCCTGCATACCAAGAGCCTCATCACCCATTCTGCTGAATGATGCATGACACTGGATAAGGCACATCTAGAGGCTGCAAGAAGTCGCTAGCTGTGACGCTGTACAAAGAGGTGATCAGTTCTCACACATTTGCATGCAGTTTGCCATTGTCTGCATTCAACAACTATTGCTTTGCCAGCTTGCACATGCAACTCAACTACAGCAGCAAGCACTTATTGCATGTGGCAGAGGTTGATCATGGCATAAACAGGGCATGATGATCCCTACTTGAGAATTTGACAATGGCAAAGCGGACAGCAACTTGCCTATGACAGTAGGGGTAACCAAAGTCGAGGCCAGCTACAGGGGCATATGCAATGTAGTCATCAGGCACATCACCACCAATATTGTCCCTGCCATTGTTGCTGAAGTACAGTGTGTTGAGGACAGGGTGGAATTGCATTCCAACCACATTCCGGATGCCTGCAGATGCAGCCCGAGGAGTGAGGTGCTACTATGCTGAGCAGGACGCAAGATGAAAAAGCCAAAGACAGAGAGATTGCATGTGCACAGCCAGCTTGCCAAGTACCAAAACGTGGAGGGTGTGGGAAAGCACAAAGACAGGTTGCATGCCGCAAAATCAGCAGTGACAACAGCAGAACATGGCTGCAGGGCTGTCATCATACAACCAAGTCTGCTGCTGTCACTCTGTCTTGACAGCAGTTAACAGCAGAGCATCAGCTTAGAACAGCAATGAGCGCAGTGGACACATTACCAACCTGTGGCAAACGTAGTCAGGTTTGTGCCGTTGGGTGTCATCCTAGCAATGGTGGCAAATGTTAGGTTGTCTTCACCCACAGCAGGAGGTATGCCAATGTTGAATGGAGCTCCCAGGTTGAAATAGATCATGTTGTCTGGGCCAATGGTCATGTAATGGTTGCCGTGATCGCTCGGCATACCAAGACCAGGCAGAACTATAGTTGGTGTTGAAAAGTTCTGCACAACCACAGGAGTGTTTCAGTGCAAGTTGCAACACGCTAAAAGCTATAGCACGCTGAAGTTTGCTACATGGATGCTTGAGCTGCCCTTGCAATGATAGGGAGGCAGAGACACTACCTGGCCAGCCAAAGCCAGCTCATCCACATTATCAAATCTGTAAATGGTGGGTGTGGTAGCAACCCACAAAGACCCATTGGCGTATGCTAGGCCCAAGGGTGCAGCAAGGTTGTCCACAACAGTGACCACAGAGTCAGCAATGCCATCCTTGTTCGTGTCTATGATTGCATACACCTACACAAACCAGCCCAGCTCAACTCTGTCCACACGGCAACACAGCAGCTCGCGCTGGATAAAACCCCAAAGCAAAAACTGTACAGTACACAACTTACGTTGTTCAGGCTATTCGTGGACACGTATACGATGTTACCGGACGCAGTGTTATTGCTCAACACCAAAGTACGAGCGTTGGGTACAGCTTGAGACGTGTACAAGTCAATCTTGAATCCTGGTGGCAAGGCGATGTGGTCCAATGGTAGATTCAGGATCTGCGCAGCTGCTTGCGCGGACAAGCCCAACAGACAGACACATAGTAGAAGGCATGCAGCTCTGCCAACAAGACCCATCCTTGCTCAACAGCACCAGGATACCTTGCGCTCCGACAATGCTTGACTGCCAATACAACTCTCGCAAGAGTGCGTTTAATGTGGCCGTCAACCCGTCCGGCCAAGCCACAACTTCGCGGTAATAGCATAACGTCATTTTGGCTGAAGGCTTTATTACGCAGATATGTACAGGTGTGACCTTGTCGCCTGGCCACATCAAGCGGAAGCCGGCGGGATAATGATTCTTGCTGAGTTTCCCTCCGTTCCGCAGCGATGGTATCGCAACGTCCATGCTGGATCAAAAGATCAACAGAGACACCGGTGTCACTCTATATATTTCTGGGATGTTGTCTCTGTGAGCTGATCTCCAGCTTGTCTGCTCGCCATGTGATGCAAAGCTAAGCGATGGCTACTACATCTTCCCGTCTGTCTTAGAAGCACTCCCATTCGCGCGTGCCTCAGCCATATTATGCTACTTAGCGTTCAATTTGGTCTGCACTACATATGCCCAGCAGTTGAGGCACTTGCTCTCGCGAGAGGTCACAAGACGCAGACAATAGGCACATTGGCTGCACTCTGCATCACAGCTGTTCCTGCCAGGTACTCTAGCTGTGAAGGTTCAGTCTTTAAGTAGCTAGTTGTGTGTCCCAGTGCTGCACTGCTATCAGGCATTCACTGTGGATATTGTTGCATTGGGACCAAAGCTCCATGAATCAGCAGATTGGGCGTAGGCATACTGCTCATCAGCAGCATGCATGCTTGAGTCATGTTCTTTGATGTATATTCACATGAACCTGTCAGAGTTGTAGATGTTACCTTGTCCACAGCTGTGCTCCGTGCTGGGCCTAGAAGCTATAAGTACATGCTGGACTGGTACTGGCACTCATTCTAAATGTGTCAGTGAACTTGTATATTTCGGCCCAGAAATTTTCTGGGCCTGTGTGTCAGGATCAAAACGTCATGACCCTCCTTTATGGTTTCCAAGGGTGTCTAAACTTCAAAATTTGCAATCTTTCCTTAGAGACTGGATTGTCCAATGGTATGGACCTCAGTTGAGCAAATTGGTGGTTGGACCTGGAGAAAACGAGTGCAGAGTTGTGAGCACACGAATGCAGACTGTGTCTCAACAAAAAACTTTCACTGGCCAGTACTTGCAGTATACTAGTATAGCTCATGCACCACATGGCTGGTGATGTCCTAGCCACTTGAAGCCAAGGTAAAGCCCCTACCTGGACTGACTTCTTGCCAATGGCATATGCTGTTGTCATGATATGCTTTCCCCATGATGACCTGCAGCTGCATTGCCTTGGTTTTCCAGAAAGGCAATACATTGTACACATGTGGCAGTGAGGCTGCAGATGTTTGCACAGCTGATACCACCACCGCTACCAGCCGCCAGCTGGGCAAATACTACATAATGTGGCGCGGTCCTTAGTCACCTAATCAGGCATTCAAATGCATGGGCAACTGATGAACATGCATCTCATATGAGCTCTGTCCATGCAATGCGCTGTTATATGTCTTCAGCGCGAACACGAACATGTTCATCAAAACCTAGGGATGCGAAACCAGTGTATGTTAGCAAATACCACTGTATTTTAGCTAACGTAAAATACAGTGGATTTGCCGAAAACCATTATTTCCTGAATTATTTTGAAATAATGTGACATTATTTTCAGACCTATCGGCACAAAGTCAAAATAGCGCATTTGTGTTGCCGCACGAGGAAAAACGCATAAAAGCTGCGATGTTCCTTGACCGGCGCACTTGTTTTCGACTGTCGCAACGGGCCGCAGCATCTCGGCAACTCTTGCAACTGCAGGCGGACAAGTTGATTTTCATTGCAAGTATGGCTGCAGTCAAGCGTGCCAATGACACCCCCTCCCTATTTGAGCAGGACATTGGTGCTCTTCTTGAGGCTGATGATGCACTAGAGGATGATGACGATGAGTTTGAAGAGATCACCGAGTCAGACTATGTTTAGGTTTGCTATTGTGATTTGTAAGCTGTTGTGTCGTTTAGACTGGCCGCATGCTCATGTTCTGTCTTTCAACGCCCTTGCAGAGAGAGAAGTGTTTTGCGTTTCAGACAGTGACAATTGCACACAAATGACTAGGAAGGTCAGCTTGACACGAATCGAGCTTTAAAACGTATTTTCGACCATCATAACTCGTATATTATTTGGACCCCTCTTGAGACTAACGTAGAGTGGCACTTCTCCACTGTATACTACATAATCATCTAACACATAATGGATTTTGGCCGAGAATAACATAGCCTCACATCCCTATCAAAACCATGAAGTCTTGTTTTGCGCAACAACATCACATACAGGTTTTTCAGTTTGTTTTAAGCCGTCTTGATATCTTCCAAATTTTACTTTTGTCTCCTTCCAAAGTTTACCTATGTCTTCGGATTCATACCTAAGAAAAAACTTTGCCTATGTCTCCTTCTACATGTGATCAGACTTGTTGGCTGGCTAAAGCATCTCTCTCGGACCACATGCCAGTACGTAATGAATCCTCCGAGACTCGAAACCCGCAGAAAAAGGCCTGTTCAGCCTTGAACCACTGTAGCCTTTCGTAAGATGCATGGCACCCGCCAGTTTGTGGTTGGGATCGTGTTCGGCAGACAGCAAGGCTGTTAGTTGTTCGTCGTCTCGATCTAAAGCCCTGCAGCTGTTCGGATCTTGCACGCCCGCGTCTGTAGTCCGATCCGTGTCTGTAGACAAAATCTCCTGCTAGGCCACTTGCCCTACAAAAGCACCTAGCCAATTGTCTCGGTATGCCACCTCTTGATTTTGTGACCAAAAACATGCAGCCGCAAGCTCCGCAAAAGCTGTTGCAGAAAGTGGTGCACGTTGACCGTGATCAAAATAGTAAGCAGACACTGTTCGACGGTGCAGGTGTTTTGCAAAGCCATCATGAAATCGCAAGTCAGTCCAGGATCTGCATTGGTTGCCCGTGGTTTGCCGACCAACTTCAGCCGTGCACCCGTTCGAAGGAGTAGTTGTGGCTTGAAGATCAACGCTGTGCGGGCTCAAGCAACAGCAACTGCAATTGAGAATGCAACGGCGACCACTACAAAGCACATGTCTGAGCCTACCGTCGGCATGGCAACACCTGTCAAGCCAACGGAGTACAATTACACAAAGCAAATGAAGCCAGGTAAAGCAACACGTGTGGGTCAGGCTCTTACAAAGCTGCTGTGGTGTCAATCCCCTTACAGTAGAATTGCTTGCTGGTCATTTGCAGGTCCTTACAGAATGACTATGGGCTTGGAGCCCATGAACCCAGCAGACTGGATGGAGATTGACAGTCTATATGAAGAAGAGATGCAGCTCAGGCGTGAAATCCTTGAGGACAAGCGGCACCTGGTCATTGCTTGCCAGCCATGTGTGAGCTGCGCTCACTGCCTCTTGCAGCTTGCAATTAGTTATGCCTGCTATGCTATAAACATGCTTGACAATGCATATGCTTTGCCTGGGTTTCTTAGCAGCCACTCTCAACAACAGTGTGAGAGGTGCTGCAGACGGTCGCATGATGTAGATATGTATGCACGCACTGATAGCATACAGCCTCTATCCTTGACCTAAGGAGTCCCATTCATTGCCTAACAGGCTTTGCCTGTGTCTATGCCAAGGAGGCATGTGCAGAGATGCTTCTGATGCTGGCTGACTTCCTTCCAAAGGAATACCCGGAGCATTTCCAGAAGCAGGGCAACATCCTGACTGCCCTGAAGACGAATGAGACCTTTGAGATCGAGGGTGGTGCTATGGACCCTCTGGAGGCTTGCGCCCGTATTGTCCAGGTCTCAAACGCAGCGTCATTGCTCATGTCCAAAGCTGTCACATCTGATGAGCTGTGCAATGCTGATGCTATTGCACAGTCCAGGGGCCATATCGCACCACCTGAATACAAGCTTCACCTCGCATGCTGCTGCAGTCTTGTTGCATTGATCAGCAGCGAGCAACCCTGGTCCTGGCAATAGCTGATGAGAATCACTGGCGAAAGCCACAACCACTTATGATTTGGAGCCTGCAATTCTGGCGAGGACCAGCAATGCATGCATAAGGCCACATCCACTCAGTTGTACATCACTCCTGATCATGCCTGCATCGCTGTTGCTGCATCACTGATGCTCAACAGGACAGCAGACTCTCAAGCACATGCATGATCAGATCAAGCACATGCATGCTCACCTTGTATCTTGAATAACAGTAGTAATACTAACAGTGGTAATAGTAATATCAATTATTATAACAATGATACTAATAGTAAGAGTCATAATAACAACAACAATAGCAATAAATACGCGGGCTTAGCCAATAGGCATTAGGGGTGTGCGCTGCAACTCAGCTCCCTCCTGGGTTTGATACAGGAGGACCTGTGCATCATGCAAGATGTGGAAGGCACACTCAAGTTCACAGCTGGGGCAGTGCTCTTCCCCCAGCGCTGGAGCCTACTGGAGAAGATAGGGGCAGACATGAAGGCCATCCACAGCCCAGTGCCTAAGTTCCACAAGGAGGTGTCCAAGCCTGTGGATGCCTTCATGCAGAGGCTCAGCCCCCCCAAGCCCTTCTGGAGGGCCAACTGGGCCATCACCGACCACCCCCAGCTGTTTCAGCCCCTGACTGAGGAAGACATCACGTGAGTCCCATTTGACACCTGTGTCACACCTGCCGTCACAGCTGTAAGTTAACACAGGCTTGAGATAGTGTGCTGATTCTTGAAAAGTCTCTGGCTTTTGATGCCCACACTTAGCTGTTCCAGCCATGTGCTCAACATGTTGCATGTATCTTGGATCACCTGAAGCAGCACCTGTCCAGGTGAACATGTGACATGGTGACTAGTGTCAATGAACAGCTTGGCTGATGGTAGCCTGAAGTCTCTGCACCACCTTCCTTTGCCCTGCCAGTCTTCTGCCTTTCCTCTACCTTTCAGTTCCCTTTGTGTTCCTTAACCCTCTGCTTTGCCTTGCCTTTACTCGGAAGCACATCAAACAGCACTGCTTTCCATGCAGCTTACAGCAGAGATGCCACATGATACATGCCACTCACAGCAATGCAACTTCTGGCCGTGTTTGAATCAGTCGTAAGACATTGACTTGGCTGCCTTGCAATAATCTAGCTCTGCATGTGCAAACTCGTCATCTCAGCTTATCCGCCCATGTACACAAAGCACTTTCAGGCGTCTCACTGTGCCTGACTCTATGCAGGTCTATGACAGCTGGACAGAAGAAGAGGGATGCTTTCCAAGAGGTCACACCCGAGAACGCAGGTCAGACGCTATTCACCAGATGCGAGCGTGAGACCCTGGTACGCTTCCCCAAGACCCAGGCGATCCTCTTTACCATCCGCACCTACATCAGAAACTTGGCATGGTATGCTGCTCGACCCAATGAGTGTGCCACCCTGGCAGACGCTCTGCGGAACCTGCCAGAAGATCTGGTGAGTCACCACATGTTTTTTTTTTTTTTTGAGTCACCACATGACTTGCCAAGACTGACAAAAGCTTGCAAGAAAGCTTGGCAGAACCATATGGTTTGCATGCAATGACAACCTGCTGCCTGTCGGTCAGCAGATTTATGTGAGCAGTCATGCTTACTGTCAGTGGCACCAAATCTGTCCGTCGTCGTGCTTGTTGCAAACTGCAGTTTGTCCTTGGCATTGCAGCACCCTAGGGCTACAAACCGCACATTCTGCATGCGGCCCAGCTAGCACTTGCTGGAGCTTCTGATCATAGCTGTTGTTCCCTGACATTACCCCCGAAATCACATAATCATGCCATTCTTGCTGCAGAGCTGAGTGAGACCAAAACTTTGAGTCAGTAGCATTTTGTAACGACAGTTGCATGGTTTCATGTGCACACAAAGCTCGTAACATGCTGATGCTGATGCTGCAATGACACTGCAGACCAACTACAAGACCATGGCTCATATCAAAGACCAAGCACAAGAGTACTTGGACAGCGCCATCAAGACCTGAAAGGGCTTAGCATGTGATTGCATAGCCAATGACTTTACCACAAACAGGGTAGTACAGTCACAAGATACTACAGCATTTGAGAGCAGAAATCAACATGGTGTGAACAGACTGCTGGTCAAATCAGGACCAACAGTGGTGAAGTCAGCAGGCTGGCAGCTGACTTGCACACTTTTGTTGCAGCCAGCCTTATTACAGTACAGATTGACCTGAAAGCAGCAGGCGTCAGAGCTTTGCCACATTGGCAGTATCAGCTGTGCCATATGTCTACAGAACAGATCAATCTGACAGTCAAAGCTGTCGGAGCGTTGCCAGGAAGACAACGTATGTATCAGAAGAGATCAATCTGGCAGTTTCAGGGTGAAACTGCCGGAGCATTGCTATGATCGCAATGTCATGCAGATCATGTATCACCAGAACAGATCAGTCTGGCTGCAACAATGCCAGAGCATTGTTACATGACCAATGTCCTGTAGTCAGTACAATAAAGCAGTACTGTATTGAAAGTGTACATGTTGTAGCAGGTCCATACAGGATTCAGCCACTGTCATCCTTGTATGCACTGAGAGCATGCGTATACGTTTTCAGATCAGAAGTTCTTGCTTGAGTGATGGCTTTGCATAGAGACCACATTCTGGCAACTGATCTCCATGAGCAGCCAGAAGCCACTCTTCCTATCACCATGTGTGATTGGTTCTGGCTGACTATACATTTGCACCTGTCATTGTAATTTCCAAAGCTGCAAGGTGGAAACAGGCTAAGATTGAGCTATTGTGCCATGCATGTCAGAGCTGAGTCTGCATGTATTGCAGCTGTTGTTACAGTTGCAAACAAGGTTTCTTCTACAGAGGGTCTGCTCTCTGCAGCATCAAACCGTTTCTTGCACTGTCGCTCACACTATGCAAGAGACTTATGGCAACTACTGGCTTGCTTACAGTAAATGGATATAGACATCTGAGACATGCTACTTTGTACTTGGAAACTTGTACTACATGTTGAAATGTGTGGTTCATCAGGCATACAGCTGATTAAAAGCTGTGGGTACTGTATTACTTGGCAACAGCCATGACAGCAGCATATATCAGAGGCCATGGATAAGTTGAAACTACTCTTCGTCTGATGAGTCAGGCTCCTCATGTCTGTAGATGACCTGCCGATTGTGGTTCTGATGTAGAGGAGGCATGTCATCGTCTTCATCAGATGACTCATCAGACCTTGGCAGCATGTCAGGCATGGCTGTCTTGGGCTCTGATGGACCATTGCTGTCAAATGCTGCTGGCCTGCATGTTCAGCTTAAAATCATACCACAAAGCTTGGGCACTCTGCGCTTTTTTTAATGCATCGCGCAACCTAACACGATTTTGCATGACTGCATAGTGTGACAGACTTTCTATGGTGCAGGCATTCTACCAGGCTCAGTGCATCTTTGGGAAAATATTTCTGAGACTCTGATGCAAGGAATGCTTGGGCACTTAGTACTCACTGCTGTAGAAGACAATGAGCAAAGATATGCAACTAAGAAGCACCAAATTAGAGACTAGTAAAGACACATTTGGCAATGATGCAATCTTGAGTAGTGGTGAAACACGAACATACCAGACTCCAGAAAGCTTTTTGAAGGCCTTGACATCCTGCTCATAAAGAACCTTGACTATTGTTGCTGTGACTTTATCTTGTACATCAACGTCACCTTCTTCGACAATGATGTAGCCTCCACGCTTGATCCAGAGCTTCTTGTTGAACTTTGCTGGGAGGAAGCACAACAGATCACGCCCGTCTGCAGTCTCAGCCTGTACAATGATGAAGACACTCACGCTGAATGTGTACATATGGTACATGGCAGGCCTGAGTGGTTTCAAGCTTCAAGTTATACGGCAGCCTCTACTCGCCTCAAATATATTGCTACCCCTGCTAAGCTTTGCTCTGACGATCTGCTGCTTATCTGTGGGCGGGACAAGCTCCTGTTGAGTAAGGTGCTTCCTGCGCCGGCTCATAACCGCAACATGGGTGAAATGGTCACAAGAGGTCTCAGGCCTGTCGATACGAAAGCAGGCCTGCTGACTAGCAACAAGTACTGGATGCAACCGCCGTTAAGTCAGCGACGACAGTCTGTGCGTGTGAGTGGCAGCTTGCGTACAGTCTTTTTTGCGTTGAGTCAATCGGGCGGCCAGCCGCTTATTCCAAACGCCAGTTTATAACGCCAGTTTCCTGTCGATGCCAATCGCTTTCAGGCTGAAAGTTTCAGCGCCTGCGCTTGACGCCAGCTCAGTCGGTCGAGTTCTCTGTACGTTCCGCGAGCTCTCTGTCCTATGCGAAAGCCAATAGTTTCTGCAGCGCCGCGATCAGCAAACACCCTCACAACAACAGATACGCGTGCTCCTGAGCTACACAACACTTGAGACCATTTACAGAAACCCCGTCTTACCTTTGTCTGGCTGGCGCTTGTCAGTCAAGGCAACATTGGTGGTGTCTGGACAGGACCAAGTGCCCTCAGCTCCCTTGCATGAACGTGTTGTACCCAAACTCCAAGCAAACTCAGGGCTTGGGCCGCTGTCCTGGACCTCATACCTGCATGATGCTGCACATGAATGTACTGAATTTGCATTTTTGTCAAGCCAGACAGCACGCACCCATTTCAGGCAGCTGTGCTGAGGTTTTCTGCCTGCTGCAGGCTGCCCTTGCGTCTTGACCAGCCAGCACCTAAAGAAGTCAGGAACTTTGGCAAGCCATTGCAACATGGAGAGTTGGCTTGACTGCTCTGGCAGGTACTAAACACCGGAGTTTGAGTGAATCGCCAGATGCCCAGTGGGTTAAACAGCGGTCACAGCCAAGTTGGCAGGATTCCCCGTCATGTACAGGGCCCAGTGCATTCCCTGCAGCAGACGCCAGTCACTGCCTTTCTTTGCCTTGTGTGCACTGCTACATCAGCGGCTCTCAAGCTGCGCTGGTGGGTAATGTTGCTTGAATTCTGCATCTTTTGCTGCATGCCGCTTGATGGCATCCCTGCCATGAGATTGTCAAACCGTCTAGATGCCTTGCCTTGCCTTGCCTTGCCTTGCCTTGCCTTGCCTTGCCTTGCCTTGCCTTGCCTTGCCTTGCCTGGCATGATGCTTTGCTGATCCCACAATCGGATGGTCATTATGGCAGTATCTATTTAGCAGCATTGTCTGTCCTACTGTGTTCCATAACCATCACAACTCATCACGCCTTGAGCTGTCGGCGTTCTGTTTCTACGACCCATGTAAGCGCTTGCTGGTTCATACAGCGTCCCTGTTGTTCTCTTCTTGCATTTCTTCATGCATATGCATGGCAGGTGCAACCTTTTGACAAGGCAAAGCACGCTCCTATGACTTCCGCAAGGACCAAGCCTCCTGAGGTGGCACCACAGCGCTAGCCCTGCTATCACAGCAAACTCAGGAGACTGCCAAGCAGTGCTTGGTTGCACTGAAGACGGCATCCACTCATTGGCAGCCTGCACAGCCGTCATGAACATGCATGTAATATCACAAGGGTTCTTTTGCAGTTCTATGCCTTGCAGCAGCCTTGAGGCTTCATAGCTATACAGCAGTCATGTATGTGTATGAAGTGGCCTACCACATGGTGCACCCACTGGCAAGCTTGCATACGGAGGACAGTTTCAGACACCTAATGTAGGGGAACCTTAACTGATCTTCATGCCTGCGTGACAATGGGAAGATTTGAGTGTGCTGAGCGTCGATGTCCCAATGTCGACTCGTTGTGGCAATTGCATGATAGCTGCTGGTTAGCACACTCACGTGTGACGAGTGTAATCCATGTGTCTGGTCTTTTACCCTACTACTGCTTTCAAAGATTTATTTCCACTGTACATGCATATGCGTACAGTACTGGGCACTAGTGTTCGGGACACATGCCTGGTGAATTCATTTGTGGTACATACCCAGTGGGAGACCCAATCTATTATCACGGATACATAGTGGTGTGTAAATCTAGATACATGATGATGATTATGGCTGCACCGTATGCATGCATGCATGTGCATATATACATGGTGTACACATTGCATGGTGTATACATTGCATTTAAATTTGCCATCAAATCTTGTGCGATCGGCAAGCTTGCAGATCAGGGTTTCTTTTACAAACGAAATGTATGGTGCTTTATTGAAATCAGCTCGTCCTGCTTGTTATCTTTGTGTAAGTGGCCTGCAATGCTGCTTATATCACGATCTATCAGCTGCGTAGCTAACTAATCAATATAAGTTACTTGTTTATCGAGCACTGAGATGGGTTGTACACACACTGTATTTCGAATGGCATCGCGTGGAAATCAAAAATAGTTCAATAACTTCAACTCAGGGCACAACAAAAGTGGGCATAATGTCCAATGATTGCACCACATCACAGGCTGACACAGCCCGTGCTACATGTGGTGTGGCATATCGGAGGACAAGGCGATACGGGACAGATCTGTCCGGCCTTGCAAGGTGCACCTTCTCCGCACGGAATGGGGTCGCCGATCTCATCGATTGCCGGTCCGCAACTCAAAAGCGGTGTGTTCTGGTCGTATGCCAACACACAGAAGGGACCTGCAGATCACGAAATACTTGTTTCCTCAGACACTGCGCCAGCGCAACACCAATCAGCAGAGCACTGCAGATCGGCACCCACATCCAGTGAGCGAATGAGGGCCGATTTGGCCGCAACCAGCAAATGGGAGAGGAATATCGTAGTCTCCGAAACTGCACTCAGTCTGAGCCATGCTGCCTGCAAGAAGATCAGAGGTCAGAAAGGTGCCGCACTCGCACAACGCCAGACTCGTTTTTAAGCAGCACGTTCATGGTCGCGTGTGTGCATGCACAAATCAGTCGAGCTTGCATAGACAGCAAAAGCGCCAAGTGACAAGCCTGCAGCCTAGGCGTGCAAAGCAGGCAGCAACACTTACTGGAGAAGGCCGCTAGGCACAAGACGGCCACCAGAGCATGCTTAGTTGTCATTGCTACAACTGTGACTGTGGCTGGGCGTTCTGCAACACTCAGTTGAAAGGGCAGTCTGCAGCGGCGTCATGTGCTGTGCTCTAATATATTCGGGAAAAGCGCGCCAGATCAGAAACGGTTGTTAAAAGCTGCTTCATAATCCTGAGCAGATAATTATAGTAGAATCCCTGTGTTCCATGACTGTCTCTGTGACGCAGTCTGGATCTGAGCGGGTCATGAGTAATAAAGTGGCAAATATCACCTCTTTTTGCCCCCTCTTAGTCACTCTTATGTGTGCAAAGTGACAAAAGTCGGCAACACAATTGTCTACAACAAATAGTGATCCGATACACTGACATTGATGATCCGTCACATTGTCTGCTGATAGTGTTGAGTTGTGCTAAGCACTTATATTGATTCAGTCAAGTCATTCTTGAAGTGGTTAGTCATAGTTGGGTCATGTGTCTCTATTATGAATAGTTTCGTATACCAGCGTCCTGCCGTCAGCTATATATTCAGGCTAATGTACACAGTCCAGCGGCTTGATAACAACGTGATAGCAGCAACAACAGTGAGAGAAACCGTCTTGTAATGATTCTGTCTGGTTACACAAGACCGCCGTGACGTCCTTGTTTCAATATTTAGTATGGTTTCTCCCCTACTGGTTTCTCCCCTACTGGAGCCTGAATTGATGTAGCAGCATAAAGTTGAATGTTTGCTTCCTGCAGTATAGACATATATACTCATACTTAGTATGTGTATGTATATATTTACACACATATATGTATCTTTTCGCCATAGTCAGTTCAATGCTGTGTCCAGCCCCTGACTACAGATTTCAGAGTCAAGCAGATTGAGTCCCTCACAGAGCCCTGCGGCTCTGAAGGGTAGAATCTATAGACGTTCACTGGCCTTGTATGTGAGAGTCTCAAATGGCTAAAATATGACAGCTGTAGACGTGCATGCATCAGGAGATCGATTATCGATCGATATTATCAACATGCATCGGTGAACTGTATGAGCTCATACAGTATCATACAATGCCAGATCCAGATTCCATCCTAGAACCAGCAAAAACAAAGCATGGAGCCGAAATTGTGGTGCCCTTTGAAGAGCTCTTTTTCACGCTCAAGAATGGGGAAGCCGTGCGTAATTTGGCTCATAAGCCTTGTAATATTATGGGTTTAATGATATGTTTGAGGAAGGGCAATTTCAAAATACCCACTCAACAGCTGCATAGCCCTTATATATAAGCGTTCGCGACTTGCCACGTTGCGCGGACGACCGTTGCATAGGCTGACCGCGTTCACCAGGAACGCGAAGCAAAGTTTCGATGTCACATAAGCCCTGCCGTAGCTTCGCTCGATAGATGTCTGACTAGTGGTGACTCCCTGAACGCTCAAAGATGTTGTGCCAGCAAGCATGAGCGTTCGAGCCTGGACTGCAACGGATGTCAAGAAGGTAGAGGTCAGCCTGCTGGGCGTTGGAGAAGGCAGAAGTGCAGAAGTTCTAGAAAAAGTATGCACACAAAGGTTCCTCTCCCAGCCTGGGAGTGCCATTCAGTGGTTCCAGCTGCATTCAGCTTGCAGATGTACTTCAGTTCGACTGTTCAACCTGCCCTTTGACCTATGTCCACCATCAGCAACACAATGGGAAGTGTGGGAATGCTCATTAACAAGGGTGTTGGCTACTACATACCGCAGCATGCCCTTTGAAGCTCCAGGCACCCTCACCATTGCAAGCATGAGTTCATAGTCATTGCAGACACTTTGCACAAACAAGTTTGCTGCATTGGCCGCCATGTGCATCCCTAATTGCCTGGCCGCCGCAATATGGAGTACAACCCACACAAGTTTCTGACTGTACATTGCCTGCAGGCTGGCTTGGCCAGCTTCTGATCCATCAAAGAGCTCCAAGATGCAGAAGCAGCTTCTGATGACAAGAGCTTCAGACATGTACGCGGCCAAGGTGTTGCACGTCAGGCGCCTCCTGGACAAGAGGTCCCTTGTATGTCCTATGGAGAGCGCCTTGCAGGGCATCCTGAGCAGGACTTTTATGCAGAGCTGGTGACACCTCAGAGGCTTGAGCACGAGAGAAGATCCCCCAGTCAGAAGGGACTAGCAATGTGGACTGAAGCAGAGCTTGTCACTCCTGAAGTCTTGGAGCAACTTCCCAAGTCTTGGAGCAACTTCCCATTTACCTCCGTAAGGTGGTTTCTATGGGAAAGCTGGTAGTCTGTGAGGGAAGACATGCACAGCGCAGGACTTGTGATGCTCTTATGGATTAGATACGTCTGGCTGGCTGACCTTCCAAAACATGGCACCCCTTTGCGCAACGTGGATCGATCAAGCATTGTACGGTATCTTGACACCTGCTCTCAAGCAAGAGCCTTGTTGCATGACATCAGCACAATGACTGCATGCAGCATCACAATATGCCATCGTGCAACCACATGGCCGGTTCACAAGCAAGTTGTCATTGTAGCATTGATGTGGGAACCGCCAGTCAACCATTTTGACTTTGACCATCAGTAATTACAATCGTTACCAGTAACAGCATTCTGATTCCTCATGCCTGCCTTGGGTTTGGCATGCCATTTGTATTGCAAGACATGCAGCACTCTGGCAAAATTCTGCCGATGCATCATTACGTAACTTCAGCATTGCTTGCATGCACAAGTGCAATACTGCACTCACCTGTAACTTGTTGCCTGCAAGAAATTGCTAAGCCAGATTGCTGCACATATGACCATCTCAGGTTGTGTTGCTGCACAACAAAGGGCAGTCAATGCAGTTCTCAACACCAATGTGCTGCCTTCAACTAAACACTTTGCTGCTCAGACAGCTGGGCTGCCTGTCTCACCTGTTCAGTGGCAATCACAGTAGTAATGTTGATGTCAGGCAATGTGTGCAGCTCATGGTCCCTCACTAGTGAGATTGCATTTGTGTGGCGGGCTTTCCAGGAAAATCTCAAATTGTTTTGGTCTAGTCTGTTTGCAATATTACTCTGCAGGCAGGTGCGGAATGACTGATGGTCTCAAAGCGCAGCACAACAGCCCAGGGATGATCAATGCTGTTCCTTGATGGTGGCACAAGTTCTGTTCCCATAAGGAAGCCTCACCAGCAACATGATGCGTCATTAAGATCAGCCTTTTGCATGCATAGCCATTGACTGTGGACCAGCATCTGCAGTATGCATATCCACATTGCGATCAGTCTGTTAAAACCTCTGAGTTCTGGAATGCAGAACTCTTTGTGATGCAAGAGACTAGTACAATTGCCTCTGCCCAATCACTACAAGCTGTAAATGCGCTCAGTATGTGAACGTCCCCACTGCAACTATTGCAACGTGTAGGGCTCAGCATATATGCATGTGGTGGTGTGCATCCTGGTGATTATCGACCTAATATTTTGTTGTGCCTGTGACGCAGGTGCTGGAGGCATACTGGCGCTGCAGAATGGCATGATTTTGACAAGGCTGTTGAACAACTCTGGCTGCATCAATGCTAAGTACATTGCAGGACAAATTCAGAGAAGCAAACGATTTCCTGTGCGAGGAGAACAATGTCACTATGAATTTCTGGCAGCTTACATCTCTGAAATCGTCTGCTTGCCATATGCAACCCACATATGTATACTCCTTCTCAAAGAAGCCTTGATTTGCTGAGCCGGCTAACATGCCTGGATGACATTGAGCTGATTTGAGTGCAACATGCAAAGCTTTGTTAGGCTGCATGATGCATCACCTCATAGTAAGAACCAGGAAAGGGGTTGGTGAGGCTACAGTGTCTTCGTGATATCCTGGGAGTTCTAGCCCATGCCAACAAAAATGTGCAAACCATGCCAGGTGGTCTCGAAGCACATTGCAAAGGAGTGGTTTTTGAGAGGATTTGTACTTTGGGTCTACAGACTAGCTAGATCTCCTGCAGCTAGTGCGAGTTCTTTACCAAATGCACGTAGTGACATGTTTATACAAACCCTCATGCGACACTTTGTACTCAGTCAGGCAAATACATATCTACTCAGCTAGCTGCGGTCCTCGATTGTCCTTATTGGTTTAATGTGCTGTGTTTGAAGGATGAAACCAGAGTACAGTGGGGCGCATAAGTCCTGATCAGGACATTTGCATTGCTGGAGATGGCATGGTACATTGCCATTCATGACCATGACATCTCAGTGACTCAACATGGTCTTGCATCTTACATGACCAAGTTTGAAAGCCAAAGCTTTAGACTTCGTTCAAAATATGGGGTAGCCTTTGCTCAGCAAGAAAGCTGCTGGCGTAGTCAGCAGTCAGCGTCAAAGTCAAGGGGCAAGGGTAGGGCCAAACTCTGGCAATTTTTTGGAGCTGGTAAGTAAACTGCTGTGTTGTGCATATGCAAGTTACGTCACTGAAAACAAAGGCTTGCTGACTGAACAGGCTCTCCTTGTGTCAAAGGAAAGCTTGTTCAGGCAGCAAGCTTTTGGACCTTCTTGTGCAAACGCTCTTGTTCTATGTCTGCTGCTTCACTGAT
>JAABUP010002606.1_pt1 | contig 34293 bp, 41 predicted proteins | sample 5559201 | NCBI WGS metagenome assembly JAABUP01 (sample SAMN10711887, study PRJNA513373) | rock metagenome | isolation source: Antarctica rocks | place: Antarctica
TACTGTAATTTCGCAAAGTGCTGCGAACAGACGCTTTCAAAGTGGTTTGTCGCACTGTGAGAACCTAAATGTAACATTGATTGAGTACTTTAGATACATGTGTTTAGGTCGTTGCGCTACATGGTGATTAGGTCAGTGACGTCCGCCTGTGCTACAAGACATGTCATGGTCAAACTGACCAAGTCTATAGAATCGCTGCAACACAACCTGTATGCAAGCGCAGTCGCTGGTTCCCCGATCAAGCTCCGTGCATTTGCTTTCATCCAGACAGCTTTCGCCGGGGTGTCTTCACGCTTAAAGAATGCTCTGATGCAAAAGCAGCAAAAGCGACGAGTGTTTGGTCAACAAGTTCCTTGGCAAGTCAGCGTTGCTGCTGCATTCGCGGTGACTGTCATCTGCTGTGCAAAGCGACGAAGAAATAAAGGCAGGCGCGAAAGAGGGACCAGGACAAACGCGTCAGCAGCAATCACCGAGCAGGTTGGTTAAGGCTTTGCTTGCAGTACTGCACCTGGCTGAGGACGTAGGCCTCAGCCGTCACAACGTTCAACGCATTCACAAAGCCAAAATTTCCTCCCAGAAAAGATGTTTTGCGCTGTCATAGGTTCCTGGTAGGCGGACAACAGAAGATTTTAAAGATCTTAGGCAAACAGGCAAAGCTGTTGCCAAAGACTGCCATCTTCCTCCTTTGCGAGTAGTAGTGGTAGATGAGGCCCTCAGTTGCACTGTCCAGCAGCTCTGGCATATCATCTGCAAGCCAGATCCATCATTTCAAAGCACAATACATAGGCTGTCAAACAACAGGGAAATTCAGTACGGTGATTGGCACCAAGAAGGTATGCATCTGGCTAGAATGATGTGAATTGCAGCGCAGCTTCTGCATGTGCATTGAGCACTGCTAGACTAGTGAACTACTCGCAGTAACTTAGCATTAGCGACCTGAATCTGCTGCAGATCACAGGCAATACTGCCCCATTGCGGGCATGTTATATCATGCAACCTGGCACCATGTCAAACAGCATGTGCGCATACCATGCTTCCTCGTCCAGCTCTTATAATCACGTGACATGCGCAGCACCCCTGTGGTGCAAGATCCACAGATGCTGTGACCCGCACCGGACCTCATTTAGGGAGAGGGCCACATAGGGTCAGGGCCATATGTGTCTGACCACAGGGGAAGACACATGTTGCACGAACCAAACACTGATGTGGCCTGCAGATGGGGATCTTGTCAGAAAGGAAACATACATCAACCCTTTGAAGAAGAACAACCTGGGGCCTCGGGAAGCTTTTTGCATAGACCAGCAGCGGTGTATACGCCGCGGCTCATCAGGCTTTGTGCTAGAGCGCAAGGTCTACACCCCGCAGGTAACTTCTATATTTCGGGTGAAGTGACAAAAACAACAATTTCATTGACTTTGATATATAGTTTGGCCCTACCGGCATGACTGAATGATGTTGGGTCACCCGACGTACAGAAGCCTCAGGCTCCGGACCTGATGCAAAGACACATAGCAGATGATTTTCACGTTCTTGTGCATCATAACAGTGATTGCTGTCATCTGCATTGACAACTAATATGAATCATGTGATGTACCGATTCAGGGCATGTGCTGCATACCAGCATACTTTGGAGTTGCCAGTGTGCAAGATGCAAGCTGGCTGACCTTTGCTGACAGCTGTGTGATGCACGGCAACACATGCCAGCAACAGTATTAATATCATACAGGCTAATATTCAAAACAGTTGACAGCATGCTACAGGCTTCAACAGCACCATTCATTGAGCAGATCAGCGATTTCCTTGCATTCAGAATTGTACAGTCGCATGATTTCTCTGGCCAGAGGCTGCCTGCAAAAATCAGGCAAAACAAACAGCTCTTCATGCATGCAACACGTACAGCAAATGCTTCTGTCCTTCTTTCACTCGACACATGTCAAACGCCAGATTTCAAGGTCTTGACAAGCTGCCATGAGGGCAGCAAAAGTATGATCTTGTATTTTGAAAGTTTACTTCAAATATATAGCATTAGCACTATGCTGCATGGCAAAAGGTGATCCTATATGTGCCTGTCTGTGCTTATATGTATCTGGTTATGGCAGGTGCCCTTTGGTGGCAGCTTCCACAATCAGGTACAATGGTGTGCCTGGGTTGAGCCTGGCTCAGACAAGGTCCGGCTGCAAATCAGCTGTGATGTCACCTTCACCAAGAAATGGGTGCCTGTCAAGAACATCATTAACTCCTCTTCGATTGAGGTGAGCTCATGGCTCTGATCCTGGTCTTCTTCTGCTTGACCCACCCTCCTGTTGGTGTGGTTTGTACGATGCTGCTGCGCTATGACTCAGCCTTCTGTTGGTATGGTTGGTATGATGTTGCTGCACTATCACTCAGCCTCATATTGGGTATTTTGTTGCTGCGCCACTTCAGTGTAGGGGGGCCACAGGGAAGCCCAATATACCTCACCCTTGGGCTTTTTGTTGATCAATGCCAAAAAGCATAGTCTATTCTTTTCTTTTCTGTTGAGGGGTCGTCGTGCGCGCCCGTTTGGGCTTGATGCCTGAATTGCTGCTTACAGCTGACCAACATAAACTTGTTGATTGCTTGTCAGTCCTAGCTGATGCCTAATGCTGCCTTTCCAGCATCCAGCATGTTCTCTTCGGGCACTTGCACCTCTGCAATGCCTAGTTGCGCGTGACTGCAGAAATGCATTGTACCCTAAACCCTTTGATGAATTTCACCCCTCAATTTCTGTCAAAGCCTCTAGCTGAGTACGCAAGTGCCATCCTGTTCCTTCCAGCCTTTTGCCGGGGTTACGCATACCAGTCATCAATGCATGAACTTCCTGTTACTGGTGCTCCATGGTGGCATGGGTCAGCAAATTTGAGGTGCATGATGCGTGCAGGGTATGGAGCGGTTTTACAAGATGTGGCTGCAGCAGCTGCATCACCACTTGGACCTGCTCAACAGCCCCAGTCAGTCAGTCGCGACTCGTTCACCTCAGGGGCACTCTCAAACAGCCCTGAAAAAGAAGAAGAGGATTGCTGAGCCTGCGCCATGGAACACAGAGGCGCTGCTGTCTTGGATGACTGTGTTGGCAATGCTGTGCTGGCTGGTGTATCAGAGCTATAGGCAAGCCCAGAATCCTCATGGCATTCAAGGCAGTCCTTATAGAATGTGGCCCAGCAACAGCAGTGCTTTGCCGAGTAGTACGGTTCCAGTAGTACATTACCACTGAGCTGCATGCTTGCTCATGTTGTCAACTGTGAGTCCAGGTGTTGTCGTGTGTACAGCAGTCACTAGCAGTGATTGTTGGGCAGCAGCATGTGTGTGTCTGAATGCAGCATTATGGTCAGGCTGCTTTCTGTTTGTCCGTGCATTGTTGTAGAAGCTGTAGACAGTGAGGGCAACATGATGAGTTGCCAAAATAGGTGTAGATGGTTATGTGCCATACAATGAAGGCGTGAAAGTACACAAGGACTGTTTGAACATTTTTACGGCATAGATATTCAAAGTATACTAGACTTGGCCATCAAATTCTTCTATAAGTCTAAGATGTTGGGTCGTTTTCTGTTGTCTACTGCTGGTGAGTCTTTGTCACCTTAAAGGACAGTAACAATTGTGCTACAGTTTCCGCAGCATGAAATTTGAATGATGTTCTCACCCAGCAAGGACTTGGTCCATACATCGCCCTGTTCAACGCTCAGCAGACAATCAGTGCTGACCACAGGCCAAAACCGAACCTTCTATGGTGAGTCTGTTCAGTGCAGAAATGGAGTCCCAGACGCTCAGCAGTGCGGTTTCGCTTGTAAGCTAGAATTCTAGTTTCAGGTTCCCTTGGTACATTGGATCTCAGACACACGTTTTCAAGGATGCAGAGCCTGATAAAAAGCCTGGTATAAATCTATTTCAGGTTTTCCAACAGCTGACACGTTGCACAAACAATGTCGCTTTGCTGATATAGATACAATCACTGACACAATTTCAACTTTCAGCTCTGCATGCTTTGTGCTTGCGCTCATGGCTGGCCATCAGGACTGTCAGCCTTGACCTACCAGTCCGCAACAGACGCAACGAATGTTTCTCAGCAGCTGCCAAGTCAGAGGTTCTACTTACCATGACTGTAAGTGTAGCCTCCGAGATGCATATCAATGCATTGCGCAGCCCAAAACAACCCTGCTTGACTGCATACTGTATCATAATGTCTGTATGATCCAGGCATGTTACCAGGCTCTGCAAATCAGTGCATCCATGGGAACGTGTATCTGAGATCCAATTTTCAAGGGATCAATGTCAGAGTGTGCACATCAACACACCCAATGTGCTCATATTTTATAGCACATGTGCTGCTGGTGATCTTGCTTGTTTAGAGTTTATTGATGACAGGCTTGTTCCCAAATTCCACCATTGCATATCTGGTTGATTCAACAATCTCGCAGGGCTCACATTCATGACTTTGTCCCCTGAGGAGCTGAAGCCTTCAAAAACTTTGTTGCACATTTCACCAAATTGCACAACTCAGTAGACATGGTTGGCAAGCTGTGTTCCAGAGGTAAGCATAAGATGACATTGTCGGGCATCTATCAGGACTGCGGAAGCTGCCCAGCCACAATATCAACAGCGTTGAGATACAGTGATAACATGTATGCAGTCGGTCTGAGCTGCTCAGATGTCACTCAAGCTACGTCTCCTTCTCTTGCATGCGCTGTGCACCATTTGGTACTGGCCTACAGCACGCACGCATAAACATATCAGTGAGTGCCGTCCTGGTGAAATGCAACATGACTTCTGTCAGCTGCCACGTGCAGCTAGGATTTGCATTTGACTCAAGTTGCAGGCAAAAGGGTATGACCTGTTTCTGCTGCAGTGCAAGGGGTTTCAGTGCCCTTTGCCATCTCATTGTGACGACATCCAGGACTGAGAATGGCAAGCTAGATGAGTGCATTTCTTCCTTCATCGCATCAAAAAATCATGTCTTGCCTTGCAAAGGCAAATCTGGCAGCATTTGGGGATGCCACCCCTCTAAAGCTGCCTCCGCCTGCACCTACGCCTTCGTCTTCCTGCCTGGAGTCTGCCCAGTCAACCCCTCGCGTATGCTGACCTTGACAGGCTTCAAACTCCTGACTGAGCGCCTGCTGAACATGACTCATTGGCTGCCCATTCAGCTGCAGGTGTGACTGTGAATCCGACTCAGGCCTATTATCAGCCTCAGGAACCTGTGGAAACTCTGCAGGAGTCTGCTGGCAAGGATCATGCTGCATAGCCTCCATGCCGTCTGCATGTTGCTTTGTATCAGTGCGACTGCTGTGATGAGTCGCCTCCAGACACTGAAACGCCAGCTGCGGCGTGTTTCTGCTCTGACCCTGCTGAGACCCCTCTTTGATCCGTGGGACCCCCAAAAAACCCTGCTGATTCTCTGACACCGGACTAAAGCATTGATCCATTGAGTGATTGCCCTGACTAATACCCGGCTCGTGCTGCTGAATCTCGTGAGCCTCAGCTGGTTGACACTCAGATGGGTGACCCTGTCCTGATGTCCCATATGAGGCATGTCTTGGCCTATGCTGTCTCATCTGACTGGACTGAGGTAAGTCAGATGCTGACTCAGGCTGACTCATCTGACTTGGCTGGGGTGAGTCATATGCTGACTCATGTTGGGTGCGGCCTGCTTGGCTTGCCATGGCGACCCTGCTCTGCAAGCTGTGCTGCAAGGTGGTCTTTGCACGCTGTGCCTCTGCAATGTAGACGCCCATGTTCCTCTTCAGACTGTGATTTTCACTTGCTAGCCTGCAAAGCACACACAAGGGGTGAGTTGGTCATCAGCCACAAGTTTCGCACACGTCTATTGTTTCATACAGCTGCGAGCTGACTTGCTGTTGTTGCAAAACAGTTGCAGCTGGAAGACAGAGCAGCTTCGAAGCGGCTGCTGATGGTTTCAACTGACGCTTTAGCTGCGTCAAAACTTGGAAGTACATAGTGCATACAGCTAATTGCGTATGCATGCTTGACAAATCAAATTGCGCTTGCATCTGAAAGCATGGTGATTATCTGCATAGGACGCTTGAGCAACAGCACTTCATCTATATAGTTGCTCTGGTACACCTAAGCACCATCTAATCACCACAATACTTTAGGCATTGGTTGCTGTATGGAACACGGCTTGAGACACACTGAGTCATAGAAACAGGTTAACTGACATTTCCAGCTGGCGGTCCATGTGCAGGCACTTCTCCATGGCCATGTGCACATGGGCCTGGGCCTTCTTGCCAACAACCCTTGAGGGCTGTTTCCTGTTGGCCTGAGCCTGAGCCAGCTGAGCCTTCAGGTGAGCAATCACCTGCCTGTCGCGCACCTACGTTTGGACAGACACTTTCTGACTCAACTCTGTTGTCCTATGTCTAAATTGACATGCAGGTACAGATGCGACTAGTTACTCGAGAATACATTGAGCTGAGAGTACAGATGCGACTGTGACTTGTGTATGCATTTGAGCTGAGAGCACAGTGTGCGACTGGTCACGTATGCATCAAGCTGAGACTACAGATGTGACTTAATACTCACACAAACACACTCCAAAGGTATATTCTGTTATGTGAATGAGTCCAGTGACATATAGTACTTGCACAACATACGCATGACTGAAGTGCATTCTGCACTTTGCAGAATCAGGTTTTGCACTAAACAATAATAGTACGTGAACTGATGTGTTTGCATACTAAGCATGCTGAGTACAGGCCGGTACTTGTATGTATGGCTCTGCGTTGGCAGCCTGGCGTCTAAGTGTGTGTGCGCACTTGGCGTGCTGTTGTTGCAGCTCCTGTGTGCGCTCCTCTTCTTGCTGCCCATACATCTGCAAGTTTGCCCAGCCCCAGTCAGGAACAAAGCTTCCACCAGCACTTGCGTTTGGTGAAGACTCATGCGGACGTATCATTTTCATGGGCCCTTGAAAGGGGTGGAGACCCTATCCAAATTTATGGACCAAATGTATTTGTAAGATGATGCTGTAAAGCAGCAGTACTACGGTAGCTTGCATGTCTGCTACTCAGCTTGTGTTGCCTTCAATAGCCACAATCAGGAAGAGTTGCTCGTCCTGTATCTGTCACACACAGAAGAAGGTATTGTCAACATGCTTGTTTGTGGTACGGTATCAGAAGCTGTTGAGATAATGCGTATGCACAAATATGTACACAGTTGCTGTCCCCACAGCCTGATAGCAGTCCCCACAGCCTGATGGCAGTCCCCACAGCCTGATGGCAGTCCCCACACTCAAGCTCGTAGGCTCATGTGTAAATTACATATCCTTGTGTTTCATCATGCATACTCACATCTCAACTGATAGTTTTTATTGATGTCATAAATAAACATTGCAAGGTTGGTATATGTTTTCGGTTATTTATACCAAACTAACAAGTTGTAGCGTCTTTACACCTGATTGATGAGCACCAGCAGCTGCTGAATGTCGCCCCAGGCCACTTCCTTGTTGAGGCGCCGAGCAAACCGGGTCACCACTTCCACCACCTGGCTAGGCACCCAGCTTCCTGCATACTGGAGCGACTGTTGCTTTTCTGTAATCATGAGTCAACACACTGCAATGCAACCAGCTGTTTACAGCAGCTGGTTGCATTCATGGCCGGGTGCATCTTTGCTGCCTCAACAGCTAGCAGAGCAAGTCATGCTCCTGACCACACCACGTTAGGCACCCAGCTTCCTGCACGTTGGAGAGGCTGTCGGCCTCACCAATCAAGTTACAACATGTTGCATCATTGCTGGCTGCAAAAGTCGGTGAGTCCATGTTGAGGCAGCTAGCAAAGCAGGTCGATTTCCTGCTGTAAGAAGTAATAATTAGTCATTGAAATATAATCATAACAGTAAGAAATTACTTTTCAAGCAGGTCACTCTCCTGACCACACCTTGCTGGGCCAGCAGCTTCTTGCATGGTAGATGAAAGTTATACAAATTGCCAACAAGTACACATGGTCTTGAGTATCAGTCGCAAAGTACATTGCATTGTGTAGCATGACTTACCAGTTGGTGACATTGTTGCGCATTTACACACACCAATTCTGCAAGACCAGTTGCTTGCCTATCACTGATAGTGTTATGCCCCAGACAGAACGCTGCATAGCGTTGCTTGCTGTGACATATGCTGTTGCACTCCATACCCACACCCACGGAAATCCTGCGTGTGCTGCCAGCTGGGCAGTAGGAAGCTTGCAGCGTTTATACTTTTTTACAGTTCCAGGCAGAGCATGCATCACCACTCAAGCTGACCTGGCTTATTGGTCATAGTCAACTCACATAGTTTACACCTATAAGCATCAGTCCAGCTGACCTGGCTTGATAGCAGCTGTGTGACGGTGCCCAGTAGGCACCTGGGCAGCACCTGCCTCATCAGCTGCGTGCTCAGGTGCCGAGGTAGTCGTCAGAGCTGTGCCATACTCCAGCGGTGCATACCCACCTCCAGTCCGGATGAAGCTGCAGATGCACAGCATTTCAGGACAGTCTGCGCACAATGCAAAGCAGTTTACAACAGACTGCACACATCACAATGCAGGCAAGAACACGGCAAGTGCAGTACATGCAGTTAGTGTTGAGTGCCTGCATTACAGTTGAGTGCCTGCATTACAGTTGTGTGCCTGCATTACAGTTGAGTGCCTGCATTACAGTTGAATGCATGTCTCGCTGAGGGTCAGGTAGAAACAGTTCTGATTGCACGTCCCTGCTTGAGCCCGGTTAAAAAGCAGACAAGACAGTAACTATAGCATTCTAAGCTCTTAACCCAAAACCCATGACAGAGCCTGCTACAACAGTGCATCAATGCTGTATCACCGGTGTTGATCCCCACTGACAACTCCAGACCCTGATAGTCGACTTAACAGAAGCTCTATTGCAAGTCAATTGTCAAGCATACAGGATATACTCCCTATTCATGCAGACCTTCTAGACCTGTAGCATGAACAAGGCATATTGATAGACCAGAGCACCTGTTATTTCTGCATTAGACGGCCAACTCTGCAACTCTAAACAGCAGTAGGAAATGAAACCAAGATTGGGTAGATCAACTGGGTGGACTGGTCACATCAAGCGAGTAGACTGGGTGGATCAAGTGGGTGGACTGGGAACATCAACTGTAGATCAGGGTTGGACTGACCTGCTAAGCGGTGAGCAAGACCGGCCTCGTGCACAGCTTGCGGATCTGCCTTGCTCTGCAACAAAGCTCAAGCCGGGTTTTACCACAGAGCTGGCATGCTCCCTTCCCTTGGGTACTTGATTACGCCCCCTACTGCTGCTTCTGGCCCTGGGTGTAGGGCCAGTGTCCAGGGCGTTTTGCAGCATCTGCCTCAGAGCAATGTTTTCCGACTGCAGCCTTTGGCACTCGTCCATGGCCTGGTGGTAGAGGCGTGCTGTGCATTGCAAGTCGGTGGCCTCAGTATGACTGGCATTCAAATGTCCTGCACCACAATGCACTGGTGGTCACGACAGGTTTTGTAATCTGTGACTAAACGGGTGCAAAGCAAAGGTAGTGACTCAGTTGTGCTCTAGGGCCTTGTGCAAGTGTGTTCTGCTTCACAGAGTGATTCTGAACCCGTGCAGGTTGCATCTGGCAGTGCAATACAGCGTCACACACTGCAGGAAGAAGGTCTGTCTGGGCAGTGCAAGCATGAGATTCTGACACCAAACAAAACACCAAAAAGCCCGTGTAAACAAAGAAGCTTCAGGTAGGTCCGACACTGACTAATCTCAATGCATGAACAGATGACAGAAGTCATCCTGGTGACAATGTTCAGCAAAGCAAGTGCAGAGTGACAGACCTGCCAGCTGGTTCTGCACATCCCTATGATGATCGAGTTGAGAAGCCAGCTGGCTAATGACCATCCTAGCCTGAGCAAGCTGTTGTTGCAAGTCCTGCACCTCCGCCACACCCAGCCTGCTACAGGACAAGGTGGGTTAAGTCATGCATATCACTGCCTGCCTGCAAGTTATATCTGTTTAGCCTGCTACAGCTAAAGGCATGCATTGAGTGCTTGATAGGCACATACGAATCTGTCCAACAGTGTACTGATTGCCTTGGCTGCTGAGATGTTACTACATGTCCCAAAGCTTGCAGCATCAGCGATGCCATGTGAGTTTTGGGTGTGACGAGAACAGACATGTGGAAGTCTTCAATGGCTAAATTGCAGGCACAATTTAACCCTGCGCATGCAAATGCAAGTGATACCTAGTTGCTACAGGGCCAAGCACCTGTTTGACTCAACATGCCATGTGCCAATATGTGGGGGTGACAATGCAAAAAGTGCTCAGGTTCAGCAGCCAGAGTGCTCTGGACTCACTCAAGTGGAAAGCTGTGCTCTCCCTGCTCCTCACATGTCTGCTGTAGGGCCTGAGTGGTAATTACCTTGCCATTGGAGCTGGGGAGCGCAAGAGAGCTGCTATAAAGCTTGCTGCAAGGCATAGAGCGGTTACAGCAGAGTAGCGATTGACATGCAAGAGCTTAGCGTTGTCTTGACAGAGCAGCACCAAGCGGGCAGTCAAAGAACGTTGCTTCTGCTGGGTCACTTCAATTGCCTGTGAAGACATCACAACTCAACACCTGAAAGTCAGACGGTCCTGAAGCTCCTGAGCAATAGGCGAAGACCGTTCAAGAGCGGCCTGGTGATGCTTCAAGCATCCCCCTTCTTGGTGACTCTCTCCATATAGCTGGCTGTGCAGCCACATAAGTGTGTCACAGGAGAATATGAGCTGCCGTGCCTGGGTTAACATTTCGCGGAGAAGCACACACCAGTTTCTTGTACCTGAATCGCAGCCTGTCTTTAAGCTCTTGTGCCACACGCAGTAGCGGACGCTTGTGCGCAGATACTCGTCCATGCGGGCTCGAATCGTTGAGGCCGGCCAACATAACAGCAGGCGGTATCGCGACCGCGCTGACTGCTCACATACAACTAAGCATGAGGCACTTTTGTGGCGAAGCACTGGTTTTCCGGAGTATAGAGATTTCTTGGCATGATGAAGGCACGATTCTGCGCCAGTTTCCTCATGAGCTTCTGACTTTGTCATAGGTATGCTCTCAGCTCAGGTATGCTATCCTCTTCTGACCACCTCAAGGGTGTCAAGCTGTTTCAGCCGATTATTCTGCTGTCAAGCGGATGACGAGCTTTCCTTTCCTTTTTGAGCATTTCTCAAGAGGGACGTCTTGAAAAGCACTGTTATTTTAGATCTTCTGGTGATCATTGTTGGCAACAGCAACCCGCGCTATCGAAAGCTTTCACAACGTAGGCAGCAGCACATGATACAGACTGCAGACGGTCAGCCTCTAAACTGCAGTTTTGGTCCTTCGTCGTGTCTTCCTTTGTTGGAAAACGGAACAGTATTGTAGCTTGCTGTCTGCTGAGCAGGTGGTCACAGCCCTGAGATCCCAGTACATCAGCGGCACTCAGACCACATATTGGGATGGAGACACACAGTGCAGCTTTCATTACCATGCTTATGGACCGCCTGCAAACTGTTGAAGCTGCCCACCAAGAATTCCAGGAAACAAATGAACAACTTCAACGGGAGCTCCAAGACGTCCTGATAGCTAACGAACACTTGGAACAGCGAGTGTTAGCTTTGGAGAGCAGTCTCCACCTTGAACTTGGCAGTTCGAGCTTTAATGATGGCTTCATCCTGCGCCTTGGCTTCACTCTGCGTCCTGACTGGCTTGAGCACCCTCTTGACACTAGTTATCGCCACCCATTGGATGCTCTGCACTACAATGCTACTGCTTTCTACCACAGCAGCACTGTCCGCATGCGTGGGGTGCCATCATTTGAGATCAATATTGGGAAGGACTTCAAGCCCACCAGTGTTAGGCAACTTCTGAAGGCTATCAAAACTTGGTGCCGAGAGCCAGCCTCTGACCCAGGGAGGCCTGGACTGCTGTGTACTAACGCAGAGATTCACTTTGATGAAGACACAGAGTTTGAAGGGCTTGAGTTTGTGGAAACTGACGAGGAATCAGATGATGAAGATGAAGCGAGAGCTGCCCATTACATCATCAACACAAACTTGTAGCCATGGCCTCAGACACGCCAGTTGTGGGCATGCAACAAGTGTTGCACAAGTGTTGAGAACGCTGCAACCTAGACATATGCCACAATCATTACAGTAAGTACTCTCTGAATGCAGCTGCTAGCAGCACACAATATGGTGGCTGTTTTGAGCTGTATGTCACTAGCACAACAAAGTTGATGAGGCATTAAGTCATGTGATGCCTCATGCGTTGATGCAATCATGACGTCAAGCAAGTTCATGCAACATCCAGCAAGCAAGTTCATGCAACAACCGATCGTTCCTGTTTGAGACCTTGCGAACGGAGGTGATGGCAGCGCCCAGAGTTGTCATTATCGGTGGTGGCGTCGGTGGAGTCTCTGCAGCGCAACAGTTGGCCAAGGCCAACTTTGCGAATGTAACAGTGATCGATAGGTAGGGCGATCACGCAAACGATTGCACGGTAGCGAGCGGCCCCGGCGGGCTCCAAGCTGTGCCGACGATCTGATGTACACAAAATAGCCGTGGTCGTCCGCACCACGGAGTTGGCCGAGCATATGTGTGTTGATCTTTGCTGACCCTTGGCGCTGCAGGAGGGACTACTTTGAGATACCATGGTCCAACGTCAGAATACCAGTGGATCCTGATTTGATCAATAATACCACTCTACCGCTTCAGGTGCAGGCAATGCAATTCTTGAAGCCTTGTTTGGCGTGCATCAACAAACTCTATTCCCTGACACAGCACACATTATATGATGCAACAGTCTACCTGCCCAGCTGCATCAGACCAGTTGACATTTTGTCTGCACAAAGTTGCATTTTGTGTGATTTGGTGTCTCCTGCCACCCATGCATGTTCTCCTTTATTTTGTGATGCCTCAAAAGCCTGTCACTCCCAGCCTGGGCGTGTGCGCACAGGATGTGCCAAAGGTTGGCAGAGTTGTTCACGCCAGCGCAACATCTGTCTCTGAGACTGAGGTGCGGCTGGACAATGGCTCGTCTTTACCTTTCGACTACTTGGTGTTGGCCAGCGGGTCCACATGGGACGACCCTGTCAACTCTGGAACAGATCACTTACTGACAGACCGCAAGCTGAATCAACAGGCAAGTTGTCCCATGTAACATTGTCTCTTTGCAACCATGGTCGCTAGTTGAAGCGCTGTGAAGCTCCACAGAAAAGTAGCAGGCTGTTTGCTGAAGCTGACCTATGGCAAAACCTATGGCTGCCCTATGACTGCCCGATGGCTTGACCTATGGCAAAACCTATGGCAGAATCTGATCTAATCTGCTCTGCGCACCATTTCACCTGGTGATATACATAGCATGGCCAGCAGGCTTCCTTGCCATATGCTTGTGGTCTTCTCACTCCCTTTCGTGATGCCTGTCTTGCGCTTGATCTCTTGCTGCCTTGTATGAAACTTTGCATGCAGACCTCACAGAATACTCCTACGTTGATTTTGTGGCATTACTGTTTGCATGCGGACCTCACAGAATACTTTAAATCTACAGTTGGCATATTGTTCGCATGCAGACCTCACAGAATTCCTATATAAAGCGCAATGGATACTTGTGAGCACAGCCTGCTATGCCATTACACAAGTATGGCCACATGTGCACCATCAGCTGCAGGCTTGCAGCATGCAGCAAGCTTCATGTCGCCTGACATTTAAAAGTGATGTCGTCGCAGAAACATAGTGCAGAGCTGAAGGCAGCTGGCACAGTGCTTATTGTTGGAGGTGGCGCTGTGGGAGTGGAGCTGGCAGGCAAGCTCCCTCTTCTGTCTGTCTTTTTGTATCTGTCTGTCCATCTGAGTGTCCATCTGCTGCTTGTCTGCTTGTCTGTCTGTCTGTCTGTCCGTCAGTCCGTCCGGCCGTCTGTCCGTCCGTCTGTCCGTCTGTCCGTCTGTCTGTCTGCCTGCCTGCCTGCCTGCCTGCCTGCCTGCCTGCCTGCCTGCCTGCCTGCGTTTCCTCATCCACCTGCCTGCCTGCCTGTGCTCCTTGTCTGCACTCCATCTGCCTGTCTCTGCTTGTCACGCCTGTCTGGCTGCTGCTGGCACATCTCAGATGTGCTGTGCCTTTCTCCTTGCAAACCAAGGGTGAGCATGTACCTTCCCAGACCGAGCAGGAGACACTGGGGCACTTATGTCTGTCTGCTGTAACTGACACATACTCTGACGTGCAAGCATGTTCGAGTTGACAAGAGCCAGTGCAGCATCCACATACGGAGTACACTCATCTTGCGCTTGCTCTGTTGCTAACACCTATCCAGACAAGCAGTGAGACAAGTCCAATCATGTTTGCTGTCATCATCTTTGAAACACACATGCCAGAAACAATGTACAAAGGTGCTGAAGCAAATACATGTGAGAAGCGCTCATTGTGTTCTGCTGCAGTGGAGATTGCAGAGACCTAACCAGGAAAGCAACTGACACTGGTGCAATCATGTCAGCTGTTTGTGCTGCCATCATCATAGAAGTTATGCTGTCATCATCATCGAAATCATGCTGTCATCACCATTGAAACATACTAAAACATGCAAGAAACAATGTACAAAGCTGCTGAAGCGTCTAAATGTGAGAAACGTTCGCCACACCTTGCTCTGCTGCAGCGGAGGTTGCTGAGACCTACCCAGAGAAGCAAGTGACATTGGTGCAAGCCAACAAGGAGCTGGTGCCCGGCTACTCAGCAAGGCTCAGCCGCCAGATTCTCCATGTTCTCAAGGGCCTCAATGTTGAGGCAAGTTTGCACTCCATTGCTGGAAACTATCATGTTCAAGAGGTTGCATGGACAATCGATTGGTGTTTCCTTCTAGTAGCCTACGAGGAATGAGCAGCGGTACAAGCTGTCTCCAAATGAGCAAAACATCTGTCTAGACATTTCACACATGGGCTTGACATTGCTGGCATCAATGAACATCAAAAACTTCCTCTACAGCTTTAAACTTTTACATGGTAAATTTACTTCACTAGTAACACGTACATGAGCCAGGAAGTGTGTATAATATTGTTCAACAACACTATAAACACTTTCTGGCTCATGATGAGCTAGGTACATGCCGGGCAAGTCTTGTCCCTCCAGAGCAGCCATAGCTCATTGTTTAATTGCTAAAATCCAAGACTGTCTTTCATCTTGCAGGTCTTGCTGAGTGAGAAGGCTCACAAGATGGATGAGCAGCGGTACAAGCTGTCACCCAGCGGGCGCACCATTACAGCAGACAAGGTGTATGTCTGTATTGGTGGCAAGCCCAACACCAACTTCCTGAAGGCAGAGAGCAGCAGAGCAGTTCTTGATGAACGTGGCTTTGTGAAGGTCCGCAGTTGTGCATGAACGAAATTTGGCCCCTACCTGTTGCACTTCCATGCCATACACTTTGCAGCGCATGCATGAGCTGATGTGCAAGCAGTGCATTATGGTAAAACGTTGTGATGCTTGACCGGCAGCGGCATCATGCAGATTGGATTTTGTACCCATTGCATAGCCTGTGAGTAAGTCCTGTCTCAATGATTTTGTGGTTGTGCAAAAGCGCTGGCTAATTACTGAGGGTGATACTCAAATGCTGAGGGTAAAACCACATACTGTGTGTGTACTCAAACCCTGAGGATGATACAACGGGTAAAACCCAGATACTGAGGGTAATTGAGGGTAAAACACAGACACTGAAGGTGGTAGTCAAATGCTGGCTGCAGGTCAACAACTTCTTGCAAGTAGAAGGGCACTCAAATTGGTTTGCTCTGGGTGACATCACAAGTCTATCAGACTATCGCCTGGGGCGTTTAGCGATTGACCAAGGGGCTCTTGTGGCCAGCCACATCAAGACCTTGCATGGTGGCGATGCAACAAAGCTGAAAGCATGGAAGAAGCATAATGGTATTGAGATGATCGCTGTCAGCCTGGGGAGGAACAATGGGGCCATGGCTCTTTGGGGGTGGGGCTTCTCAGGGTGGCTCCCCACCTGGCTCAAATCAAGGGATCTGTTGGTGGGGATGACAAGGAAGAATATGGGCCTACCAGCAGCAGCATAAGTGACTCTGGTAGTCTGTCTCTGCGTGAAGGTGTCAATCATATCCTGTTGATTGCCACAGAATCTGCTACTGAGCCGCAAGTTCAATGGATCAGAGAAGAAGACAAAGCGTAGACCTGCAAGCTGCTGAGTATGCTGTTTGTGTTTAGGTCAGTCAGTCTCACTACTACAGGCAGGTTCAAGTCTTAGGCGTGAGATACAGCAACAATTGATTTTTGCTCACAATATTGGGCACACACTGTGTATGTTTAGCCCGAGACATGGAACCAGGAGGTTGCCATGAGTGCAAGGATCACGCTGTAATGATTGTTGCAACTTGTATTGGTAGGTGCTAAAACTGTCTTGTCAAGGACTGTCGACTTGTTTGGCCCTTTAAAGGGCACTTCGACATGCCCTGCCGGAGAGTTTCAGGGGAGATTGCAGCGCCATTGCCATCGCTAGGTAGCAACTCGAATCGTCAATGGCCGAAGGAGACCTTGCTGCGATTTGTGCAGGCAAGTGTGTATTGTCCGACACACCGAAAGTCAACTTTGGATGACTGCAACGGCAAAAACGCCTATAGTCCTCTCTTCCTATGCTCTCGTCTGCGTTTGCGCGGTCTAGCCTTCCGCAGTACCAAAACGCAGTGTATAACCAGCAGCGCCCAGCTTCGTCGTTGCTTTCTCGAGCTTGCGTGGTACACACAAATTGTTGTTTGTTGAATCCTGCTACTACTGGGCCTCAGCGACGGAAGCTCCGTCTTACCGTTCACAAAAGGAGAGTGGATGTATGCGCTTCAGCCCAAGCAGAGCATGCTGAGACTGTTGTGCAACACAATGGGTTCGAGTGGGCAACGAACGTGTCACGCCACGGCAACGTCTATTTTGCCATTGACGAAACCAGCCAGGCTTGCACAGCAAACATGAGTAGCTCATCTGGAGAACCTACTGTGGCCTTGTTTTTTGCGGCGTCATCCTACTCCGTAGAGTTTGACAGGATCATTCCCGTTTTAAGATCAAAAGTGCCCTCCTTACAGCATATCATAGGCTGCACGGTATGTTTCCCTGTCTTTTATGCATGTTGCTGTGACTTAAACATGCAGTATGGACAGCAAAGGCTAATGCATGCATCCAGGTGCATACCATGGCATTCATCCAAATGCACCTGCGTGAACATGTAGAGATTGCGCAAGCCAGAAGTATGCACATGCATGCCATCATGCTCTCATGCCCTGTCTCTGCGCTTCCGTGCTAACTGGGCCTCAACTGCAGGGATTTGGAGTGATTGGGGACTCTGCAGAGGGACCACAGGAAGTTGAGGGAGAGCCCGCCCTGAGCCTCACCCTGGGGGTGCTTCCTGGGGTCAGTACCTTCACTCATATTACTGCCATCACTGCCAATTTAGATCTGAGTACACGCTCTGTGCATGCATTGCAGCCTTTCACACACGTGCACACATGTTTGCCTGAGCCTTATCTGCACATGGCATGATGATCTGTGAGGTGTAATGCTTAAGCTCCAACCCTAAATCTATACATTTGTAGATGTAAATGCACTTACAAGTGCACAAAAGATTGACCCACTCTGTGCAGTATTGCTTGTGAACATGCCTGCTGTGCCAGCTGAAACTTCTCTGCGGCTGCCCAGCTGGCACAACTTGATGTCCCAAATGCTGTTGCAAAAACATTGCTCAGGGCTCCTGTCAAAAGTCAGCCTGTAAGTAGTCAAGAATAGCTCTCAAAGCATCAATATACATGTGTAGCAGCGGCTTGGCCCAAAGTCTACTGTAGAGCCGCACATATGAGAGCCAGCCAACCCAGGGTTCAGAGGTTGCCAGTTTGGTCTTGAGACTCAGGTGAAGTGGTGAGTGCAGGTCCAGGTGACCGCACACCACATGAGCAATCAAGAGGTCCCGGATGCAGACGCAAGACAGGAGACCTGGCAAGACTTCATGCACACGCCAATTGACATGCCACCAGACCACAGCACCAGCTTTGTAGTTGTGGCAGACCCAACCTTCCACAGAGTCACCGACTTGCTAGCTGGCCTGGACTATGCATACCCTGAGGCCTCCAAGATCGGCGGTTTCGTGAGTTCAGCCACTCAGACAGCGAAGCGGGCGCTGTGGTGCTGGTCGGCCGACAAGAGCAACCAATCTGATGATGGCATCATGATGGTAAGGTATCATCTTGTTGCTCCATCTTGGTGAAAGGAATGAGAAAGACTGTGTTGCATTAGGCACCTTGTGCCACAGGCGTCAATCATGCTCACAGATGTGATCTGTAATTGGCTGGAAGGGAGGACATTCATTATGTCGGCATAGCAAACATGTTTTGCCCCCCTTGGTGCATACAGTCCCAAATAGCTCCCTGTATGGCCACTCAGCACGGCAACAGCAATGTGTGATAACGCACTCTGAATTACGTTGAAGAACTTGCTGACGTGGTATGAATAGCAGCACTAAGTTTGCGATGGCCAATCAGCATCAAGCCCATTGAAGCGTCAAACTGACTGTAAAGCATGTAAGACAGCTTACTGAATGGCCGTATGACTGATGCTTACTCATCCAGGCCACTTGCCTTCAGGGAGGGGCAGCAGTACCAGGTTCTGCAAGAAGAAACAGAAGACAAGCGTGGCAAGACTTGCATCTGTTCCGTCCCAACAACAGCTTGTCCCATCTGTGGCTGGTTCTGGCACATGCACACATGACTCATGCTTACCAAGGTGATGCACATGGCTTCAGGGAGGTGCAGCAGTGCTGAGCTTGCAAGGTCCGGTCAGGATTGAGCCCATTGTAGCCCAAGGCTGCCGGCCTCTCACTGATACTACCTGGCTGGTAGACAAGTGTGAGAACAACATCATCATGCAGGTCAGTCTACTATCTGGGTAGACAAATTTAGTGGATAGTGTCATCCCCCTAGTGCAATGGGTAGATCACTGTGCAGATCAGTCTACTTCACTAGGATGCATTCAAGTTGAGCAAAGTGTCTACCATTAGTTATGTAGTGGACAGGTACAGAACGCTACCTGTGCAGACATGATGTGGCATACGAGCAAGCTTGTCTTGTCTGCATACATTCACAAGTGCAATGGGACGCCCTGTTGTTAGCTTGCTCGCATGTGAGCTGCTTTGTCATCATCACAGCCAACTATTGTCAGAGCAACATGAAGCCTCCTGCACCCATGCTTATTCATATGTGCTGTTTGTTATGTGTTCAGAAAATTTGGTCATGGTGCAATAGCCTGTCTCCATCAGCTTCTTCTCGCTTGATTACTGCAAACATGTGATCGTGTGCAGCGAGTCTGGGTTGAAATCAGCTCATGTCCTTTTCCTTTTTGTTGAACATGAACCCTGACGCTAAACCCTCTTGCATGCATGGGTTCCAAGGGTGATACAAATGACTCCAGACACCTGTGTGCATGTGAACGTGCGTATGTGCACGTGTGCATGCGTTTGTGTGTGTGTGTGCGCGACTTGTGCACATGTGTGCTTAGCAACTCAGGCCGAAAGGAACCTTTGGTCCCGCTGGCCATTGTCATCAGCGTCTGTGTGTGGGTGTGTAGGTGAGGGGGGTGGGTCAACCCAGCTGGAAGGGTATGCCCCCCCTGGCTGCCCTTCAACATGACCTCTGCTCTCTCACCACCAAGGACGACAGGTGACACTCTGTCTCTATCTGGCACACAGACAGACTGCGTATACAGTCTTGTATACAAGCTTGCCTTTGACTGCAGCTTGATCTTGGCACACACATACTGAGGCAAACAATGAAGTGCCAAGCACAGGCCCATACCCAGGCACAGGCGTGCTTGTGTCATTGTTTGATGGCATTGTGTGTTCAATCAAACCAAACAAAGCATATTCACGGCATAGGGTCACGTCACCGTCACCCTGGGCAAAATCCATCGTAGGACCACAGCTGCTTATGAAATTCATGTACAAGCTAGGTTTGTACATTTGTGTTGTTTTGCAAACCCCCTTGGATTGTCGGTGTGATTGTGTGTGAATTTGCAGAGAGGATGTGAGCAATAATTTGACGCTGGCAGTGGCGCCAGACGATTTCAAGGATGAGTCACAGCTAGATGCAAACGACTTCCTGATCAGGGGTATCATAGGGATGGACCCCAAAGGGGGTGCAATTGCTGTTGGGGAGACTGTTGGGGTTGGCAAGAGGATCAGGTTCATGGTAAGCCCAATCCCTAATCTCACCTGTGAATCCCAACCCATGAAAATAGACTGTTCTTCTTCTTTTCTTTTCACAGGCCAGGTAGCTGTTGCGTGGAGCTGTTCATAATGCATGATGAATCTACATTTAGGGTTTGCCAGGGAAGTTGTCAACGTACAGTGCAACAGCATGCTAAAGTCTCAAAACCCTTGTCTATATCCCGAGGCAACAGGCAAGTTCAAAGCCTGGAGCAACCATGACACATGCTGCCTTTGCAGGCCTTTCGTCTTACCCTTGCCGATATTGCTGGTGCTGTGTTTGACAAGGAAGCCATTGCTTGCTTTTCATGCTTCCAAAAGCTTGCACAAGAGTCCTGTCGTAGTAGCAAGAGGGTAGGGTTTACTATCTTTGGTGCTGTGCAAGTCTGCATTTGTCAATGTATTACATCATGGTTGCTGTTCCAGGTGAGGGATAAGGAAGGGGCCAAACAGGATCTGCAGAATCATGCTCTAGCGTACAAAAGGCGGGAACTGCAGGTAGGCAACTTCCGCTTTCTGTGCACCAGTTGTGTTGATGCTACGCCTTGTCATGTATGACACCATCCACCTTCAGATTTCACTCAGCAAGGTCAAACAGATGTTATCGCAAGTTGTGTCCTGTCTGCTGAAGGATGCCATCCCGTCATTGGTCACTGTGCTGCATCACTCAGGTCCAGTTTGCTTTCATGTTTGACTCAAAGGAGGACTCAAAGGAGGACTAATTTGGGACAAAGGAGCCGGGGGGGGGGGGTGGTTCAAACAAAATGTGACTTTGTTTTCATGGAAACCCGAACCCCCGGACCATCTTCCAGAACAAAAGAAGATTGCTATCTCATGTCAAGTCTGTGGTGTGGACCAGGTCGGACAACAGGCTGACTGACTTGAAAGAGATGCATTTGCAGGCAAGCATGGAGGGAAAATCCCTAGGGCAAGCTTTTGGCGCCCTTATCTTCACATGCAACGGCAGAGGGCGCAACCTGTTCAACGAGCTGTCCTACGACAGCCGCAAGATTGCGGAATTCATTCCTGTGCCGTCATCCGGGTTTCTCTGCAATGGTAAGGCCATGCCAATTAAAGCATCACAACAGCTGTGCAGTGGTGAGCAGCTTTCTGTGTCTCAGAATATGAAAACATGAAAATGCCATAGCATGACAGCTCTGTATTTGCACACAGCATTCTGCACGCCAGAGCAAGACCTGATGCCACTGCATGCAAAGGTGTTGGTTGTGCACATGTGTTGAACAAATACGGTGTCTTGCACTTTGCTACACTTGTGCATGAGCGCACATTCCCTGTAGGGATGTGGCAGCTGGTCATTCCCACCAGGCAGAACTGTCTGCTGACACTGATGTCAGGGATATAACTGCATTGCAACGTTGCTGGTGAAGCAGCATGTAGTTGTGCTTTAGCATAGATCTGGCATGCTTTGACCATATACCCCGATGTTGCATTGGCCAAACTTCATATCGGCGTGGTGCAATGCAGGTGAGATCGGGCAGATTGCTAGGACAACAGCTCTACATGGCTTCACATGCGCTGTGGGGGTGTTGCGTGCCGGCCCTGGCAGTGAACAGTGATCATGTGTACTGAGATCAAGAATTTGGCTGCAGCTGGTGGAACGATATGGTGTTTTGTGCACATTGTAGCTCATCTTTATTATGATGCAGCGTCGTTGATTTCATTGTGTACTATATAGAAGGTTTGTTGTGTCACGTGGACTGCTTACTGTCTAAAAGAGGTTGCGCAGCGGTGATCAACATATGTATGCTCTGCAAAACTTGTCGTCTGTGATACTTTTATGTTTCATTGCAACATGTACTTGTGGCTCAAGACCAACGTCACCGGCAGACATGTAAGTCTTCTTCAACAGTGGGTGTAGCACTTTTGCAAACAGCCATCAGACGTTGTAAAATTACAGGTCGCAATGTTTGCAAATGTACAGCTGCACATGCTGCACAAAGCCATCCTGCGTGCTATGGTACAAAGAAACCCTGCCACAGCAAAACCTTAGCAACCATGCTTCCAAAACACAACCACTAAATTCATAGAAAAACCAGGATGATAGACATATCTCACGTATGCAGAATTGCTAAAATGTAAGTCTCGCAATTGATAATACCACATCGTATAACAGCACAGGACAACTTACCATGCCCACCTATGCATCGTAGATAAATTTTGAAGCACTCTGAGCAACTTTGCTGCTCTCAGCAATCATATATCATTGCTTCCAGCTACAAAAAGCTTCATGTTGCCTCACACACTGACGTCTGCATTACATGGTGTCACAGCAGAAACTTCACGCAAGCATGGTGCAACTGCAACGCAGCTTTCTCTCAGATTTACCCTGTTAGATCACTAGGCCTCCTCTGCAGCACAGCTCTGTTGCTACAGCTGTGCTCATGTCACATTGCAGCTGGAAGTCCACTTCGGCAGCTTTGCTCAGACAGGTAGCTGAAAGAGGTGGATACGAGACGCCTCTCATGCCAGCTCTGGGGAGAGTTCTGCCTACCATCAAGACATTGCATATGCTGCTGTAGCTGAAGGTAATAATTCTGATCACTTTTTGCCTACTCATCCCATTGACCAGCTGCTATGGCTTTTGCACTTCTTATGGCCTTCGTTACAAGCTGGAAGGACCCAGATTGTTGGTAACAGCTGAAAGCTTGTCCAGCTCTGCTTGTAGTTGTGAAGTGAGGTCTTCAAACTCCTGAAGAAGAGGAGCGATGTCCTCCTCATTAGCTGCCGTCTCTGGGATCTTGCTGACAATCCTCTGAGCATTCTCCAGTGTGGCAGTGACAGAGATGCTGCTGCTTGTGTCACGCAGGCCTGCAGAGTCAGATCTTGATCAGAGGTGATCTTGATCAGAGCCAGATTTGGATCAGAGGTGATCTTGATCTCAGAAATAAAATGAGCAGGAATTACACACATCTAATGAATCTGCTTGAAGTCACGATTGCCGCCTTTGATGAAACTATCAGTGTTGTCTCTGAAGGTGCAGCAAAAGCAATCCAGGACTGGCTGCAACCATTTTGTGATATGTGTGTTTGCTATTTGGCAGTTAGTGACAGGCAGCTCTTTGCAGCTGCGCATGCATTACTACCAACACAAAATGGCTTCTGCTCAGGCAGTCAATCAAGGAGGTCCTAGAAGCCAGCAGCCAAAAGCCAGATAGAGGTGTGTTTTGAACAATTTATGTACTACATGATTGTCAGCAGGGGGAAACGTGCAACATCACAAGCAGTAAATGCAGGCTTATTGCATCCATCAGCAAATGAGGCAGACCATCAGCCGTTGCCTTGCATGCATCACTGATAAAGCTCAAGCACCAGGTGAATTGGTAGATTCCACAGCAGGACAGAAGCTTACTCATAGCAGCCTTGACAAGGCGTCCTGCTAATTGCTCTGCTTCCACACCAGACTCGTTTGCCTTAATGGAGGCCGCCGCATCATCAAGCTGTGTTGCCAATGGTGTCAGTTCAACATTTGAAGCCGTCAACTTGGCGCCACCCAAGACCATGTCCAGATTTGCCACAGCCTTGTACAGCCGGTTGAGGTCCACGCGGTCCCTGTGCGCTATAGTGCAAACGTCATTCACGGTTTGCTTGAGAGTGTCGACGGTGACGCGCAGCTGCTGAATGGCGTTGCCGAGGGTGGCATTGACGTTGTTAGCGGCAGATACGGCGTTCGTGGCGGCGGCTCCCATCATCATCATGTTTGCCTCGACCAGCAGCCGATGCAAATCCAGGCTTGGGAACTCTATGCTGACCTGTGCTAGGGAAACGCTCATGGAGCGCACACTGAGCTCCAAGACGCGCAGCGCCACCTCCTGCTGATCCCAAAGCGGCTGTGAGTGCCGACTTGGACCTTGCGCATGGTTGAAGGAGTTTGAAGAAGGAAGTAAAAAGGCTTGTGACGAGATAGCTTGATCTGCTGCGCAGCCAGCTACCATGGCCGCATCCATTTGAGGCTGCGGCGACTGATGGACAGAAACTCCGCCAAGCAGAGGCTGCAGCACACGCCTGTGGTGCACTGGTCTTGCATGCATCATGGAGGCTTGCTGCACAACAGAAGAGGCAGAAGTGGAAGCAGAGCTGTAATGATATGTGTCCTGTAGAGACGGAGCACCTGCAGCAAGCAACCAAATTGTTGCTCCACCCTGCCACTGCAGCCCTTGGGCACGGTGTACAGGGAATTGGCACAGCCAGCATTAGCAAGATCATTTGCTGAAGCTTGCACATGCACGAGGTGTTTATTTGATATAGATACGCAGCCCGTAATAGACTTCGTTGCAGTTTTATGCAGCATCGAGTCGCTGTAGGCTAGCTGGGTGGTGTCCCTGTCATGTGCCCTCAATCTTCACACATGCTGTCAAAGACCGTGTTCTCCAGTATATAACATTGACTGCTTCCCCAGCAAAGGTAACCTTGATGCTTGACACAAGGAACAAGCTACATTGCATGCTCTCCAGCCAAATTGACAAGGCAAAGACACAGGCTGGACTGCTCAAGCGTGCATGAAAGCGTACCAAGCAGGGCAACAGAGCCCATGGCCCTGTGCAGAGCCTTCTGGAATGCCCTCTTCAGCACATCTGCCTCATGCTCAATCTCCTCCACAACAGAGTTGACGTCTGAGCTGGATAGGCCATCCACTGCGCCGCTGTACACCTCCTCGCTGCGGTTCTGCAGCTCTGAAGTGCCTGCTTGTGTGCTTTTAGTGACGTCTTGTGCCAGCTGTTGTGACAGCACAGCTGCTGATTTGCCTAATCCTGTAAAGCCAGCGCCCAAAGTGTCCCTGCATACATCACAGGGATACATTCACAAGCAAGAAAAGAATACTTGCTGTGACATAAATAAGTACAGGACATATTGCAGGGGTTGATATATGCTGAAGAAATCCCTGATGTTGTTTGCTGTGGTAGAGACAGGAGCCCGACCGTTATGAGTGAAACTTTATGTGTGTAGATGTGCACGTCAGCTGCGCTATCAAGTCACAGGAGCCCTGCTGCCTTGTGAATTGACAGCACAAGGGACAAGCATGCACACAAAGTGCCACTCAAGTCATTTGCCATGATGCTGTTCAGAACATCAGCATAGCTGCACCAGATCAACTGCCTCTCAGCACCGTCTTTAAGTTGGTGAACTGTCTACAAAATGCAGGCGTCCCAAGTTTGGATCCAACGAGCACAACTCCTCAGCACAATACTGTATGCCGTGAAACGTACTTGACAAAGATAGCTTGTCTCCCCAGGGGTCTAAAGTCCAGCTCGCTGATGGTCTCTGCCACAGAGTTGTAGGTCGCTCTCAGCGTGGTGAACAAGTCCTTTGCTCCCTTCTTGGCTGCTTCTGTTGACTGGACTGCAGACTCTGTCAGTGAAGGTGCTGATGTGGCTGCCTCGTCCTCCTCTACTTCAGTAGCTGATGATGCATTGCTGGGTGCTGAAGCAACCAGGTTGCTTCTGGCCATGAAGGGTGATGCCTGTGAGGCCGCTTGTGACATCTCAGAGAGGCGGCTCACAAAGAGGGTGGGAGCTTCTTGGCTGCTGCTTGCTGATGAGGACAACAATGCAGAGGAAGGGGCAGAATCGCCAAAGCACCTTGAGTCAGGGAGAGCTGCTGGTATGTAGCCATAGTCCTTCACCTGTGGAGCAAACATTCCATGCTACTTATGTCTTAAACAGGCTGATGCAGGTGTCAGTGCAGCATATAGCATTCATGTCCTTGCAGCAGCACTGACGCAGAATGTTGAGATCACCCCGCATGTCTTGCATGTCATCAAGACTGGGGAATGCTGCTGAGGGGTGCATGCTGGCAGCCAAGCGAGGCAGGTATCTCTTAACTGCATTGGCCCCAATTGCAATGGGTGACCATTGGTTTCTGATCTAGGTACAAAAGCAACAGTAACAGGGAACATGCTGGCTGCAAAATCAGAAGACTTGGCCACAATGCATGCAAAACAGCACAGCATCTGAGAGAGCGTGCATGAAAGCTAGGTGTGCAGGCACATACCTGCAGGCCAAGGACAGCAACTCCAGCCAAGATTGATGTGAATGCTAGCTTCTCTGCACCTGCCAAGAGGCCAACCGGCCCTGTAGGACCAAACAAGCTTAACATGAATATCATGGTTTTGAGAATGATGCGTATGACTCTAACTGTCTTGTCTGGAATGGATGAATGAGCGTGGAGAGTGTGAGAGTAAGTGAGTGAGCGTGCGTGTCACATGTGAGAGTGAGTGAGTGAGTGAGCGGGTGAGCAGACTGTGCCAGCAAGCGACAGGATGAGTGCGTGAGTGAGAAAGTGAGTGAGCGAGTGGGTAGGTGACTGAGTGGGTGAGTTGGTGAAAGAGGTGCAAGCAAGCGAAAGGATGGGAGCGTGGGTGGGTGGTGATGTGGACTCCAATCAGAGTGAAGGCCAGAATCATCCATGTCATCACCTGGGTGGTGATGTCAGCCAGTTGACAACTGACTGGCACCACCATCCAGTCAGCCGCGATGGCCAGAAAGGCATTACAAAAGCAGTGTAGATGTGCATGAGACAGCTGCACACGGGGGAGACCGAGCAGTGCCATGACTCATGCAGGGTGCACCGCATCTGGCAGTAGCACAGATTGCAGTATCACGCACTGTTAGCTGCAACCTGACAGACCAAGACTTGCTGCTGATTGACATGGGCGTGCTTGGACCCCGTATAACAACACGCCAACCGGTCCATGCGTGCTGATGACACTTAACGGCAGGAGCATATTTTTGTTGCCTCCATAAGGTAAAGGCAAGGCCATGCAGCATGCACGGCGCACAGGTACAATCAGCAAGGGCCTATATAAGCTTGTGTGCACCTTTACATTGGCAGTACATCTGCATTACATTGTACTTGTTGGAGGGGTCATACTGTCACAGGCAGCAAACTGGTGGGCTCACCCTTAGGCAGGCTGTGTCCGGTGGAAAGCTGAGTAACCATACTCCATACTGCCAAGGCCCCCACAGTGAGGTAAGACACCCCTTCAGTTGCCCCTAGCAGACCCCCAGGCCCCGGGGGCAACCCACAACCTGGAGCAGAAAACTGTAACAAGTTTGTACTAACAATGGGGCTAGTGCTGTGTGATATCTTTCCCCTCAAAGGGCAGACATGACTGAGATGCTCAAAGTGCCGGACTGAGATTCTAGACAGATGTGTTCAGCTTTTGTAATGATAATTTACTGCTTTCCAGCTCAGGATGAGCTAGGTACGTGCAGGAGAAAATGTCAAGGAAAATAGGGAAACAGGTGTCTGCAGATGTGTGGACAGTGTGCATGCTGACCGCCTGCTGCTCTAGCAGAACAAGGTATGCATTTGGCTAGAAGAGATTGCCCTAGTGTAATCATGAGCACTGCTGTCTGTGCAGCATCATAACTTGCAAAACCAATCGGCAACTCAGTGTGATGCGCTACAGCAAACTCTGTTGTATGCCATGCCTTACAGAACATCAAGCAGATACAAATGCAGTTATGATCACTGCACCAGACTGCACTGGCAAGCAGAACATTGACCTATGTTCATGCCTCTTGCTCATATGGCTTGTCGAAAAGAAAACTGGAGGAGATTGCCTTGAACATACCTGTGATTCTCAGTGTGTACTCTGACCACGCCACAACAGGCACAGCAAACAGCCCTAGCAGGCCTGCTGCCAACTGCCCTGTACTTGCGGTGCTGACAGAACTTGCAGAAATGGCTGAGGCAGACTCATGGTTTGTGAATGCCTGCAAGAGCAAGGAATTGAGTTCTATGCAGTCTCACCTTTGCAACAAACACAGCTCATATGCAGGCAACGCATGTCACCTGGGGATTTGTTGAATGCCTCAGGTTTTGAGGCTGTGCAAGCCAGAGTCCCACAGGAACAATAGAGATTTGGATTGACAGGTGATTGTAATGACAGGAAAGATGCTTTGAGCAGCGCAAGGTCAGTGACAGCCACCAGCCAGTGACAGCCAGTCAGTGAGTGACCAGTCAGCTATCGGCCAAGGCATGAATACTTTACGCAGATGCTCTAGGCGCAAGATGAATGATATATTGTTTGTAGCAGGTGTCAAATCAGGGTACATGTATGGGTGCCTCAAAGCAAACGCCACAGTAATATATGCCTAAATGATACGTACAGGAAGGCACAAGACCCTAAGTGCCGACCTTTGGGAGGCCTTCTTTGGGATTTCTGGAGGAGGCAGGGTTCTCCTTCAGCTCATCATTGCCGCCTTCCACCTCATCTAGCTGCACACCTTGACCAGGTGCCAAATCCTGCCGCACACTCACATAGTTTGCTGGCTGTACGTTGAAGCAGAGCAGTGCAAAGCAGAGCAGTGCAGGGAAGCAGGTCCAGGCAGAGTGAAGCAGAATGAGGCCTGAACCAGGGCAGAACGAGGCCTGAACCAGGGCAGAATAAGGCATGAACCAGGGCCTGAACCAGGGCCGAACGAGGCATAAACCAGGGCAGAACGAGGCATGAACCAGGACAGAATGAGGCATGAACCAAGGCAGAATGAGAACTGCAGAATAAGGGCTGATACAGGTCATGTCTTTGAGCTGCAGACAGTAGGGAATATAAAAGGCAGACGAGGAGAAGATATGCTGAAGTGCACAAGTCACGTGACTTGGTGATGCCCACAGGCAGTACCTTGTGTGATGTCGGCCAGAAATATGTCTTCATTGCTATTACGCAGACGATTGAGCATGAGCGTGAAAGCAGTTTGAAAGGAGATGATCTTTGGCGCCCATTCATGCTCTGTACAGATGCATGTCCCTCTCTGGCACTGAACAGAGATAAACAGCAAGTTTGATTTGTTGCACTGCGTGAGATCAAACTAAACTTGCTGTTTCTCCCTGTTCAGTACCAGAGAGGGACATGCATCTGTATAGAGCATGAATGGCAGTGCAGCATTGCCCCAAGGGCAAAAAAGAGTGACAGCTGCACAAAACTGCCTCTCCTGTTCATCTTCCCCAGACAGAAGCCCTATAGCCAGTTGGCCATCCAGCACTTTACCATGGCATTTCAAAGGTTAGCTTGCCTGCTTTTGGGCGTTGTCATCCTGCACACCAGACTGATCCCGTTGGCCTTGTTCCTGTTTGCCAGGCAGGGATGTCGTGGCCTCCTTGCCGCCGCTGCCTGCTTGTTGCACACGCTCCTTGTTCCTGTCCATCTGACCAGAGCCAGCTTTCTCCATGTCAGCTTCGTCCACATCACTGAACTCCCCTTGCCGCTTGGCTCCCTCCTTCTGCTCGCTTGTCTCGCTCGGGACCAGCGGGGAGTCTGTGTCACTGTTGGGGACACTGCCAGACGCGTCGGCGCTGCTGTGCATAAAAACTGTGCCCTGCAGACCCAGTGCACTGATTTGTCACAACCGAGTTTCCTGGAGACCATGAGTGAGTAAAAATCGTCGGGACACAGCCATGCTTGTGAGCCCTGTGCATCAAGTACGTAGCCTGCATACCAAAAGCACAGTCAGATGCTCGCTGGTTTGATGCTCAGTAGTCAGCTATGCTTGTGCCCATGTGGTCATTGTTACGACTGCTGTGCATTGAGAGAGTGTGCCCTACACATGCACGTTGAGGGTGAAGCAATGAGTGTCTTGTGAGCACATGACATCGACAAGGTGTCGCTTACTGACAAGAGCACTGCTCAACATTTCGGTGCTGCCATGCATCAAGAACACGCCCTGCACAGCAAGTCCAGCATAGGCTTGCTGTTGTATGTCCAGTGCTCAGCTTTGTGGGCAACTCTCAGAAGAACTCTCTGAGTCACTGGGCCTATGTTCATGCTTGGCCATCTTAGAATGCATCGGTGCTGGTATATGTTGAGAACGTACACAATGCACATTGAGTGTGGACCGCTGGCATCTGGTATTAGCACAAGACAGGGGCCTTGAGGAGGGGGTTCAGCGCAATGCTGCTGGCTACACAGATGCCAGCAAAACTTACCAGGAGCTGAGGGGTAGCACAAATGCTGCAGGCATACTGATGATGCTATGCATGATGAACAGTGGCATCCATCAACAACAGAATATGTTACAACAAGCATGTGAACAGAGCAGCATGTAGGGATGAGGGTGACAAAAAATGTGACAACAGAGACTCAACACATGCAAGGAGGCATGACAGGCAAGCAGCACTCTGGCATGGCTTTTGGACTCTGTCTGTCATGAGCAATGCAACAGGTGCACAACCGCAAGTTGTGATGTCTGTGCAAAACAGCCACCAAAGCGGACTGCCATGTCAACCAACACAGGGCCATGCTTGCATGAGTCACAACACAAGACATCTTGCTGATGCCAGAGCAAAATTACGAGTATGAGACTCACGTGGTGATCTTCTTCATCCATGCTGTCAACGACAAAGTCAGCAGTGTCATCCTCATCCATGCTCAAGGCCTGGACAGTGTTGCCTGTGTTGCTCCATGTGCACTTCACTTGAATGGCAGAATCCCCATGCACATGCGGCACCTACAAGGACAGCGCCTGACATTGCAGTTGCAAGTAGGCTGAAATGGAAATGCAAGTTGAATGGCCATGATGCATGGCACTGGTGAAACTGGAGCTGCAATGCTTTTGCAGTGCTCTCAGTCATCTGCAGTTGCAGATGGACTGTGACAGAACTGCAAGACGCATGGACATGATGCTCGGCACTTTACATACAACCCCTATTGCTGCATGAGTTCATAGGCAGCCATGTGATAATGCGGTGGATCTGCCCTGCTATGTCAAAAGAAAAGAAGACGCCAACAGGCTTTTCAATGTAAAAAAGCTTGAGGTGATCCCAAGTTGGGCCCCAGCTTCCCTTGTCCTGCTATGTTCACCAGAGATGTTGTATCTGCTATTGCCATATCATTTTTGGCACAGGGAAGGCACGTAAATGTACCTCAACAGTTCTGTTTGCTCCAGGCTCCCAGCAAACCACACTGCCATTCTGCCTGACCACAGCACATTTGAAGTCTGTCACTCCAGGAGACAAGTCCACCTCTAGACTCCAGTTATCCCCTTCTGACCACTCCATGGCTGGAAAAGCAAAGAAAGAACACCGTCAAGGAGCAAAAGTCATAAAATGGCAGGGAGTCCATGATATAGCAAAACTTTAGCATAAAATGGCAGGGAGTCCATGATATAGCAAATCTTTAGCATACAAAGCATACCTGGTGCATGGCCAACCTCCCACTTTCCCAGCTGAGGACCCTGTCCAACAACTTTGATCACGTCCCCATACTGGACTTGGTGAGTCGTTCGGAAGATGACATGCCGCTGCTCTAGTGAGGACCTTGGAGACTCCTGCTCCTGCTGTGTCTGCATAGCATGCCAGTGTCAGGCTACAAACTGGCACCATCTTCACAAAGTGTTGTGGTGTTGTGTGACTGCTGATACCAAAAGCAGCTTCAGCACCATCAAGCCTACCTCTGCTATCACGGTGGCCACATGGCAAACTCTAGCTCGCTGCAAACGTGGACGCCATGTTCTGATGTTCCCTGAGATGCAAACAAGCCGGTATAGTTGGCAAATCGCTGGCATGCAGTGCAATAGATAGACGACCGTACCTGCAGGTCGAAAGACTGCCGGCTGCCAGCACAGGGTTACAGTTCTACCCACATGAGCTGGCTTCTGTGTCCGGATTGGACAAGGCTTTGCAGTTGACGCTAAACTGCCGAAACTACCGTTGCAGGTTAACATTGGCCGCGGTGTGCAGCTTACACCAGCACAAAGCTTTGTCAACGCTGCCAGCTTGCTGCAGGCAGCAGAGCTTTCATGCGTGCCGGATGGCGATCAACACAAACCCGGCGGTATGGGCAGAAGCACTATCCCTTCGATGTTTACCGGTTAACATGTAACATGTACACTGTACTCTGAGTCAGCTCCTGCTCTGTCCCGCTGTTCTTCTTCACATTTCTACACAAGGCACAGCATTTACCACTTGGATCCGTGAATTCAGCGCGTGCGATTTTTACTTTGTATACATTTTGCGATTGTGACACAGCTGGTGTGCTTGCTACTGCTTCATAACGAATCGTCATGACGTCGGCGAACCTGTCCTGCACCTCTTCACGGCCCTGCATGCAGCACGGCATCCATCTTCAACGAGGTATCGTACACCCCTTGGGGACGCAGAAGCTGCAGGTACGACTTTCAAACTGTCTTGTATTTGCGATGTTCCTTTTGTCAGTCAAGGTTGTGGCCCGCCAGTGTGATGCACCGACGTGATCAGACCACATGTGGTGCTTGGCGCTCGCAGCGGCATCGAGGAAATTTCGTGACCAACTGCTGCGTGTCTTGAAGACGCATTATTGTGAACAGTGTAGTCTCAGTTCACTCTGATCGTCGCTCAGGGCGGCAGTGTTTCTGACTGTGCGAATCGCTTGCAGTGTTTCAAGCACAGAGCATTCTCAGCCCACCTGATGAAGCCATCAGTCGTCCGGGCTCAAGGCAGAGGCGAACAAGCAGCAAGAGCTTCCAAGAAACCAGTCAAGGCAGTTGAGCAGACAAGCCTGTTTCAAGGCTTAGCAGAAGCTCAAGGACAGCTAAACGCCAGCAACATGTCCTGGACCACCTTCTTAGGGCTTGCACTTTTGGCAGGTGTCACATTTGGATCATTCATACAAGTTTCTCACAACAACCCCAACCTTCCAGTAAGCGCTTCCACCTGTTGCTGCTCTTCTTGACCTCCTTGTATCTTTGAAGTCAGCTGCGCTGGAGTGTGGCATGTTGCTTGCACTTGCATCTTGCCGAAGCTTATCATCGAGTTGCTGCTGTTTTGCTTGAATCAATCATCATGGAACTGCTTTGGATGTGCTCTTCACTGCAGCTCTGATGCAACCACACTCAAAAATGCCTTTAGTCCAGTGGGCTATGATGACCACTTGTTTATCGTCGCAGGTATATGACTACTTCACCTTCAACATTGACGTCTTCAAGGGCCAGATACAAGCATATGACCCACAAAAGTTCAATGTGGGCATTGCCAAAGAGTCTGGCCTGGTCCCTCTGCTATTAGCTCCCATCTGGCTTCTGTTCCCCTATCTACAGGTAAGTCTCAATGTGCAATTTGAGATTATAAATTCATACTGCTTAATGCAAATTTCCTGAACTTTGATTACAGTCATACCTGCTGCAGTGCATGGAAACGTTCAGAGTTTTTTGTGCCTTGCAGGTGGGTGACATGCAAGGACACACCAAAAGTTTGCCCTCGTCATACTTAGCCATGTGTATGTCTAGTGCACATGCATTTTGGCTGTTGCAACAGCGCAGATACAAGTTTACAATAGTTGCCAAAAACTGGAAAAGATGCTGATTTTGCAGGTGCTGCTAGATGAGTACAATGCAGAAGACCCAGCTACTGTTGAAGCAACCTCTGATGGCAAAGCCGGCAATCTAGCATTCAACCTCCTCATGTGGGGGTCCATTGTCTCAGCATTCCTGCTGAGTGGCTATGTCTACCTGAATGACTTCCCTCACTGGCAGTGCTCTGGCATCCTTGCTGTCACAGCATTTCTGAACTGGAAGGCCTTTGACAACACCAAGCAGGGGCTGTTCCTAGCCGCCCTGCTGACTGTTGGTGCACCTTTGACTGAGGTTGTCATTGTGAATGGGCTACATCTGTGGCACTACGACAGGCCTGACTTTTTTGGTGTCCCTCATTGGGCTGGCTGGTGCTATGCGCAGTATGCCACTGGCACTGGCAACTTTGGGCGGTACCTGTGGAAGAAGCTGAAAGCATAAATTGTGCAGCTATCATGTGTCTTGTCACTACTATTGATGTTTTGTATCTGTGTAATGTCTTGGGTAGATTGAAGCTAGTCAACAACAGTGACAAACGTGTACCATTACCTGACTAATAGACATATATTGAATACTGATGTGCGTACTCCTGTTGCCTTTGCTCCTCGGAGAATCCATAGGGATGCGTGTTGGCCTGAATAGCAAATATCGAACCCTCTGAAGCAGCTTGAAAGTGTTTTTATAGCATGCATTGTGGCAATGATATATATATTTGCGTGACTGACTACTGACCATAGGGTTTTCTCTGTGTTTTGTCATGATTACAAAGCAAACATGTAGGGTAAGGGTG
>JAABUP010002607.1_pt1 | contig 34278 bp, 36 predicted proteins | sample 5559201 | NCBI WGS metagenome assembly JAABUP01 (sample SAMN10711887, study PRJNA513373) | rock metagenome | isolation source: Antarctica rocks | place: Antarctica
TCGACGTCACAATCTCTTCGTACTGTACATGTTGGGTTGCAAAAGTGCGTGCCGCCCCCTTGCCAGCTAAGGTTGGCTTCTGATCAATCGAAGTGCTACCAGGTAAGTAAGTAAGCCGTAGCAACGCCGGAGGGGTGCCACCCAACGTATACAAGTAGATGACGTACATCGTTGCAGAAGAGTGCTGCGCTGTATAGTACATGACAGATTCAATCTTTTACATAACGTTGGTCCAACTTCACTGGCTCGTTGGCAGATTGCCGTGACTAGCCAGTCAGACCGACGAAGGAGAGTATTGAATTCCTGACTGCCAGTCACTTCTAATTTGAACATCTCAACCCTATCTCGATCTTACTCATTGCCAACAACACTATAATCTCAGCTTTGAAGCGCAGCATCGCCTTTGATCATGCGCGCTGATTACATTTCATCTCTAACAAGTAGAAAACTCTACTTACACCCAACCACTCAACATGGCAGACACGGCAGTATCGCATGAGCACATACCCTGGCAAAGGCGTCCTTATTTCATTCTGGTTTCTTCAAATGAGCTTTGTGATCATCCTTGCGTTTAAATCCTCCGTTCAACCTATCCAACTGCAACACCAATGCCTCACTGACTAACCATTTCTCAGTCAGCATACCACCCATCCCCCTACCACCTGTTATGCCAATGCGACAGCGCCGTCGCCATCGTCTACAGACGCTGGCAACCCCAATCGCCGCGTTACCGCTATCCAGTTTACCCAGTTCGGAGATCCCGCTTACGTGCCGGGGTTTCGATAGGATTAGAGAGTAGGATGGGAAGAGGACGGGCGGTGGAGCATCGGACGTGGGGGAATGGGCTGAGTGAAGGATCCCGCGGCTCATTCTGATAGGTGGGCGTTGAGAGAAGGGCATGGATAGAAAGAGATGCGCGTTGGGCCGGTAATTCTGTGTGTGCGTGTGTGGTAGCGGTAGCTATGTCCTCACAACAAGACTCTTGTACCACTGGAAACGTATGATGTTCACCTTCTTTGCCTTGAGAAAGGTCCGATATACTTCTCGAATGTGGAAAGAAAGCCTTGACCCGACTCCCGCTCCACTCGACCAATGCTCGCTCGAGATTTGGTAAACGAGACACCCACGTAGCCACCGCCCCAAGACGCCTTGCAGCACAGACAAAGTAAAAGGCGTGTAATGTCCATGACCAAAGGTACAAAGAAGAAAATCGTGCCAATGCCGCGTTACTTTCGACAACGGCTTTGCAGAGACAGAACCCTTACGCTCAAAGACGAGCGCTCAACCCTCCACAAGCGTCTTCTTAGGCCCCTTCCCCAGTAGTTCCAGCGACCGACGTGCCAGCGCGACGACCTCACCTTCTCCGTCCTCACCGTCCTCGTCGTCAGACTCGATATTCTTATCGGCGATGGTTTTGATCATTTGGATGACCTCGTCGGACTTGGCTATCAGGTCTACTAGCTTCTTGTCCTCGGACTCGAGAAGCTGGAGTAATGTCCAGATGGCGATGTGCTGGAAGGTTGGGTCGCCGCTGGCGAGGAAACGGTTCAAGTAGCCGTGGATACCACCGTTTGGTTGGTTCCAGGCTTTGATGAATATGGAGTAGTCGCCAACTGTACTATTTTAGTATGATATCTAACATCTTTCATAGTTACGACTTACCTTTCGAAGACAGATTACCCAAAGCTGCGGCGCTGTTGCCTTGCACTTCGATGCTCTCCGAATCAGTCAGAGGTATCAGCACATCAAATACTCCCAAATTCAGCAGATGACTTTTCAGCTCATCGCTAAGTGCAAGTACGGCAATGGCGGCTGTCATCTCTGACTGTACGCTAAGAGGCACCTCAAGGACTAACTCCTTGCACTTCTGTACAGCTCCTGCTTCCAACACAAGTTGCTTATTTCGGTCCGAGCTTGCAGCCAAATTCCTAAGCGTGGAGATAGCGTGGCATTGTATCTCCTCGTTATCTGTCGATCCGAGCAACTCCACTAAAGGTTTGAGAAAGCCGGCATCGATGATGGGTGATTCATTCAGCGGATGTATTGAGATATTGCGAATACAGGCCACAGCCGAGAGGATGAGAGGGAGGTAGGAAGACTGCAGCAATCGAAGGAGGGGCGCAAGTCCTTTCGCTCGTACAATTTCTAGCTGATATTTCTCGTCTGATGCAAGATTTCGCAGGGCTAATGCAGCTTGGCACTGGACCTTTGGGGAAGATGAGTCCATCAGATGGACCAGGGATTGTACAAGACGACCTTCGGTTTGTGCAAGCTTTTTCCGGTTCGTGGAGTCTACCGCGATGTTGCTGAGTGCTGTTGTACAGTAATATTGAACGTCGACATCTTGAGAGGAGAGGAGTTGCACAAGCACAGGAATCGCACCAGCGTTGACAAGCTGTTGTCTGTTGTCATCTACCACCATCGTCAGTATTATATACTCGGCCGCCGGCAACGAGAATTATCCATGACTGACCAGAATGGGTCATATTAAGCAAAGCACCGGTAGCGTTCCGCTGAACCCTCATATCCTTAGATTTTGCAAGCCGTGTCAAAGGTCCCAATGCTCCTGATCTTGCAATCTTCGCCTTGTTGTCCTCATGTGTAGCTAGGTTGGTGATGCAACCAACGGCGTTGCACTGTACTTCAACGTTTGTGGACATCATCTGCCGGATAAGAGGAGCAAGACCGCCAAGCTGGACAATCAATACTTTGTTCTCAGCTGCATGTCGTCAGTCACGAGTACGGTGTAGACCTGGAGATGCACATACTGTTGACGGCAAGATTGCCGAGAGCAGCACTTGCTGCTCGCTGAACTTCGATATCAGGGCTCTGAAGGAGGAACAAGATCGGCTCAAGGGTGTCTCGGTCGACTTCCCTGACATCTGTCGCAGCATATCCATAAGTTCTCCGAGCCTTCTCCTTCGCAGTTGGGTGTACTCCTCACCTCGCTCTGTAATTTCCGCAAAGGTCAAACTCGCACTCCTCTGTAGATCAACATTATCCGAGTAGACCAAGGTACTCAATGCTCGGAGAGGATCGCCGGTAAAGAAGTCTGTCTCAGCACGCTACGAGCCATATCAGTAAGCACAGTCGAAGAAGTACCCAGACAAATCATACGTTTTCGAGGTATTGTAACAAGTCCGCAACAGCTTCCCGTTCGTTGTCGGCTAGAAGAGGCTCGTAGAGCGCATCCCTTGACCGGCCTGGAGAATATCCTTCTGTCAGAGAGAAGTTTTGCGCGATAAATGGTAGACTGACCTCTGCAGCATGAAGAGCCACAGTTACCCATCTCGAGGATTCAGCGCCGCAGAACTGCCGACACCTATGTTGGCAGGCGTCAAGAGGCTCGAACGATCGTCATGGAGGACTGAAACGTTCGTCGAAGGTGGTGCAACTTTAGCCGAGAATGTCGATGTCGTCGTGTAGGATGCTATAAGAGCCTCGTAGGTGTGGTTAGTATCACAGTAGAAGACCTCGCGATAATCTGCGTGTTATGAAGCTTATGAAGCTTATGAAGCTGCAGATGCCATTATTACTCGTAGCTCTTAGTAGGTAATGAGGACTCGCTTGAAACGCCGCATTTAGCCTAGTCCCAGAAGGACGACGTCCTTTCCTCTGGTGTTCTACACAGTGCCGATCAAATGACTTGGGTACGTACCTTTAGGACAAGCTTCAGAAGATGTATGTCGAGTAGCTATTTCAGTATGCCAAGTTTGGAAATGAGAGTCTGATCATCAGACCAGTGGGCAGCCGCGTTGAACATCTTGCTCGCCAATCTTCCCAACTTGGCGGAGCTTTTAGATCGGGCCCACTCGTACCTTTGAGGGAACGGAGTAAATGGAAACCTTCAAACATGAAGTTCGCTCACCAGGATCTTTTCTCTACCTTTTCTACAACGTGGATTATACCACTGCCGGCAGAGCGGGGGTATGCTTCCCAATATATTCTCCGAGGCTCTTTTCTTGCATCACTTGAGACTGACGATTTGTGGTATCATCATGTCTTACCCTTTCCAAGATGCGAATACTCTGCAGGCTTTGAATCTAATTGTATCAGCTGCGCATGATTTTGGTATTGAAGAGCTTGGTGCAATGGGAACTACAATACTCTTGCTGGTGCTGAAGTTCAAGTCCTGAGACGGTCAAGCTCAAGTCTTACAGCAAGTAGAGAGCGGGATCTCGCTTTCTGGGCACAATCATGGTCGTATCGTGTGCACGTAGGTAGCAATAAAGTGCTGGTGACTGTTCATGTCATGTCTATTTCATTAATCAACGTAAGTCCATGCAATATAAAGTACATCTAGAGAAAAGAATAAAACATCCTGTCAAATCTCGAAGCCCGACTATCGACTGTGGCTTTGCATGGCGGCACTAGAGCCATCATCCTCTTGGCGTTTCAGTTTCAGCCCAAGCAGTCAAAACATTCCCTCGAGCTACCCAGCTTCTTCACTTGTCACATCCATGTACATTCATGATATCTTCTCTTCTTCTCTGAACACACCACTTGATCATCCCAAATCAACTTTGGAAAGCAGTCCAATATGGGTGTGAGTCCTCGCTGTCCTTTCAGATTACCCCGCCATACCCCGCCACATGGACATGAAATCGTCGCGTTCTGACAGTGAAGTAATGGATTATTCACTGACATTACCCTCTGTCTTATAGCTTGCTTCGAAACTAGCAGCCGGTCAGGCACAAGGCGGTTATGGCGCTCCACCTCCGCAGCAGCAACAACTACAGCAGGGAGGATACCCCCCTCAGCTTCAGGCGGGACAACAGCAGAAGCCTGGCGCATATGTACGTGATCATCTCTCATAAATGCTACCTGGGTGCATACTAAGTCTTCCTAGCCTGGGCAAGGGCAGTATCAAGCCTATCCAGGAAGCGCTCCTCAAAGTCAGGGCCAACCTCAAGGTGGTGGTTACTCGGTAAGCAAACCTAGACTTTCTTTTCCTGTGTCTATCTTTCATCGCAACAACACCATCCATCATAACCACCATCCCACTTGATAATCGAGTCCGTCGAGAATCCTTCTCGTATCGCGATCACCAACGATGACGGATCGACGGTATCAGCAATATCCTGGACCGTTGAACCCAGCTGCAAATCAAGCGTCTTATCCATCATCTTCACCGCAGCCTGACTACGGCTGGCAGAGACCAAGCTACCCGTCACCCTTGCCATCCACGCAAGGATACCCGACCCCACCGCCAACCTCGCCTCAACCTCTACACCAGCAATCGTACGCGCAATCTCCGTACGGACAACCGCCACAGTACAGTCAGCAGCAAGGCTACGGAAGACTACCGCCGCCTCCGCCCCAACCTTACGGAGGGACTCCTCAGCAACAAGGTTATGGTCAACAACATCTTCAGCAGTATTCGCCTCAACTGCCTTATCCTCAAAACGTTGGATACGGATACGTTTGTGGCCTCTGTCACTGACACTACAGACCATATTGTCAAAACAGGACTAACGAGTTTTCCAACTTTAGGGTCAGCCCGCTCAATGGCCTCCTCAGCAACAGGGAGGTTATCCTCCTCAAGGTGGCCAACAGTATGATGGCGCCCCTCCGCAGTCGGCAGGACCTCAGCAGGTGGCTGCTTATAAGCAATTGCTCCTGGACGTGATCCGGGAAAAGAATCTACAAAACATGTACCCTCCAAATAATCCTGCGTTGGATCGCATAGCCTACCAAGCTTCGGCTAAGGTGGACCAGCTGTGCGCGAAATGGCGAGTTCCACGTGAGGTGGGACAGGACATCGCGAAGCTTGGTTTATTCGATATCATCCTCTACATTGGTCTGATCAAAGTTCTTGTATCAGTCTAGATTATAAGCTAACAATCGTCAGATGACAGTGGTTCCATGCTAATTGAGGAGGCCGGCGAACGCATCAAGGACCTCAAGCTGATTCTAGCGAGAGTTGCCTATGCAGCGTCTTTGTTCGACGACGACGGTATAGCTGTCCGCTTCATGAACACGTCGCACGAGGAATTCAAGCGTGAAAATCCGCGCAGCGACGACGACGGCATCAAATCAGAAGAGCAAGTTGAGAGACTCATGACACGTGTCGCCTTTAAGGGACTTACGCCTATGGGTACTGCGCTCAAGGCCAACGTTTTAGAGCCCTTTGTTTTGAGTCGTGCACGAGAGGGACGGCTGGAGAAGCCAGTGCTTGTCATCACGATCACAGATGGACAGCCTGCTGGGGAGCCTCAAGGCGCTGTATTCGATGCGATTCGCTATGCATCAACGGAACTATCCAGATACCCTCGGTACGGTCAAGGTGCTGTTTCATTCCAGTTCGCACAGGTCGGTGATGATCTCAAGGCGAGAGACTTCTTGGGCAGACTCGATAGTGATCCAGGTATCGGTCATTTGGTTGACTGCACTTCAAGTAAGCTTGCAGTCAGGCTGTACTCATACAAGTATGCTCACATGAACGTTATTAGACTTCGAGGTCGAGCAAGACGAGATGTCTCACGCTCGCCCGCCTGTCGACTTGACTCCCGAGCTTTGGGTAAATTGGGCGAAAGAACATATCTAAGAGTATCGACTAACAAGGCGCAGTTGGTCAAACTTCTCCTCGGTGCCATTGATTCCTCCTACGACACCAAAGACGAACAAGGCAGCCGTCCGCAAGGCGGCCAAGGATATAATGCGCCTCCATCAGGTCAATATGGAGCTCCACAACCAGGGCAATACGGGTCAGGTGGTTACGGACAGCAGCAAGGTGGATATCCGCCTCAGCAGCAGGGTTACAGCCAGCCTCCGCCGCAACAAGGGTACGGTCAGCCCCCGCAGCAGGGTTACGGTCAGCCTCCACCGCAACAAGGGTATGGTCGTCCTCCGCCTCAGCAAGGTGGTTACCCTCCACAGCAGGGTGGATACGGTGCGCCACCACCTCCACCGAGATATTAAAGTTACTCTTTCCAAAGATCACTTTTACAACCAACCAGGCCGATCCTTCGCTGTGGAATGGTTGTAGATTTGTTTTTAGTAACATGTCTGTCACATGCAAAACATGAGCGCCTTGATTGGCATAGGCCATTCTTTCAGATAGACATTCATTTGAGGTAACGCTTGTTTTCTCGGCCAGTGTTGAGAACCGGTGCTGCTCTCCCGTACCAAAACCGAAGAAACTATCTGCACCGACAATGCGAGGACACGGGTAGCGTAGTCATAATCCACCGCCACATAACAATAGAGGGTAATAGGGTAACCTTATGATAAGAATGATCGCATTTTCACATCATATTCTGTTGCTATCTTTGTGATATACTACCTGTTGTTGGAAAATGGTTAGATATGACAGGTCTCATCAACTTACCACCTAAACATTAGTTTCGACTTAACGCTGTTAGAGCACGACATGACAATGGCGCCACGGTAACGACGAACCCATGCTGGCCCGTGCCATAGCTCCCGCTGTCCCAGTTCGCTACCTTAGGCAATCAGCTACCCAGCAACGCACATGTAGGCGCTCAACCCCGGCTGGGTCATGCACCACATTGTGATTGGCAGGAGGTGTTGCATCCAAGGTTGTACGTGCGGCACAGTGCAGAGCATAATATGGGTGCCTTGATGCCGTCGCCGCTTCCCACAGCAATGGCCAGGAAAAATGGCGTTGCAAAATCAATTCAATCTTTCTGTCGAGCTTACTAACTTGCTGCCATTTAGATCTCTTATCAGTACAGCAAGCCGTGGTCTGATACACCTCGTCAGAGACTTACGCAAGTCCGGATCCGACATTGTCGCAGAGGAAGACTTGGCAGAGATCTTCGGGCGGAATCGCATTGAGAGTAGGTTCGCCAGTACGTTTCGTACGGCGGTCAAAAAGAGCGCGATCCATAGGCTGAGTGAGATTGCGGAGATTGTACTGGAGGCTGGGGCAGGGCCAACGGTGAAGAGGAGCTTGAACGAACAAGCCTATTCCTCGACGGTCATACAGCTAAGCTTGTTGACCTGGGCTCATGAGCTGGACAGTCTTGCCAGAGCATTGGCGAAAGCGCTCGAGCGTAGGGTTCAGGGGTCAGAGGAATATCGAGATATCCTTGATCAGGAGACGCTGAAGGGCACACTAAGGGCTTGTCGGGAGCAGACGAGCGGCTTCCTGTGGGAATTGATGTTTGTTGCGGTCGAAACTCGGTTAAAGGATATTGAGTACCTCAACAGGCCATACGAATCTCGGCCTATACCATTCTACATACTCCAGGCTTTGCTTGATGCTTTCACGGCGGTCCAATACTTCCCGGACGAAAGGCTCATCCGAATCGAGACCTGGCAAGGTGTAGTCACGATTGTGGTCTGGGCACACCATCTTCTAGGTCTGACGGTTCGAGTCCATGCTCAAGGCAATAGTATCTGCTTTGGTCGAGGGTCCGAGCAGGTATCGATTGATTGTGAACTCCGAGCGACTGAGACCGATACAACATGCATAGCTCTGCTCGATGCAGCCCAGGAAGTCCACTTCTCTCTGTCGCCAAATCCTGCTGAGGAACCTACGCTAGAGCCCGCTTGTCGACACCCGGCGTTGGGCTACGGGAACAGGATCTTTTCATTCGATGTGGAAGATCACGTTGTGGTCCGAGAGCTTGCGCATCGAGTTGTGGCATCCTGTCTTATGGTTGTCAAGGAGGGATTAGAGCAGCGGCAAGCTGCCGGAACTTGTGACAGCGGCGGTCTTCTAATACCTTCGAGACGGAGGATAATCAATACTGGGTCCCTCTTATTTGAAGACCTCGATTGCAGTCCTACACATTTGGATCGGTTATTGCAAGAGCCATGCTTGCTGAGGTGCTCCTGGGAACCTCATGAGATTCCAGAGATTGTTGAAGCTTATCTGAAGTCTCATCACAAAAGCATGCGATTGAGTGCCAAGGCTATTCCAGTCAAGAAGACGTTCCGAAGACTTTGCTACATCTTACTCGCCTTCGCTAATGTCTTAGATATCGATGCCTGCTCCGGCCTCCCATTGGACCTATACCCTGGTCTTCAAATCAATCGTGAGCAGATCCAGCTGCCAACCACATCCGAATCGTTCGATGTGCTGTCGAGATTACTCTTGGGAAACCAGTACGAGGAGGAGAAGGTAAGAAAAGCGGCACTCTTGAGTTCTTGGGGTTGGAGTATCTTTCTCTCCTCCGTCAACAGCCGCGACCCCAGCCAACTTCTGTCTGAGATTTCCATTCGTCATGGTGTTCCATGCAGATATGGCGAACGGAAAGAATGGATACTCGACAGCTTCAGCAAGCAAACTTCGCAGTACGGCGTGGGACGTGGGTCAAGCGGGTCTAGCAGGTACACAATTGTCGCACAAGCCGGAGATACTGTGACTCTTCGGAGCCTCAGCAAAGCCAGGAAGTCAAGATATTTTATCGATGTCTCGGGCTCTGCTTTTGAGGTCATGAAGCAATTCAAGTGCGAAGCTGAGAAAAGGTACGAGTACGATGAGTGGATAGGCGCACGAGTGGGTTTCCGCGGGATGCAGGATATGTGGTGGGAAGCTTCTCGGCTGCCAGGTTGCAGCCATCCTGCTGAACTTGGTGTCGAGGCGGTTGTGCCGGACGAGACATATTGCTTCTCCGGGCTCATGATAGAACGAATGAACAAGAGAACGGATCTTGACGAGTGTCTGGCTTCTGAGAACGGCTGGGTTCATGTCGGATTGGTCGCTGGCAATCCATCGGCTCGATGGCTTCTCCTGGGGGGATTGCTAAGCTGGCTGACGTATGGCTCAAGGCATGGTACGGTTTTTTTGAGAGGCGAAGACTGCTGCCTGGCATGTGCAATGGACATCGCAAGAAGCGGGAGGAATGGCAGAACAGTAGCAGTCGTTCTTTGAGTAACTAAACCGTATCTGCATAGAACATCTTCCTTTGCGCGCTGTTCTAGGGTACCGTCCCATCATCAACAGGTTTTTACTTCTGTGACTGTCGCTGTTGTCAGGACAGCATGACACCAGAACCAAATGATCGTAGTAGGCACATGTCGACATTTCTATAACCAATGCTAAATGCTGATACAACGAGTCCACTCGTGACTAACATTGTTAGGATTTGGATGGACAGCGGTGCCAATGGTTTACTCCCTGCATTGTGAGTCTGCTCAGAGATTTTAAGATGAAGCTCTTGTAAAGGGTAAGAAATCAAATGGCATTGAGGTAGAAGGCCATCCCTGGAGTAGATTACTAGTGTGGAGTCTGGTAGTGAAGAAAGGGGCGACTTTCTGGAGGCGGCAACTACTGTAACTTCCGATGGGTCCCCGACAGTCAGCCCTCGCCCGATAGTTCCACATCTTCATAGCTAATAGCTCAGAGCCACTTTTGGACCAAATCGCAAGGCCTTTGGTCTGACCTTCACTTCAGCACCAGCGACCATAGTGGAGCTCCTTTTTCCGACTTGCTCGGGTTTTACCTGCGTTCACGATGCCCGCCGACGATCTCAAACAATACGCCACGTCCTCGCACGACTTCTACGCGCTTCTCGGTATCACCTTCGCGACATCAGAAAGCGACATCCGGCGCGCCTACCGCAAGACCGCCCTAAAATACCACCCCGACAAAGTCGGCAACGACCCCTCCGCCGTCGAGAAATTCCACCTCCTCCAAATCGCCTACGATGTCCTCTCGGATCCGGCTGTCAAGGCGCTGTACGATAATGCGCGAACGGCGAGGTTACAGAAGCAGAGGCGGAATGAGCTCTTTGAGGGGAAGAGGAGGCAGATGAAGGAGGATTTGGAGGCCAGGGAGAGGGGGGTCAAGAGGGGGAGGGAGGAGGAGGAGGAGGAGGGCGCGGAGGAGAAGTTGGAGAGGGAGATTAGGAGGTTGGCTGAGGATGGGAAGAGGAGGAGGAGGGAGAGGGAGGAGATGCTGAGGAGGGATTTGCGAGAGGAGGAGCAGAGGGCGGCGAAGGAGGGAGATACGGCCGCGACTGGTCATCAGGTGAACGGCAGTAATGCTGCGGCGACGGGGCAGACCGGTGTGTCAGAGATAGATCGAACGGTCAAAGTACGATGGCCTCGAGAAGGTGCAGGGGAACTTCTCGACAAGGATCGCTTGATGTCACTGTTCTCGAAGTTTGGGAAAGTAGAGAGTGCATTCCTACTCAAGGACAAAAAGCAGAGAACTGGCGCCGGGCGAGAGAAGAAGGTCATGGCTACAGGAGTCATCGTCTACGCCTCAGTCATCGGAGCTTACGGCGCTGTGGAAGACACCAAGAAGCAAGTAGGCGAGGATTGGAGGATCTTTGAATCCGTCTTCTGGGCCGGGAACAAGGAGCCAGACTTCGCGCAGAGAACCTATTCGCCGCCAGCAGATAATGCCGCAAATTCTGCGCCGTCCACGCCAGTTTCAACTGCAAAGTCTACCAGCCGTTTCTCGATGCCCACCCCCGGCAACAGTGCATCAACCCCGCCCGCACCTTCACCAGCCAACGGCGAAGGGCTGAGAAAAGTGCCTTCCTTCGCCTCATTTTCCTCTGCAGCTTTCAGCACGCCAAAGGCCTCACCGTTCGGTAAAGGGTTAGGCGCAAATAGTCCGAGCTTGGAGGAGATTACGATGATCAGGTTGAGGAATGCGGAGAAGAAGCGGTTGGGGGATGAGATACGGCGGCAGGATGAGGCTGCTGCGGTGGCTGAGGCTAGTTGATGACGGGATATAGACCTTTTTTGGTAGTGCTGATGCCCTCAAGAGCTGATGGTATCATGGATTGGGATGGCGTTGGCGTTTTGGAGGGTTGGAGGGACTTTGATAGCGGGGATTGGCTTTTAGAAGATATCATTGTGTCCACACAATAAGTGGCCACACTACGCTATGCTACGCTATATTGTGTCACGAAAACCTATGCTTCATCCAAAATCCTTACACAATCCTCTCCCGATGCAAATCCCTCACACCGACCCGATTTCTGTGCCAACTTGGCACAAAAGCCTTCACTCTAACCTCACCCCCGTCCCGCCCCTCTTCGCCCGCCCACGCAATCTTAAACTCCTGCTCCGGACTCCACTGACTCCCCTCCCCCGTCACCACAACATCTGTCATAATCTCCAACCTACAAATAGCAAGTCCGATATTCCCCACCCCGCTTACCCACTTTCCCGCACTCCTCCCCCTAGCTCCGACCCTTGAGATATTCGTCGCCTGTGGAGGCAGAACCACTTTCGCCTGCGCGTCGTACTCCAGCCTCTCCGGCGGTTTCGAGCCGTCATCTTCAGCGGGGTACACTTGTACAGGTAGTATCCGCTTCCTAACAACCCCGGTGTGGTGTGTCCGAATCGTCAACTCCTGCCCTACGTAACACCCCTTCCGGAAATCTATGGCCCCCATATAATCCATATTGCTCTCCTGCGGCAATGCCGTTTCGCGTAGTATCTCAGCCTGGCCTTCCGGGACACCAAGCAGTAGGCGTCGGATCGTGTAGGCGTCTAGCGTCGTTTCATCTGGATTATCATGGTCGGGTGATATATCTGAGTCTGAAGGGGTTTTGAAGCGGGGGAGGATTAGGCGTCGGCCCATTCCGGGGGCGCGGCCGTCGGGGCATCCTATCGCGCTGTTGTCGGATGAGGGGTGACTGCCGGCGGAGGGATGAGGCGTCCATTCCTCGGCCGAGGACCAGATACTCCATACGTCCCACTCGCCGGGATCGACCAGGCGCGCAGTGAATTTTGCGCGGAGCTTGTATTTCTTTATATGAGCCAGTAACCTCGACGCTTCGGCCGCGTCGACTTCGATGAGATAGCTCGGGTCAGGCACTTGAGGTGATAGCGAGGAAGGGGAATTGAGGGTGCTGGTGTAGGATTTTGAATGAGTGGTCGGGTAGATGAAGTCGTCGTGCAGCACGCGGCCTGGGGCGTTGAGGAAGGCGGAGTAGAAGCCTGTTGTTTGGCCCGGCCGGATGTTTTGCGTCGTTAGGCCTTGGAGGAAGTGCGTGGCGTCGTGGCCGTGAATGGCGAGGAGGCGCCGGTTCGTGAGCTTGGCGAAGCCGGAGGGGGGTGGTGCGGGTGGAACGGTCGTGATTGAGGGGGTCGAGGTTGTGGTGAGGAAGCGGCGGGCGAGGCAGCGAGCGCAGATTGCGTTTGGGGATGTGCGGGCAAACATGATTTACTACGATGGTTTTCACTGTTGTCTGTCAAGCGCATCGTCACGAAGTTTCGGCATCTGCCGGTTGTGATGTTTGACATCGCGCTGACACCATCTTCCACGCTATAGCCTGTCCAAAGACACGAGTGTTTTCGGGCAACATTCCTTCTGGGTCAGCCACTTGACTTTCCATTCAGCGCATGAAGGCGGTACGCGCTTTGCGTTATCTTTCTTCATACAGGAGTGGCTATGTTTCAGGTGTTCTGAAGTCATACATATCCAATATTTGTCGGATACATGTTTATGGAAACAGAATGACACTGGCCTTGGCAATTCATATTAGCCATACGGGAAAACAACGCTATCAGCGGCACGCGTAGTTCACCAGAAAGCAGCAAGCTTTGTTGTTGCAGAAAAAGCGCTTGTTGAACGGCATCATGTAAGGAAATGGTACTGGTGCAGGTTTCATCCTCAGCAAAAGTCGACCGATCGCTGAACCACCACCGCCCGACGATGCCACTGGCTTCCCCTTTGAGTTTCAAAGATCACTTCTACCTGGAAGCACACAACTTAATACACAAGCAAGGTCTTATCATCTTTGGAAAGTAAGCTGAATTTCTGTTTGAGTATGCTGAGGCGCCAAAGTCAAGCTACTATGTCTACGCCGCCGCCGACATTCAGCTTGTCTTCCGTCAATGAAGGACTCTTCCTATCATCGCTTGCCTTGTTCAGCGTCCGCTATTCTATGACTCATTCTCCGCTTTAGCAACAGACGTCCCTCTGTTCCAGCGCTCTGGCAAAACAATTACAATATTCAGCGAACTGTCTCACTAGCCGGGGGATATGTGCGTACGGAAGACTCACCCTGAATGCACGTTGTCCCACTGGAAGATGAAGGAGCCGATGTAGGCGCCAATAAAGATGCAGATGATAAGATAGCCTGAAGGCGTCCAGTTAGCAATCTCCACACAGAACGTTCGTTAACGTCACAACGATTATCGTCCGACGAACATGCATTCCAAGGGAAAAGACCTACCATTGTAGTACCTGCACGAAGAATTGTCAGCATCTTACATATACAATCAGCTAGAAACACAGAACTTACATCGCAAGCAGCATGATGAAGTATCCAACTGCAAACTGGAGCATGAATAGCAAACTCCGCGCAGCCTGCTGCAGCAAACTCGGTCTGAACTTCGCCATGTTCACATTGTCATGCGTCAGTCTCACCATATCCAAGCGCCTGTATGCTTTGCCAACATCGTCGCTACTCACAGTACCACTGGCTCCTCCTCCAATCAAGCTTGCATTACCGTGCGTCGAACCGTTCTGGTTGCTGATGTAACGATCATACTCCCTCTGTGCACGTCTCAAGAACTCGAGCGAAATCACAAGAAAGATGACGCCGATGCAGGAACCGGCAAAGGCGCCGGATGAGCGGACGTGCCATGTGCGGGATAGGAAACAAGAGTCAATCGTGTACCAATTCCAGAGCCTGGGAGCGGTAAGGAAAGGGACACTAATTAGCCAAGAGGTCTTTGGTACATATATAGACGATCGGAGAAGACGAAGGATGATAGACAGGAACAAGAAGAAGGATGAGAGGCTGAGCTTACATGGAGATCTTGCAGGCGTGCGGGTCGCTGTCGCCCATGCCCATGCTCATACCGCCCATGCTCGAGCTCGACGCGATGGACGAGGTAGACGTGCTCATGGCCATAGTCATGCTAGGACTAGAGGTTGACGTGCCAGTGGCCGATATCGTGCTCATGATAAGACTGGGACCGCTGCTAGCCATACTCATATCCATTGTTTAGACTGTGCAAGCGTTGCTCGACAACTGGACGCTCAAAATCAGCGATGGTTGGGAGAACTTTTTGAAAGGTCCAAATACTTACTTCACTCTTGTGAAATCGGGCCAAGCTTAGCTATCTCGAGCAATTTGTATTACGGTACGGATCAAGACAGAAAGTCCATATGTAGTAATAACCTACTTTCCGCAGACTCCGTGCACGAAGCACTCTCCATTTTGAGCATGTTTTTAGACGATGAGTGGCTGGTCTGATTTGCGAGCACATTCACAAATAATCAACGTCCTTATGGTTGGTGGATGTGTTGAGTGTTGGGGGCGATAGGCGGCGTTTGAGGCAGTTTTCCTGCCCGAGGTTCTGCACCGACTTCTTGGCTTTTGCGGGATTTCATGGGAACCCTAAGGACTAGGGATGAGACAGACATTTTCCCGGAAACACTTTTGCAGTGTAGGAACATTATCGTCACATTGTGGAATGGCTGTTCTTGAGCGTCTCTGAGCCATAGATTATTTGATACGCTTCTTTAAGATAAGTTCATGTATCCATATCGCTAAGACTAGAATGACAGACATTCTACAGGCATTGGTCGCTTCGATTGTCCCGACGACAGAGCTCCGGTTCTCCTCGTGTCCATGCATATGGGCGATCACAGCGATCACAGCGATGACACTATTGCCGGTCTGCGTTTGAGTGATCCACAGTGCAACAGCGACTCGTGCACTGCATTCTATGCCGCCCACGATGCCTCACAGCACGAATCCCGTGGGCCGGACCATTCGAGTACGGCTATCGGACCACCTGGTAGTATATGATCTCCCTCTTTATGTTGACTTATCGCTACCATTTGTTGCAAGACAGGAAAAGTCGGGTTGCAGCGGCATTACATAGTCGACCTCAGACGTGGACAAGGTGTTGGCTCTATCTTAATCACTCTCTTATAGACGTTTCTCTGGACACAGTGCGGACTCTCTGGGACTCCCGGGACTCTGAAGTGCTCGCTTTCGTCATGGCCGCCGTTATCTTCGTGACTTCCGCTACCTTTGCCGTGCGACCTTATTATCGCGAACACATTGGCTATGGATCACCGCCCTTGGCTATCCGGACCGGCTTGATGGCGGTGGGTCTGTCACCTATCATTGTTGCTTTGTCCGGCAAGGTCACCATTGTGACTATGCTAATTGGCATTGGTCACGAAAAGCTGAATACAATTCATCGATACGTTGCCTGGTTGCATTGAGCGTGGCTCATACCGTTCCCTTGATTGTAGCATTACTTTAAAATGGGGGTCTTGCGAAGCTGTATGAACAATATAGCGAACTCTACTTTAGTATGCTGTCACGCCGCCACTTTTCATTCCTTCCTTCCTAGTTGCGGCCACTTTCCTACATTCGGTCATGTGTATGAGCTCTTGTTCACTCACACATCGCCGCCGCTATTGTGTATGTTGGCTAGATGTTCTGGCACGCAGGCGACGAGCTAGATTCGGTAATGCTTCGCGCTTTACGAGCTGTTCACGTCAAGCATCACTGATGAGCCTTTAGTGAGCATATCTCTGGGCCACGTTGGCTATATGGCTATTCTATATCGTCGGTCGTATGATTACCAAAACAACGCTTTCTGTATTACTGGCGAGTGGCTACGAAGCTTTTCATCACATCCACTCCCAGCGATATAACCAAGTTAGAGGTTTTGGCGCCAAGTACCTGGACCTGGAAATCAGGGCAGCATGTCGCCGACCGTTTTCCTTCGCTGTCTCTTCTTCACAACCATCCTTTTACCATAAGCCCCATTGATCACGATGATCCCATGGCCGACAAATCTTTCGGCAAGCAAAACGTCCTGACCTTCCTCATTCGCTCCCACACCGGTTTCATGCGCAAGATTCTGAGTCACGTTCAAGCTAATACTGATGTCTCAACGCGCGTCTTCCCTCGATGGTCCCCTACGGCGGTTTGTCAAGAAAGCTAGAAAATGTCCACGAGAGTGTCATCTGCATGGCGGGGGGCGGGGCCATCACCTCATCCGTGCCGTGGCTGTTGTTTCTCGCTGGCTAATGTAGGTGGCTCAGCAAGAGACCACGATCAGGCAGGTTCGTCTCGTGGGGGCAGTAAGCCATACAGTGCACCTAAAATGGATGAAGGACGAATCCGCGAGGGCGAAGGAGCTAGCGCCTGCGGAATCAATCCTCTACGATTTCTACATCACTAATGAGGTCGGGTCTGCTAGTCGGAAGCTCGTTGCAGATGCCGATGACGAGATCCAGAATGGTAGTGACAAAAAGCTCTCAGACCGCAGTATAACGATTCCCCTTCGCTCGGGACCGTTCACTACGGCAAGCCGCTACTGACGATGCTCGTTCCGGACTCGATCACGGCATCGCAAACCTATATCCTTGGTAACATCATCCTCGCTTCCCTCTCTCAACGCCTTCGTGCTGCTAAGCTGCGTCAGGTTGGGGCCGGAAAGCCTTAAGATCGATCTAGCAACCGCAGTGGCTAAAGCTCACTCGCGTGCTTCGAGGAGAGTTGAGCGAGGTTGTGCTGCATACGGAGACCTTTGGATAGTGAAGGGCTCATTGTCAATATATATTTACTTCATGCTGTCCGACCACGTTCTTCAAGAAAGACTGGTATATGCTAGACCATGCAGTATGGATGGAGCCATTGACGGCTGAATTCAAAGGCGAAACGTTGACGCTCCGTCTGGCCTTTTGCCCTTTGCTAGATCATTTCTAACCGCCGCCACACCGTCCCAACGGCACTCAAACACTTCGGGTTCCTCCCGCTCATCCACGCATTGTGCACAGTATAGACCACTTCTAGCCACTGCGAGACTTTCTCATGTCAGTTCTTGACTGAGAGGTTTCGCACAACCTGACGGACAATCTCTAGGAGTGGACTGCATTGAACAATACTCGACTGTAGCAAGCAGGACCAGGGGGATTATAGATGTTTGTGAAGTGTGTGGATATTTGAGGCTTGCAGTCTCTTTCTTCACAACGCTTTCTTGTACTGGAGAGTTGTTTGTTAGTATGAAGCCGGCGCAGGGCCAGGTATGCCGGTCATCATTGGAACTTGCTGGGGCGGATGGTCTCAGTAGTGGTACTCTCTGACATGTGAAATATTATCTCTTGATAATGGAATCCATTCACAAGATCACCACACATCTTAGATGGGAGACATGGACATTGTGTGACATATCAGACTAGATAGGATACTAAGAAAGCGTGAAGACACGATTTGGCGAGAAGGGTGTTGTACTACGCTCAAGCAAACTAATGGAGACATTGGAGAAGTATCTTCAATTCCTTGCATGAACAACATAAACGGAAAAGGCAGAAGGTCTCTATCCCAAAGCAGCAGCGTCGGAACAATACTGTCGCTCTACCACTCCTCTCAATGCTTCTGCCAGGCCGTACGGCTAGAAAAGAAAAGCACAACGATTAGCCACCGCCGCCCATTACTCTAATCTGGAGCCGAGTCACGCCAACTTACCACATCGGACATGTAAGTCTAGCCCAGTCCTTCCTCTCCACAGCAGCGTGCATCTCAAAGCAAGTCTCGTGGAAGTTGTGCCCGCACTGAGCTTTGCACCAGACGAGTTCGGCATCTGAATCCAGGCTGTCGAAGCAGATGGAGCAATCTTCTTCGATGCTTTTGCGTGTGACGTTTTTCTGGCTGCTGACGCTTGGGGTTGGACGTGATGTTGGCGCGGGCTCGGGAGAGGCGAGATCGGAGCGCCGCAAGGTGCTGTTACGGCTGCTGGATTCCGACTCATCTGGCAGAGGCGTAGTTCGGCTAGGTTCGACAGGTGCCTCGCCGTTACCGGTGAGGCTGTTGTCTTGCTGTCGTGTTGTCACTTGTAGGGTGAACTCAAGATTGACCGATGTTCCCTGCACCGCGGGTCATTACTTCAAGATCACTGAGGGGCTTCAACGCGGCGAAGAAAGGGACTTACTGCTTGTGATAGCGAGGACCTATAAGTTACGGACCTGGCTTCCGTTGGTGCTGGGTACAATGGCGCTACTTCAGTGCGGATGGTCGAGACTGATGCCCGCTCGTTCCTTCTCTTGAGAGCAACCACCTTGCGCTGCCACTCTGATACCATGCTGGTCGCTTGGCCTTGATGGTTTCGTCTGCAGAGGACAAGAGGTGCAAGCCTGGCAAATAGGCTGTTGAGGTTCTCTGCTGCGAGGGAGAGCTCGGCGATGATATCGAGAAGAGCACATGCGGCATCGCGATTGTGCGCAGCAATAGGGTTATGGCAACGACGGCCCTTGGAGGGCGCGAAACCGACGCAAGTAAAGCCGGCGGCATCAGGCGTAACATCGAGAGCCTTCCGCGGATCCCAATTGTCTGCCATGAGTCTCGAGGAGGACGGGGAGGATAGGTATGGAAGCTGTCGATGTGCTGATCTGGAGGTCGCCATAAGTGTAATCGCAACCGTAAGGGAACGAAAGGATTCTCACGCGTCGTAATGATAATGATGTAGACATCTCGAGTTTACTCACTAACTTATACAAAGCTGAAGAGGAATATGCCTTGTGTTGCAGACAGGCATTTTCCAACACGAGCAGTCTCATCGCCCTGTACCTAAGTGAGCCAAAAATATCCCGATCGTGCAGTACTCCATGCGTTCAATGGGAAGCGCAGTGATGGTGGCGGAGAGGGTGGTTTATGCATGCGATGAGACATTGTGACGAGGCGCTCCAGGACTGTGCCACCCAACTACATGCTTGTTACCCAATGAGATGCGCTAGGTCTATGATGTTCCACAAACAACCCTTGATAGGTGAGCTTTCCTTCCGGGGTAGGACCGTACTCTTCGCCCTCCTCTTGATACGTTAATGTGATTGTCACCTTATACACAGACTAGGAGGGTCGGATAGCCCCAGAACAGCCGCCCGTACCTCAACCTTTCGAGTTGAAGCCGAATCCAACATGGTCCTCCGTAGACCTGGATAATGAGGTCGAGAATTGAGATACGCATTGATACCAGTAACTGCAGATCGAATTTGCGAGCTCTATAGCCTCGATCAACTTGGATGTAACACAATGGCCGGGTAGAACCACGAGGCGAGAGCAATTATGAGGAATATGGCGATGAGGAGGACTCCCTGAAGCCTGCAATCGCCGTTAGTGACCACCGTGCCTTGTCTCTCCAAATAGCATGACTGACCAATTGGATGTTCTCTGAGAGATAATGTAGTTCAAGATCAGAACTGAAAGAAAGGTGACCGCGATCTGGAATTTGTCGAAGAGCAGCGTCATTTCTTCAATGCCCATCATCCATCCAATCACAATTACCAGTGGAATGACAAGGAGGGAAATCTGAAGACCGTTATCGATCGTGATCCTCAGACTGAGATCCAGCCTTCCTTGGCGCGCTACTTTTACCGCATACATATTGTTGCTGAGTAAAGGGAGTAGGATGAGCCCAATGAAGGACTGTGATACTCCGGTCTTTTGTGTCAAACCATCCACACTGTCGACGGCAAAAGCAGTACAAAAAGCCAAGTAACGTTGTGACAATTATCAGCGTTGTCGCGAGCATTCCGGAGCTGAGACCTGGCAAGGCCCGCTCTTCTTCAGGCACGCTCATTGGCACAACTTGAGCATTCGCACCACCCATTACCGCAGCCATGCCAGCACCCATCAGAGCAATGCCCTTAACCGCAAGGCCTGGCTCAACGTGGCGAGGCTCCACCTCAAATAAGTAATGATGAGTCCGGAGCAGAAAGAGCATGTAGCTGGCGTACGCCGCGAGTAAGATCAGGGCGGTAGCCTTTGACAATTGAATTATACCAAAATCACCCTTCGTGCTGAAGGTATCAAAGGCTGAGGGAATGATTAGACTTGAAGAGCTGACAGCCAAGAGTGCCACCATGGTTTCAGCGGCTCTAGGGTTGAAGTCCTGGTAAGAATGTTGGCCGTAGTAATTTGGCGTCGATTTGTAGCCAATTGATATATGTCCGAGTAAAAGGCTTGTGCCAGTCATGAGCAGTATATTCGATAGAACTGCACCGATCATGGACGTCTGAACTAGTAAGGTCTGGTGTTTGGCGAGAGCGGTAATGGAAGTGACGAGATTAACGGCATTCCTACAATCCGGAATGACTTGTTCAGTAAGAATGCATCCGACCGTTCCGTACCGGGAGACAAACCCAAAGGTTATAACCGTCACAGCACTAAGTTTAGCCCCAGATCGTAATTCCATCTCCCTTGTTGCCAGAGAAAGCAAGCCACCTAAGGCTACAATCGCAAAAAAATTGACGATGAAAACCGCGACGGCATTTACGCCTGAGTAGTAGGTAGCGAAGCCTGCAGGTACTAGCAAGAGAAAAGAGGTCTGCCAAGATGACAAAAGGAGGATTCGTAGCTGAGTCTTAAGATTAAACACTTGTCCAGGCCTCCTTTCAGAAGAACGACCCTTCTCCAAACGCGAGAGCTCAAAGATTTTATGACGACTGCGCTTCGGTTCTTCTTCTTCATCCCAGCTGCTGACTGAGGCTTCGCGGCAAGCGGCCGGGTAATTCGAGGTATGGATTGTTGTCTACCCGCAGCGACGTGCAGGTTGTTTAAGGGACTCCATGATGAGGGCAGATTACTCGAACGAACCAGGGCTGTTGACTCGACCATTGCGTATTTTTGTGATCGGCAAGGTTCAATGACAATACAAGAGTTGCCGTAGAACGATGACTGCAGTACTTCGTAGCTCAAATGGTCTGCCTCTCATGCGCTAAGACTGCGACGACAAAAGGACGGTGCAGATCATGTTGAAAGGCGCTGCGATGAGACTCGATAGAAATCGTGCTTAAGAGTCTCCTCAAATATGGTCAGTGTATGATCTTTCTATGTGCGCTTCGTGCCAGGACAGGAAGTTTGGAGAGAATTACTAAAGATAACAAGCTGAAATGAAGCTCTAACAGCAAGCCACAGTGTAGAAAGGGTTGAGCTCCGGAAACCCAGCCAATTGAGCGCAGTAGTAACGGGTTACACGCAGTATGTAGCGTAAGCAGGTCAAACACTGGGTCGCAATTGCTGGTTTCCCATACAAAAAGTGACCAGGGGGTGGCCGCTCATACTACCCACTTGTTTGTTCGAGGAGAAAACGACACGCGTTTCGAGTTCTGCAGTCACCACATGACTGAACACATGGCGCCAGGATAGACATGATCGGGCGAAGACGCTTCATGCCTACAAGACGCGTGAAAAGGCCTCCTGGTAGGGATTCTAAGTAACTGTTATTTACCGGACGTACGACAGACGTTGTGTACGAATTAAGGTAGGAGGTCATTACCGACCTCCGGAACTGAGGTTTGCTGGGACTTTGGTTGCGGCAATGACGAACGCGGGTCGATATAGAGCAATGATTTCGTGGAATGAACGACAGCGAAGGTAGGGCTAAAAAGCATTGATTTCAAGATTGAGAGCCGATATCTTCTCGATTAATTCCTAGCATTGCACCATCGTTTGCAAGTACATGTTAAGGTCCAAACCTGACGATGTGGACTTGTGTAAAGTAGTTCACCCAAGCACAGTATAGACAAGTTGACACTGTAACCAGAACCATGTCCAAGATATTGCATTTCAAGCCGAAAATTCATGGTATGTTAACTCGATTCGTATAATTCCAGCATGGACTGGAGCCTGCAGCGATAACCATGTGCCCTAGAAAGCCATTGCCATCCGTCAATGGACCGACAACAAGTGCTGCCGCCAGACACTCCATGGCTATGCCAGTCCAGATACGACTCAATGGCAATGCATTGAACTTGTCAGCGCCTCTCACCCTTTGCAACACCCTCCAGGTATCCAAGCAAAAAGCTCCTATCATTCGCCCCTATGGGCGTCTGCCTCCCACTGCCCGGTCTAACTGATCCATCTCCTATCGGGGATGACACACTACCAATCCTAGACCTTGCGGGTTCGCTGCAAAAGGTTTCGGCCTGGGAAGGCTCTGCATGAAGTGGACTCACAACAGCTGGGGAGGCTGAAAACTTAGGTGAAGTGGCTCTTGCCGGCTTTTCGAAGAGGGATAGCAGGGCTTGTTTATGCTCTTTTGGCTGACTATCACGACGATCGAAGGACAACCTGTGCTGTGTCATCACAGCTGGTGCGACTGAGGACGCATTTGACTGGGCCTGATGCGGTGGCTGCGGGGGACGACGTAGAATCTGAGGCTGGAAAGGCTTGTGTACACTTTCTGATGATGGCTTTGATCTATGCCCGGATTCTCTTTGAGGTGCTGCGATGGGTCCATCCCGTTTCCTGAGTGCTGTCTCGCGTACAATCTGTGCTGATGCAGGACGGCGCATAATTGAGATCGGTGACGCTCTGTAGCCATGGCTATGTACAGTGCCATTCGAAGTGCCATTGTTGTCCCTAACCTGAGCGTTGTTGGCTCTCTTTGGCACTTCCTCGAACTGAGGTATGTCGAGTGGACCGGTCACTGTTGCAGATACTGGTTGTTCCTGCGATGCCTGCTTGCCATTCACAGAGCCATGCATTAAGGATGTATTAGCTTTGGAGTTCATAGGTTGTTGCGCTGGACTCGCATTATGCTTGCGAGACGTTTCCATTGATGGTGCGATGCTAGTGTGTGCAGATAACTCTACTGGTGTTGACCGTGCTATCGAGGCCGGCGGAGATGACTTTGGGATCTCGGATGCAGGAACTGACGGTTTGCGGAACAGATTCAGCAAAGCGTCCTGATGCTGTGTCCGGGGCTTATCCTCCGAGACTGGCGATCTGTTCACTGATTCGATTATAGCTTTGTACTTTGCAGCAGTTTCTGGACTTGTGCTGACGTCTCGCCATAATTCGAAGTCCTCCTTGGTTAATTTCCTACCGTCCCAGTCAGGATTAAGAGCAGGGTCCTGGGACAGTGGCGAATTCGGGTCCCGTCCCATCTCTTGAAAGTTCTTCTTTATCGTCGCAGCAGCTTCGTGATCATTGCCAAGAGATTTCCAGACCTGAAGTTCCTGGACGGAGTATTTCCGGTTCTGGCCAGTTGGATTGGGATTCAGTGCAGGATTTGGCGAAGCGGGAGTTGGAATGAACTCTTGTGCTTTGGCTGGCTCTTTAACCTTCCCGTTCCTAAAGGTGTCGAGCAATGCTAGTGAATGACTATTGAGCTTTGGCAGCGGCAATTTGCTGGCTGGTGGTATACTAGGTGCGTGAAGGTTTGGAAATTGAGGTGTCGGGGCGGATCGGGGATCACCGATACGATGATAAGGTGCCGGTACCTCTTGGTATTTTTGTGACGTAGGTGCGATTACAGGCCCATGCGACGGAGCACCATTGAAGATAGGTTGTGTAGGTGCTGGTACACGCATGTGTAGGTTTGAGGATTGAGACAGTGGAGCCATGTGCTGAGCGCTAGAAGAGTGTCTAGGATTAGGGTGCACTGGCAAATTCGTATCGTCAGGCTGAGGCTGCTGCCCAAAAGGGTGTTGTGCGTAATGCTGCTCCTTTTGAGAAGGTGGGAACACAAAAGAAGGCGGCGGAGGAGGATTTGAGGATGGGGGTGGACGCGGATGATGTTGATGGGGCGATTGGGGTAAAGCTGTGTCCGTAGTGATCTGCTCGACTGGCGTTTGTGGTAGTACTCTGTTTTGTGTCTGACCAGTGACCGTGGTGGTGCCCTCGCCCCTGAGCAGTGCAAGGAGGGAGTTAGATCTTGCGGCATCAGGTTTTCTGGCATGGTCTTGTACTATTGAAGTATTCGCAGGTGATGGAGTCTCTTTCACGCTCAGCAAACGCTTGAGTTCGGTTGATGTGTCGTTGCTGGATTTGTCCAAGCCTGAAACTTCGAGAAGATCACTAGGCGCTTGTCGCTGGCTCGACTTCCGAAGGTGAGCTAGTAATCTGTCCATGTCTCCTGCTATTGGTTGAACGATATCGTTCTCTGGTGCAAGTGCTTCTTCCATCATTGGCTCTCCACGAACTTCGGTCGGTGGCACATGGTCCGCATGTAATCCTCTGAGAATATCGTGCTTGCTTTGCTGCGCGATCCACTTCTTCAATGGTCCGAGGAACGGCGCTACCATGTAGAATTTGTTGGCATTGGTGGCCAGATCCTCCCCACGTCCTTCATGCTGTTGCTTGAGCTTCTTTAATGTCGGCAAATCTGAGAGCTTGTACCACTGAATCTTGCTGATCTCCTTTCTCGTTCTCGGCTCAAAATGCGTGTCCACGGGAACCCCCTTAAATACGTAGAGCCGTATCTGCTGCTCACGCATGGTGACCTCGATAAACTTCATATCTTCTTCCTTAACGACCAGACCAGCCCCTTTGATATCAAACCCTGTCTCTTCATAAACCTCGCGTACAGCACAATCCAGATCCTTCTCATCCTTGTTTATCTTCCCTCTAGGAAAACTCCAATAAGCTCCCTTCTTCCATCCCTTAACCAAGACAACCTGATCCATAACGTCGTTAAGCATTATAGCTCCTCGAACGGGAACACGCGTTTTGTAGGCTAAGAACTCCGAAAACGCCGTTGAATGGTGGTACGGTGAAAACTGCGAGAGTAGAGGGCAATGCTGGAAAATGCGTAGACAGAAGTTACGAAGGGACAGAGAGGGGAGGTTTGGATCGAGAGGGCGGATAAAATCCTCGTAAAACCATTGTGCTTCTTCGACTTGGAAGCATATCCGTTCGACGGATTCCAGTTCTTCTTGTGGCAGGTTGATTATGAAGCGTACACAGAGGTCATCCAACCCTTACGAGGACTATTAGCAAGTGCCATCCGATCGAAATAACAGGCTTGTGCTACAGGGGATCTAGGAATGGCCGCCAGCAAAGCAGGCAGTCAAGCTGGTGAGAAGCGGATAGGAACTTACAGTCTACTAACTGCATCTTTGTCTCTGTCATGATGAATCTGACGCTTCAACATATCCCTGATTACGCAAATAGCTGACGAATCTGCGATTGGTATACCGCAAACAGGCCACTTCCTTGCCCTAGAAGATTCGCCTGCAGTGAAATGTTGATCTTATGCAGGGCCACGCGTTACTCACGTATCACCCCCTATCGAGCGGGGATCCAGATCAGTAATTAGAGGTAGCTGTAGAACTATTAGGCTACCTCGAATAGCTGTAAATGATAGCAAATCCGATCAGCTGTCACACACTAACAACTGATGTGAACCGCCACAGCTGGGGATCGCGAGGCAGTGCAGTTGTGGCTTTGACACTAATTCTCCCTAGCGCAGCCGACGAATCTCAGTGACGCAGGGAGGTAAACAAGGTTTGACGAAGCTAAAGCAGTGATTCGTGCTCTACCTGGTGAATGCGACTTTCTGAAAAACTATTAAACTCCACAATATTCTCCTCTCATACTTCTCTCATACTCCTCCATTCGTTGCGCCCTCTTCCATCTAGAAATAGCTCCGCGACTCGCTCTGGAGCCCCTCGCGCTCTCTGAGGATACTTGAAACAGGCGACAAAAACATTCTTGAGCCTGCGACAACCACTCGTTGCCCTCCAGACATTGTTCACGACGTTGGCTACGTAGTCGAATACAAAAGGCCAACAATTTCCTCGATCTGAAGCAGCACACTTTGAGCTGGTCTCAACAACATCCAACACCCACTCAGCAGAGCTTCGCCACAATCACCATGGCCGCGATACTTGCCAAGTTCATCAGCAAAAAGATCTTAGGTGAAACTGCGAAGAACAATTTTGGGAAAGAGGTGAGTACTTGGTCATCAGCAATTTTCTGCAGGACGCTGACACGGCATAGGATCCATACTTCGAACACGTCCCAGCAACTGACATCAATGGCAACCCGAACGGCAAAACAAAGAAGCGTCGCAAGCCACCTCCAGAGGGTCTGTCGAAGAATGATGCCAAAGTCCTCACAAAGGTCAAGCGGCGCGCATACAAGCTAGACAACAGTCTATTCAACTTTTGCGGGATACGATTTGGATGGAGCAGTGTCATCGGCCTTGTACCTGCGTACGTAATGCACACATCTCATACAAGATGGACTAACTGACATTGATTAAAGCATTGGTGACGTGCTCGATGCCTTCATGGCCGCAATGGTCATCAGATCGTGCCAGAAAGTCGACAATGGTCTACCTCGCAACATCGAACAGAAGATGTGGCTCAATCTCGCGATCGATTTCCTCGTCGGTCTCGTTCCCTTCCTCGGAGACTTAGCCGATGCCGTATTCCGCTGCAATACCAAGAACGCCGTACTATTGGAAAGATTCCTCTTGCAACGAGCCGAGCAGAATACACTGGCGCAACGAAACCACCAGCAAGTGCTTACGGAAGCCGACCTTGGGCCGCCGCCGCGGTACGAGCCTGCTAGACCAGAACCTGCAATAGTTCCTCAAGAGACTAGAGGTGGTGGTGGTTGGTTTAGCGGGTTTAGACGGGCTCCACAGACGGATATCGAGAGGGCTGAAGGCATTATACCGGAACAAGCTCCCAGAAGAGATGATGCTCGATTGCAAAAGGAACGGCGTGTCGATCAGCGAGTCTGACAAAGATCCACTGAGGCGCAAAAGATGAGATAACGATGCATTCTTGGGCGTTGCTGCGTGATTTCCACTTTATTTCCTCTGCATAGTCTGTTGCAAAGGCAAGCCGTGCGTCAAGACTGAGCATTTGAGATATCCACTTTATTTATAGATAGATTGACTCATTGCATGCTCCAATTATGTGCATTACCAATGATTAGATGATACAAGTGAGTTATATCCATTTAGTGTGCGGTACAAACCCAGTCTACCATCTTATATCTCCCAACCGGCTGGCTTCCCAAACTAGCCAGTGATTTCGCACCAGGGTAACAACCGCAAGCCTCACAATCACGGATAACCTCCTGTTGGTTCTTCCGAAGTTGAATCCTTCTGCTCATCTCTCCACCCACGATTCTCGATCCCACCAAGAGCGAACAAGACCACGTACAGCACCGTGCCCACACTCAGCGCTCCCAGCGCCTGTCCAAACCTACATCTCAACGACAGTCCGAAAATGCACAACGCAGAAACTCAGATGAGCGCTTCCGTAGATTGAGCTCAAGATAATGGCCATGTATTTCTGTCCCGCTTCGATCTTCATGGCAGGATCTCTGGCTGGAAACCACGCTGACTTTGACGCCGACGTGTAGGTTGGTGCGTGGGTAGGCGGCGTAGATTCAGGGCATTCCGGTTCGGGATCTTCGTAGATAGGACATTGGGAAATAGAGTTCGAGTTGTCTGAGGTGATCTACGGGACGGGACGCAGCTTGTAGGTGTTCAACGATGTCCGGACGGGATGTTAGGCCTGAGCCTACGCATCGAACTTGCAGCAGAGCAGTTGCGCTGATTTGGAAGCTTGCGAGTCTGTCGGTCAAAGGCGGATCCCTCTCTCCCCCAATATTCGGGGCAAACAGTGCGGCCTTATTTTACATTGGTAAGAATTGATTAACCGGCTGTTGCAGAGAGCGTATGAGACAATGACGCTTGGTTAACGGTGAGTTCACAGGATCAAAGTCGTTGCAGGGGGCCGAATATGGATGGATGACAGAGCCAAAAGGTGTCATTGCTTGAGCAAAGAGCATTGATCCCCGCACCTGTGATTGAATGCGTTACTGGGCACGTGAAATCACTCCCTTCGCGCCATGCATGGACCTTGCGCAGCCATAGCATAGTCCAGAGGTTGTCAGTGCATCGCCAACATCAGAATCCAGCGGTATAATCTCTTTCTGTTGATCACCGCCCCAACCATGCATCCCACTCGAGCCAGCTGCTATGGGTAAGCCACATAATTCGCAATTCTGGGCCTCTGGCAAAAATTGCGGCGCTCTTAGCTTGCTAGATGTTCGGACCACATTAGCCACAATACTAGGGTAGTTTTGTTCCACCGATTCGAAGTATTGGCTCATCAAATCATCTATGGTGGTACTCTTCGCTGATGCCGACACTTGGGCTGACGAAGGGTGGTTCACGACTAGAGGGGTTAGTGGTGGCGAAGTTAAGGCCGAATAGGTAGAAAGCTCCTTCTTTAAGAGGTCTCGTAGAGGGTAATTGAAATGAATGCTATGTGGAGATGCTTCCTCGGATGTCTGCCAAGGCAGTGAAAAGCCTCGTCCTTTGGCGGTCTCCGCAAGAGTCTTCTCCGCGAGTCTGGTGGTTGAATCTCCCCAGAGTATACTCTCGCAGCCCTTGCCCTTGGCGAATGCCACAATCAGCCGCATTCGGAGTATAACCAGAACATCTGACCATGATGTTGCGGAAGGTAGTGACGATAGAAAGTCGTGAAGCCTTGCCTGGCTTGTGGGTAACGAAAAAGAATTGTTTCCGTCTTCTTTGGTAAGTCCATGCGCCAATTCGTCAGGCAAGGCAACGTCATAGTCGGCAATCTCGGCCAAAGTCAGAGATGAGTATGTATGTCGAGGGTATCTCTTCTGAAGTACATCTAGCTGCTCAATTGTTGGTACACCTGTTTCTTCCGCTGATGTATCCACCAACAACACATGTAGACTGTAACCAGTACGGCCAGTTCGGTCAAGCTGGCTTTGAAGTTGCTGATCGAGGATGTGCAAAAGTGTGACAGATGATACTCCACAGGAGACTGGTAGCAATAGGGTCCGCTGGTTATCTTTCGAAAAGCTTCTAACCTGATAGCTTTCCATGCGCTTGACAGCTTTGCGCCCAACGTACTTCATAAAGCAATCTCTACGCTCAGAGCATTGTCAGTCACCTTGGCTTTGAAAGTTGTAGACTATTTACCTGCAAAGATGGTCCGTACGCACCAGCACGGTGGTTGCTGAGATCTGACATCTTGCGCACACTATTCCTTCCTCTCCGTCGGGCCCTTCCATGTGCCTGCTGGGCATCCTGAATACCGATCTTGAGTTCGACCATAGAGCGGTTTGGGCGTTCCAATCGTTTTTCCAACCTTACGGTAATATTAAACACCATGAAACTTAGGTTCAAAGCATCGCTATACGGAGGAAGCGGCAGCAAAGCTAGAGGTACAGGATACCTTGCTCATAACCACTTGAAAGTAACGCAAAACTTGATTGAACGAAAAGCATCAATATTGTTGCTTCTTGATCATTACATATAGTGTAGTGAATAGACTACCACTAATCGGCCCCTTTGACTACTTCCTTCGTCGTTGAACGGTGATCGACGACAAGCGCCTCGGTTACTTCCGCAGGGCTACAGTATCTTATGCTTCGCGAGCCGGTTGACTACGGACTAGAAGCTTACGCGCCCTTGCAAATTCGAAGAAGATCCTCGTCCCCATCTGTATTACTTTTGGATCGTCCATCGATACAGAGAGATCTGTTGAAAGCTTGGCCTATGCTCTGAGTACTCCGTTAAGAGCATTGCAAGCTCGAGCTCCGGCTGTGAAGCCAGGCCAAAATGAAGAGGTGGCCTTATATCCTCTCATTGCTGGGGTTGTCAATAGCTGCTGCCACAGCAAGTGAAGTAGAAATAGTATGTTCGTGGTTCTCTGTACACTCGGCAGACCTAACCTTCGACTTCCAGAACCAGGAGAAGGAGAACCAGCAGCGATGCTCTGGGATGTACAGCCGGAAGTCATGGGGAGGAGCTGTGGAACCCTACATCCTCACCAAATTCATAAAAGTGGCACCAGAAGGCGACGCCGATCCCATCGTCAGCTTGTTGATCTTCGAGTGGAAGGATGAAGAGCTGATCGGGCGCTATCTGAATAAGGATGCACAAAAGGTTGGGAAGCACGATTGAAGCGGCGACAGCGTACTGACACTGGTAAATGTTCAGACGGAGATTATATGTGACGAGGAGAATCTCCACGCCGGCTTGTGCAACGAGACCGAGGTCGGATCGTTCATCTTAGCTGAAAATGCCACGGATACCTCGATAAATCCCCTCATCACCCAAGCCATACATCTTAAGGAACCACTCGCGATCAAGTATCGTATTACGAAGACTGGATACTATTGTGTCAGTACCTATGGCTACTCTGCCGAGGATTACAGGGCCATCGTAGAGTTCAGGAATGCATACGGAGAGCTACCGGCTGCGCAGATTGCAAAGCTGCCGTTCTATGGTGGGCTTACAATCGTATACGCGGTCATTGGAGCGTAAGCTTTTCCTCTATGGTTTATGGTAGTAATGAGCTTGAATTGACGCGACACAGATTCTGGGCATTCCTATACGTGCAGAATCGGCACGATATCTGTTGGTACCCAAGGCGATTGAGAGGTAGCCTCGTGTGCTGACACTCAACAGTACCTGTACAAAACTACATCACGGCGATCATCGTCTTTCTGATCGTTGAGCAGCTCATGACCTGGGGCTTTTATGGTCTGTCCACCCAATTGTATCTCCTTTTCGGCTGCTAACGTTCCACAGACTATCAGAACCGTCACGGCTCCAACGCTTTGGCCAAATTTCTCATGGTCATTGTCGCTATCCTCAATGCAGGCCGAAACTCGTTTTCCTTTTTCCTCCTTCTCATCGTCTGCATGGGCTACGGTGTTGTCAAGCCCAGTCTCGGCAAGACGATGATCTACGTCCGCTTCCTCGCCATCGCTCATTTCGCTTTCGGTGTCATATATGCTGTGGCCAGTTTGACCGTAACGCCAGATAGTGCCGGCCCTCTTGTGCTACTCGTTATCCTGCCCCTGGCTGGGACACTGACAGCTTTCTACATCTGGACACTGAACTCCCTAAACCTTACCATGAAAGATCTCTTAGACAGGAAACAGAGCGTAAAGGCCATGATGTACAGAAAGCTTTGGTGGTGCATCTTGGGCAGCATCATGGTGATCTTCGGATTCTTCTTCCTAAACTCATTCACGTTTGCTGGAAGAAGCGATCCAGATTTTGTGCCTGATCATTGGCAGACACGGTGGTTCATCCTGGATGGATGGTTGAATCTGGTCTATCTGTTTGACATTGCTTATGTTGCATATCTCTGGCGGCCAACAGCGAACAACCGTAGGTTCGCTATGAGTGACGAGGTATCATCTTTCCATCTTTTCTGATAGGAGTCAATGGCTGATTAGGTCTAGCTTGCACAAGACGACGAAGGCTTCGAGATCGCTTCCTTCGGCGGCTCATTAGACGAAGAAGGTCGATCACCACCTGAAGTGCGCACGCCAAATGGAGAAGACAGAGATCTCTCGCCGATGCCTCCAAAGCCGGTATCACCGCCACAGAGACATCAGCCACGAGAATCACTGGATGGAGAGACAATATTCGCGGTAGGAGAGGACGCGGACAAATGGTCTGACGACGAAGAGTCAGTGCGAGATTCTAGCGAACGGAAAAGGTTGACAGGAAAAGATGCTTAGTCCGCGCTTTTTACTTGTTGGTTAAGCTCAAGTTGCTTTTCGCTGTATGTACCAGAGATTCGAGGCGGTCTATACCATGCATATACACAAGGCGTTAGGTTATGGTGTCTCGCTACATGTAGAATAGGAATCTTTCATTAGGACATTGCTCATTACTTCCGGCCTTTCTCCTTTCCCACCAAACTCCTCGCATTGGGAGCAAGCCAGACATCTGGCCCTCTGTCCTCTTCGCTTGTCCGATGCTCCTCTACTACAGTCTCAATCAACTTCGCAACCGTCCTGTTGGAGCTAATTGTCGTTCTACCGCTTGCCCATCCGTACAAAAAGACCGAGCGGTTGATAGCGGTAAGCTGTTCCGCAACCTTCGTACCCACAGCCGGAAGACTATCCACATCAAAATCCGCGTCAACAATCTTAATAGGAAGATTCCACTCCTCAGGCACCTGATATTCCGAATACTCCCCAAACCCCCTTACCAACTCCTTCCTCGTCTTTCCCTGATCCTCCCCCATCAACAATCCCGTCCGCGCCTTCTCAGCCGGTGTCCCAATCAACTCGACAATCTCGCGCATCCGCTTCGCGGCCTCGACTGTAGACACAAGCTGCCTGTTCCCCATGGCGGGCCACAAGCTGTTGGGGAGTAATTGCTCTTTTGCTTCGAGCTCGATCTGCCGTTTGATTGCGCGGTGGAACCAAGGTTCGGGGGCGATGCGGCCGTGGCTGAGATCGGAGACGAGGGCGAGGAGGATGGTGCAGTCAATGTTGAGGATGGGGGTGAAGGTTGCGAATTCGTCGATGGGGAGAGTTTGGAAGATGGCGACCTGTTGTGTGGGGTTCGTTTCCTGTACTGCTGAGCCGTTGACGATGCTCGGCGCGGAAGACGGATTTCCGGTCTCTATGCCATCTGCAGGTATGCTGTTTGGAACGGCGAGATCATTGGCGCATTGCACTGTTGCTCCTGTCTTTCTGATCCCGTCAATGGTCTCATCGACCTCCGGAACCTTTCCTTCCACTATCTTCGGCAACACAAATCGGACCTTCGGGTGCTTATATTTCACCCTTACAGCCATGGATGCCCTCTTCAAGTCCTCAGCCAGCTTTACCAGCCCAACTCCATCATCGTCATCACTGTCCTCACTAAAATCATCTGGGTGATCGAATCCATTGATTTTACGCGGACCGTCGACATCAGACCCCGACGATGAGTCCCCACCCTCCCATCCTGCCTTTGCCATTTCAAACAAAAGCCTCGTCTCCGTGACCGTAGAGACCTTAACCCACTCCTCGCCATTCTGCGTGACGATGTCGACTAAGGCGCTCCGTCTTTTCAGCTTGCCACTTCGTTTGCTTGTGCTGGATGGATGAAGATCCCAATAGAATCTTTTATTGAATGCCAGAAGACCCGTACTGCGCTTTGCGGCCTCCCAGACGGCACTATAAAAGGGCAAATTCGAGGAGCGGAGGGTATGGATTGTCCGGTCAGCTGCCGGGTCTGCGTTCGACAACTATGGATTTGATTAGTATTTTTGATCTCAAGAATTGGTAATGTGAGTTGGTACCTTCGCCAGTGACTTCAGCTCCGACTGGACAGAGTTTCTAAACTGCCGTATCTCGACTGTGTGCTCCTTCTTGCGCTGTACGAGAAAAGTCCGGAAATCTTCCAGCTCTTTGAGAAGGCCATGGCATTTCTGTACCAAGTCCTCGACCATAACAGTCTCCTCATGCGCCAAGCGTGCATCATCACCGTCTGTATCGCTCATCGTCATCGCCTGGTGAAATGTTTGTCAGACTTCGAGATCGGCCCGTTTGTCATGGCAGCAGCCGTAGGGCTTAGCGAACCCCACACTAAAACGACGAGACCCCTTACGGTACCCAACGAGACGACGTGCCTCAAGTCGATCCAACATTAGAACTCGACTATCCCTCTTCTCGGAAATGCCATACTTCGACTCCTCACAAGCCTGGCTCCACCACTCCTCCCTCCTCCTCCAAGCCCAACCAACATCCGTAAGTCCCCCCCCTCCCCATGCAAACATCCAACCCCTGCGCCGACCCAGCTCTGCTGTCTACCACCTCCCAGCTGACATCCGTTAAATCA
>JAABUP010002608.1_pt1 | contig 34249 bp, 34 predicted proteins | sample 5559201 | NCBI WGS metagenome assembly JAABUP01 (sample SAMN10711887, study PRJNA513373) | rock metagenome | isolation source: Antarctica rocks | place: Antarctica
CTTCTTGTATTTAGAAATTATTAATCAAGCATCAATCTCATTGCAAACTTGTGACAAACATGCAGCAAACATTAAAGATCAGGTCTTTAAGAATCTGAATCATAGCTCTGCAGAATTGAGCAATGAAATTGATTTCTTCTTGAATAAAAGTGTAATGTTAAAGAAGATCAAGCACTGTCATAAAACCTGTTATGTCACAACTTTTCTTGTTTAATTCAATCTGATTATATTCAGACTGCATATTCACAAGACTGACAGCTTATAAGCTGACAAACTCTTTCACAAATTGCTCAATATTTGAAGAAATATTAACATCTTTAATTGTGACCTTGTTAATATGCATGATAGCATTGATTAAACAGTATTTTTCTTTCTGTAATTTTTGAACAAGAAATCATGAGTTTTGATATGGTTCTTAACATGATTCAAGAATGTCAGAATCTAGTCACTTCTTCAGCATGTTAATGAGTTTTTCTTTTAATGCTCTTGATACTTGAAATTCAGAAATCTGTCATGTCTTATATAATATTGTCTGAATCTTCTGAGACAGTACAACTTCTGATCATAATCTTCTGAGATGACTGAAATGTCATGACAACACACTTTCTCAATTGAATAACACTGTCATCAGAATTTCTCACTCAGCTGATGTTAATTGTGATTCAATCTTTAAATTTGCAACATTTTCAAAAGTCATTCTAATGCCTCACTTAATGTCAGAAAACTTTGAGGTAATTAAATAATCATATGAATCTAGATTTGATTCTTGCTACAGTATCAGTGTTAGTCTTTCTTTGAGAATCTTCTCTTTTCAGTTTATTACATGAATTGAACATTCTTTGCTGAGATCTGCTTAATCTACTGACTGAACTTTGTCTGTCTTGTATTTGTATGCAACACAGACCTGACTGCAGAAAACATCAAATTCTGAGTCTCATTGTCTTGATAAATGTGCACACTCACCTATAACTGAAGCAGTTAATCAAAATATAAGTGCTATATTGTTTAAACTCTGATTTCTGATCATTTAATTGACTGTGTAATCATGTTGTGACTGTGATGAACTTGCAGATTCAGACTTATGAGTTTGCTTTATTAGTGCCGACAAATTTTATACTACTGTGTCAGCAATTCTAGATCTCAAATTTCAATATTTTAACTGATAATGATGAGAAACAACATCAGTCTTGTTGCTTGTTAGTCTTTTTCCTTCTCAAATTCAGCCTTTGAAAACAAATGCAACAAGAATTTGATCTTTGAGCCTCTTCTGACAGTTTGAAACTTCACTTTTCTATCATTGTGTGAGCTGCTAATTTCAATATTCACTATGTCAGATGAATCTGATTGTGTCATCATTGATGTTGATACTTAATATGACATGTCAAGAATCATGAGCTGACTTACTTTCTCTACAATTAGCAAGAATTGCAATACTTCTATCAGATCAATTTAAATCTTAATGTTCTCACAAATGTCATGAAGCACAGTCTTCTGATCATTGATGTCAATTAATTGTAAACAGTCATCTACTGTATAAAGAACATTGAGTTTCTGAAGAATGCATTCTTTAATAAGATTCACTTTTGTGCTGATGTCAATTAATGCTGATACTTGACCTTCTTCAACCTTCACAATTGTTCTTAAACTGATGAATGAGTAGAGAACATTGAATAACAAAAATGTTTGAAGACTGTTGATGTTGATCTTCTCAGTCTCTGAAATCTTGAATATAATGTTTGATTTGTCTGATTTAAACATTAGCTTATGTGTCATCAATTCTGATGTCAATATGTTCTTAACAGTTATGTCTGACATCACAGCTTAAAGCATCTTCTGCATGACTTGAGTAGAATTCTACTCTGTCATCTGTCAAAGAACATTCACTTACTTCACATTCTTGATCTTAAGCATGCTCAAAGCATTACAGATTTTTTCAACACTCTTTGAATCTAGAAATTTAACTTTTGACCTGCTGTTTTTCTTATCCTCATTCATTGACTCATCATTATTCTCATTCATGCTTAATTCATTGTGTCACATGTCTGAAATCACAACTTGTGAAGTTCATCATTTGTCAGATCATAGAATTTTTGATGTAGAAAGATTCTGTTTTCTTTGAACTCACTGCTTTGTGATCTTCACCTTCTACTCTAAAATTTCATGAGAATGTTCTTGTGATTGTTTGCTCTGATTTTTCTGTGATGCTGTCATCAGATTAAAACTATTTGCACTCAAAACTTAATATTTAAATGTAGAGAATAGATCATTCTCTTCTAAATTACTGTTGAAATCACATTGTAATTCAATTAAGTTCACTTCATGATGATCAGCCTGAGTCTTGTTTCATTTTTCATTTTTCTTCAATAACAACTGCACAAAATTCAATTGCTGCATTGAGAAATGCAATGACATAAGAATACTGTCTCTGCTCTGTAAGCCTCAAGCAATACACAATCTCTTGTTCAAATGTATCTTTTCTGCCTTGATCAACTTCAGAAGATGTAAACATATTCTTTGAATATGATCTCATTCAGTGCAAAATTGACAGACATTACAATCACTTTTCTGTTCTGAACTTCTGTCTCATGTTTCTTGTTGGTTTGTCTGTATTAGTGTCACACTACATTTATAATTTGCTAATAATGAATATGATTGTGAAGAATAGCTTTGTGACAAATATAATTAATATAACTTAAAAGAAGCAAAATAAACAGCTGTTGTCATGACTTTGTCTATCAAATGCTCACAGTGATCAAGTTTAGCTTACAATGTCAATGTTAAGTTCTGAAACATTGTGATTAACTCATCAATATTAAGCTCAGACATGATACTAGATCTGACATGCATAGTGAATGTCTTCTTATTAATTACTGTTATTTCTTCTCATTTCTAATTTATCAACTTCTGCAGAGTTTTCATGCTAGTGTTATTATCACACAACACATTCAGACTCTTTTCTTTCTCACACATCTGCTTTATCGTCTTCAACACGACATTTAGATGAAATGTATTCAAAACTGACGTCTTTATTTCAGCCTGTCTAACTATCTTTGCCTGCTTCTTCTTCAGTAATTCTTTCAGAAACCATAAGCATGCTGTATAGTTATTGAGTTCTTGTTTTGCTATTAGATAACTCAATATGACACAATATTAAAGACAATAAGTATAAAGGTCTTTCTTGCTGAAGAATTGCTTGTATTGCTCAAGATAAGCACACAAATAGTATTGTTGCTTGATGTTCTGTCTTATATAGTCTTTTTGCAGGTGTTCTTTGAGTTGCTTTCAATTTTAACTCTTGTATTCTGACAGGGATTTGATATGCTTGCTGATAAGATTCTTACAATATAATGACAACTGCTGCATCATAAGCTTCTCAATAAGGCCATAATCTTGACAGATATTCTCTTATGCCTCAAGAAAGTTCATGACATTTATACCATCAAAATGTGATGCTTTTGTTGATTCAAAAGTAGAAATAAACATATAAATAGTGAGTTGCTGCATGACTAAAGAACTTAAAGGTGTGCTCTTGATTTACTTGTTAAAAGATGAAGATGATTTTTGAGATTTTAACATATAGTTAAAACTGCATTGTATGTATAAAATGAACTGAACAAGTACAATGATAATAAGCTGTTGCTGTCACAAAAGAAATTGTAATAATAAAAACTGATACTAATATGAGAATCTGGTCTCTGTCAATAGAAATGTGTCAATTGATTCTTTTTGCTGTTCTGTTCTTTTCTTTTTTTTCTTTTTCTTTTTCTCACTTTTTAAAGCACAATGACATCAGTATATTTGCTTTATTTTCACCTTCTGAAGTAGCTTTCATTGCTTTTTCATTTCAGAAAATACAAATTTTCCCCTTAATAAATCTTATTCAGATAGTGGCTTTTCAAGGCTAAATAAGATGCTCACTTCAAATTCTGTTTGCTTGTGATGTTGTATTGTTCTGTGATTATCAGTTGTTAAGAAAATGACTGTTTGTCTTGTTTCTAGATAATGACAATAGACTCATAACAAGAATGATTATGAGAGTTATATGCATGATGATATGCTCACTGAACTAATAAAGAAGATAAAGTAGTAATTTAAACAAAAAGAACCTATCTGAAACTGTTCAAAACAAGTACTGTTTGAAGAACTGAAACTGTCTGTGAAGTGTGTATAGTTGATGATCTATGTCTATCTATCTCATGAAGTTTTCAATTTAGCCTTCTTTCATTATTTGTTTCTTTTATCTTCACAACAGTATGACTGATGAAAAAGAACATTTGTAGCATACACTTTAATAAGAAATTGAACTATAAATATCATGATCTTTACTGTATATCAAATGTTGTTAAAAAGCAAGTTTACTGTCTTAAATTTATGAAGATTATGAAAAAGATTCATTCTGTATTTTATGTATTGTTGCTGAAATTCTATCATGATAAAATCTTTAACACAACATCTTCTGTACTATCTTTAAAAGTCAATGACATTGAGAAGTATGAGATTGAGGCTGTTTTGAAAAGTTAAGTTCAATATAAGAAAGTATACTATCTTATTAAATGAGTGAAATACTCTGATATCAGTAATGAGTGACTTTCTGTTACAATCATAGTTTAAGAAGAGGCTAGTGAACATAGAGTTACACAGACAAAGCATACACTCAAGTATGAGCTTAACATGCTTGATGATGAGCATGACAAGACAGCTCAAATGATGCATAAGTGAGTCAGTTTAACAAGCTTAACAGTGAGCACAGCAAGCAAGCATACTATATAGATAGAATTGTTTCTTCTATGAAAACAATCATGTTCAACTCAATACAAGTTATCAATTACTGATTTATTCTACACAGTACACTGAGATCTTTATATCAACAAGCACAAATCTTTAGTCTTAATATTTAAGACATCTCAGATCAGAATGTAACACTTTAAACATCTTTATGATATAAAGATGACAATCAGTGCACAGAAGTCAGCTTTAACAAGTTAAGTCAATCTTCAAGACCTTCAGCAAACAATTAATGTACTCAAGATATCAGCATTCAATGTGTTCACAGACAAAAGAAAGAAGCTGTAAGCCTTCTTGATTAAGCTTGAGTTATATATTGAATTCAATCAGACAAAGTTCAAGTCTGAGATGAACAAAGATCTGTTTACTGTATCATATCTCAAGAATGCAGCATTCAATTGAGTTAACCTCAAACTGCATGAGTTCTTCAACAAGACATTAAAGAAATGAATAACAATAAAAAATTCATATTTAATGACTACAAGAAGTTCAAGAATGAGCTTTGAAAAGCCTTCAAGATAGTTAACAAGAAACAAGTAGCAGAAAGAGAACTTCACATTCTGAAGATGAATAAGTTGACAATTAAGTATGCAGCAGAGTTTCAGCAGATCACAGCTTTAACAGATTGAGAACTCAACAAAGCTATTAAAGAGAAAATAATCAAAATGAATTGATCTGAAGAGCTTTAAAACATAATCAATATTTTCATCAACATCAACAGTCATCAATGAGAATGATGAATGAAGCATACAGAACACTACACATCAAAGATGTGAAAAAAATGTTATATTCTTAGAAGAGATGACTCTATGAATCTCAACATGATTGAGAAGCATCATGAGCAACAATCACAAATAAAGTAAGAATGATGCATAAATAAGCTTTATAAGTCTCAATCTTGATGAGTAAAGACTCATAAATGTTATAACTGTGAGAAGCTCAGACATCTTGCAAGAATCTGTAAAAAGTCTTAATAAAAGAGAAAAGAAGTTGCAGCAATGAATACATGCATAGTGCATGACATTCTGAGCTGAACAGTCTGCTATGACAATATGTGCTGAACACATATAAGCAGCAAAGATGAAGTCAGATGATATTCACAAAAACTCAAGAAAGAACAAAACAGTTACAACACAACAGGTCAATCAAAGAGATTAAAAGGGCATTTGACGACTTGAAGGAGGCCAAACCTGAATCTTGGGATCCCAAGAAGGAAGTAACCTACAAGGCCGATTTCTTGAATGAAGATGTACTGAATCAGAAACAATGGGACGGCACAGACGGGTCAGAACTCGAGGAGAAAAAGAAACCGTGCAAGTCGGGAATGTATACCACCAGCCAAGCGTGCGGTAAAGAATGCGAGGGAGGTAAATGTGAAAATGGTGCGAAGGTGCTTTCAAACAAATCTCGTATTCCTACTGCAGATGTTGATACAGAGAAGCTTCAAAGAACCTGGGGTTTTCTTTCCGTCATGATACTCAAGCATGCAACGCGATCTTTGGTACATATTTGTCGCTCATTTTGGTATACTTGGTTTTTCACTGTTCATGCATAGCGTCTTATACTTCATCTATTTTCTATGTGATATGAACTTGAACAGTGGTAGCATGAGGTATGGATATCGGAGTACATTTGTTGGAGAACATTACTTGAACCATTGGTTATCATCGTACACACTTCATTCATTTATGTCTTACATCTTTTCATCACATATAACATACATTCTTTGCAGCTAGCAGTGAGTTTCATCCTCTCAGCAATCATGTAGCCATTGTCTTCACTAGAGTCAGTGTCTCTCACAAGAAGTATCTCATCTTGAAAGATATCATCCGCTTTGATAAGAACCTTTCTGTGACTGTCATGTAGCCTAATATCCTCCTAATACCCAGCATGATGCCCCGGATCCACTGTCTGATTACGAACATGAGTTTCAATTCCCCTTCACCAAGCAATCCACCCGCCAAGAACCCACAAAAGGAAAGGCAAATTGTGTCATTTCCGCTTAGAGTCCTTATCTAGCGGACGACCCCATTTCAAATCATCTATAGTTTTGCCAGGCGGTATATAGATGCTCTCGCCCGTTTCTTCTTTCTGGCGCTCCCAGGCCGCTATCTCCTCCGAATAATCCGGTTCCTCTGCGTCAATGTCGTAGACTGGACGAAGCCAAGGCCGTGCCAGTCCAAAGTCTCCTTCAGGGCGATAGATGTCTGACATATCACCTCGGGGTGTCTCGTTGTCATCCACTTTCGGGACCTTGATTTCTAAGACCTCGTAGTCAGGATACTTATCGTAGTCTATGTTTGGGTCGATGATCCTTGTTTTGCGGTCGGTTCCGCTGTTTGTATGGGAGCGCGCTTGCTCCTCCTCAGCTGCACTTGGCTCCTTTTTGTTGTGGTCCGGCATCATGGTGTAGTCTCGATTCCTGTGGTCAGGATGAGTTGTTTGATTGCGTTGACGGAGATCCTGACAGATGGCTAGACCAAGGGAAGAGGGATGAACGTACCTTGTTTTTTTTCGACCTGCTTGCGTAAGAATGGACGTCCTGAAAAGCTCTGCTGATCTGTCTGGGGAAGTCCACGACAGCGTTGCAAGCCGGTACGCTCTTTGCGCGATGAACGTTCCGGGTGGCTGTGAGATCTTAAACTGACAAAAATTAGTACAACATCTGTAGTCCTAGTGTCCATAAGAGCCAACTTCGTGCATACTTTGAGAGGGTGGAGGGACAAGCTGTAGCTGCGCTGAGCAACTTTGAATCCAACAATCAAGCGGACCATGGGTGTGGTGAAGTTAAATCTTGAAGTTGGTAAGGTATCCTCTGAACCTTACTTCGTGATCTACAAGTAACAGCTGCTGGTGTTCGCAGCGGGGTTAAAGTCACGTGCAGGCGGCTTTAGTGTAGCAGGCGGAGCTACCCACTCACGCGGGTTCCAAAATAATTGGCACAAGCTCCATATCCACGCCCCACCAAAATTTGTATGCGCAATAGATGATCACCGTTCAGAATACGTCGAATAGATGAAATTGATCGTTGTTGAAACTATTCGGAATCTACAAGTTCTTGCCAGTTGTCAAAATCGTCAGGAATATGTGGATTGAATTGATTTTACCTAGTGCGCACATGAATTTCGATGGGGCGCGGACATGCTGAGTTTGTGCCAATTATTTTGGAACCCGCGTGCCTGCCTGCGCAAAGAGGCGGGCCATTCCCGGCCCCCTGTTTCAGCCCCCGAGTGGCCCATTTTTGGACCCCCTACCTCGGCTGCAGTTACCAGCGGAGTTTCGACCCCATTTTTGGTGTAGCCTACTGCTTTTTGTCACCTGGGAGAAAGGTAACTATGCCCTCGCGAAGAAAACAACTTCACACTGCCCATCATCTCACATTATAACAAGAAACACGGAGTAGAGCAGCAAAGTATGCCTCAGCAGAACGGAACTCTACTACACGCCCCCAAGCGACAAAAGCACGGCCATCCCGACGGATCCTATTTCGGACCAGCATTCTGGGACAACCTGTCCAAGATTGACTTGACCAAACGTGTTTTGAAAGAGCGAGACCGAAGGAGCACCCGAGCGGCTCTAGATACCCGTCAGCGCTGCCCACAACCGCACCGACCGATTACTCGACGTGTGCTCGCTGAGCTGAAGAAGAGCTGCCAGCCTCTCACACCAGCCGTTAAGTATATCTACGATTGTGGAGTGAGGGACTTAAAGAATAGAAAGCAGACTGCCAGACACGGCGGTCCAGATCTATCCGACCCGCTCATGATATCTCTTGGATCACGCCGCCTGGGAAATCGTATGACGGGACGAGAGTGGGTGGAGGCATCTGCAGAGTTCTCTCTGATGAGTACTGGTTGCGAAGGGAAGGTTACAGAGCTATGGCCGCCAGCTGAGGTTATCGGCCTCGTTCTGAGCAAGTTCGTCCGTAAGAGATTGAAGTGGCATAATGGTGGAAGTGCTGGACCAGCAGACGTGTTGCTAGGGTCGGTCCTGGGTCGGTAGCTTGAGGGGGGGAGTGATCGAGATTGTACGGATCCATAGTGTACTTGATTGTTTAAGTATGCTCATTGCCCTCCGAACCGGCCTGACGACATGTCCGTCCTGACGTCCATTTTGCCTCTGGCAGCAGCTCACGAGCGGCGAACGAACGAACAAACAGGTAGAGCTGTCGCCCCTACAACTTCAGGTGGCTCAGCACTTCATGCCATTTGTCGAACAGACTTGCAGCGGGCAGCCCGATGGACATCAATGGACGGCAGTCACCTTGCATGGATTAAGAGAGTTTGCATCGTTCTTCACGCGTGCTGGCAGATTCCGGGAAGCTGGAGAATGAATGACAGCACACCAAGACAGCTAAGGAGAACAAACCTCAAGTGGCGGCAATGCGTGTCAGTCGTTCAATGGTTGTCGTCCTTAGCCGCGTATCAGACATGCGGAGTGTTTTTGGAGAGACGCTCGAAACGCTCACCACAGAAAACATCCTCGACACCCTCCCTTGCTCCCGATCGCTGCTTGACCAAGATTCAAGCTGGTATTGCCATCGGGGCCAGGACTGGGTAGAAAAGCTTGTGTCACTTGCTCCTAGGCTTGTGAGTGGATTGGGTTGGACTTCTACCGAAGATGGCCGTTGTGTCTCACTTGTTCCTGTCTCTAATTCCACTGGTGGTACGATGAGCAGTCGTTTCTACGTAAGTACTTCATTAATCGACAATGCGCATTGAGCGCTTTCTGACCTACTGTAGTTCGGAGACTCGGGCACAGAGTCTGACAACGACGACAATGATGCCTCGACACTGCCATTCCCAAAGCCACTGGCCAGGGAAGCGTTCTTGACGCCTGATTTCGATGCTGCGGCATTCCTATCAAACCTCTCTACACGCTTTCAGACACTCGAAGACCTGCAGACGGAGCTTCGTGAGCTCAGCCAGTCACTGAACAAGGAGCTGGTCGATTTGGTGAACGACAATTATCAGGATTTCCTAACCCTTGGTAGGACCCTTCGAGGAGGTGATGAGAAAGTCGAGGATATACGAGTCGGTTTGCTAGTGTTTCAAAGAGATGTAGCAGGGCTCAAAGTGAAGCTTGATACTCGGCGGGAAACAGTGCAGGCCATGCTGAACGAGAAGAGAATTGTGATGACAGAGATCGAGAAGGGAAGACTCTTACTGGATATTGCTGGGAGACTCGAGGCGCTGGAGCGCCAGCTTGGTCTGGCAAAGGCGGCTGATGGAGTTGCGAATGGCACGTCGGGGGAAGACCGACAAGAAATGCTGAGTAGTGACAGCGAAGATGATGCTGATGATGCGGGAGGTGTTTCAACAAGAACAAAACGAAGGGTGGAGCAGTATCTGATTATGAGGCTCTTGATGGGCAAGTACGACTCTGGACACCCATTTCTGCAGTCACAACAGGAACGAGTTGACAAGGCAAAGGTTACAATGCTGACGGATCTGGATGCTCTCAGCAAGCAGGCGCAATCTGCACAAGTCAGGCAAGACTTGCTGCACCTTCGTCGAGTAGTTGGCGAACATTGAGATCCACCTCCACATCTCGAACACCCTCCAGAACATGATTGTGATGCTAGCTGCATAACCAAAGATCTCGCAAACTCCGGCTCCACCGCTATGCTTTTCAATATGGTACAGTTGCAGGAACATCCAAGCTTATGTCGACATTTCTCCTAGTAGTGGTGATCGGTCCTACTTGAAGTCGCCATTCAACGTGAAACCAGCCCAATTCGTCGAACTCAGCACCACCTTGTGGATCTCCTTCGTGAACGGCTCCTGCACGTTCTGCGCGTCCTTCTTGATGGCCGCAATAAACGTCTTGACATTGTCTCGTAGCTGTGTCGGTGTGAAGCCTAGCTGACCTATGGCCATCCTGATGACACCGGTTCTTTCACGATACGTGCTTCCTCCCAGCATCGTCTTGACTGATGTTGCAACATCCTCAAGGAGTGTACCAAGCTTGGCGCTCGGCATCAATCCTCTCGGGCCCAATATCCTAGCGACACCTGCCTTTCCGATGGCTGGCAGGGAGCCGGGCTGTGCTATGCAGCGATCAATGTCGAACTTCCCGCTCTTCACCACCTCGAACACTGCTTCCTCACCCACCAAGTATGCTCCAGCTTCCCGAGCTCGTTTAGCTGCTGTTGAGTCAGGTAGACATATGACGGCAATCTTGATGTCAGTCTTGACAGTATATGGCAATCGTATTTGATTTCGGAGGATTAGCCTATCCTTCTTTGTCCGCAGCTTGGCGGCACAATCGTACTTGACTGATGAACCGGGTCGGTCAACTTCGAATGCGCGGATGTATCTCATGGCATCACACAGAGCGAATTGCTCCGCATTCTTTAGATCATATTGTCGAAACGTAGTCCTCTTCTTCGCCCTCTTCTTCGCCCTCTTCTTTAGTCTCTCCTTCTGCATTTTTTCTCAATTGACGGCTGAGTTCATGGCCTGTAGAGGAGGCATTGAGGAGAAGTGACGCGAGGCTATCCGGAAAGGTAATGCTGTGGGAACTGCTGTCGCTCTGCATACTGACGGTGCTGCCATCTCCAAGATGCCTCGCCTCTGCGTGCTTTGATGGGGAGTGAAAGATGTACGGAATCGAACTAGTTGATGTGCTTGCACTGCAGTCCAGACGCTCGAGATGCTGTTGGCGCTAGCGGACAAAGTATCCGCCGCTTTGCTGAGCTCGCGTCTATGTGCACCAAACCTCTTCTTCTTCATCGACAATTACCCGTATGGTCGAACACAAGATTCGATTTCCCTATCTCTATTTTCGGTCGCCAACCTGACCTACGGCCGCTTTAAGCTGGACTAGGGGTGAACAAAGCCGAGCCTGAGGTTCAAAGGTACTGTTTGGGCTCTCGCATCTCGATAAGTGTTACCGGCAGAGTTTCCACTACGTTTCAGGTATAAACCGCCTCTCTGGATTTCATATTGATCCCAACGTGAGCCGTTTCAAAGAGTCTTTGACGATATACTAAGGTCTCGCAAATCGGGCGGGGCAAGTGCGACTCGGCTCAGCCAAATTCTATGAACAATCACTAAGTTCTGGACCACACTTGAAGGCTGTTATCAGCCGGAGTACTCAAATCCTCTGGCACAGCACGTTCCCCATCTACTCGAGTTCGTGAGCTTTGGGGCATATGATGGATTCCGTTCCAATACCTTACCGTGTGCCTTCCGAGGAGTTGCCGTCAGAGCTTCCGACTAAGGACGCGATTGAAAGCTCGAAAGAGATTCTGTGTGAGGAATCTGCTCGCAAGGTCGTCAGCGTTGGCTCCCATTTCGTTGTCAAATACGGACTCCAGGTCGACCTCGCAGAAGGCCAGAGTATGATTTTCATCAAAAATACGACAACTGTATCAGTCCCGAAAGTCTATGCACTGTTTAAAGACATCGAAAGCAGCAAAACTTATATCATCATGGAAAGGATCAACGGAGATCGTCTGGATTTCATTTGGACTTCATTGGACCGCATGCAGAAGCAGGCTATTGCTTTACAAATTAGGACAAGCTTCATTGAACTGCGCAAACTACGCTCTCCCGATGGCTACTGCAGTCTCGATTGCAAGCCTCTTCGAGATCACATATTTTATACCGGAACTCCGGAAGAATCCCTCAAAATCGAGGGTCCTTTCAACACAGAAATGGACTTAAATGATGCCCTGATAAAGAAGTATCTATCATCTGGGTATCTTCCTATTGGAAAAGCCGATTATTACAGTCGTGCCTTCCCTTCTGTTCTCAGCGGACACCCCCCGACTTTCACACATGGAGACTTGCAACGGAAAAACATAATCATGGATACAGAGGATGGCAGTATCACAATCATTGACTGGGAATTTGCTGGCTGGTATCCAAGTTATTGGGAGTATGCTCGAGCAATCTTTGCATGTGGTCGTTTCGATGACGACTGGAGCGAATGGATTGACCTTAGTCTAGATGTGTATCGGAACGAGTGGGCTTGGATGCAGATGTTGATTCTTGAATTATGGTCCTAGTCATTTTTCTGCTTGTTGTATGTGGGAATCGACAATCTCATAGACTTACTGAAGCTGCTAAGTCAACAGCCTGGTGGTCGACATATGCAATGATGCAGAGCGCCAAAGAGGGGTCTAGGCAGCGTCTAGTCGATGTCTATGGGGCTAGCAGATTAATAAGGGGTTTGTCATTGATACACTGCTATACACTTGAGATATCTATACACCACGCATGCGTGTCCTGCCTTGTTCATATTCCTATCGTACATTGTCCAAAGTGATCTCGTTCAGCTACCTGCCACGCCGCTTCTGACAGAAATGCCGCTCTTGTGCCATGCGGCGAATGATCTCTTGATTCCAAAAGAGGCACATCACAGCGGCAAGTCTAGAATCACCTCGTCAGACATCTCACTGAATGATGCCCTCATTCTTCAGAGCCTGAACCGTTTCCTGTGTCCATTCCTGGCACCGCCTCAGGGGGACGTTAGGATTGATTCGTTTGGGCCCGTTGAACTGCTTTGCTGGCGGAGGAACCCGTTTGCAGACGGAATCGATTTGTGAGTACTTCGCATTCGTAACGGTTCCGAGCAGTTCTTTTCTGACGAAAGACGCCGAGTCATCTGGTCTTTTTCCAGGCTTTGATTCGTATGTCATCCCGTTCTGGATATTGCCGGTGGCCTGGAAGATCTGTCCAGATTTGTCCGTGTTGACCTCGACGAAAATCGCCTGGTGGTCACGAGGGGCACCTAGATAGGATACGAGGAAGACCGGGTATGACATGTCGTGGTTTTTTAAAGAGGGAAAGGTAACAACCAAAAGAATCTGTTATGTATATTTGAATATGTGTGGAAGAGATGACTGAGAGTGTGATGAGAGCATAGTCTCATTTGGGTTATTCGTTCAGATCTATATACGTGGAAAAGGTAGGCTCACACAATGTGGGATGATAGCGCGCGCGTAATTTGTCCGTATGGATGTGGGCACGCAGAAATCAGCGCTGCCTTTTGAAACCAGGGACGATATGAAACCAATACGGCTGATCTTGTTCCTGGAAGCTATGCTTCCATAAATAACTTAAGTTCTTCATGTAACGAGTTGCCGTTTCATGTGCCATAATTGACGGCGACACACCCCTTCCGGCTTCCGGCCAGGAGGCGCTGTAGCATGGAGAAGATGGCTTAGGCTCGTAGAAGTCGTTTGACTAGGGAAGGTCTCGAGACGCTCGCGACATTATTCCCTTATCAAGCGACAAAATAGAAGTGTCTCCTACTTTGTAAAGATACGGCATAGGAAAAGGTACTAAGCCCGATTTGTTTATGTCACGTGATTTTGCCCAACATCGTGAAGGTTCCTGTCGATACTGGCCCCTGCCGTATTGGGTCCGAGTACTTCCCACCCAATAAAGGTAGCTCAATGGATCACATCGCTTTGCGTATGCATTTGACCAGTACCTACGCATCATTCCGACGAGCAGTCCATGGTATGGCTAGGTGGGCCATGCTTACAGCCGAGGACCAGTGCTCCAAGCATAACAGTATTGCTCGATACGGGGGAGCCACGGGTTGCCTAACGGGGTGACGTGCGTATTGTCGTAGCTTCAACACAGCAAAGCTTATCTGGTATGAGATACATAGATCCAACAGACCCCAGTCTCCTCGATAGAGTACTGGAAAGGATTGTCGACCAACTATTGAGATTGTCCCGAAGCCGACAGCCTACGGCCTACTGCTGGACGAAATTATACTTTGGTAGCTTCAGCTTACCTTAAAGTTGAGAGTACATTAGCTAGGCAGGTAAACCCTTGCTACCCATTGTCACTCTTGACTCTTGCTTGACTACCTCGTGAATGCTATAACCCCAACATCGCGGCATCCTTGGCCACCCTCTGGTCAATGAGAAGAGCATCTTGCACTTGAGCTCCGCATCTTCCCTACAACCTCAAATGGCATCCCTACAAGGCACAGTAATATGCACCGGCACGAACGGTGGCTTAGGTAGTGCGTTCGTCAGAGCATTTGCTTCTTTACCAGAAAGACAGCATTACCGCGCAATATATACGGTTCGCAACCCTAGAACTGCACACGACCTCAATGCCATTCTAGCAAAGGCGCCAGCAAGTCCTCCTTCCGAAGTTGTGGCACTCGATCTCGGCAGCTTAAACAATGTTCGGGAGGTCGCCGATGGTATAAACGCGAAAGTCGCAAGCGGAGAAATCGAACCCATTCGAGCGCTGGTCCTGAACGCTGCTTTTCAGGAGGCCAACGCTGAGACCAAGAAGCCCAAGTCCTTCACAGCAGATGGATTCAAAACGGCGTTTGGCGTCAACTACTTGGCCAACTTTCTGTTTGTGCTGCTGCTGTTGAAGAGCATGGACAAGAAGCATGGTCGTATCGTGCTGGTGTCCTCTCGGACTCACAACTCTTTCGACAATCGTAACGACAGTATCGCCATCTACAAGGACAAGAAGTACCAGACCATGTTCTCGAACACAGAGTCACTTTCCAACGGCATTGTATACGAGGACGACGGTTACAAAGGCGGCATGCGGAGATATGGATCCAGCAAATTGGCACTAGCGATGTTCTTGTAAGTGCATACTCCAGTCCTGCTTCGTTCAACACTCACACACAATAGCTACGAGTTGCAACGGAGAATCAACGCCACACCAGAGCTATCTCACATCTCCGTTCTCGCTCTCGATCCAGGCGCTATGGGCGCAACTTCACTCACCAAGCACAGTCCGCTGCACATTCGTATCGTCACCGGCTGGATCGTTTGGGCGCTCCAGGGCATTATGGTTCGGATAATGCCGAATGAGATGTTGCGACCGACGTGGAAATCAGCCGTAGATCATTGAGAAGTGCAGATCTGGGGAAAGAGCTGTACACCGCCGCGAATTCATCGACCGAATCTACCGGACCAACAGTCTTGGCGGAGTTAGGAGAAGTATCGCCGATCGATATGACGTTGTTTGGTAGGTGAACCCAAGCCAAGATCCTCAGATGAAATGCCTCTCAATTCGTGGAAGAAGCAAGAGAGGCATTTAATAGAGCCTCACCTTCCCAAGTCTCCTTCTCCATCCTTTCACACCTCTACCTTTAACTCTTTACACTCATCCTTTTCTTCCTACAACACCGCAAACATGACCGTTCCACCAGCGCCTCTCCCCAAGTCCCTACTGGGCAGACATCGGCTCCTAGCCCCCACGGCCGGTGTCTACGTCTCTCCGATCTGCCTAGGCGCCATGAACTTTGACAATGCCTGGAAATCAACCATGAGCGAGTGCAGCAAAGACACCGCCTTCGAAATGCTCAACTAATTCTACGTCATGGGAGGTAACTTCATCGACACGGCCAACGCTTACCAAGCCGAAGAATCTGAAACCTGTCTCGGTGAGTGGATGGTGCAGAGCCCTGGAAGGAGAGATGAGATGGTCATCGCGACGAAGTATACGGCCGGTTTTATACCTGTTACGTAAACGAGAGCGTTAGAAGAACGGTATCTTGCTGGGTACTGATCGATCAACTTACTGATCCCATAGCCCCAAAGCTCGAAAATAATTACGCTTCGTTGCGTGCTAAAGCTCTTTCTTGACTTCTTTCCCGTTGATGCTATCCTTATTCTTTTCAGAGCCTCTCGCCCGAGCTCGGTCGAAGAAGCCCTTAGCTGACTTCGGCTTCGCCATCGAGAATAGAAGGAAATGGTACGAGTAAAGGGAGTCTGGAAGAGATAATAGCTAAGAAGCAAGGGGAAAGAGAGGACCAGCTTACAGCAGCGATCGAGATCGAGATCGAGGGCCAAGAGCAAGGCGAAGTAGTATGGGGGAGCGAAATCCCAAAAACAGAAGAAGGGAGAAGGCATTATACGGAGTGGCGGAACAGCTCCTAAGGAGAAGAGATACTATTTCGAGCGTGCGCCGACGGTGAAGGGTAACCTCGTCTGTGCGTGCGTGCGTTTGTGTGTGTGCGTATAGGGGGCTTCGGAGGGTTCCAGTTTCGGGACCCAGGCTCCCAAAACTGGGCGCTCACGTATTGTTGTCTAAAGTTGACCAGAACGACTCCAGAGGCCAACCACCTCAGAGGCCGTATGATTGGTGCATCGGAGCACGAGAAGGAAGGCGCCTGAGTAGAGGGTGAAGAGCATGAGCGGAGGGTGAGGGAAGGGTGATTCGCGCCTGTGCAAGGCGGCGAGGCTGACTAACCGCGATGGGACTATCCAAAAAATCTTTAGTAAGATAATACCTTAGTATGTTGAATGTCGGATGAAGGCTAAGGTACGAAGTACAAGTGAGACTCAGTGTATCCTTTCTTGCTGATCCGATCTGGTGCTTTGCGTTACGGTCGATGCAGATTCCGGTCTAGGTAGAGGGGGAACTACACTTGACATATTGCGCTCGTTCGGTCCTATCATCTATCACGATGGGTTGAGGCTTTCGGTAGTAATATAGTAACATAGTATAGTACAGCACACTTGGACTTGGATTTGGACTTGCACTTGGACAGTATTATCGATGAGCGCATGCGAGGGGTTGAGGTGTTACTTTACCTGACCTGGTACTGTAAAAAGTATGAAGTGGTATTATTGAGAGTTTGGTTTACACTATATGTCATATTTTATATGAAATGGAATGAGAAGAAAAAGATGATGGTTGCTGAAGGTTGAAGAGAGGATGAGGATGATTACAAGTAGGACAGTTAAGATTTGAGTGAATGGTTAAGATGGTGTTTCAAGGTTAGTGTAACTAACAGTGATTCAGGCATGCTTAAAAGTGGGTATGAGATGTGTTGTGAGGTTAAATTGGTATGAAGGTTGGTTGTGCATACAGATTGAGAGGGTACTTTGAGAAGGGACCAGAGGTGGGGTGAATGTTTTGTACAAAGTATTCTATAGTTCACAACTCCTAGTTTCATTTCATAAGTTTAGATTGATTATGATGATGAGGTCAAGTTTATATGACTAACTATCACAGAACAGTTTTTGTAGAATCCTCCTCCACCAAGACAAGACAAGACAAGGCTAAGAAACTCCATTATGCAAGAATGTAATTCCCCGCTTCAATGCTATGTCAAATTTGTAGTAACCCCATAGATATACCGATGTCCTCCTACTATATCCCGCCCTAAACTTCCTACTCGATGTTGATTCTCTTCGATGTCGGAGCTGGCGCCTTGGGCACGACAATGTTGAGGATACCGTTCTTCATGCTCGCCTTCACCGCGTCCTGATCCACTCTCGTCGGGAAGGTGAAGGAGCGGTGGAACTCGCCGACGGAACGTTCGGAGACCCAGTACTTTAGCTTGTTTTGGTGGGCATGCTCGTCGGCGTGAGCAACTTGCTTGTCCTCGGAGCCGGAAGTGTCTTGCTTAGACTCGGAGGATGCCCCCTCTTCTTCAACGCTGGCTTTGTGGTAGGAAGAAGACTGATCGGCGTCGGTGATGCGGCCAGCTGATGGTTGAGAATCATCGTCTCCTCGGTGACTTTCACGCTCGACGCGGCCTTTGATGACTAGCGTGTGAGGGTCGACGAACTCGATGGAAACGTCTTGCTGATTGATGCCGGGCAGCTCGCCTTGGAGTTCGTATGCTTCCTGGACTTCGCGAACATCGAACTTAGGCTGAAAGGCGCGGATGGCAGATGTGCCACTGCCATTGCCACGACCGGAACGGTGAACGTCGTAGTCGTCAAGAAGACGGAAGAGGGGCGAAAAATCGCCAGATGGGAAGCGTGGGAAGAAAGCCATGTTGCGTGTGATGGGAATGGTCGATGGTGTCTTGAGGACTCTGGAGACTTGAGGTAGTCTTGATGCTGCTCTGTACAGGTGCATGTATGATGATTGATTGTTCTGAAGAATGTCTGAGTCCTAGGAAGATGAAGGGATATTTATACCCCGCAGCGTCTGGTATTCTCGAACTTGCTAGCATCATCGCGACGTATTCTTTCGTAACCTTGGATTCGATCTCGTGATTACCACGGGTTGCCTGGCACTTCTCGTACGATCGATGGCCCAAAGAGGCAATTACCTCGCCTTACGGTGACCTACTGGAACCTTCCATGACATTCCAGAGCTCACCATCACGCAACCATGCCGTAAGTGGGGTTCTGAACCAATGAGTCTGTCTTCGCTTTTGCGTCTACATGCAAGAGGTGCCACATTTGCTCCGTCGAATGCCGAAGTTACTCTTTTCCAAGCTCTTGCTCGCCGCTCCCCGTCCAGTAACGCGGCCCCACTCCAGCATACCTACCAACATGATAAGGTCCAGCGCAGACAAGACTCCATATGAAGCCGAATGGTAAGGCTGCTCAGCGCACAATGTTCTTGATCCCGGGAGACGCATATATTTCCAATTGACGTTGACCCTTCCTCAAGTAATATTCAATGGCGCTAAAGTCCTTCTTGTCGAGCGCAATATTTTTGACAAATTCGCTCCTAATATCCGGACCGTTCAACTTGTTGACCAATCATCTTCGAGATTAAAGAGCGTACCTGGCATAGTTTTTAAAATTGTGCTGGACGTCCTGTGTGCGAGACCATCAGTTGCTGTGGTTGCGCCTTCGCATCCTATTCCAAGAAACTTACTCACAGTAGGTTTCTTACGAGCTGCTCTTAAGCATTTGCGGTAGAGAGACAGGACTTCCTTCTGCAACCCAGATAGCCTCATGTCGCGATGTCAACGCATGCCGGAGAAGAGATGATAACGAAATGATTCATCATAGCCATGGAGGCTTCTTAGTCGTTGCGCCCCTGGCATAACGCAGCCTCCGTAATGGCGGAACCGCGGCTAAACCGTTGGAGATGAGCAAGTGTGGGGTGAAGTCGATTCTTCCTCTATATATACAACATACACGGTGACTACTATTCATTGAGATCAAGCGATTGTTACCCAAATCATGCCTGCTTTCTCCGTAAGTGCAATGCATGCAATCAGAGCACACCGTCTACTGACACTGTTAGTAGAGACTCGTTCGGTTTCTTGCCAAAGACGGCCGAACGTACTACGGTGATGCGATTCTTCCTTCGGGAGTCAGCGATATCGCCAAAGCAACCCAGGCAAGGGTGATCAGGGGTGACATTTTTGGAAAGCATGATGTGACCGAGCAGGTTGCAGTATGTACACAAACGAAGAGCAGAGGGCCCAATTCAAGTGCTGACATTATGAACTTTCCCAGGATGTAAGATTGTTACTGGCCCCGCTGGCCAGGGAGGATGTGAAGACTGTGAGATGTCTTGGATTGAACTACGAGCAGCATGCGAAAGAAGTGACAAGCCCCTCAAACCCCAGGCAGAGATTGAAAACAAGCCAGCTGATACCTAGTCCAGTCTAACATGCCTCTCCCAAAATATCCTGTCCTGTTCTTCAAACCAGTCACGGCCCTGACAGGACCCTTCGACAATATCCCAGTCCCAGCACTAGCGCAAGAAGCCGAAGGCCTTGATTACGAGTGTGAACTTGTGGCCGTCATTGGAAAGGAGGCAAGAGATGTTCCGGAATCTAAAGCGCTTGAGTATGTCTTAGGTTATGCAGTCGGAGACGACGTGTCCCACCGCGAGTGGCAGCTGAAAAGGGGAGGGGGTCAGTGGGCCCTTGGGAAAGGATTCGATGGATGGGCTCCGTTCGGCCCTGGCATCGTCTCGTCCAGCCTCATCAAAAACCCGCAAAACCTTAGGATCTCAACAAAACTCAACGGGAAGGTTGTGCAAGAATCGTCGACCAAAGACATGATCTTCGGTGTTGCTCAGACTATCGCGTTCCTGTCGCAAGGGACTACTCTGTTACCGGGTGACATGATATTCACCGGAACGTAAGTTGTCATCTGCGTCTCATGAAGAGCGGTGCTTATCAAATGATAGTCCCCAGGGTGTTGGTGCAGGCCGGAAGCCACCTCTGTGGTTGAGAGACGGTGACATTGTTGAGGTTGGACTTGAAGGCATAGGAACTTGCGTGAACAAGGTGGTGCATGTCAAGAGCAGATCGAAGCTTTGAACGTCTCTATTTAGTTGGGCCAGAGAAAGCTCTGGATTATAGCGCCAACATATCCATCTTACGATCGCAATGGTACTCTCAATTTGCAGCAGGCTCTTGTTGGTCAGAGAGTACATAGTAGAGGCAACCCCTATTCTCGACATTGAGACTTCTGGATTCCTTGCAGATTATCGAGCCTGACCTTCTTCACCTCCATTACAACGATAGCTGCAGCTCTGAGTAAGGGCTTCGGAGCATATTCTGGGCAAGCATAGTGCTCGAAGCAAGTATCTAACTGAAGAAACCTAGGAGGCAGGTTTTGTGTCTACGTCGGTTCTTCCTGAAGCAACAGACCGTGCAATTACAGGCTACTATGTCTTCGATGGGGCAGAAGCCACTGACTACAGCGTCACCTATAACAAAACCATGAGCGCAGCTTCGTTGGGTGTTGCACGTTTTCTGCGTCGCGACTGCTTAACACAATCATTACATGGATCTCGGGATCGGGTTCTCCTAGCGTAGTGCAGTCATAGGACGAGTTCCGTGCTTGGGGTGGACTTTATCTTGCCCTCAACCTTCCAATACACGCATCTCTGGTCATGCTACAGAGAAAGCACATGATGCTCCTAATTGACCTGCGTACCGTAACCCCTGATGCCTTCCGCAAACGCCCAGCTCTGCCCTTCAAGTTTCTCATCCTCCTTTAAGGCGACTCCACCCTCCCTAGTGATTGTGGCTATGGAATACTTGTCCAAACTTCGTGCGTCTCTGTAGAAGAGCACTTTCATGCACTCCTTGACCGCTGCCACCGCCTGCTCTTGCGTGATCGTCTCCACAGCTGCCTCATCCGGAATGATCCTCCTTAGTATTGGCTGCGCCAAGTGAGCACCAAACCCAGTCGCTAACGTCGGCGCTGAGAAAGTGGTCCCCAGTAAGTCCGCAGAGCTTAGGAAAGGCTTGCCATCTCCGTCTAACCCGGCGAACAAAATCTGGTTCCACAGTGGATTGAAATCCGAGCGCCGCTTGTAAAGGACTTTGGAGAGGTAGGTGTGAAGGTTTTTGGCGTTGAGGCTATGGCCGTAAGACGAGTAGTTCTCTTTGATGTCGAGGGAGTTGAGGAGACGATCGAGATACTGCATATCTGAGACGTCGCCGCCGACGCCGATGACGGTTCGGTCGTTGAAGCGGTGCAGTCGTTTCACATCGGTGAAACGAGCGAGCGAGCCGTAGGAGGCTGAAGAAATCGAGGGTCAATAGGACAATCACAGTGACAGCAGGGAGCACATAAGCTTTTGGTTGTACTAACCTAAGTTATCCGCTGCAATGACCACTCCATCCTTGAACTTTGCGGCGATGACTGATGTGCCTGTGACTATCGGTGATTGCGTATGTGTCTTCGGTCCTGATGACTGTAGATACGAAGCATCGTAGCCTCCGTAGACATCATCTCTGGGCTACGATAGCTGTTAGTTTAAGAATATGCATAGGTCAACGAATCTCGAAGAGCATACACGACCCCAAGCCTGTGGTAGGTGATTCATATCAGGTCTAGAAGCGGATGAGATACTGGAAGTAACAAAGGAAGAAGAAGTCTGGGTCTTGTTGACGATAACGTAAACTTCAATCCGCGATTACTTTGATAGCTTGCTACCTGGAGCTTGGGTTACGCGCATATGGTGGCGCGCTTGAGATGGTCAAGGCGCTAACGAAGCGCCCATTGATTACCTAACCTTTGTCACAATAGGCAGTTCAATGATTTTGCGGGAACAAATGTCAATATCTAATAGTACACGTATGAAGGTGTCATCATTACAGGCCCTATCAGTGATGCCGGAGGCTTCACACTCATCTACCTTGACAAGGATGGGTTCCGCCCAAACAGCGGCCGTGATCTGCTACGGTCCCAATTCAGTAGCCGTTGCTCCTGCCCCCTCTCCGATCTATCTCCTTGCGCTTCGCACTGTCAGAAACATGAGGCGACTTTGTTTTGTCTCGGTCTAAGCCGGCCATGACTCTCTCCGCCGCGCTACCCCTTAACCCCTTTCCACCAGGCAATGTAGTCGGTGTGCCTCCTCTACTCGAGGTTGCTGATGCTGCTCCTGAAACGAATTCAACAGCTTCCCTCTGCTTCCTGGCTTTCTCCTCCTCTCTCCTCTTCAACATCTCTTGCTGAGCCTTTGCCAGCTCCTCCTTGTATGCCCATGGCGGGAAACCTGTCGTATCCCATAGGTTTTTGGGCAATGTAGAAGCATACTGGTCTTGATCTTCGATGGCTGCGAAGTCCATGAGCTTTCGCAGTAAGCTAGGATTTTTGAGCGCTGAAGAGTTGGCTAGCTTTTCATTGAAGTGTACGCCTTGCTTCTTGAGCTCAAGGAAGTGTGTGAATTTCTCATCCATGCCTGGAGGAGGCGAACCTGGTGGCGAAAGGGGAATATCGAGATTTGGATAGGTCGGCAATGTGAGATCACGAAGGAGCGTGCGATTAGCAGAGTAAGGTGATTGCGATCCGGAAATAACTCCGCTCAAGAGTGTCGGTGAAGCTGACGGACCTGTAGGACCGACGATAGGTCCTACCATATTTCCATCGCTCAAGGACTGGGAGTGCCCGATAACACGCGGAGCAGGAGGATGCGCTACGCTCTCGCCATTTGCGACGTCTGCCGGAATATGTCAGCTGCGCACAGTGTAATGTACGTATGCTGTAGTACCTGTTTCTTGCGGAAAGCTTTGAAGCGCCTCTTCAGTATCCGTGGATGTCTGGCATCTGGAATGTCAGCAACCTGTAGTCACAGTGATGGAAAGATTGGTTGGAACTATGGCTTGCGGACCGTCTACCTTCAACTTCGACGACATAGGCCCTTCTTCATCACCATCATCATCGCTACTTTCATAACTGCCCAATCCAAGCATGACCGGAACGTCTAGCCCTCGTTGCATGTACCCAGTTAGTGACGAGCAGCTTGCGGCGGGCGCCAGCTAGAGCCGCGGCGCTTAAATTTTAGCGTGAAGGCATCCTCAGCCGCCAGAGCTTCGCGTCAACCTATCCTCCATATGTTAGGAAGCTTGACCGACTCTGTGCACATAACTTGACACACACTCATAGACATCATATCCACCATGGCCGCAATGTTCGCTCAAACCCCAACCTTAGCGTCCAGTCACAACTATTCCTTCTCCTCAAATACAAGCACAGCAGCTGCTGGCAATAAAGAACACAGCTTCTATCCGTGTGTCTCTCCGTCGATAGCCTCTAAAGCTACCATACTAATACTTATAGATACACTGATAACGGCGGTTCCACACTGGGCATTACTGGCAACGACTTCGCTATACTCGCAGGAGACACCCGTTCCACTTCGGGCTACAGCATCAACACTCGCTATGCACCCAAAGTCTTCAGGATCGGCGGGGACGATGAGACCGGAGCAGGGGCACATATAATCCTCTCAGTGGTTGGTTTTGCGGCTGATGGGCAAGCTTTGAAGGAGAGGCTGGATGCAATAGTCAAGATGTACCGGTACCAGCACGGCAAGCCGATGTCAGTCAAAGCGTGCGCGCAGAGACTGTCGACTATCTTGTATCAAAAGCGTTTCTTCCCGTACTACGTACACGCAATTCTGGGCGGACTGGACGATGAAGGCAAGGGTGCATTGTACAGCTACGACCCTGTAGGGTCCTACGAGCGGGAGCAGTGCAGAGCGGCGGGTGCAGCGGCCAGCTTGATCATGCCGTTCCTGGATAATCAGGTTAACTTCAAGAACCAGTACATCCCAGGTAGTGGGGAGGGACATGCATTAGAGGCACGGAAACCGGAACCGCTGCCGAGAACAGAGGTGGAGCAACTCGTCAGGGACGCATTCACGAGTGCGGTAGAGAGACACATCGAAGTTGGAGATGGATTGCAGATCATGGTGATTACGAAAGATGGGATAGAGGAGATCTTTGACCCGTTGAAGAAGGACTGAATCATGATGGGTTACTTTGGACCGAGGGTCTCAAATGTAACACTACGCTATCATAATAAGTCTTTTCACACGGTGAATCGTCTGCATAGCTCCTAGGGCTCACAATTCTCCCTGACGAAGTGAACTGGGAGCCATAGAATGGCTGGCCAACTGCGCCCAGATCAAGGTCGCTGTTGATTCAGCTAACGCTTCAGCTAGATGGGACAAAGAATCTTGAAGATACAGAAGCGGTCCAGCCCTGTACAAGCGCTCAAATAGCACAAACTCCATGTAAATGCCAATGATGACGTGAGAACGTATCAACCTAGAAGCGCTCTTTCATTCTCGAGGCCACTGTTCTCAAATTCCCGTACACCTTACCCTATGAGGAATCTATAATCAGTCTCCGATATAGGCGAGGCGCAAGGCACTTGACTTGAAACTCACCGGAGGACTACCCAATATCAGACTGACAATGGCTTCTCGCGCAATGTGGATATTGCGGAAACCCCCTAGAATATGCACCTTTTGATCGGCCAGCACTACCCTTGTCCTGCTTGCATTCTCGATTGCAAACTTCGTTTTGCCATCCTTTCCTGCTATTCTCCCGATAGCCCTTCCAAGATGTTCCCCGCCCAACGTCTTCACATCTTTAATTTCGAAGGTCTCGATGTACAGATCATCCAGCCGCAACAGAGCAATGGCATCGTCCACATCGAAGCCCAGACTAAACGCCTTCACGAAATCTTCTCCCTTCTGCAGCGCGCCTGAATCCGTTGTATGTTTTGACGAGCGTAATTCGACCGCGCGATTCTTCACATTCATTCGGACCTGTAGTTTGAGATGCTCTACAAGAGGAGGGTAGATCTTCGGCCACGATCCTTTGAGAGGCGTCATGCGGTGGGGTGGTATGGGCACCTTCCGGGTCTCGACTCGATATGGTCCATCCACAATCTCAGCTGGCGCAAATCTTGGTCGACCTTCCTCGTCAATGTGCATCTCTGTATCAGCGGCGGCAGTAGGAGTTGTTATGTTAGAAGTAGATTCGGTAGGCGCAGAGGTGTTGGCGTCGATCAATAATTCGTCATCCTCTAAGTCAGATCATTAGTGCTTTTCTAAGACGACTGAGAAGCAATGCGGTTCGGACCCATTGGAGGCAGTGGTATTGACTCTGCATCTTCAGACTCATGTGGTCGCCGCAGCAGTGCTGTGGGTGCAGGCATTTGTTCGCTCTGCTGTACGAGTGCTTACGTTCTGAATTGTGATCCTTGGGTTGACCTTGAGCTTGTTTGTTACTCTTGGTCACTTTAATGGGGCGTGGTTCCAGTTCTTCGGGTTCCTGCAGGCCGTGAATATTTTGCTATGTGGGTAGGCAGATTGAAAGCAAACCAGACAAACACGCCGGTTCCGGTTAACACCAATTAAGCTTGTGAATGCCCTCCGTCTCGTCATGTATAATGTACAGTAGCAGGCGATTTCCCCAAACGCTCTCCGTACGCCAATTTTCCTTTGTACCGTAACTTATAGTAGTTGCAGTCGATTCAGCATGCAGCCAAAATAATGAGTGGTAATGTAGGACGCAGGTTGCTCGCCACAATCTATAGGTCTACCAGTCCCATATACGCTGCTGCTTTTCGATCTATTACTCCACCCATCTTTGAAGGGATCTTACGGAAGGCACTCTCACGACCTACGCGCACGGCAGCCTATGATTTACGGTCAAGTTCCTCGAAACATGTCATCTCACGAAGCTTTGCCTCCGGTGGCTTCTTTGCGCTTGGAACCAATCCGAGCTCACCGGCTGCAGAGACGGTAGCCTCAACGTGCGCGAATGCGGTAGACAAGGGGAGAAGCTCCGGCTCAAGGACCTTGGACCGGCGAAAAGTCTCGTATCAGTTACAAGAGGCAAGGCAAAGGGCGTTTCATAGCAGCAGTCGCTGGGGTAGTCCCGGAGAAAGCAAGAGGAACGGCAAGCCGTCCAAAACAGGACCGCATGGACTCGAGGATGGAAAAGATGGGATTGCAGGTGCTAAAGATTCGATGGCCTCCATGACGAGCCAAAGGGCTACGAAGGGTCTGTCAGCAACATCGGCCGTGAACAAGCATGTTATGGCCCGTCTGCCACACATGCCGCACCTACATCGACCCAACAAGGAGGAGCTCTTAGCAGCAGCGACTGGTTTCTGGTCGCGACTGAAAGTTCGTTTCAAGTGGTTCTCGATACGAAGCGTACGACCTTTCAATATGGATGAAATAGGCGCATTCTTCTCGTGGTTCGTTTTGGGGCATGTTATATGGATTATTGTTGGCACGACCACTTTCTTCTCGCTAGCTATATTTGCGGTCAACACCGTCTTCGCTCAAGGTAATCTACTGCTCTGCGCATATTCTCCGGCCCTGGCTAACATTCCCTATAGAAACATTGGCTAGATGGGTGGGCAAATATCTGACCAAGTCCTCAGGCGTCAAGGTTGTTTTCGAGTCTGCCATTGTGCCAAAATGGGGTGACGGAGTAATTACATTCAAAAACGTCTTTGTTTCCCGGCGTCCAGGGCAAGGTAAGTCCAAAGTGAGCAAGGGCTCTTCTACGACAGCAGCTGCGGCGGCCGCTGCAGCAGACAGAGCTAGGGACGCTGGAGAGCCTCGGCGGACAACGGACATTGGCGCTGAAGAGGAGGAAGACACCAATTACACCCAATTCGATCTCTCGATAGATACCGTCAATGTGACTTTATCATTCGCCAAATGGTTTAATAGCAAAGGTTTGCTTAGAGATGTTGAAGTCAAAGGGATACGAGGCGTGGTGGACCGGACTTCTGTGCATTATTCTGGCGAATACGTCGATCCAAGGGTTTACAAACACGAACACAATCCTGGCGATTTCGAGATAAACTCTTTCAAGATGGAAGATCTTCTCGTCACTGTTCATCAACCACATAATTTCCGCCCTTTCTCCATCAGCATCTTTTCCTGTGATCTCCCTCAATTGCGAAGGCAATGGCTTTTCTATGACTTCCTGTCCGCGAACATGATGTCTGGATCTTTCGACGACTCTCTATTCACTATACACCCTCGGCAGATACATGGCTATAGCGGAGCTCAACTCAACAGTGGCGCCGGCTTCAGCGGCGAAGCACATCCTTGGAAGAAGCAAAGTCGACTGCGGATCGATGGTCTCAACATTGATCACCTCAACCGTGGCGTGGAAGGGCCGTTCTCGTGGATCCATGAGGGCAACGTATACATAGTTGCAGATCTTATGTTTCCAGCCGACAATGATGAGAGCATCGCAAAAGTGATGTCTGACTTTTATGATCGCATGGAAGCAACAGTCACTTCCAACCGCCAACCGTCGCCGGAAGAGGACGACGACGACGCTGTTAGTTATGATAGCAACAATGCTTCCAAAGTTCCTGCAGTCGACACGAAACCTGGAGACGATGATAAGAGGTTTCTGATCATGGACTTACGCATCCACCTTAATGACGTTCGGGCTGCAGTCCCTCTCTTTACGAAAGATATCTCCTATGTGAGAAATGCTTTGATTAGACCTATCGTGGCCTACATCAACTCGAGAAGAACCTTTATCCCGATTAATTGTCGCGTTGTTAAGCGTGCGAGTGAATTTGATGGGAGTTGGACTATCTTTGACAGTGGCTTGATGGACGACCTTTCTGCGGAGGTAAGCTTGCTGTTGAATGTTACATTTTGCACACAGAGATTTTGCTAATCCACTAGTAGACTTACGAAGCATTCGCCAGAGGCGTTGTCGATGAGCAGGCCCGGAGGCGGCGCTTCAAGAAAGTCGGGCTCTGGTCACTTCAGCTTGCTGTCCAGGCCCTCTTCATGGGCATGGCTGGCAATATTGCATAACACTGACCTTTACCCGTTCTATCATACAGCCTTCTTACATTCTTACCTTCGAACTTCGATAATCCTGTAAAAAACGACAGCGCTCAAACCCGACATGGTGAAGTGCTGCGGCATTGCTGACTGTCAGCGTGTATATATGACCTCTTTCTACTCTGTGTACATATCTGTTAGGCAGAAGATCGAATGCTGAAACCATCTCCTCAGGGTCATTTTCTGGCCTTGCGTAAGCTACGAGCCATAAATTCGCTCTGTGTAGCCATAGAGACGCTCTTATAGCATTGCAACGGCAGCAGTATTACCACCGCCATCTACTAACGTCTGAATCGGCGCAGTGCATTCCACGTAGCTCACCTAAAATCCTACATCCAAAGTTAATATTTGTCCATCTTCCTAATAGTGCTTCGTCTGCCTACCTCTCCGGTTTATTGCATCTAAACTATTACCCGTATCCACTCTACACAAACGTACTCTGGGACGTCGACTCCAGGCTTCGAAGGTATGCATGAGTAAGTTGATCATGTCTTTCAGCCTCGTAGTGCGATCTTAACATCGCACAACCATGCCCAGCACACAGATGAATGCATCCTTCCGACGCAGTCTTTAGATGACCACTCATTTCAAGGCGAATACCTCCCCATGCCCTGGAAGTTTAGAACGGTGCCCACAATGCAGGCGTGACCCGGGCTTGCTCCGCACCGTGCAGATAGCGGAGTCTTACTTGCAGCGTTGTTCCTTGCTTGGGAGAAAACATGCGGTTGCGGCGATCTATGCTGAGCAAAGCCAGTGGAGAAAGTAGCTGGGACGGGACGAACAGGTGGAGGTCAGAAGACAGAGGGATCCTGACAGCCGCAGTAAGGCTATGTCTGGCTTCATAGATAATCGCGTTCATTCAGAGGAGTGGGGAGATGCTCCCAAGGGGATAGTATGTCCAGATATTTGAAACATACGACGGCTCTTGGAGAGGCTCTCTCCAATGGACGTTCTCATCTGGAAGGCGGAAGTCTTGGCAAGAAAAGAAGACACAAATCTGGCCCCCGCTCACCCAAGGCTGCCGCTTTTAGCGAGCGAGCTGCGTGACCGGGGGTGATGCGGCACACCCTACGGAGTAGGTAATTCAGCACCGGCCGAATGATGAATGGTCTGGGAACGCTCACCCTTCCACTCAATCGCACAGCCCAGTTCAGGTGGCCTTGAGGATGAGAGGTGGAGTACAAATGAAACGATGTCCGGCCAATTCTGGCTCCCAGTCAAAACTCAGCCTATCCCCCAATTTCGAGACATCTCCCTCCAAGCCTGCTCCAGCAGCAGCATTATCTCCCTCATCTCCCTTATCTCCTACAAACCCTCCTTCAGCATCCGCAAGAACCTCACCTGCCCCGCCAGCAGCCTTCACCAGATTCGTTCTCGACTCTTCGCTATATTCTACACGATCATGGGCTGAAAAGAAATATCGGCGGAGGAGCTCCTGAAGAAAGCTATAACGAATAATCACAAGCAGGAAGCTCATCAGACGGAGAATAACATCAAGGACAATACAAAGTATGTGCAGAAGACTTTCAAGGGTCAGGATTGGGCTCTAGAACGCTATAAGAAGTAGGTATCAACCTAGACTCGATCTAGCTCAAGGTCTTATATTTACTCAGTCGAGTATATCTCAACCTCCCGATCCTCAACATCCACTCCCGTGGCCCTCACCGTATCAATCCACCCTTCTCACACTCTCCTCTCTAAGCTGCACTCTCTCCCCTGAAACCCTACCTCGCTTCTTGCAGCCAAAATCCCCTGCCTACATCCTATAGGCTCGTGCATCCTCGGCGGCGGTTCTTTGACGACATCTGCACGTTCGAAGTCGCCAAGAGACTTTAGCGAAGGGGAAGGTCGTCGCAGGGCTGGTACTCCTCGATTCGTCATGGCTGCTTACCGTTCCGGCCGTTTCAACAGAGACGGTTGATCTACTGGTATCAAATCGGCGTCGTTGCCTCTCACGTCGGTTCACAAGGCGAGCGAGCGCGATTGCAAAAGGAGAGCGCCGGCCAGTATTTCAAGGCAAGCATCTGGGTGCTGGCGGATTATAGACCTATGCCGCTAGAAACTGAGTATGCGGTCCCGTGTTCCGGTCCTCTGGGCGACGGATGGAGTCCGTCGGATGTGGGTAGTTATTAGCTCACGCAGGCTTGGCCTGATGGGAGAAGTTGTTTCCGCAGTTGCAGCTGGATGGGAATCGTTTGAGCATTTTGAGAGAGCCGACTATGAGTATAGTTGCGGAGGTGCTGGGAGAAGTTATTGACGGGGGGTTCGGAGGGGGAAGGGTAGCGGGCAGGTCAGATTTTAGAGAAGAGTAGAAGGAGGAATTGAAGAGGGAAGGAAGGGAGGCTGGGGATGAATGTTAATTTGCCGATCTGGGTTTTTGCGGTCCCGCTAGACTGAAGGGATAGAAAAGGATCAGCGTCACCAGCGCTGTGTTTCTTCACTTCAAGCTATTCAAGTCACCATTCTCTTTGCTACAATGTTTCATCGTGTACATCATAATCTACAGCGGGCTTTTGTCATATCGTAGCCCAAACTTTCTCAGAAGCGAAATATCGATCGAAACGTCCCATCAAGTAAGAAACATCAAAAGAATCCATGAGAGGTTGAATGAGAAAAAAAACATTAAAAAAAAATAACACCTGACCAAACTGAGGCTCGAACTCAGGACCTTGTCCGTGTACAGCGAAGCTGTTAAGGACACTATCTCCAGTTAGTAGCTGTGACGATGGCGTAAAGTGAACTCGCAAGACTAACCGTGATAACCAACTACACCATTCGGCCGTCTATTAATGAGCAGTTTACCGCGATATCATATTCAATGAATTTTATCATCTTGATTTTTAATTATTATTATTGTTTGTAGACAGGAAGAGTGCTTAGTAGAGCGCATATCAGTGAACTGGGGGCTTGGCTGCCAAACTAAAGGTGAGAGGTATAGGTTTCATTGAATTCAATAAATTGTTAGTTGCCTCCAAACAGTGAGGGCTTCTAGAAGCTCTACAGCATATTTTACCTGCAATTGTCTTCCGATGAATATACATAAGATGGGTGCATACTGTATGTCGTAGGTGCATAATACTAGGAGCACCAATTTAAAACGGCTATAAGTCTTGGCAATCCGGTGGGCCGGGTCGGATTCTTGGGCTGAACCCAACCCGACCCACCGGGTTGAATAATCGAACCTAACCCAACCCGATGAGCGGGTTTTCACCGGGTCGGGTTCAGGTTACCTGACCCGAACGGCATGTCTAGTGAGTAATGTCTATTATTATTAATCGTCTTTCCGGACACGCTCACCCCTATGTAATTGGAGTGGCCACAATATCCACCATACCCTCTTAGGGTTAACCAAGTTCGCGGAAAGCACAGCCTTCACGTCACTAAATTCTCAGGTTGAGATAAAAGAGGGGTACCAAATACGTCATCTGTTTCCGCAGCCCGGCCGCCAAATGTCACGACAGGAATAAGGGAACTCAATGTAATATAATTAAGAGGAGGTCTCGCCAACTTGTTCTTCGAGATAGCCTTACTCAAGTATCATAGAACGCGGAGAAAAAGGCTACGTGATGGTTCCGAAACCAGGTCATCTATTCCCCTTGCTTTTCCTTCTCGTCGCCTGCATTGGGGCAATTCCGCCTTTCATCATCCACCTCCTGCTACGCCCTCACGTCTACCTCGTCAGCACCGCCTCCCTTCGCACTCGCTTTAGCCATGCGAAGACTGCCTTCTTCTACTTCGCCTGGCGCTTCGTATCTCCCATCATGGACCGCGACGATGGGCCCCACAAGGCCGCACTGCTGGCCCAAGCCTATGGCACGGTACTAGAGATCGGCGCCGGCGTGGGCGACAACATCAAATACCTCACCCGCAACCGCATCACACGGCTTGTCCTTGTCGAACCCAATATACACATGCACGCCGCGCTCAGGAAAAAGGCCAATGCGGCAGATTTTCGCGAAGACCAAGGTAGCTTACTGCTCCTAGGCTGTGGAGCCGCCGCACCTCAGGAGGCCGAACTCACGGAGGCCGGGTTTAGACCAGAGAGCGTCGACTGCGTCCTGACCGTCCATGTTCTGTGCAGCCTGCCGCAGCCCGCTTCAACGATCGAGCTATATAGGCGCCTTTTGCGCCCCGGAGGCTTGCTTATCTTCTATGAGCACGTCAAAAGCGAAGACGAGAGCACTGCGGCCTGGCAAGACGTGTACACCCGCTACATTTGGAGGGAGGCAATGGACGGCTGTGAGTTGGATCGGCCGACCGGTGCGTGGATCATGAACGGAGCAGCAGCAGCGGAGACACACGAGGGCGGGGCTTTGCCTGCCGCTTTTGACAAGAAGAGATGGACAAAGTGCGACATTGGTAAGCCCAAGGGTCAGAATAAGTACACTTGTTTGCCCCACGTCCAGGGCATCGCGGTTAAGGCATAACCTTCAGCTAGAGTTCAAAACGACCACGGGGTACGGCGCTGCGCCCTAAATTGAATGATTTTCGAGCCTGCAAATGCTATATTAATGGTAATGTCCTTATAAGAACTTGAGAACGTAATTCACCTTTTCTGGAAGCTAGTACCTATCGCCGTTCTAAGTGACATTGCTCTCTATATTCTCTACAAGTCATTTGTAAGTCTTCGGTATTGCCCACGCATGTAGGTGTGCCAATCTTTGCCACAGGCGCGACAAAATAGACCAAACCTCCCCTATACCACACGGCGCAATTGGACCTCCTATGGCCCATTCAAGACACAAACTAAGCATCTTGTAGCCTTTTTCACATATTATACTCCCGCCCAGGTTAGAGGTAGCCGACGGGCTCTGAGGACTTCGAAATTTTTGACGAAATTCCTCACACAAAAAGTTCCTTGCACCACTCTTGACGTTCGGAGGTGTGGCTCATTGCAAATGCGTTCCCTTGTTTTGATGGCCTATTCATACTCTTATGTACCTCAGCTTAACCCAAAAGTGTACTTTGAGCTGTAACATTCTGATCCTGCGGGCAGCAAAGGTGTGAATTCGCTTGAAAAGCGTTCATTCCTTGCCCAATTGAACTTGACTGTTCAAAACAGTCTCAATCTCGTACTTTTCGACATCATTGACTTTTAAAGATAGTACAGAAGACATCATATTAAAGACTTTATTATCACAAGATTTCAATAGCAATACATAAAATACAGAATGAATCTTTCTTATAATCTTCATAAATTTAAGACAGTAAACTTACTTTTCAATAATATCTGATATACAGTAAAGATCATGATATTTGTAGTTCAATTTCTTATTAAAGTGTATGCTGCAGATATTCTTTCTCATCAGTTATATATAGTCTTCTTCAGTATATTTTCAATGTTTAGTCTTCTTATTATAATACTTTACTTACATCTCTGTGACTTCTTTTCATTAAGCTTTTATACTTATATAAATATTCTTAATTGTTTCTACTCAATCTCTTACTGTAGAAACATTTATAAGTGTAACTGTTAAGTTCACATTTAAGTTAAAATGATGTTTAGTATTTATATAAAATGATGAGACATCAGTAAATACATAATAACTGTTATTATATGTGAATTCTGCAATAAATAATCATTATACTCAATCATTTTAAAGATGATTGATATATGCTTAAAGATATTGTTTTAACATCTGATTTTAACATTTAATTTAACT
>JAABUP010002609.1_pt1 | contig 34228 bp, 61 predicted proteins | sample 5559201 | NCBI WGS metagenome assembly JAABUP01 (sample SAMN10711887, study PRJNA513373) | rock metagenome | isolation source: Antarctica rocks | place: Antarctica
ACCGCCAGATCTGGATCATAAACGGGGTATTAAAGGGCTTCCTAAAACATTGAATGTTTCTATGCTTGTATCCGCTATTGATTTATGTACATCCTTATTTTCCTATAAATTTTGAGAAGCATTACAACAACTTCTCAAATTTTGAGAAGCATATAGGAATGCTCAGCTTGAAAACGCAAATTGAGAAGAGCCGGCATCCCTTCTCGAAAGTTTTTGAGAAGAATATGAGAACCATTTGAGAACTTCCAACCCTTACAGGAATGTTATGAGAATTGTGGCTTCTGGCAGCGATATCGATCTCTTGGCGCATGAACACGTCGCTGACACGAGTTGCGGTGATCAACCATGAGCAGTGTCAGCTCACTTTGACATTTGGCAAAAACTTCTCAAACACTTCCAATAGTCTTCTCAAACAATATACTAAAGGAATATTTTGAGAATGTTTTGAGAATGTTTTGAGAAAAGAAATTTGTGGAAGGCCAACTGTTGCTAAAATGCTCGCAGAGCCTACGTGTGTGCCATCATGATCTGGGCATGGCTACAATCCTTTCCGAACCATCTGACATACGTATACTCAGCTCAACTGTTGTGAACTCTGGATCGTAAACTGTGAAACGAGACAAGATTGTGAGACATCCTTTTCACTTTGGTGTCAGCTCACATCAATGTCTACTCCAGCAGTAGCACTATGTCTGTGACCGCACGTCCAGCAAAAAAATCTAGAACTTTCATTGCAGTACTACTACAGCAGATACATCATGATGCTTTGCAATGTCTCCAATTGTACAGGGCAGCAGAAGAAGCTTGCAAGCTACATTATGCATTTGCTGTGAAATGAAGCGATACAGTAACTGCTCAATAAACAATGGGTTACCAATATTGTAATTTATTAAGCTTGCCTCAAACAGCAGCTGTTTAGATAACTATCGATAGACATCAGTCAAGCCACCAAGGTCAGCCTTGAGGCACATCGAAAACCCTAGCATATGCATGAACGTACGCATGCAGGAAGCGGCACATTGAAGCTGTGCTTGATACAATCAATGGCCTGGGCACACGACCCAGCCTCCCTGCCTGAAAGAAGGTTGCAAGAATTGTCCCCACCTGTGGCTGTCCCACACGTTACTAGTCAGACTTTGTAGATTTAAACTTCATGATATCACCCCATATGTGGAGGTGAATCATCACAACGGGTAACCATTTTGCCATCACAATACATGGGAGCAAAAGCTGTGCAGGAGTAACACAACTCACTCAAAAGCCGGCTTTGCAGGCTGTGTTGAATCTGCTTCAATCTCCTGTTTTGCCTTCTGCATGGATGCTGTGTTGATCCACAGAGGAACCTGCTGTCTTTCAGCATCAGACTTGGTGATGAAGCCAACTAGCCTTTGCACAAGCTGCAGAATTGTCTCACAATCAACAATGGCATAGCTTATGCGGAAGAAGCCCGGCTCTGATGCATGCGATGCTTGACCTGAAAAGACAAAGGCAGTCAACATGCTAAGCAGCATATACCAACTACTTTCACAGACATATATGTGCACATGCTACACTTCCCCTGGAGCAGCTTGTCACTACCTTTGTAGCTCTGTATCAATGTCAACTCAAACATAACAGATGGACATGCTGTGGTGGCAGCAGAGCGCCAGCTTATGCCATGACAGCATGTCACGGCGCTCCATCCAGCATCATGTCACATCCGCATGTCATTTATGCTACACATGGCGCCTTCTGAGCAGACACATGAACAACAGATGTACCTGGCGTGATGATAAATCCACAGCGCTGCACAAAACCTTCTTCCCACAGTTGCCTTTCAGCCTTCCATGTCGGTTGTGACAGAGCAGAGCGCAAGTCCACCCAGCAGAAGACGCTGCCTGCTGCTGGCGTGAACGTGATTTCAGCCTTAGTCAAGGCCCCTGCAGACATACCACAAATTGCCACCACACTGATACAGCAGACCATGCATCAGGCTCACAGAGCAGGTCACATATTTGATGGGGTTTTTTGCAGATGCCAGTCTTGCATCACATCAGTGACAGCAGCGATCAACTTGCAAGGTCTGCAGAGAAAAGTGCAACCCGGCTATGAATGCACGACAGCCTGTCTAATTGCAACCTTTGGTGTTACCAAAGCAGCGAGCGTGGCCAATTTGAGCATTAGTGCCCACACATGTTGTCCAATTCTCAAATTTCATGCATGACGATGCTGTGTGATTTGGCCAGCTGAAGACACCAACCTGCAAGGGTATCATAAGCACTTCCTAGCCTTCTTTTGTTCTCCTTCAGGTACTTGTCAACAAATGACAGGTCCTCCAGCATTTCTGCTATCATGTGCTGCGCTATGCCGGACACTCCATAGAAGGCATTCACATTCTGCAGTGCTGCTTGAAGCCGAGCATTCAGAGTCCACAGGCAACCCACTCTGAGGCCCGAGGCACACCAATCTTTGCTCAAGCCAAAGATGACATGCACATAGCTTTTGACATCTTCTGGGTCTAGCCCATGCTCCTCAGTTCTAGACGCTAGCAGTGCCATGCTGGTAAACTGACAGTCTATTTTGAAGATTGAGTTGGCATAGATCTCATCACTGCAGCATCAGCAAAATGTCAGACTCTCTTTCTCCTCTGGTTGCCAGCAAGGATATGCAACCCAGCAAGTATGCATGGTGTTGCTGGTTGAACGGAAGCAAATGTATAGCAAGCCAGACTATGGTCTTGATGCATTGACACCTCAACCAGGCTTCCAGCGGAAGTGCAGACAGCTTCCTGCACCATTCTGTCTGGAAGATTAGCTTTACACATGCTAAGACATGCTGAGCTCAATGCAGTCGGGCACTTCACTGATCCTGGCTGTTCTAAGAGCAATAAATCGCCAGCCGTACAATACGGTAGCAATAAAGTTCACCACACAATGTCAAGACAATGCTGGCACATAAATGCAATGCAGGGATCAAAACATGTGCAGGAAACAGTGTAAAGACAGCCTGACGCCAAGTACGTTACCTGATCATGTGTACCTTGTTTTGCACGCACCACTTGAGCATTTGTAGGAGGTGCTGCTCAGAGTAAACAGTGCCTGTTGGATTGTCAGGGTTGGTTACAAGCAGAGCAACCAGGCGCTTGCCTGTTCTCTGCAGATAGTCATCTGATGCAGTCTGTAGCTGCTGATCATACGGCTGATCAGACGCTGAGAGGTGCACTGCTACAGGGACTGCATCATTCTTGCACTGCAGCAGCACTACTACAGCTAGAAAGGGTTTGAAAGTTTAGGTCAATTGCTGCAACACAGTTTGTATTGCACTGAGATGCGTATTTGGGCCAAAAAAAGCAAGCTAGGTACACATCAGACACCAAGGTTGTTTACGATGTCCATCTGTGCATCAAAAGACATCTGTAACTAGCACTTGCACAATGGGTGAGGTTACGCAGGTGAGCAACACTTTAGCTGAAATGCAAAATGGCTCAACATAAGCTTGTATCACAGACTGGGGTCTGCAACAAGCTTAAGCAAGCAATCATGTGACTTACTGTGAGGTCAAAGTCAAATGCAGGATAATATGGGGCTGGTAGTGCTATCCCTTCTCCTGGCTGGGTGATGCAGTATATCAGATTACTGATGACAGCACCGCAGCCAGATGAGATAGTGACATTATCTGGATGCAGCTTGAGGCCCTGTGTGCACCACAATTGCATCAGACATCAGCAAGCAGCCAGGACCTTCTGCACAGAGCTGGCTGTGTGTGCACAAGGCTAAAACCTTTATGCAAAGGCACGCCAGATACCTTCATGAAGGTGTGCTGCAGCAGCCCGATCATGGCAGCTTTCATCTTGGCACTACCGGCTGTGTTGTCGTAAAAGAAGACACTATCGGGGAAGCTGAGCTTCGACTGAAGTTTGTCTTTGATCAAGTCTACTGTGAGCCTGTTTTCAGCTATTGACATGACGATGTTGCCGTCAGGGTCCTCCGGCGACCTATGTGTATCAATACGATGGTTTCGTCAGGGCAAGAACGTACAACTTTGGTAAGTTTGCTGCGGCGTCGAGACTCCGATTACCAAAGCCTTTCGTTGAGCTTAATAACCGCTGCAAAGTACGACGTAGCTTCAGCCGATGCGTTGATGCCCCGCTGGGAAACATCAGGTGTTCTGCAATTACACGCGACCGTTGTGGGCTCCATGGCGGTGCACGACACGAAGCTTGACACCAATCCCTGTATAAAGTGTCAAAGGCAGAGACGGGTACAAACCTAGGAGTCATGGCTGCAAGACAGTGCCCGAGAATATTCTGACCAATTCGGTCAAAGGCTCACGCCACTGCTGATGAAGTGCGCAAGTCCGATAGAACGAATTCGATGCATGCAGTTCGTAGGATTACTAAACCCAGGTGTATTAAGGTTACTAAACCTCTTAGTCAGCTTAGCGGGATCAAAAGCGACTTTGACGACGGTTACAGATGCCAACTGGCACCGCCAAGCTTTGCTATGGGACAGTATCGAAGGCGACCAACTCCAAATTTATACTGTAAATAGTATCAACCGGTAGTTGAGGCAGCTCATTGCGCCAACAAGCAACTGTAGTCCGTTCATCTCCACAGCCAGCCTAAGTTCGTTTATCGTGCAGTAGGCCTAAGAAAGCTTCACTTCAGCCATGTCCCAAAAATTTGACGTTCAGCTGTTGCTGAGGGACCCAAAAACAGCACTTTTGCCGGTACTGAGGACTATCAGTGGCTGGGAGCAGGTGAAAACCGCAGACTGAACGGTCGTTTTCTGGCCCAACGTGCACGCATGTTCTCTCACAATGGAGTGTCATGGACTGTAGGCGACAGCAGATCGTGTCACTGTATCTCAAATTTCCGGAGCCATGACAAACCTAGTCTATCGTTGTGGCTACAGCACCCCAAACAAGGTTTGTGCTCACCTTCTGCAAATAGCCCTAAACATGTAGGTGTTGTTGCATAGGTACGCTAACTCGAAACTGATGTTGCTTTACAGAAATACCATGCACTGGCTCGTGTCTTTGGGAGTGCTGGAGGTCTGTTTGGCAGGGAGGACGAACAGCAAGTATTCAGCGCAGTTGCAGATGCTGGCTTGGGACCTAAAGTGCTGGTATGTGCCTACGCATTGCCCTCCTGTACATGATGGTTACGTTCTGTTGGTAGTCTCTTCTTGCTGTCATCTCAGTCTTCTCACACTTTATGCAAAGTTGGCCTCTGGAAAGTTTCACGGCAGGATCATCTATGATATCTGCTAAATGTGCACGCTATTCATGCAGGCTATGTTTCCTGACGGGCGTATAGAAGAGTTCATTGAAGCACAAAGTGTATCAGCTGAGCTGATGGCAACTCCAGAAGTCGCAGTCAGCATTGCTGCCGCCATGGCACACTTCCACTTCACCATGCTGAAGCATTTCACCATGTTGGATCATCTTCCATCATGCATGAGCCCGGTGGCGCAGATCTGGGACAGGCTGCGTGACTGGGCCCGCATCACCAGTGAACTGTACAAGCCACACGAGTTAGAGTTGTACCAGCTGATCAAAATCCGTGATGAGGTCAGTTGCAGTATTTTGTCTGGCATGTAGCTGCAAGCCTCCTTAGTGTTACAGCTTACAATGCCAATCTGCAGTGCCTGCAATTGCACTGCCCCATGTATCCATACACACTATTGTCTGGTTGCAAACAGGGTGCTGATGTTGTCAGGATTGCTCTGCTGGTCATGCAGCATCACACTCCAGACTGTACCGTCACGTGCACAAAGCACCAATGCAATGTTGTCTCTTCTGGTGCTGCAGATTGATGCACTGCAGCACAGCCTGACAGCAGAGCAGCCCGGCTGGCTGGGCTTCTGCCACAATGACCTACAGTATGGCAATATGCTTCTGGCAGCTCACACAACCTCATTGCAGCCAAAGTCCCTCCTACCCGCAGAGGACAATGTCACGCAAGGCTTGGGCCGTGAGGACGCACTGACAGGCCTAGGGGACAGAACCCTAGGCTCCTCTGCAGACCTCAACCCTCTGCTTGCCAGCTTGCTCAGTGAGAATCTGGAAGGCATGAGCCCCCGAAAGGCAGGCCAGAGCAATGGGGCCTTTTGGGATGGGCACCCTTCCTTTAGCAAGGCTCAGTCAGCACAAGGGGAAGGGGCCTCAGACGGTGCTGCTGACCCTTTTGAAGACTTGGACCCAGCCCAGATACTGACTCACGAATCTGAAGATGGTGACCAGCTTAACTCATCAAGTACAGGACCTGAGGAGCTGCCCTCTCAGCTGCCTTCTCAGCTTCACATCAGCACAAAAACAGCAGACCCACCAGCAGATGCTCACATCCGCCTCATAGACTATGAGTACGCTGGAGTCAACCCAGTGGCTCTGGACCTGGCCAACCATTGGTGTGAGTACGCAGCTGACTACCACACAAACACGCCGCATGTACTGGACTACCGCAAGTTTCCCGACCATGAACACCAGGCAGGCTTCATCCATGCGTACATCGAAACAGTTGTCAGCATGTCAAAGAAGCATGGTGACAAGCTCAGCTGGGATGGGGGAGAGATTTCATACAGTGCCCCCGCTCCTGGGGCTATGCAGATACACACAGATGCTGACTGTAATCAGTCACTGTACAGTAAGGATGCCGTTAGTACATCTCTGCAGGGAGGCTCCAAGATGAGTCAGGCCATCATGACTGATGCTGCCAGCTCAGCACCCGCAGCTACTGATGCCCCGCTTCAGGTTGGTCTGTGCGTGGTTGCTGTGGTGTGTCTGTCACATTACAGTCATCACATCCCATGTCATGTTACGTCTGGTAAGAGCACCTTGCTTGTAGTCATGGCGCACAAGCTGTGGGATGTCTTGGCCTGTGAGTGCATGCTGAGCAACACACAGGCTAATTTGCTTTGTTGCGGTCTGGACAGATGCGTCTATCCCTCCCCAGCGTGACCTAGCCACACACGTCAGCAATGGTCGTGATCACACTGCAGAACAATTTTGCTGCAAGACGTACCTGCCTCCATCATCAGCAGCACTCACCAAAAAAACTTTCTCCCTCACCATCGTATGTGCGAACTCAGGCATTTTGACAATGGGGACAACAGCAACATTTGTCAAGTCAAATCTAACTGAACTAACCTAATGCAACCTAAATAACATTGTTATGCTAAATAACCTATCTGCTTGGGTGCAGGGATCCCTGGGGGGAGCATCTGCCCCTCCTTTCCATAAGCACAGTTCAGTGCAGAAGCTGAAGGAGGCGGTGATTGACAACATGAAGAAAGTTGTTGGCACACCCATAGTGCAGCAAGAGAGCAAAGATGAGGACAAGGATGACTGCCAAGCGTGCAAGCCTGGGGAGTCAGCGTGTGCTGACCATGTTGAGCCCCTTTTGCCAGAGCTGTTGCGCAGGCAGGACAAGGCACAGGACCTTGCTAGGATCAAGGAAGAGTTGCATACTGCAGCAATGGCATATGTGCCTATTTCACATTTGATGTGGGGCTTGTGGGGACTCATCCAGGCCAAGACCAGCAACTGTGATTATGACTTTGTTGGGTATGGAAAGCAGCGCCTGGACCAATACCACATCACCAAACCTGACATGAGCAAGATTTAGAGTAATGGTTCTATTTGCGGGAGATGTATGTTCCGCGTCAAAGTCACAAGTGAAAGTGACAAACCATTTTTGAGTTGTCTATGCACATGACCTGTCGATACTGCTCAAGTTTGTCTGTTATGCAGTTTGACTTGTACGTGCTGTTTTGCGTTACAACAATGAACGTAACATGTCAGCTTTACTGATGGGTTGTCCCAGGGCTCACTTTGTTCAACAGCCAGTGCTTCTGAAGCCGTGGGTTGCCCGGCTTCTCATTTTTACCTTGGAAGGTCAAGGTCAAGTGCAGCGTAGACAAGCAACAGTATGTCTTGTGTGTCCTACATTTGCCTTGAGTGTTTTCGATTCAGAAGACATGCTTTGTTGACTGACAACATCAAATCAAAACTTGCACGTGCTTGTGCATAGGGCACTCAGGCAAACCAGTTATAAAGAGCTTGTCTTGAGACACTTGATTGGATCCTTGACATACACTGATTCCAAAATTTACAAGACGTGTAGAAGCTAAGCTGTAGCTATTGTAGCTGTGGTCCATTCGAAAAGCCAAGCTATGTCACAACCTTGATAGGGTATGCCTCAGGTGCGTGTGAGCAGTGATGCAGAGAGTATCAGGGTGCTGATGACGCCTGCTAGCAGTTCCTGCAATTGCATCAGGGTTCAATGCAACCGGTCAGTGTCCGTGATGAGTATCAACATACCCTGGACTGCGAAAGTGCATGTGACTCCTTTAACATATTCTCTGGTTAGAGATGCTGGTGGTCATTGTGCCCGCATTTGCTCGGCCTTGCAAGTCAGGTGTCAGCTGGTTCAGCATACAGAGGGTATACCAGCTGGTGGACACAGCAGACATACACGGGCACACATTCACTCGGAAAGTGTTGTGAACAGCCAACTATCCTCCGGACTGATACATCTACGGTGTCTAGAATACTGCTCAGAATCAATTCTGTACTTTAAGGTCATTTGCAAAGTTTCGGGGTGCCTGAACCTTCGTGTGTACAACGATGTTTGCTTGTTTACTACTGTGCCTATGCAAGCATGTAATGGTCAAATAGATGAAATGACAGGCCCCTGCAGCAGCAGCTGCAGACAACGTCATTGTATGGCAGCATGTGCAGCAGCAACTGTTGCTTCCAAGCTCAGGGTCAAGTTGTCCTGACGGATGCTGCTGCAAGCCCAAAAGCGCATCATCAGAAGTGTCAGTTGGTGCTACCCTCCTCTAGCGTCAAGGAAAGCGAGAGCTTTTGTGCGCCCTGCATTGGCAACAAAGTCAGTTTTCTTTACTTTTCTTGGCAACAAAGTCAGTCAAACATCCCACCCTCCCACCGGCTGAGCATTTTGAGCTGTCGTACAGTGTTGCATTTGTCATAAGCAAACTCTCATCACGCTTCCATCACCAGCATGAACTGGGCAGCGGGAAGTAGATGCATGCAAGGTCTTGCAGCATAGCAACCAATATTTCTGATATTCAATCAAGATCTTGTATCATGGGCATCCACCATTGCTGGCATTGGCAGCATGTGTGGCGCATCCTCCCTTGCCAACACACAAATGAGGCAGCATGATGTTGAGGCAGGATTGCTGACCTGTGAGCCTTCTTCACCTCTGCGCACCTTCAAAGTCACTTTGTCCCCAACCTTGAAATCATCTAGTGCAATTGCAAGGTCAGCTGCTTTGGTGACCTTGCGACCATTGATCCCTGTGATTACATCACCTGCAGGAGACACCAGCAGTTGCCACAGTACAAGTGCCAGAGTACAGAACATGGCACACCACAAAGGACACATGTGCTTGCGAAAGCTAGGCGAGGTTGTAGCGTATGTTTAGACATGCGAGTTGTGTGCTCAGCCCTGCTATGCCCAACTGCTGGGGCAGCACAGCTCAGAAGAGAGTTGCTGCCCAGCCAGTATCAAAAACCGTTTGGTCTGGCGGACGTGCAAGGCACAGTTTGGAATGCTCTGCGTGAAAAGCCTGCTTTCTGATGCTGCAAGGACTGAAGAAAGCTGTACCAGTCAAAGAGGCTCATAGCAGCAGCACCTGTGATGATTCCTGTGAGGCCTCTCCTTGTGGGTAACAAGCCAGCCTTGGCTGCAGCAGAGTTTGGGCCCACTGACTGCACCAGCGCTCCGGAGGAGACCCTCAGAGCCTTTGCTACTTGATCTGTGGACAGCTGCACCCACCAGAACATCAATGGGTGCAGCCTATGCCCTTGCCAAGACAATGTGCATCCGCAGTAGTGCTGTATTGACCCATGAACAACTGTGGTCATCATTATATGCATGAACACTGATTGCTATCACAAATAATCACAAATCGCAAATCAACACACCAAGCAGAGGGATCAGCAAAGGCCACTTAACATACGGATTGCTGCAAGTTTTGAAGCACTGATGGCCATAACAAGTTTGACAAGGTGACAGTATGCACATAACAAATCTGTCTGTCTGTCTGTCTGTCTGTCTGTCTGTCTGTCTGTCTGTCTGTCTGTCTGCATCTGTCTGTCTGCCCGCCAGCCTTTGACCTGGTCTGTGCAGTTTCACACAACTCAGGCGCAAGAAGAAGTGAGGTGAGAAGTGCAGAACCCTACCTGGATGTTGAGGGCAGGGCGCACCACCTTGCCGTACTGTATGAGCTGGGGAACCACAGAGCGCACAATGTCAATGGGGATGGCAAACCCGACTCCAGCAGAGGTGCCTGTGTTTGTGAAGATGGCGGTGTTGACCCCAATCACCCGGCCCTGTCGCGCAAGCCATAGTCTCTCAGTGTGGAACACTCCTCATCAGCAGCTCAACCTACACTGCCTGACTGGCAGCGTGAAAGAGCAAGCACAATACAGCACTCAAGGACAGAAGAGGGACAGCTGCCCGGCACATCATTGGCATGCTGAGGACACAAGATGTGCCGACAATGCAGAGCATGGTGTGTGTGTTGATTGTGCAGAAGAGACAATCAGTTCAAAGTTTTCGATTGTTCATAATGTGAGCAACATTGGAATAATAACCAGAATTTTGTTAAATTGCAATGATGCAAGGAAGGAGGTGGACCCACCTGAGAGTCTAGTAAGGGCCCACCGCTATTGCCAGGATTGATGGCAGCATCTGTCTGGATGCCGCCCCCTATGACTGCACCTGCCTGGCTTTGAATTTCCCGCCCTAGCCCACTCACCACACCTGCAAGCACATTCTGGGTGAAAGTTACAATGGCAGGCAGGTGCAGTCATAGGGCTTGTAGGCGGGTTAGGGTGGGATAGGGTTTAGGGTGTTAGAATTTAGGGTGAGATACGGCCATTTTTGCCCCCATTGTGGCTCCAAAAAGCCCTCACACAGCCAAGCAGTCACACGGAAGGCACACTGAATGTTGCCCTTATGTACAGCATTGATTCACATCGTCCTTTCTGCTTGGGGTCCCTGACACCAACCTGTACATTGCTTCAACCAGGGCTCTGGCATCAAGCTGCACTGCTGCTGACTATGAAACAGTTTTCCATGATCAGCCATGATCACTCCATCGTCCCAAACTACTGAAGTCCTTTGAGGGAATTCTCCATTGTGTATGATAAGCTTTCATGAAGCAGCAACAAGCTCTAGACTCTAATAGCAGGCCGCACTTTTGTGTTCAAGCTCGGCGTGAAAACCCAGGATGCGACAATCTTCCGGGTATGGAGTATCACACAATCATGTATAAAAACTTATGAATATGTGAAGAAAGGTAAAGGGGACGCCTTGACAAAGATGAAGAACAAGAGGGAGGCAGTCAAAAGGTGCAGGAGGAAGCTGACCTGTAGTGAGGGTGTGGTCGAAGCCAAAGGGGTTGCCTATGGCCAGCACCTGCTGCCCTATGCGCACCTTACCAGAATCCCCTATCTGCATCGGCTCTAAAGCTTCCTGCACATCAACCCAAAGCATTTGCAAGGATTTACTCAACAAAGGGAGCATCTTAGGCACCCAATAACTAGCTTCTTGCAGGCAGCAGTATCCAATTAGTACGACATTCACAGGCTGTAGCACTTTCATGCAGGGACCTCTTGGTGGAGTGCACCATCTGCCAGCAGACGAATAACAAGCCAGAGCATGGTTTGCAAGAGGCGCTGCAGCATCAGAAACAGGTCATACCTGTAGGTTCAGAAGCCTGAGCACGACTATGTCCTTGCTGCGATCTGCTCCAACCAAGGCCGCATCATAAGACTGCTGGTACCCTTGCTTGTCTGAGGAACACGCATGATTGTTAGCAGATTGCCCGACTGAGCAAAGCTTCAAGCTCATGCAGTGCACCAGATCGTTTTGCTGTGCCAAGGCATGCAAGCAGGGCTCAGAATTGTAAACAACAGAGTACACAAGGCAGAGGTCATGGCAGCATGATGCAGCTATTATGAAACAAGCACTGAGAATGCCATTGCCTTGTGTTGCTATGCACAACACACTGTAGGCACAAGGCAGTGACTCAAGACACAGTTGCCAACATTGCATGTGTCCAAGAATTGCACACGCAATATCACAACGCATGAGATATTGCGTGTGCAGCAATATTGCGTGCGCATAGCAGGACGTACTGAAAAGAGTAAGCTTGGCGACTTTAGGAGAGCCCTCCCCCTGCAGCTGACTGGGTCTCAGCTGTCTCAGGGCACTGGCAAGCACATGGAAGTTGGTGACCACATGCCCTTCGTTGTCCCAGACAAAGCCTGTGCCATTGCCTTCTGGCGTGTCTACTTCCCCCTTCCTCCTTGCCCCTCCCTGCATCAAGTGTGTTGTGTGCCAGCAGGCTCATTGCAGCCAATACAACAGTGTGTAACATGCAGCAGCGAAGGTATAGGGGGGACAACAGCAGATCCAAACATGCTGCATGTGTGCTGGGAAATGGATGACCAGGCTGTGGATGCATGTAGTGTTGTTGCTGAGCAATAATGGGCATAAGCTTAGAGCTTGACCTGTAGCGTGATATCAAATACATTTGCCACTGAATTTGTGTTGCGTTCAAAGATGTCAATGATTGCTTCCTCCCTGCATGCAGATTGAATCGATAGAGAGCTGCAGACAAAGGAGCTGCGCTAGGAGAGCTTTTGATGAGTGCAATGAATCCACCAACCTGGCGGACAAAGGTCCTGCTGGAACCACTTGAGGGGTGACATCTTGTAGAGTCAGTGCCTGTGCTGGCGACTGTGCAGATGCTAACGTAGCTGCGGCAGCAGCGATTGCAATTTGGACTGACCTTCGGCTGCAGGTGACTGAGCCAGTGTTACAGCCCCTGCCGCTGCTGCTCGTACCTTCGCTGCTCTGCACTCAAAGAAGCAATCGACGTGCGTCCATCGGTGTTTTTATCAACTGCAGCCGAGCACCAATACATATCGACCTTGCTACGCGCGCCCGCTGCCTCTTGGCTTGACGTGCAGCATCGTGTAGAGTTGACCGTTTTGGCGCTGCTGAAGGGCTTGCGTGACTGCTTCGGGCAAGTGAGTGATCTGGCAACGTTTCGTATACGCTGTATATGCTGCAATGACAGCGAACCTTTGCAGTGACTTTCCATGCCTGCTACCATGCTGGCCCCAAAGCAATGCAGCGCATTGCGTTGACCGGGCTTGAGGCCGCAAGGACGGGAGATGGAACAGCACAGCATGCATGCTAGGCTGCAAGCCCTATGGAACCCTCGCCACAGAAAGTGCGATCAGTCAGCCTTTACAACTGCAGACAGCCGCAGAGCATGAACCTCACTTGAGATCGATTATAGACCATCATTCAACACGTCGTTATGGGTGCGGGCAGGAAACGTAAAGCTGCTCCGTGGGACAAAAGCAAGGGTTGGAAGTCTGTCAAAGTTGGTGACGACCTTATGTTGGGGTCCACGGAAAGCGGCTTCATGGGCTTAGAGGTCTTGGAGCCTGAGGAAACACTGCTGTTTGGCAATCACAAACGTCAGGCTGAACCGTCCTCTGAACCCGGCGACGATGAAGGTGCTGATCTGGAGGCTATATTGGAAGCAAACGAGGAGCCAGCGGCAGCCTCAGTTCCTAAGAGGAAGAAAGCAAAGGTCGCAGTGCCTTCGTGTGCTAAATCACAAGACCAAACGCCTGCGAGATCAACAACATCAGCACCTAGCGGCGACAAATTAGCTCTGCTGACAGCCAAAATTGCTGCCCTTGAAGCAGAGAACTCAGCTCTGAAATCGCAAGGAACCTTTGAACCTGCCAAGCCCGCCAAGAGAAGGAAGAAGGACTCAAAAGCAACCAAGTCTGACGCTGCAGCCGTAGCAAAGCCTACAGAACCTGCAAACATTGTTGAGACTGTGGATATCAGTGCGTGGTCTGACTTTGACCTTCATCCAAAGATTGCTCAAGCCATTGCGCAAGCAGGCTTCACTCAGCCAACCCCCATCCAAGAGCACTGTCTGCTGCCAGCCATCAGGGACAGACGAGACATAATCGGGGCAGCACAGACGGTTAGATGAAGAGACTGTACACCAATGGCACCATGCTTTTGTGGCTCATCAAATGTATGCAACCGAAGAGCTTTTCCATTGCATGGCATCTATGTAAGACTTCACGCAACAAGTGCAAGTGCATCATGCCAAAGATTCCATCTCAAGCGTGCATCTGTATGCAGGGCTCTGGCAAGACGCTTGGATTCGGGTTGCCTATATTGCAGCGACTCATGCTGAACAAGGAAGGGTTGGCAGCTGATGAACCAACAAAGCTGAGAGCCCTCATCTTGGCGCCCACCAGAGAGCTAGCTCTGCAGGTGCTTCCATGTTACCTCTCAGTGCTGAATCTCCCAGATTGACATGTTGGCGTGTACTGTAGCATGTGCAGTACTATGCAAGTACCGCTTGTGGTTGGTGCAGAGCTTGTATTTTGAAGTGTGTACAGTACGCTGAGCAAATGTTGCGCAAACCTTGTACTTGCAGCATGCATGGAGCAGAAGTTGGAGGACAAGCACAAAGGCTCTATATCAATCGCAGTTGGTGCCCACAATATTATGTTTTGCTCAACAATTTGACACAGGTTTGCTGACAGATGCAGTGCCGCAAGAGAGGTACAACAAGGAGAGTAAGCATCTAAACATGCAATAGCAGGTATCAAAATGCATTTCCTATGCGTGTGCAGGTGTGTGAACATTTGCAGCGTGTTGGTAAGGTTTGTGGTGTCTGGGCAGTCCCCATTGTCGGAGGCATTTCGCCTATCAAACAGGAACGACTGCTCAAGAAGCTGCCAGAGGTCAGTCATCGCTACCAATGCACGCAGGCACTGCAGCTTTGGTGACACTGGTCCAGTGCTGTTGCAAGCCACTGCATCATGCATACATACTTTCGCCAAGGCTTCTGGTTTCAGCTGTGTTCCATTCCATAGCATGCTATGGAAGAACGTGCAATGTGTGAATCCCAACTCCCCTTGCCCTGCTTGACTGGAAGGCAAACTCATTATCTTGTCTTGTGCAAACTCGTGTGAAGGCCAAGTTAACATTTGCGGTGTATCTCATTTTGTGTTCGTTGCAGATAGTGGTGGCTACCCCGGGGCGGCTGTGGGAGCTGATGCAGGAGGGGCACGCACATCTGACAGACATGTCAGGTCTCAATTTCTTTGTCCTTGATGAGGCAGATCGCATGGTGCAACAAGGCCATTTCCAGGTCACCACTGTTCATTCTGCTTTGCTTTGCTCATAGCACAGCTCTGTCTATGCTGGGAATCTCAACCGCACTGCATGGTGCAAGCAAGGACATGTCTAAGCATAGCATTTCATGCATCACTTGTGCCTTAGCTGCTCAAACGCTAAAATGCCATTCTGTTATTGCTTGGCGTTGAGTCATAATGTCAAGGCTGCAAGTCACTGACATGCCTCAGAGATACTCAGCTGTGAACTACACTCAGGACTGTACACATCTGACTCTGGCGCAAGAGTCGTTTTGAGGAGGTCATCAGGTGTAGATGCAGTATGTGGCAGCGGACAAGCGTTGCAGATGGTGTGTCTATGCAGGAAATGGAGCATATCCTAGAGCACATCAAGGGCAGCCGAGCTGTGGACAACAGCCAGCCAGATGAGTTTGACCACAGGCAGAAGCTGACTGCCCAAAGCTCCGATACTGATGATGATGAGGGTGATGGTGCAGCAGCAGATGAGACAGTGGATGTGTCTCAGGGATGTCAGTCAGCAAAGCCTGGGAGACAGAAGCGCTTGCAGACAATGGTGTTCTCAGCCACCCTGACTCTACCACAACACCTCCGGAAGCGTCTCAAGAAAGGTCAGCTGCTTTGCTGCAACTCTTGCCGCTCCTGTAGGCTCAGTGCTTTCCTGCAAATGAGTTGCTGGTAGGTTCTGAGGGCATTTGGTACATTTTGTGTTGAAAGATGTTTGCTGATTGTCCTATGTCATGTCGTAGGACGTCAGGTTTGCGTTGCCCCGCCGACACATGAAGCGTGCTGCAATGAATCCCAGCAGACACCATGACCTCCGGCCAAGCCAAACTGTATATGCATTGTCACATAGTACATGCTCCATGTAGAGTCAACCAAAGCTACTCGCCTACTTCTGGCAACAGTTGGCAGAGACTGGAAATTACTGTCTAACAGTATAACATGTGCACACACTTTTCATGCACATTAAGTCCGAGCTTTGAGTAAGTGCACCCACCTTTGCTGCCACACTTGTTGGTCATGAATGCTCCTGTTGCACAGGAGGCGGCGGCTCCAGTGGCAGCGCCACACTGGACAGACTGATGGAGCAGATTCCCTTTGGCCCCAAGCCCAAGATTGTGGACCTCACAAGTGACCGCAAGCTTGCAGATAAGGTCTGTATCTGTTGACATCTCCACATGATGCTCTCCTTGTCCTTGACGGGAGTTGAGCTGCCAGCATACGCCAATTCAACATGCAACCATTGCAACCAATGACAAGCTACATCAGGATTACATTCAGTCTAGCCTTTGCTGGCTTCAGAGCAGCACATCAGGTTTCAACCGTTCTTGCTGAAATACAAGTTCTTGCTGAAATACAGATTCTTGCTGAAATACAAATTCTTGCACCAAATGCTTGCTGAATTCAAATTCTTGTGGAAGTCCAAATTCGTGCTGAAAATCCAAAGCCTCACTGAAATCCAAATTCCTGTTGAAACCTATATTCTTGGCGAACTCCAGGTAGAGGAGGCCTGCCTGGAGTGCAGTGATGCTCAGCGTGATGAGTTCCTGTACTACATCCTTGCACAGCATCCAGGCCGCACGCTGGTCTTTGTGAATGCCATCAGTGCAGTGCGGCGAGTAGCAGCACTGCTGAAGCTGCTGGGGCTGCCTGCTGTAGCCCTCCATGCTTCCATGCAGCAAAGGCAGCGCCTCAAGGCCCTGGACAGGTTCAAGGCAGACCCTACCGGGGTTTTAGTTGCCACTGACGTCGCAGCAAGAGGCCTTGACATCACGGTCGGTGTTGTGACTGTGCATACCCCTATACAGCTGCTGATGCACAGCAAACTGTTGCGTATCTGATAGCCAAATCTGCAAGATGCTAGGTGCAGCGAATATGGAGCTATTCATGTTGCTTGGGCTACAAATGCAGCCTTTGAAAGCACCGTATGCATCATATTACACAGATGTGCATGACTGCCAGCTTTATGTCAGGGACCCACAGCATGCAATTTGACGACCCCCCTGCATGAACATGACATAACTGTGTGCAGTATTGAAATGCACACTACACCTTGACCTCGGCTGTTGCCTCGCTAAGTTTTTGTGAAGCGCTAGGTTCAGGGTACAGTTGCAGTCTTTCACTCCACGCCCGGCAAGCTCATGACATCACGTATTGCAGGATGTGAGGTGTGTGATACACTACCAGCTGCCTGCATCAGCAGATGTGTACGTACACCGCAGTGGGCGCACAGCCAGGGGGGCACAAGATGGCATCACCATTGCGCTGGTCACGCCCAAGGAGGCAGCACGCTATCAGGGCCTTCAGAAGGCCATGGACCGGCCTGTGCCTTCTGACTTCCCAGTCGACAGCACCCTCATGCCTGCTGTAAGTGCCTATCCAGGTTACCCTACCCTATGACTCCCCCTTCGACAACACCCTTACGCCTGCTGTAAGTGCCTGTTCAATACTCATGCTGCCCTTCGACTCTTCGGTCAACAATACTCACATGCCTGCTGTAAGTGACTATCAAGGTTGTCATGCCTTATGACTCTCCTTTCAACAACATTCTCATGCCTGCTGTGAGGGCCTTGTGAGGGACCTGTGCCTATAGACTCTCCATGTGGCAATACTCTCTTGTTGCTGCCAGCGCTCTCAGCAGTTGCTGTGCTTTCTCACTTGTCAGCTATCAGTATACTCACGCCTGCTACAGTTGCCTTTCAAGGCTGCTGTGCCTTCTGTATGCAAGTTGACAGGCCATTCATGACTGCCCTTCAAATGTGCCTCCTCTGATGTGCCTAGTGTGTGCCTTCAATGCACATCTGCGGCCTGTCCTCATTGACAAGCCCCAGATGCGCATTAAAGTGCCATTGCAGCTTGTTGAAGGTTTGGACTTCCCTGCTGCCCACACCTCTCTGTGGCAATAACCAGTCATCCATTCCTTTGCTGTTACCAATGATAAGCCTGTCTTGTTTTGAGAGTGCAGTACCATGTTTTTTCTGTAGCTGGCAATCAGATTGAACTGTCTGCATTCAGGTGCATAAGCGTGTGCGGCTGGCTATCCGTCTTGATGAGGTGCAGCGGATTCAGACGAAGGAGAAGGCTGAGCAAAGCTGGCGGCAGCGCACGGCCGATGAGGTGCCTTTGTTCAACTCGCTTCACTTGCATTGTATGGCATACAAATCTTCCAACTGCTGCTGTCTCAGCAAGCACAACACATTGCATGAAAGCCACATATTGCCAAGGCAAAGATGCCATAGGCCCCACTGCATTTGCCTATCAGCAACCCTCGCCTCCAGAGCATGCAAGCGTGACAAACAACAACAACAGCACGAGACAGCAGCACCATGCTGAAGTCATCAGTCAGCGTCCATCATGCTGACGATGAGTCAGCGTCCATCATGCGCATGATTGATCTCAACAGCTCTTGGCAGGGTCAGACAATTTGTGTCATGCTCATGGAAACCTAGCCGGGCGACATTGCCAGCTGGGCTGATGCAGGTTGGGATCGAGCTGAGCGAAGATGAGGGAGACTTGGACCCCTTTGAGGATGACCTGGCTGTCAGGGGTAAGGGGGGGCGCAAGACCGGAGGCAGACAGACTGGTACTGCGGATGCTGCCGCTGCTGCAAAACAGCTGCAAAAGGTATTGCAGCAAGCCCTGTGGTTGCTCACTCAGGCTGGTATAATTCATAGATGTCATACGTTGCTCATACATTTGGTGCTGATGCCAGATAAATGTATACATTGTGTATGCATTGCGTATACACAAGTATGTGTGGCCATGTATATACTGTCGGCATCAGGGGCTTGCTACTATCAAAGACTGCCCAGCTCACAATGGCCTGATGACTCTCGCCTTGTTTGCAGGAGCTGGCAGAAGCTCTTGCTGATCCCCTGGTGCCTAAGTTTAGTCATAGGTTCTTCACTGGAGGAGCTGCTGCAGCAGTTGGTGCGCAACGGGCTACTGTCCCCACATCTGTAGCAGCAGACTCTGAGACTGAAGGCCCAAACCAGGCGCCAGTTGTCCAGCAGGCTGTGGACTACGCTAACAAAGTTCAGGAGCACCGCAAAGCTGCTGCAGCTCAGCAAGCAGCCAAGAAAAGTAGAAAAAAAGGTCAATCAATAGCTGTAGCGCAGCCACGCAAGCCAGTCAAGATATCCAGGCAGATGGCTGAAGATCAAGCCTTGGAAGCTGCTTTGAACAAGTCCAGGGTGAAGAAGGACATGCGTCAGAGGAACACCAAATTGACAGTGATTCCAGCTGCTTTTGGGCGAGAGCAGCGTGGTGCAGACGCTCTGCAAGCTCTTCGAGCTAAGATGGGTGTCCGGCCGACAGCTGCCAAGTAGGGTAACATACGTGCTACATAGCTATATATCCAAATTTGAGTTGCAATTCAGCCTCTTACATTCGATCCATGGTCTCCTTTACTTTTTGCTTGTAAAAGCATGCTTTTATGAATTGTATCTTTGAAAGGTCTAGAGAGGAAACGCACCTAGCTGTGAAAACTGTGTCAACGACAGCCAGACAGCAGCATGCGCCTAAGCTTTATGTCCTGCCTATGTCACAAGCATTGGTCACACCTGCAGCTTATCAAACCTGACTTACGGAACACTGACCCCCTGTGCCTGGCATCAGTTGCTTCAGAAATGAAACTTCAGCGCAGAACTTGCTTGTAGTGCACCTCAGATGCAAGGTGTTGCGTGAGAAGGGACTCGTCATAATTAAAGGAAGGCTAAGCTATTCCAGCCCCCATGATGACTATGGCTTTGAGTGGTTTGCCCCACTTTGCCCTTACTCTGTCCGCCCTCTCATCCTTCAGGAAAGATGCAAGCTTGTTGAAGGACGAGACCCTCTCATTGAAGGGCCTGAACGTTGGAACAGATTGTATAGCAGTCATGGTGTCATAGCCTTGCAGGACTTTACCAAAGACTATGTTCTCACCATCTAAAGCCAATGCCGGACCTGGGCCTGCATGCCACATTGATGGTTGAGAAGCTGTAGCAGGGCCACACAACATGACGTTGCACTGGCAGTGAGCATGACACGTGCAATGGTCAACACACTGGCCATGAGCTGAGCCATTGCACCAGCAACACGTAGGCAACACAATGATAGGATAAGAACACAGGCACAGCTCAGAGAATATCAGCAGTGACAGACTTACACCTATTGTGGTGAGAAGTCAGAACGTGCAGGCATAAAGTGTGTGATGGAATGCAGGCACAGACTGCGGGCAATACCGGTAGTGATGACAAACTCAGTATTTCGGTATCCTGGCCGTTGCCTGATGCCAGGATCATCATCGTTGGTTCCTATACTCAGAGACACAGTCCCAGGTCGTGAATGGGACATCCTGCAAGGTCCCAAAGTATGTGCTTTGCAAAACTCATGGCATATGCATTCATTGAAACTAAGGCTGGCTGGTTATTGCAGCAGTGTTGAGGTTTGCAAATTTACCTGAAGGACTTGCTTGACAGCATTTCTTGATTGCGTGATAGCACAGATTCAGGAAGATGTATGTCTACAGCTCCTGTTCGCTTGGAGCCCTGCTGGCCTGCTTGCATATACTCTCCTGGTAACACCTTACTCCAAAGTGTGCCAGTGTAAATACCGGCCTTAATGGCAGAGGAAAAGTTTGCAACCGTCTGTGGAACAAGCCTGCCATATAGTCCTGTGTATCAACATACAATGTTGTGGTGGAAATGCCCAGCATGACTAAGCTAGGCTTGAATGGGGAGGCCTTGCCAGTCACAATATGTCAAAAATAGTACCTATTGTCACTCGACCAAGAGGAGTAGCATCAGTGCAAATGGCAGAGGCATCCCCCAGAGTTCTGTCACTCCTCAAACCTTCTGGGCACAGTCCAATATCCAGAAAAACCTGCAGATTGGTATGGCTGAGAAGCTGTACAAGGTGAAAAATGATCACGGCATATATGTCACCTTCTCTGTCACTGTCAGGTCCAGCTCGTTGTCTGCATTTGCAGCTGGTGATGTGCTTTCGACTTCAGCAGAGCAGGCGCGTGGAGGGATGGCAAACGCGAACGCAGCTACGAGCTCCGCTTGCAAAGCTCGTCGAGACAGACAGTGGTCACTCCTTGGCTGACTGGCTGCCGTGTGGACGCGATCACTTCTACATTGCCTGCAGGGTACCATTCTGTGTTGACAGCTGTAGCATGATATGCTTGTGGATAGAACAGCGCACTTGGAAACAGCCCTATGCGCCTCGGACCTTGAACGACGATTCTGAACAACTGACCGACGCAGAGGTCCGGACTTGAACAGCAAGCTGCGCGGCAGGCTTTGATGCAAGCTGCAGCATGGTGCGCACATTGTGCTTTGAATGGAGAGGGGTCAGCTCGAAAAGTCGGGCATGCTGTCGCTCAGCTCGACATGCTGCGCATGCAAAAGTCAACGCTTGTCATGCATTGCATGCTTGGCTCAGCCATGGACAAGCAAATCGCGACCTTTGCCATTCCAGGTCGTCTGCTCGTTCAGGTATCTACAGCATCACTCGGATCAGCCGCCGACGTACAGAACACCTGCTGTAGCCGCGGCAGGACTCGTAGTCACTTCCTGTGCGCAGCTCTTGCACTTAAGCCTGTGAAGCTCTGCTGCACGCACAGGTGCAGCTATCATGCTCAGCGTTGCGCTTTGACCGGCTAGGTCAATTATCGAGAACTGAGGAGCCTTTGACTGCTAAAGCGACTCTCAGGGTGGGCCAGCATGCCGGTCCACTCTGTTGAGGGTCAGTTGCGGTGAGTCTGTGGAACCAACTTGTTCAGCAATAACTTCAGTGTTATGCATCAATCCACTGCAAAGCTGCCTCTGTACTGCAGGGCTCTTGCAGGTCAGACAGGTGCTTTCTTGCAACCTGCTGTCCCCTTTGTCATACATGCACTGGCTTCGGGTGGAGCCTTCACCTTGGGTTTGGCAGGGGCTCAGGTGACATTGGTGCAGCTCCTGTTGTCACATCTGTTCACCTCACAACTTCTTTTGCAAAAACATGAGGCCTGTTGCAGTTTACTGGCATTGCATGTCGAGTGTCCTGTGCAAACCCTGTCCTGGGTCCTGGCATGGGCGTGGTTGGCATCGGAGTTGCTTCTGCAATGGCAGGTCAGGCAGCTGTGCACTGCCGCCACTACTTCAAGACTGGTCAGCATCCCCTCAGTATACCATCTGCAGCATCGTTCCAAAGTCGAGACATCCTACTGGATGCTGCCATGGGTATCATCCTATACAAGGTCCATATGCATCTTTTGCTTGTTGTGTTGCCAGGCTAACACATTTCAGCTGTGATGATGGGAGTACAAACTACAATCTTGTAGAATTTTGTGTGAACAATGTTGCAGATGATGGGTGGAAGGTTTCGTAATGTCATGCCTAGTGACCTGTTCATGCCTGGAGCCCTGGCACGTGGCTCTCTGCCAGCTGCTGGCAAGGAGTATGCCTCAGATACCTTCAGAGGAGAGCTGAAGATACTCATGCGCAGGTGCGCCAGTATCTTGCTGAAATGTGCTCATGGTTGTGTAAGCAGTGCACCTTCCTAGAATCAGCAGGTGCATTGCTCGCGCACGGAATTGGATTGAATTGCATTTTGCAAGTGCTGCTTTGCCGCAGGGATGGCTGCCACCATTGTGGGGGGAGAAAGGGCAAAACCATCGGGGACCATATCCCACCAAACAAGCTGGTGTATGGCAGCAGGAAAGAGGTCAGAGAAGCCACAGCGCAGTTTGCCAAAGCCCTTGGGGTTGCTCCCAAGAAACGCCCACTGGTGAAAGTACCAGGTTGGCACCCATGCCTGTGAAAGATACTGCTGATTATGATTGTCCAGTCATCATGTTGGTGTCAGCACCCGTATCTGCCCTGTCTAACAGCATAATACATCAAGAGCTCGAGCTCTGCATGGATGCCATCTTCATGGCAGTCAATGAGCCTGTCAGCTGTTTGTGCGAGGACCGTGTAAATGTACATAGCTGGTTTGAGCTGATACACTGTTCACATGCAGCTAAGCGCAACAATTGGTGGACAAGCATTAAGCAGAAGCTTGGCATGACACCACCAATCAAGGTTGCTCAGCGGTACTACCCTCAGTGTCTCACCTGCTGTCAGAAGCAGGCAGCTGCAGCAAAGGCAAACAGAAGGACTTTGGTTGTGCACAAGGCTGGTCCCAGGCCTTGGCATTATGCAGGTGTGTAGACTTTGTTGTGTGCTAAGCTTTCACAGTCAGAATTTCGGGCACTTACTGGCGTATGCCCTTGGATGTGTTGCACACGTGCCTCTTTGTTGCTATCAAGCAGTCAAAGTCCATGCTGAACAGGCAATTCCCAGTGATGACAGCAACAACCCAGGCAGAATATGTCAGGCCAGGCAGGCCCAGAGCAAGCTCACAGTGAATCCTGACAAAGCACTTCTTGCTTTTGCACAGCCTGTTTTCTGTTGCAAATCCTGCTGTCATCACTGCAAGCATGTCACGTCCATTACGCATCTTTATCATTGCTGATACATTTCAAACCTGCAGGTGTTCTTGTGGGAATGCGGTATTTCCACAGCCCTGCAGCTGCCGGGGCCATGCTGATGAATGATTTCCAAGGTGTCAGACGCAACTTGCGAGGTGGATTTACAGAAAGCGATGCTGGTCAATATGATGTAGATGCTGTATGGGATGGCTCTGCTGGCAGTCACACACAGACTTACCAGTCTAACGCAGACAGGTGGAGCATTCAGGCAGCGCGGCGTCACCGATAGCAGATGTCAGCTCACTTTAAACTTGAAACCGAATCAAGACCAATCTGCACAAGAAGGCACAAATACAAGGCTGGAGCAGTGTGTTTCAAGTCAAATGTGTTATTGATGGGCACTTGTGCATGCAGCTGAAATGCATCTGTTGCAGCTCTTGCAATCAGGATGGTGCAGCCTGTATACTTCGTCTATGCTGCAGCTTTTGCAATCAGTCTGTCAGATCTTATGCAAAGGGGGTACACCTTTGTGTGAAAAGATTACTTCGGACACAATCAGATCGGATGGATGATCACCAAGCAGTTGGGCTCTGAGCCGAATAAGGTTGACAGTGGTCACTGACGTATGCAAAGCCTGCCTCAGGCGATGCTGAAGCCACATGCATGAATACTCATATACTGCAGCTTCACATACACAACCACTGCTGCATGCTAGGATTATTGCAACTATGCTAACATACAGTACCGGTATAGGGCAGCGTCCTGAATACAAGCAGAGGACAAGCCCAAGATCAGCCTTTGAAAGGCTGTGTAGATTCCACGTTCATGTGGCTGCAATCAACATCGTGGTCAACTGTTAGAATATAGCCGGCATCAAGCACGGCAATTGCATACTGTCGCCGTAGTGCATGCGTTGGAGCATTCCCTTGTTAAGACATCTTTCATCTTGTGCGCCTACTGCATTATTTGGACTTCCCACCATGACAGGTCTTGTGCGTTCAATCTTGGGCATGGGCAATCCATTGCTAGATGTGTCAGCGGTCATCGACCAATCATTCCTTGACAAGTACGGAGTGAGTGCCTAGACATAATGCGACGACTTGCCGAAAGTAAGAGCACTTACTCTGAACTCACAGTTGGCTTGATGTCTGTAGCTGGACAAAAACAATCAAATCTTGGCAGAAGACAAGCATCAGCCTATGTATAAGGTGGGTCAGTCTTTATATTAGCATCATACATCCCTCACGTAACACAGTAGCACACCGCTGTTGTGTGGCATCTACTTGCACAACAGAATGACAATGCTTGGCGGCTACAGGAGATGGCAGATTTGACAGGAGTGGAGTACATCCCTGGCGGTGCCACTCAGAACTCCATCCGCATTGCACAGTGGATGCTCCAAGTTGCAGGAGCTACATCCTACATGGGATGTGTAGGCAAGGATGACTTTGGCAAAAAGATGTCAGAAATTGCCACCAAGGATGGAGTCAATGTACGTTCAACTCTGACACACTCTGATGGACAGTCACTCCCTTTGCAACCAGCAAATTGGCTACCACATTGTGTGAACAGGTACTTGGACTTGCAGGTTCGATATATGATTGATGCTGGAACAGCGACAGGAACATGTGGGGTCTGTGTCAGCAAAGATGGTAGCAGGTCTCTAGTGGCAAACTTGGCAGCAGCCAACAATTACAAGGTCAGTCATGGCTGCAAAGCTGTTGATGGAACAGGACATTGTATGCTTTCCTGCTCTCACACCAGAAGCTTTGTATCCTGCTTTTCTGCGGTGATACACACACCCAGAATGTTAATCTGTGTCACAAACAGGCAGAAATTAGGATGTTAGCTGATTTGTTCGCCTTGAATCTTTGATCAACAGATCTTGTGGGTGCCCAGGTTGATCATCTGAAGGAGAAGGACAACTTTGCTCTGCTGGAGCAAGCTCGCATCATCTACTCTGCTGGTTTCTTTTTGACGGCATCAGCAGAGTCTATGCTGACCGCAGCTAAGCATGCTGCTGCCAACAACAAGATTTACTGTGTCAACATCTCAGCTCCCTTCCTGCTACAGGTAGCGCCAAGTGTATGTGCCTGATGTGCACAAACATATGGCGTAGGAAGAACACAATGGTCACCATGTTGTGTGGCACAATGCATGTTTGCAGGCTGCAGCATGTACACCTGTGCTGCTTCTGCATTGGCACAATGCAAGGAAGACTGTTGACTATATGAAGCCATCCATTGACAACTAAACAGAGTGTACCTACAAGGCCACTGTTGTCTGCATACACAGGTGCCACCTTTCAAGAAGGCTTTCACAGAAACTATGCCATATGTCGACTACCTGTTTGGCAATGAAACAGAGGCTGAGGCCTTTGCTGAGTCAGAGGGGTGGAAGACCAAGAACACCACTGAGATTGCTGCAAAGGCATGTGCTGTTCCTGCTGCTCTTGCTGTCAAAGGAATGATGCGGTAGCAAAACTTGACACAGAATTGGGAGATGTCTTACATGTCATGCGTGTGAGTTGCCACCAAAGTCAGCACCCCAATTTCCACATTGGCTGCTGGTTGTTGTGCAGATTGCCAGTCTACCCAAGGAGAATGGTGCCAGGTGCAGAACAGTTGTCATCACACAAGGAGCTTTGCCGACTGTTGTGGCCTCACAGGGCAAGGTCAGTCCTTGTCTTTCTGTACCTGTGACACCTGGCATGTATACATCTTTGCTCAAGCCCTCCTGTCTGCATCATACTGAGATAGCATGGTGGGATGCTGCTTGCCACTTTGCTGGGGACTAAAAACCATTTCCTGCTGATTCTTTATGTTTGAGTGCTGCTTTGTCAGCACACATCAATGCCCTGCACTTGGCATGTTTCTATCAAAGGCAACATGACATCAGTGATCAGACTGTTACTTGGACCGTTGTGGACTGCCATCTGTGCTGATTGATGTGGTTCTGGCTACAGATTGTGCATGTACCTGTGATCACACTGGAGAAAGAAAAGCTAGTGGACACAAACGGTGCTGGTGATGCATTTGTTGGAGGCTTTTTATCCCAGCTGGTTGCTGGCAAAGACGTTCAGGAATGCTGTAGAGCTGGCAATTTTGCGGCTCATGTCGTCATCCAGCGGTCAGGCTGCACATTCCCTGAGAAACCAACTGGCTTCACGTGGGCTTGATCAAAGCCGTCAGCATAACTCCCGCCTTCTGAGTTACAGTGCAGTTGTTTGAAATCGTGCAAAGTATACCTTGCTAAGCCAGCATCCATATAGTATACACTATTCTTTATTTCATGTCGCAGAAGTACATTGTTAAGGTGAGTCAATCAAAAAGACACCAGCCCATAACTTAAACATGACAACAAGTATTTCAGTAATCAAGTAGTTGAACAATCTGCATGCAACGTGGCTGCCAGTGTGACATCTACAGGCAAGAGGTACTGGAATATTGAGGACTGACAGTGTAGCCCAAGTGTCATCAAGCAATGAACCTGGTAGTCTTGAGTGACATCACTGCTGACGACAAGATCTCTTCTTTACCTGTTACGAGCTGCCAAGTACAGCTACACCATATGTCAGTCAACGACTGCTGCAGAAAAGTGGATTAACAATGTCCGGGCGTGCGTGTCAAGCGAAACCCTAGCAGCTTCCGAAAGCCTCTACATCATGTGCTTTCTGGCGCAAGCTCGTCCGAGATTGTTCACAGAAGCGTGCAGAATTGGCCTGCACTGGAGCTTGCATCACAAAATCGCAACAGAATGAAGGTGACATTCAGAACTGTCACCGGGCAAAGTTTCTCGCTGGATCTGGAGGAGAGCAGCAAGGTGAGCCATCAAAGCGTTGTTGGTCCCCTAATCATCGGCTCATAGATTGTGCGGCAGTTACGTTTGTGAATCCTCAGGTCCTGGCCGTCAAAGAGAAGGTGCGGGAAACAAAGGGAGATGCGTACCCCGCGGCAAATCAAGTATTGATCTTTCAGGGCAAAGTAGGTCAAGTGACGATGATACCTTGTCCCCTTTCACGAACTGCAAACACTGGAGTTCAGAACCGAGCTTTGTGACTGCATCAGGTGCTGAAAGATGACACGACCCTCGCTGAAAACAAGGTGTCTGAGAATGGCTTCATGGTTATTATGGTCACCAAGGTATCGCTGTTGCTGCTGGTGCATACGTGCGTTGATGCAGTCAGAGTCGTTTTTACATGCTGACCACGACTCATCGTGCAGCCCAAAGGCAAGCCAGCAGAGGCCAAGGAGCAGCCAGGGGCATCTGCTTCTGCTGCTGCTTCCACTGCGGTATGTCAGCAAACAATAGGAATCGCTTTGCTAAGCAGCAAACTGTCATCTCTGTTCCCTTGGGCAGCATGACAGCTTTGCTGACTTGGTCAACGCTATGCAGGCCCCTATTCCTCAAGCACCTGCAACCACAAGCAGCTGGACCCAACACACAGCCCCTGGACATGTTCAACCCACAGGTACACCTGCCTTCCTTGGCTTGCATGAGTCCTTCTAACAGTGACCATATTGGGTTTGATCAGTACCCGTACACAGTTGCCATTCTGGCTGGAATACTCTGCTCAAACAGTTACTTTGGCAACTACAGCATGGCTTTGCTGTTTATTAGCATGCTCCGGCCGCATGACTTGGCCGTGACGGTGCAAACCTGACATGTCAACAGGGAAGGCATGCAGTGTAAGTGGTGGTATACAGCTTGTACAACATCATGTTGCTGCAGGCACAGGCTGCAGGTGGTGGAGGAGGCGGGGCAGGTGCTGCTGAAGGTGCTGCAGCAGCTGGGGGAGGTAGTCTGGACTTCCTACGCAACAACACTCAGTTTCAGGCTCTGCGACAGATTGTCCAGGCCAACCCGCAGATCCTTCAGCCCATGCTTCAGGTGCAATTGTTAAACATCGAATTGCTGTGGCTTCTATGGCTTCTGTGGCTAGGGACTTGCATTGTATGGAGTTTGCCCTAGTTGTGTTACCCAGTCTAGCCATGACACTTTTGCTGATTATGCCAAAGAAGTGGTCTCTTTTTAAAGGACTTCATTCTTTCCCATCTGCGGAATGCAGCCAGGAAAATGTCACCAGCAGACCACTGGAGTGACAAGCCAAAGCTGTATTGCAGGAACTGGGAAAACAGAACCCAGAGCTTCTGCAAATGATCAATTCCAACCAAGAAGAGTTTCTGCGCATGATCAATGAGCCTGCCCCTCAAGGCGGAGGTGACATGGCAGACCTTGCAGCGCAGTTGGCTGGTGCAGCAGGAGCTGGAGGTACTGCCCTTGTACAGTTGCAAGTCCTCTGTCCTTATATTGCTGTTTGGTGAGCACAGTCGGTGGGCAGGGTCATCAGCCTCATGTCAAGCTCTTTTGCAACATAGGGCACAGGTGTTCTGTGATACAGACTTGCGGTGACAACTCAGTCTCCTTGTGTGCAAGCCTGCTCTAAACTATTCTTCATATTTTTGGTTGCCAAAGTGATAATGTTACGCTTTGATTGTGTTGCAAACTTAGGCCATCTCCAGTACATATGCTGTCCATGCAACAAGTACAGCAACACAATACAAAAACTACAATTGCTCCTTACAGCACTTGAGCATGCAATTGCAAACTGCAGTACAAGCTGGCAGATACATCTGTCTATTGTGCATTCGGATGCATGCTTCAGTCTCTGTCATCCCCATCAAAATTAGTCATTGACTATGTCGTTTGGTCATACCGTTGCAGGTGTGGGTCAGGGAGGAGGAGTGCAGGTTGCGCTTACCCCTGCAGAAATGGAGTCCATTGGTAGGCTGGAGGCCATGGGTTTTGACAGAAATTCGTGCCTCGAGGCGTTCCTGGCATGTGATAAGAATGAAGCATTAGCAGCAAACTTCTTGCTAGAGTCATCAACCGAGGACATGATGTAGTTTTCAGGAAAGCCATGCATTGCTGATCACAACATGTTGGTCCAGCTGGACTGATGACGAAGGTCAACATGACTGCGTTTACTGTTTTTTGTCAACTTTTGAGCTGCAGCACAATCTGTTCTGACCCAGATGGGATCAGTGAGCTTGCTGAGATCGTTAAAGAGATCACTGAAGAATGACGAAACGCTGACGCCTCATATTTCAGATTATGCAAGAAAATGCGACAGAACGGAAATGTCGTCTAACAGACAAGCCTTGAATGCCGCGGCGCATGTCTCATCAGTGGGACAAGTGAGGCACGATTCGGCCCCGTACAATGATTCACTACTCTAGGGTGGTTGTACACTGTTCATATAGTGCTCCCTCATACGGCGGCATTGTTGGACAGGGTTGATTGCTCTCAGTCCCGTCACAAATGGTCATGCCAGTGTGCCTGTTGCCTCATCGTCAATGGCAACTGTTCATTGTTTTTCAAAACAACCAGATTCACTAAAAATGGCTGCCGGCTGAGCCAAGCGAAGCTATATAGTCCAAAATGCAAAGCGTGTTCATCTATCATCAACCTGATGCGACATGGTGGCAGAGATTGTGTGGACAAATGAGCATGGTGCCAAGTATCTTGTAGGAGTTGTGGTCTTCATGGTCAAAAGCAAGTACGATGATTATAAACTTCCAATGAAGAAGTGGGCTGGCAGGATTAGCTTGGAATTGCTTGATAGGGCGCTGGGAATGCATAAGCCGCCTCTTAAGGCCAAACTCATCAACAATGGTCCAATCAACACCAGGGTTGATGGTACACTGGCATTTCGTTTCAATGATGGGCTGGAATATGAGCTTGATGCGGAGACATTGCCAGGTAAAGCGTAATGCTGTGTCTGCATCATTGTTAGCTGTACTCACTCATGAGGCGTCACATTGCATGCATGCACCTCATGCTATGCCACTGTGGCATGTCCATATGCAGGATTTGAGCCATTCCTTGCATATCCTCGATTTTTCAGTGCCACGCGATTGCTCTCGTCTTGGATCCATACCTGAGTCCCTGGATGCAGATGCCCCAAAAGCAACAGGAAGCAAGACCCTTTTCATGGCATTGCTTGCATCAGTGGGACTCCTGGTCACTGCTATATGTTATGGTTTTAGCATGATACACATACTGGTCAAAGGCAAATGAAAAGAGCCCTTTGGTCTTGTCTTCTCCTGGAAAGTAGTCTTGTCAATTCCTCTTATTATGACGTCCAGTTAGTCAGTATTTTTTTAGATATGTCTCTGAATCTGCTTATGCCTTGGCATTGAGGTCTAGGAGACAGTCTGTGCTGATGCAAGCAGTGTCTGGCAATCTTTATGCACTTCTTGATGATGTATTGCATGCAAACATTCTGCTTCCAGCAGGTCCAGTAGGTTCGACCTGTGCATGTGCTTTCTCAAGTGATGTGGTCTGCTTTGAGTACACGCAGAGTTGTCCAGCGCATTGCAAGTCTTGTCTGATATGCTTTGCAGAGACTTACCAAAGCCTTTTTTTCCAACTTTCAGCAAAATTGATACCTTCACTAGGCAACTGTTCAACAGAAATATATGAACAGACTGCGGGGAATCATGTGCTCAAGGATCACGCATTATCGTACATTGCAGTGCGTGAGATGCAAAGTGTAAGATAGGTAATGGTAGCTGCTCCTGCCCGAGCTGCGTCTGAGCAGGAGCTGATAGCTGCTGGCTCGCAAGTCTCCTGGCTGTGTAGCAAGACAGACAGGGGAGAGTGGCAAACATCTATGTACCTGAACATCTAGAGAGACAGACGGTCTTGCAAATGTTCCTGAGACTGACTGTAGCATGGGTCAGGCAAGCAGCAAACGGCTGACAAACAGTCAGGCACAGAAGTAAACAGGCACTCGCAACCAGCTGACTGTCTGCAAGTCTCTACATCTTTGGGTTTGCAAATGCAAACTCGTGTTATAGCCCACAGCACAAGGTGCCCAGAAATGGCCCGTGCACAAGAAGCCAATGCCCAAATTCACTACAAGCAGTGACAACAAGCAGTGACAATCTACGCATGAGCTCCAGGCACTAGCCAGCAATGCAAAGTGGTGATTGCTGCCTAGACATCAGTGTCAATACATGCAAGAGCAGCATAGGGATTAAGCTGGAGGACACAAGACGTGTATCTGCATCCCTTGACACCCAATCAGATTCCCACAGGCTGCACTATATAGTACATGCAAGATTCTTGGCCAGGAAAGTGCATCACACACGCCCCGAGTTGTGTGTAGCAGATGCTGCCACAGACTGCACCTCCCTTGCACCATTCGTAGGAAAGTGAGTTGGCTGGTGTTCAGTCCCGCCAACTGCAGCTGCACCGTAGTGGGCACAAATGCGATTGCCCCTGAGAAGCACAATTGAGACAGGGTCAGTCCTTGCTTCTTTAAGCAGCAGCATAGCTGATGTGCTGCTCTAGTGCAAACATTGATCACGAGTTCAAATACCTTCTTGGTATGTGACAACTTGCACAATGCATACCTGGGACCATTCCAGGCTTGAATGCCCAGCACCATAGGAAGTATGCTGGATTTCTGTGCAGTAGTCGGCTTGACATTTGCAAAGCCCAGCAGGCCATCAGAACCGAGGTGTGCAGAAGCAGCACCAATACATAGTAGACAGACGTTGTTGGCAGCAGAAACAGAAGAGGCGTGAATAACAGAACGCCCACAATCATCTGCAGCAGCATGAGACAGGTGACACTTGATATGAGCAATTATGTAACACAGTACCAAACAAAGGTCTCAAGCTGTCACCTGTTCTAGAGCAAAACCATCCTGTTCATTGTGATGAGGAATTTCTTGTCTTCTTTTCCTAGGAGAATTCTCAAGGCCATACTGTCTTCGTAACACTGCAAGGGCATCTCTGCAGACAGCATGCATTGCAGCCATTGACAGACTTGCTATGCACAGACCTGGCAGTTTGCCTATACTGAGAAAAGCTGACAATGCAAGCTTACCTGTTGCCTCTCATCAATTGCCACATCAGCAATGTATAGTGTAGTTGTACAGCATAAAGCTTGGCGTATGCCATGTAAGCTATGACAAGGGGCATTGCAAGTAAGCAAAGCACATCATGCAGAAATGCAATTTGCATGGTGAGGCCTCCAATAACACCCATGACAGCTGTCAGCCCTGCAGTTTTAAACAATGCATTTGACGTAAAGAAGATCAAGAGACTGTGTAGATGATCCCCAGGATTGCTCACTTTGGGTCACTGCCAAGCAACTTGTATCTTTACCAGTCAATGCAACCATAGTGTTCCTGCCAATGAGCATGTATGCTGCTTCTGCATATCTTAGCCACATCTGTGCCATGGAGCCCAGAACATGGCTTAGTTCAATGTGCAGCTTCAAGCCTGCAGTTACCACTTGCACCTTAGCAACACGCTGTTTCTCTGTGTCTGTTTGAACCTGTGGTGTACAAGCATGTGTGCACACCCTTGGCAATGCCTGATTGGGATAAATGAAGCAAGATATCTCAAGGTTGGAATGCAGCAAGCTCCCTGTTCTTGTGCTGCTTGTGCATGCGTGCTGAGATACCTGCAGGAGCGCCCATCAACCATTCTATCTGCTGCTCAACAGCTCGAGTCTTGAAATACATTGCTGTGCATGCTATACCCTCCCAACATTTGACATGATATGTCAACAAGATTGTTGCAACACATACGCCGGCAAGACGCTGCAGAACAGATGCAAGCCCTCTCTGTCTTGTTTGCAACAGTAATCCGTTCTCTGCAGCTACGTCGGAGAAGGTGCCCCCACCCTCATTACAGCCATCACTGCTGCATCCTGCCAGATGATCATTGTCAGAAACCAACTTGAAGGTGAGGGCACACTTGCTGCACAATGTACCTGTCCTGCATAGCCAGCCCTTGATGTCATCATAAAGCATGCTGCCATATGCTGTCCGATACTTTGTCTCTGGACTGGCTGTCAAGCAGACTTGTAGCCGGCCAAGGATTTTTTTGCCCTTATGTGTTGCAGAGTGCTGGCGGTTAATCAAGCGCAAAGAATTCGACAGAGAAGTATCTGCATGACTAGTACCGTAGTGCCTTATTCCGGGGCGTGAACGGTCGTAGTACACAACCTGACAAAAACTGCAAGCGGCGAGTGCTGTTTCTAGCTGTAGACACGCGATCCCCAAGTGATCACAGGTTACTTTGCACGCAATCTGCACATGATTATGACCATCCGAGTACTGGCTCGCAACGCGGCCTACTGAGTTCTCGCTGCATGGGTATGGCAAAGAAATACCAGAACGCTCGACAACAATGATCCTGAGGAAACGACCTTTACAACGTACGCTAAAATGGTGTCCTATGAGATTGTCGGTCTGCCTTGGCTCGACTGTGAGGTCCGCTGGTACAAATAATCGGATTTGCCCACTACGCTCGGTTTGCATGATTACATCGCTACCAAACTTGTTCTGAAGCCTTGAAAGCGCGAATGGGTCTGTCTGTCTGTGCGTGTCTCTGTGTTCTCCGAAAGCAAGAGCCATACATTCTTCGTTTAATCTAGAGTAGCGTCAAAAGTCTGCTTACAGTAATGGCACTGCTTCAGCAGAAACCTTAGAGTGAATGCTGTGCGCAATGCAAATGGCGGTGAGGCCAGCCAGTGTTAGCAGACGAGC
>JAABUP010002610.1_pt1 | contig 34219 bp, 20 predicted proteins | sample 5559201 | NCBI WGS metagenome assembly JAABUP01 (sample SAMN10711887, study PRJNA513373) | rock metagenome | isolation source: Antarctica rocks | place: Antarctica
ACTAGTGCGCCGTTCCTGAAGTACGGTGCAAATAGGAGGCCGCAATGTACTACAGTTGCTCGCTAATAGCATAAGAACGGCGCGTTTTTTGATCTGCACCATAGTTGGGGAACGATGCACTAGCTGCCCCAGATGAGTAGCGCGCTGCTATTGAGCACGATTACTCGGCCACGTTTCAGCTCGATCAATCCGGCGTCGCGTAGTTCGTTGAGTATCTTGGTCGCTGTCTCTCGGTGTGTCCCCACGAGGTCTGCGATTTGCTCATGTGTCAGCCGTATCTCTCGTTGGCCCGCGTGGAAAAGTCGCGGTGGTTGACGATCGGCTAATGAGGCGAGCAGGGTTGCCAGGCGCTGCGGCTGCGCTTTAAAGGCGAAGTCTGCGAGCCGTTGTTCAGCGTCCAAAAGGCGTCGACCGAGGATTTCAGCGATCCGTCGCGCGATCCGTGGATCGCCGAGGAGGAGCGTCTGTACATCGGTGCGACTCATCAGGCAGAGGGTGCACGGTGAGAGCGATTCAGCGTAACTGTCGTGCATCAGTTGGCCCATCATCGCCATCTCTCCGAAGATGGTTCCATCTTCGATAAGCGCTACTGTGAAAGCCTTGCCATCTGGCGAGAGGTGATAGAGGCGAACCCGACCAACTTTCAGGATAAAGAGCACTTCGCCGGTGTCACCTGCGCGATAGAAAGTTGTCCCCGCAGGAACCGCTCGCATCGGTGCGCGCTGCCCCAGGGTCTCTATCTCATCGGGCGTGAGGTCGCACAGGATGTCAACTTCGGCGAGATAACCCTGATTCGCCTGCTCGATAGACAGCATCCCGCTCACCCTGCCCCTTCATTAGGATATTCAGTACGCCCTCGACCGAATTCTCTTGGAAAATCATACGGTGCTCCCAAGTATAGATCGGAATACTGATGATTTTTGTAATAGCAAAACGAATGCACGACTGGAAGCATGGCTTTACCGATCCGGCAAAACCATGCTTCCAGTCACAAAACTGTGCGACTACAACCATATCCTTTCCACTTTTACAACTATAAGCGTTCCGCGGCCTGACGGCGGCGTGCCATGCGGCTCCGCGCGTCGATGATGCCGTGTGTGGCGATTACAAGCATAAGCGATCCGAAAGTGCGCCGTACAAGCATAAGCGATCCGAAAGTCGGTGGGAAAGAAACACGCATGTATTATCGCCGACGCGGGTTATCGTGCTCCTCGGCGAGGGCTACGATGTCCGCGTCGCTCAGGCCGCTAGCGTAGCGCTGCTCAATACATCTGCGTCATGCGCGACTACTCCCCGTTCGCCTCCAACCACGCGGCGGTCTCGTCCGCCCCCGCCGGCTGCGGCCGGTCCAGGAGGCAGCCGTTCCCGAAGTAGGGGCAGTACGGGCAGCGCGCGTTCGGGCGCGGCGGGAAGAGGCGGTCGCGCTCGATCGCCCCGACGATGCCCTTGATCTGCCGCCAGACGTCGCGGCATGTGACGTCATCGCGCACGATCGCGTAGCTGCGCTCCTGTTCGACGAAGATGGTGGTGTTGATGATGTACTCGGCTTCGCGGCCGAGCGCGTGGCGGGTGACGATCCGGAGCGCCACCTCCTGCAGGAGATCCACGCCGCGCCCCGCGCCGCTCTTCCAGTCGATGACTTCCAGATAGTGCTGGCCCTCGGCGTCGACGCCCGCCAGGATGAGGTCGGCCCGCGCGCCCAGGATGAACGACGGGGTTAGCGCATCGCCCGGAAACGTCCAACGGTGGAAGACTTCCACGCCGACGATCCGTACACCCGGGGGTCAGGTGGCTGAGTCCGTAGGTGACCTGGGCGGTGATGGTCGCCGCGTCCGCCTCCCAGGCACCCGTGTCGGCGTAGCCCTCCCGTGGGTGGGCCTCCAGCACGCGGGACGCCAGGTCGGACGGCATCGCGCCCTTGTCGCGCACCGTCTTCAGGCACTCAGCCAGGACGCCATGGATCGTCTTGCCTCGGCCGAGCGCCGGGCTGGACGGTTCGACGACCCGCTGGCGCTCGACCTTGGCCAGACGGTAGCGCTCGGGGCAGCCCTGGTAGAGGCTCAGCGACGAGGGGGTGTAGAGCTGCGGTAGCGGGGTGGAGTTCGTACGCGTACTCATCGGTTTTATCCTTTCTGCGTGAGCCGATTATCGACAACCCCTTCTGGGAGAGCGGCATGGGGCGGCGGGGCAACCGCACAAGAATCCCAACACAGGTATTAGAACATAAGTGCTACTCATAGTCGACATTTCATGCCGTCCCCGCCGATACCCACCAATGGGGGATGCCCAGATCTTCGGTCGCGCGCTATAGTGGAAGTGGCTTCACACAGTGACGATAGTCTTATAAAGATGGGCGAGGAATAGCTTCTCCCTCTCCGCGCAAGGTATCCCTGTATCGCCTATCTTGAGTCCATTCGCTGGTGCCCACCGTCGCGAATAAATGTGTTAGCCGCAAGGCCGTGCCGACCGCTGTCTCAACTGGAATCTGAGGAATGTCGCAGGAGACAAGGCGGAAGCCGGAAACGGCCACGATTGGTGAGGCAACATCGCCGAGGCGGGAGGCACTTTTGTGATTGAGCGGACCTCTCCCCGGTGCTGGTACGCGTGCGCTATGCGTACGCCAGTCAGGCGTTAAGGTGGGACGCCTTCTTATTCGCTGTCGAGCGATGGATATGCGCTGAAGAGTATGACGAGCGGGACACTGACGATCTCGATCCCCGATGTGCTCGGGAGACACGTTGACGATGTAGAGCAGTTGCATGTGGCGGTCGCCGCGGCCCCCGATGCAGCCGAATATGCCTTCGATCTCGGCGCTGTGGACTTCATCAGGCCTCATGGTGCCATGGCGCTCGTCGTCGCCGCACGACAGGTAGCGGCCCGGACCGGTCGCCGCGTCACGCTCCGCAATCTGGCGCAGCAAATCCATCTCTACTTGGAACGCATGGATCTGTTCATGGTGGGCGAGGAATGGCTGCGCGTTGAGGCGCCCCCGGTAGGCGCGTGGACGCGCAACCCCTGGACCTCCAACCTGCTCGAACTGATGACCATCGCGGGCCCACGGGATGTCGAAACCGCGATCATCCGCGCCGAGCGCATCTTCGCCCCTTGCCTGACGGATGCCGATCTCGCGAAGCTGCTGAACGTCCTCAGCGAGATATGCGCGAATGTATACCAGCACAGCGGCGATCCCCAGGGGGGCGTCATGATCCAGCGCTATCAGATTCCGACGCGCGAGGAGATGGTCGTCTGCCTCGCTGTCAGCGACCTCGGCCTGGGCGTGCGTGGCAGTCTCGCTGGTCGTCACGGCAACTTGGGAAACACGCCATTGGAGTATCTTCGCGCGGCGCTCCAGGGTCGCACATCCCGGGTGAGCGGGCGCGGCGGCCTCGGACTGCGGCACGTCGCGCAGATCGCTGGGGAGACAGGCGGCTATCTCCATCTCCGTTCCGAATCGGCGGCGGTATTGACCACCAGCGTCGGGGCAGGACGGATCGCTACCAGACTCACGGCCCTGCCCGGCACCCACGTCGTGGTCGAGATCCGAACTTCAGCGCGTCCATAATCGCCGATCCTTGATCGCGAACGGGCTATCACATATACTCGTCGTACCTTCACAAAGTTTTTGTGAAGCCCCACGGATAGTTTGTGAAAGGTGAGGGCAGGCGGATGCCGCGACTGGATATGGCCCTCCTCGGTGCAGAACTGGATTGCCCTCCGCGCTTTTTCCTGACCCGCGAGAAGGGTGAGCAGGCCTACCCGCGCCTGCGCGATGAACTCGAGCGGTGCCTTCCCGGGACGCCGCTGCTGCTCGTTTTCCCACCCCGTCAATTGCTCGACGCCTCGTTCGTCGATGAGTCGCTCATCCGCCTGGGTGAGCATCTTATGGACGGCACGCTCGGCGATCGCGGGTTATTACTCCAGGGACTGGGCGCAGATTCGATCACGAATCTGGAGGCCGTCATCGGATTCCGCCGGCTCAAGCTGGCGTTTCTGGCAATCGGGCCGGGCAGTGACTGGCGCACGGTCGGTCATATCGAGCCGACACTGGCCGCGACCCTGGATCTTGTCGCGCATGCGGTCAGCATCACCGCGCCGGAACTGGCGCGCACCCTGGAGTTGGCGTTGAATACCGCCAATAATCGTCTGAAACGTCTCCACGATCAGCATCTGCTCCGGCGTTCTCATGCCGTGACGAAGAAAGGGTTGGAGTACACCTATCACTTCTGGCAATGGGAAGGTGAGGAGGACCGGTCGGCCGCAGTCGGAGAATCCCCGTCTTTGGTAATCAGGGCCGTGCCGTCGGGCGAGCCGGGGAGGTGATCGTGGGCCAGGCGGTAGCGGCACGGGGTAAGGGCGACGATTACCAGGCGCGGTGGTTCTGGATCCAGATCTGCAGACTGTTCGATGCTTTCACCCGCGTGGAGCGGGTGGAATACGAAATCGATGCCGTTACCGGGCTTCGATGACGTGGGCGTGTTCTACGGATTTGGAGGGCGCGATCCGGTCGACGGCACACCGCTCGACGCCGAATTTTATCAGATCAAGTTTCACGTCACCGGAGTCGGCGCGCTCACGGCTGATAATTTAATCGACCCCAAGTTCATCGGCACGAAGCGTGACTCCCTGCTGCAGCGCCTGCGCGACGCACGGGATTGTGCGATGGCCACCGGCCTGCGCGCGCAATTCATCTTCCACCCCAACTGGTGGATCGACCACCGCGATCCCCTCGCGAGGGTGGTTTCCGAGACCGACGGGCGCATCGACTGGCACCGGCTTGACGACGGGAAGGAGGGATCCGAACTCGGCCTCATGCGCGGGAAGTGACGCCGCCACCTCGGGGTCGAAACCGATGCTGAGTTGGCGGCGATCCTGGCTCCCCTTCGCCTGCGGCGCGGCAAGACACTGGTCGAACTCCAGCAGGAATTGAACCTGCACCTCGATCGGGCGGGATTCGTGCCGGTCGACGAGGGACGGCGCATCAACCCTTACGACGATCTCACAAGCAAACTCCTCTGGGCCCGGCAGACCGTCCACACGCGCGACACCATCGAACGCACCTGCGCGGATGTGGGTTTGCGGCGCGAGACCGCCCCGGCAGTATCCCCACCGCGCCCCCAGGTGGGCATCCGCAGTTTCCTGCGCTTCGCCGAGCGCCTCGAAGAGGAGACCGGCGCGATGCTGAATTTACTGCCGTACTTCGATGGCCGACGCGCCAAGGCACCGGCCGTGTGGCAAGAGGAGATCGCCCCGCGGCTATCCGTTTTCCTGGACGAGATCATGAGCCGGGATCGGGCGTTCGATCTGCACCTCCACGCGCACGGGGCGATCGCCATCGCGGCGGGTTACCACCTGGACCCGAAGGCCGGTATCGATGTCGCACTGCTGCAGTCGCTCCCGTCCGGGCGGGCGCTTTGGCGCCCGGAAGGCGCAATGCCCTCCGCCGATTATCCCGGGTGGCACTTTCCCAGCGAGGTGGTTCCCGGCGGGGGACCCGAGGTCGCGGTCACGCTGAACGTGACGCGTGATGTGCGCGACGACGTGCGCGATTATGTCGTCGCCAACCTGCCCCAGGTCGGCCACCTCATCTGGGCCACGATCGCGAGTGGACCCTCGAACAGCGCCGTCCTCGACGGTATGCACGCCAATTGGCTTGCCCAGAAGCTCTCGGCAGGGCTACGGTCCGAACGCACGAGCGATGAGCGCCGCCAACCGTTGCACATCTTCCCCTGCGCGCCCAACGGCCTCCTGTTCTTCCTGGGTCGACTCCTGTCGGACGCCGGGCGCTGTGTGCTGTATGAACATCTCGGGGGTGCCGATTACGAGCCGTCATTAACCTTGCCGCTCAACGCGAAATCGGAACGTTGCCCGGGCACTGCCCGAGCGGAAGGAGAGCAATCATGAGCGCCCTACCGTCGTACTTCAGTGACTTCCTCGCCAATATCCGCTTGCAGGCGGACGACATCGCGGATCTCAAGCGCGGACATACCACGCTGCGCCAACAATTGCTGGCCGACCCGGACCTGGGGGGAAAGATCGTCGGCACATTCCTGCAAGGCAGCTACCGGCGTGCAACCGCGGTCAAGCCGGAGAATGGCAAACGCTCGGATGTCGACGTGGTGGTCGTCACCACGATCGACAAGGGCGAGTACACCCCCGAACAGACGCTTGCCGCATTCAAGCCGTTCATGGATCGGCACTATAAGGGCAAGTACGAGGTCCAGGGGCGCTCCATCGGCATCGAGTTGTCCTACGTCGATCTCGATTGTGTGATCACCGCCGCCCCGTCGGTGAGCGAACAGGGTGTACTGAAGTCTTCGGTGGTGATGAGCGAGGAGACCATCGAGGACGCGACGGACGACTGGCGTGTGATGTTTTCAACGAAGGCCACGCCGCAGTGGAAGGTGGATCCGCTCTGGATTCCCGACCGCGATGTGCAGTGCTGGACCGCGACACACCCACTGGAGCAGATCCGCTGGACACAGGAGAAGAATCAGCGCTGCAAGACACACTACATCAACGTCGTGAAGGCCCTCAAATGGTGGCGGCGGCTCAAGTACACGACGCCCAAGTACCCGAAAGGCTACCCGGTCGAGCACCTGATCGGGCAGTGCTGCCCCGACAACATCGACTCGGTCGCCGCCGGGGTGGCCCTGACGCTGGAGGCGATCGTCGCGAATTATCGCTGGCAGGTCGCGGCTGGTCGTGTGCCGGTCCTTCCCGATCACGGGGTTCCCGAACACGACGTCTTCAAGCGGATCACCGCGGCGGACTTCGCGCTGTTCTACGAGCAGGTCAGCGAGGCGGCGGTCATCGCGCGTCAGGCGTATGACGAAACCGACCTGGCCACAAGCGTGGGCTTATGGAAGAAGTTATTCGGGGACGACTTCCCCGACGCCCCGGACGACAAGGGGGAATTCAGCGACCGTCAGCAGCTCACCATCATCAGTCGCGAGCGCTTCTCATAATGGCGACCGCGGCGAGTCCAACCCTGTCGAAAGAACTGCGTGCGGGTCGGCGAGCGCTCGATGGCCTGCCCAGGGTTTCGATCCTGGACGACTGGACCTGGGACGAGCGGAGTGCCATGTGGGTGCTCCGCTGTCGACTCACGCCCGCGATCGTCTCGACACCCTTCGTGCCGGACGTGACCGATTGGTACGTCGTGGTGGGGCACGACTACCCCCTGGGGACGATCAAGTTCTTCCCCGCCAAGCAGGGCGGTCTCCGCCACACGTTCCCCCACCAGAACCACAATGGTGACGGGGGTTCGCAGATTGCGTGGCGCTCCGGGGACATCTGCCTGGACACGACCGTCAGCGTGCTAGGACGCAACGGTCACGATCGCGAACCAGCCGGTGTGCATGAGCGCCTCGCCTGGCGGTTCCAGCGCGCCCTGGACTGGTTGGTCGCCGCCGCGGGCGACGATCTGGTCGCCCGCGGCGAGCCATTCGAGTTGCCGCATTTCCCGGAAACCGCCGATTGGCAGGACGTCGGTGCCTCGCCCCAGGATCCCCGCGAAGTCGTCTTCACCGAAGGGGCCGACACCTTCCGGTTCTGGGACGCTCTGCCCGTGCGCATCGGCCCCGTCGACCTGATGCCGCTGGGGAACGGCGTACTGGCCGCCACGCACTTCCGGCTCGGCGTCAATCGGATCGCGCTGACGCCCCGCTGGGGGCAGATCATCGCCAAAGCCGAAGGGAGGCGGATGCAGGGGGTTTGGTTACGCTTGCACGAGGTGCCAATTCTGCAACCTTGGGCGGCGCCCGCGACATGGGGCGAACTCCGCGCCGCCTGCTGCCGCCAGGAACTCGACCTCGATGCGTTGCTATCGCCCGCCTTGGAGCGCCTGCGCGATGGGCGGCGGCATGTCGTCCTGATCGGCTTCCCGATCCCCGCCATCGTCGGTGATCCCTCGGGCCGGATACACTGGCAGGCGCTGCTCCTGCCGGTGCTCGCGCATGGCGGAAGCGCGCACCCGGGCTTCCGTCCCGGGTCGGCGGGGTATTGGCGGCTGGATCGCAAGACAGTACTCGAGGATGACGCCCCCTTGAACTGGCTCAGGTCGGCGAACTGGCACGCCGATGAATTAGCCACGCGTGGTCGGCTGCCCGCTTCCCTCACGACACACGAGACACTGGTCCTCGGCGTGGGTGCGCTTGGCTCGGTCATCAGTGAATTGCTCGTCCGGAGCGGCAGCCATCACCTGGTCCTGATGGACGGCGATCGGGTCGAGGCCGGGAATCTGGTGCGCCATCCCCTCACCCTGGTCGACCTGAATCGGGATAAGGCGGTTGCGTTGGCCGATCGGCTCAATCATACGTCGCCGCACGCGGCGGTAACATCCCTGTCCGGCTGCTTCCCCGCACAAGGTGACGACGATCGCGCGCAGGTAGCCCGCTGCTCGCTCGTGCTCGATTGCACCGCAGAGAACGCGACTTTGCAGCATTTGTCGCAGGTCAACTGGGACGAGTCGATCCTCTTCGCCTCCTTCTCACTCAACCTGGGTGCGCGCCGTCTCTACTGCTATACGGCATACGGGCGGACGTTCCCTGCCGCGCACTTCTTCGAGGCGATCAAGCCCTGGATAGAGCAGGATGCTACCGTAAGGGTGCCCGTCGCGCTTCCTCAGGCCGGGATCGGTTGCTGGCACCCCGTCTTCCCGGCTCGCGCCGACGACATCTGGCTTCTCGCCGCAGCCGCCGTCAAACACCTCGAGTCATGCGCGGCCGATCCCCCTGTCCATCCACGCCTCGTTGTCTTCGAGCAATACGAAGAGCGCGGCACGTTCGGCGGGATCCGCAGGATCGACGCGGCGTGACCGAACATCGATTTCAGGCACCGGACGGTCGGTTCAAGGTGACGATCCAGCCGTCTGCCATGGCACAGATCCTCGCGGCGTGTCACCGGACTGCTCCCCTTGAGACGGGCGGCATCCTCATCGGTCACTATACGAAGGCGCTTGATCATGCCATCGTGACCGCAGCCTCGGATGCTCCATCGGACTCGCGGAGTAGCCATCATTCCTTCCAACGAGGCGTGCACGGCCTCCAACGCCGCTTGATACGCGCTTGGCACCACGACCAGGAATTCTATCTGGGCGAGTGGCACTCCCATCCGGCCAATTCGCCCGCAGCGAGTGCGATGGATATCACGCAGATGCAGGCGATCGCGGAGTCCGAGCGTTACCATTGCCCCGAGCCGGTCCTCCTGATCATTGGCGGGGAATTACCGAGCGACCGGCGAATGCGGGCATATGTGTTCTCGCGCCGCAGGAGCCAGGTCGAATTACTGCCCGACTAGCACACCGATGGAAAAATCAGGTCGGCCGATGGCTCGGACGCTTCCTGGCTACGGTGCCTGCGCGTGCACCGAAGTTACGAAGCAGCGCTACACTGCGCTAGCCAACGCGTTGTTCGGTCACGGCCACGGGTGGGACAAGCCCGGCCCAGGTCGCGAAGCTTTCTTCGGTCACATCGATTGCCAGGGTAATCACCTGCCTGCGGCCGATGGTGGATGGCTGACGCCATGTCAATTTCCGCGTATCGCGCTCGTAAATAAGGGTATCCTCGCGCGTGCCCCAGAGCATCTGGAACACGTCCCGCTTATCTCCCCGCTGCGTCGCGGCGGCGATCCAATCAGCCAGTACCGCCAGCGGTCGGGGATGGGCGTCGATCGCCGTCGCGGCGTCGATCACGAGCGCCTCGCCGCGCGTGAACAGTCCCGCTTCCAAACGCGCCTGACGCAATCCGTGACGCCGCGATAGCAGGGTGCAGAAGCGCTCCCAGGTGAAGTGGGCCGTCGTCATCCGCAGGCGCTGGAGGATCACCGCAGGGTTGAGTTCCGTCCGATCGAGATAGACCAGCGCGTCGGCCGCCGCCACGGTGGTTAGCAGGCCGAGCTCCGCCGCCGCCGCGACGAAGCCGCCCACGATGAAGGGGGCATCCCGGCCCTCCGCACCCGGTGCGTCGAGTAACCGGGTCGCGATCGCGATCGTCAACGCCACGCTGTGGCGCTCCTCCAGGAGGACGCCGACGGTGAGGCGTTCCTCCTCGTTCAGCGCTGCCCAATAGCCCGCCCGCTCGTCGCTGCCCCAGAAGTTAACCAGGAGGTCGCGCGCGAGTTGCCTGAGTGCGGCACTTTCCAGGATCGCGGTCGCGGGATCGGCGGCGCGATCCCATAGGCGGCGGAGGAAGTCGAGGAAGAGCGCGTAGTTCTGTGCCATCCAGTCCGGCGTCACGAGGCGCCGGAACCGCGGGTCGGCGATCCCGTCGATGTAGCGCCGCACACGATGGTGGACCCGCACGCGCACGCGGCGGCTCACCGGCCAGCGCCGCTGCGGTTCCGCATGGACCGCGGTATCCTCGTCGGCCATCTCATCGTCGGCGATCGGCTCGGGACGCACGAGGCGTAGCCGTTGCTGTTCGCGTAGCGCATCGAACTGACGAACGACATCGTCGAGCCACAACTCGAGCCGTGGCGCGTCGAAGGCACGATCGGCCCGTGTCCCGTAGGCCGACCCGCGCGGGTGTTGCCGGATCGCCTCGAAATCGATACTCCCCAGATCCACGGGGGCGACCTTGCCGGTCGCCTCGGCGGCCTCTTCCGTCTCGCTCGGCGCGGCCTGGCCGCGGAGCAGCCGGGCGATATCGTGCGACGAGAGTATCGCCAGGCGGGCCAGTTCCTCGAGCAACGCCAGGAGATCGCTGTCCCCGCCGTAGTCGAGCGCCTCCAACGGGGTGTGCCGCGCTGCGCCACCGCTCCGGGCCAGACCCTCGAGTCGGCCCAAGTCGGCGACGACCACCGGGCCGCTCCGTCCGCCAGACCAGATGAGCGTGGCGTGGGTCGGGATCTCGCCGGGGGGTGGGCTGGCGTGCACGCTGCCCGCCGCGGCGACGAGCGGCAAGCGGCGCTGCTGATCGATCAGCACCTCGGGGTCTGACGGGAACGCCCTGCGGATCTGCAGCGCCAGGGTGGTGCCATCCCAAGTGGCGGCGAGCAGTTCGACAGCGGGAGCCGACCCGACCACGAGGTCGTCGTCCGGATCCGCCGCCCAGGTGAGGGTATCCGCACCGACCACCTCGCCGAGGGAGACGGGACCGTCGGGGTCGAATAGGCGTGACCGCAGATCACGACCGCGCGCCAGAACCCCGACCTCGACATTCGCCTCGCTCGCGGTGCGCAGCAGGGCAGGCGCCGAGAGATTCGGCGAACCGGTCAGCAGGAATTCTTCCCCGGACGATACGGTAATGAGCAGCCCCTTAGCATGGACGAGCTGTCGCGCCGCGCCCGTGTCACGCCCGCCCGGCACGTCACGGAACGACGTATCGAGTTCGACGAAGCGCCAGTCGACGCCGGGGTGCTGCGCCGCGAGCGCGGCGAGATGCTCGCCGTCGATGCCGGTGAGTCCCGGCTGGAGCGCAAGGGTGATTCGCGCGGGGCGGAGCCGTTCGACCAGGGCGGCGAGGGCGGCGAGGCGGCGATCGGTGAACGGGGACCAGGCCAGGAGCGACGTCACCTCGCGCCCGGCGAGTCGGCGGACGAATTGCTCGATGAGCGGCTCGGTGAGGTTGTGGAGGAGGGTGTTATCGATGGTCGGCACCGCGAGCGCCGGCACGAGGCCAGCCAGCGCATCGACCCGGGCGGCGAAGAGATCATCGACCGACAGCAGGCGGGCCGCGTCCCGGCAGAAACGCCACGTCTCCCGCGCGAGTGACGGTACCTCGCCCTCGCGCCACTCGACGAGGCTGAACAGTTCCCCGCCGGTCGCCATGCCCCAGGCACTGATGTTGCCGCTGCCGACGAGGACCGCACCGGCGGTTTCATCCGCGGCGAGCAGGACCTTGGGATGGAACGCACCGGGGACGCGCACGCCGCTGAGGGTGTAGCTGCGGCCCGCCTCGCGGACCTCGCCGGCCGCGAGCCACGCCGGGAGTCGCGCCTGGAGCCAGGTGGCATCGGCGGCGATGGCGATCGACCGCGCCCCGCCCTGGACCAGGGCGGGCAGGAGGTACGCCTCGAAGAAGGGCAGGTCGAACGAGTAGGTGAGCAGCACCAGGCGGCTCCAGCGGGCCCGCTGGAAGAACTCCTTCATTTGCAGCACCGGCGGGGCGGTGACCGGGCGGAGTTCAGCCATCGAGGATCTCCTGGCCGCGTGCGGTCGGTGCATGATCGGGTTGCCAGAGGGGTCCCGCGAGCAGGCCGAGGCCGTGGAGCGCGGCGTCGATTGCGTCGAACCGGATAGAGATGGGGCGCAGTCCCGCATCACCCTGTTCGACAAAGCGTAGGCCGCCCCCCACCTCGTGGAAGCGAAAGGTCTCTTCCGGGTAGCTTGCCGCGGGCGACGCGCAGGTGCTGGCGGACCACCATGCGCCGCACAAGATCGACGATCACCGCGGCGAAGGTGTGGCCGCCGCCGAGCGGTCGCTCGACCGCATCGATTAGCTCCTGCGTGGACAGACGCTCGACACCGCCGTCGCGCACCATCCCTTCCTCGGCCGCGGGCAGAGGTTCTTGGGCTCGACCGAGCGCGATCCGCCGACACGCGAGCAGCAGCGTCAGCGCGGCATAGATCGGGGCGGCGGGGGCCAAACCCGCGCCGGCCGCGTCGGCCAGGGCAGTCTCGCTCAGTGGCGCGAGCATCCCCGGTGCGGGGGGCCAACCATCCCGGACGGCCGCGGCATCCAGCGCCGCCACAACGTCATCATAGGCTACTTCACCGGCCATTCCCGCAGGCAACTCCCCCAGCGAGGGCATGGTGAGCCCGTCCACCCGCGCGGCGTAGGCATCGATGCCGATCGAGCGAATCAATCCGCCGTTCGCCACACCCCAACGGACGAAGTCGGTGAAGAGACCGTTGAGGCCGCCGACGACGAATTCGCGTGCCTGGATCAGCCACCAGCGTCGCCGGATCTCCTCGACGGCGGCCAGCCGTGGCCATGGCTGGCCGCCGTCGGTGCCGAAATAGAGCAGGTGCCGGTAACGCGCCTCGTCGAGCCCCATGCCCTCCGTCTCGCGCGCCAGGTGCAGGATCATGCGCACGGTCGCGGCCCGCTGCCGATGCGCGGGATGGGGTGCCTGGACCCGACCCAGCAGCACATCGGTCAGGAGATCGCGCTCCGAGGTGTGGTCGACGAGGCGACAGAAACAGCTCGCCTCGCTCAGCTCGTCGATCACCTGCAGCGGGATCGTGCCCTCGTCACGCTCCGCGTATTTCCGGGCGTACTCGGTGCCAGCGATGGCGGCGGCGAAACGCTCGGCGACGGCGGCACCGAGATCCCCGAACGGCGCATCGAGCCGTGCGCGCGGGTTATCGGTGTCCGGCAGGATCAGCCCGAGATCGATCAACGCGCCGCGATAAATCTGGCCGTAGCCGCCGAGGTGTTGTTCGAGGTACGGGAGATCGAGGGGCAGGGCATCCTCACGGCCACCGGTCAGCCACGGGGTCAGGCTGTTGCGCCCGACCACCCCCGTCAGCGGTACATCACCATGGCGCGTGCAGCGCAACGCCGCCAGGGCGAAGACAATCTCGCGAGATTTCAGGAAGCGGCCGAGCGCGGCATTGTTTTGCGGGGAACGCTTGCTATCCCAGAAACGCTTGATGATGTACGTGTACAGGCTCCAGTAGCGCGGATGCCGCGACAGGACAGGGAGACCGGACGCCAGCTCGGTCGCCATCTGACCCAGCGCAACCGCCTCCGTGCCGAGCGGGTAGCGGCCGGGGGTCCGCCGGAACGACGGTACCGTCCACCGGGGCATAATCATCGTCGTATCGGGAACAATAGCCATACCGAACGCCTTTCGCATGTCGTACCGATGCGCATCGGCATTGTCGTGAACGGCTGCTTGATGCTCTGCCCCGCCCCATGCCCGCGCGCTAACCTACCGCGCGCACCAGGACACCCGCATCGATGAGCGCGGCGAAATGCCGGGACACCAGCCGTGGCTGGTCACCGCCGCGCACCAGTGTCCCGAGTTCCATATTCAGCGTTAACGCGTGTTGTGTCAGATTCGCGCTCGTGAGGAGCATGAGGCGCTCATCCGCGACCGCGCACTTGACGTGGAGCGCTCCGGTGTTCCCCGCGTCATCCTTCGCGCGTTGAGTGGCGGGCCAACGGTAGACATTGGCGTGGTCACGGATGCTCTGGCTGAAGGCAAGCAATCCATCGAAGGCCACATGCCCATCGACTTCTCGGGGCGACTCGATCACCAGATGAAGTGCCACACCACGGTCCGTGGCCCGCGCAAGGGCACGGCCGATGTCCGGGATCTTATAGACCGCGTACGAAACGATGAGGAGCTCCCGCTCCGCCGCGTCGATCACCTGCTGCAAGGCCTGGGCCGTCCGTCGCAGCGGGAGCGTGCTCGTCGGCCCGGTCCACACCAGTTCCAGGGACTGCTCGGCACGAGCGTGCGCGACGCCATGGGCTGCGGCCTCGAGCGCCGCCGCCAGGGCGAGCGGCGGCAGGTCGGGCGCATCCCGGCACCAGCAATCGAGCAACCGTCCCACGGCGTCCCGGCCCGCCGGGCCGCCGACGACCATCTGCGCCCGCTGCCGCAGCAAGGGCCAGCACCCCGGCTCGCCGTCCGCGATGGACGCGGCGACCGGGCCGACGGTGCCCGGCGCCAGTTCCTCGGCCAGCGTCCGGATCGCCTCGAGCAGGGTCGGCGGCACGCGACTCACGGCGTCCCCTCGAAGAACGCGAGCGTGTCGCGCTCCACCGTCCCGACCAGGACCGAGCGGTCGAGGTAGCGATTCCCGCGCTCGCAGGACGTCTCGGGCGCGAAGAGACAGGCGTGGCAACTCGCGCCGTGCAGGCCATGTCCTTCCATGCGGACGGTATGCTCGGCGCAGTGGGGGTCCGACGCGCACAGGCGCATCGCCTCCAGCGCCGCGTCGATGTGCCGCCCCAATTCCTCGGGTCGACCGAGGCTCACCAGGCCCCCCAGCGTCCCCTCGCTGTCCGCCGCCGCCGTGTAGAGCAGCACCCCCGCCATCGGCCCGTCGTCATCCGTCGGTTCCAGCGCGTAGATGCGCTCGCGGATGCTGGCCATGCTGTAGCCGCACTCGAGGGCCAGCTCGCGCATCAGGGCGTGGGCGAAGGAGTGCAGGAGGACGTAGCGCAGGCCCGGATAGCCGTGGTCGGGGTCGAGCCGGCGCGCCCGGCGCCAGCGCCGGTGGGCCTCGTTGAAGAGGCGCTCGTGTTCCTGGCGCGCGGCGTTCGCGAGCCACCGCCCGATGGCCGCCTCGTCGAACTGGAGGAAGATGCCCTCGCCGTGGACCTCGGCCGCGGGGGCCCACTGCGGCTTGCCGCGCGTGAGCGGCGCGCGCATATCTTCATCCACCTCGAGGGTATCCGCGAAGTCGCCCGGCGAGGCGATCCGGGTGAAGCCGATCAGGGCGTTGACCTCGCGCAGCCGCTCGGCCAGCACGACGCGCGCGAGCACCCCGGCGTACCGCGCGGGCGGCGCGACCTCGGCGAGGCGGAAATCCGGCAGCCGCGGCGCACCCGCCGGGTTGCTGAAGACGCGCCACTCCGGCACCTTGAGATTCGATGGGGCCGCCCCGTCGCCGGCCCCGCCGGCCCGCTTGCGTTCGATCGCCGCCCAGAGCGTGTCGTCGTCGTGCTCGGCGAACGCTGCCAGTTGCCCGAGGGCGCGCAGGAAGGTGATGGACCCCTTGTCCGGCGCCTTATCGAAGACGTGCCAGTGGGTGTCCACGAGCTGGGCGAGGCGATCCGCCGCGACTGGGACCGAGAGCGCGGTCAGGGTCAGGCCGAACCAGCTGTTCGACGCGCCGAGGAGGATCGTCCGCAGCTGTTCCGGGCACCCGTTGTCGTCGAAGTCGCGCAGGTGCGGGTGGCGCCCGCGGCATTGGGGGAGCGCGCCCTGCCCCTCCTCACCGAACGCGTCGCTCATCTGGCGGCGCTCGTTGCAGAGGTCGCACCGCACCACGATCGTGCTGGTATCGCCCAGACCGCCGGACTCGGTGAGCCGCAATCGACCGGGGCAGCCTGCCGCACCCTTGTGGACGAAATAGTTCCACGGGAACTCGTCCAGGTGGCCGCGTGAGTAGGCGGTCAGGAAGCGCGTGGGGAGCGCGATCGGGCGACGCCCGACCCGCGGACAATTCGTGTGTTCGTAGCGCGTGCGGTCATCGCGGTAGGGATCGACCTTGAGGTCGAAGAGGCCCGACTCCAGCGGCGCGAGCAGGCGGCAATGCGGGCAGAAGAGCCAGCGCGGGAACGCCGTGACGGGGATGCCGACCGTGGCCTCGGCGGCGAAGGGGTTGGGCATGCCGGTCTCGGCCTGGCGGGGCGGGGCGAGCAGGCGCTTCACCTGCGGGCCGAGCTCGGCCCTGACCGCCTCGAGCAACCGTTCCTCCCCGACCTCGGTCGCGTAGGCCAGCGGCCAGTCGTCCAGGCCCATCGCCATGGCGGAGATATTGGGCAGGTCGACGATCGCGCCGACGCCGAAGGTGTGGAGCACCTGGCTCGGGCGCAACTCCCCGACCCGGTGTTTCCTCTGCTGGATCTGCGTCACTATCCGACCCTCCCCGCGCCACACGGCGCCCCACGTTCGCTCGCACTCGGGTCCCGAGATTCCCGCCCCGGTCGCCCCCATCAGCGCGGGGTCGACTCACCCGTCGGTCGCGGCGGTCGGCTTCTTTGGCACCGGGACGAACGGGCGATCCGCGTCCGCGCCGGGCCCCCGACCGTCGAGGATCAGCTTCACGGTCGGTTCGACATCGCGCAGGGAATTGAGGCAGGTGAAGGGGCTCCAGGGGCCCACGTCGGGCCGCTGCAGCAGCGGCACCGTGACGCCGTCTTTCTCCCCCTGGTAGCCGAGTGTCGCCCCGCCGGTCGCACGCTGTGCCGACGCGATCCATTCGTCGACCCGCTCGTTGAGTTCCGCGCGCACCAGGTTGGCCACATCCTGCCGGTTGGTCACCTGGCCGGCGCGGGTCGCGATGTCCTCGATCGCCTGCGCGACGTAGGGGCTGGTGCGGTCGACGCGGCTCGCCCGCAGGTTGGCGTTGAACGTCGTGTCGATCAGCCGGAGATAGGCGACCAACAAGCCACTCAGCCCGCGGTCGAGCGCGCGCGCGGCGAACGGGGTCACCGAGAGCGCCTCGACGTGCTGATAGAAGGTGTCGTGGTAGTGCTCGAACTGCTCGTAGTGCGACAGGTCGCGCGGGCGGGTCCAGTTGAAGACGGTGCAGACGAGGCCCGGGTGCTGGCGTCCGACGCGGCTGGTGGCCTGGATGTACTCCGCGGTCGTCTTCGGCTGGCCGGCCAGCACCATGAGGCCCAGGCGCGGCACGTCGACGCCGACCGAGATCATGTTCGTCGCCAGCAGCACGTCGACGGGCGGGGGCGCGTCGCTCTTCTTCCCGGCCTTGAGCGCCGCCACCGCCCGCCGCTGCCGCTCCGGGTCGAAGCCGGCCTCCAACTGTTGCAACACGCGCGGGATGTCCGTCGAACCCTTACGGGAGGTCAGCTCTTCCAGCACGCGTACGTCCCGGTTCGCCAGGCCGCGCTTCGCCGTCCCCTTCAGGTGGGAGTGAACGTCGTCCTCGACCAGGCGGCGCATGCCGCCGAGCTCGCGCATCGCGTTGAAGTAACCGACCAGCGTCATCCAGGGGTCGGCGTGCGCCCCGTACTTCTCGTAGAGCACTTGCGCGGCCGCGAGGTGGGCGACGTAGACGCGGATCAGGACCGCCTTGAGGCGCACGCCGGGGGCGCAGATGCCGATGTACTTGCGCCCGGGTAGCCCCTCGCTCACCGCCCGCTGGCGCGCGAAGAAGTTATCCTCCGCATCGAGCCCCTGGGGCGGGAAGACGGCGACCCGGCGCAGGAAGAGCGCGTGCAACTGGTCGGGGGCGCGGCGCACGGTCGCGGTCGAGGCGATCACCTTCGGGCGGACGCGCTGCCCTTGCACATCCCAGGAGCAGAGTCTGTCCACGACCGTCTCGTAGAGCCCGACCAGCGTGCCGAGCGGGCCGCTGATCAGGTGCAACTCGTCCTGGATGATCAGGTCGGGCGGGCGGAGCGGGCCGTGCGGCACCGTGGCCGTCCGCGGCAGGCCGCCCTTGGCCGGGTGCGAGTCGCTGTCGTCGACCTCCGGCGAGCGGAAGCCGTGGCGCGGGCAGTAGCCGTCGACCTGGCCGAAGAGCATCTGCGTCTCGCCCTTCCAGGGCATCTGGGCGAACTTGTCGACCGTGGCGATCAGCAGCGCCGGCAGGCGGCGGTAGATCTCCTCGTCGACGACGATGACGGGCAGGCCCTCGAACGGGGCGCGCTTCGCGGTGAACGGGCAGTCGCCGTGCGGGTCACCGCAGTAGACGAAGGTTCGCTTGCGATCCTTGTCGACCGTGATGTGCTTGCCGGGGTCGATCGCCGCCCCGCACCAGGGACAGTTCGTCAGCTGCGCGGGCGAGCCGCTGCCGCCCCCGCCGTTCCAGGCCCCGTGATCCTTCTTGACCGCCTCGCCCGCCTGCGCGGTCGTGTTCGGCGTCGCCCGCTGCCCGACCCACAGGCCGAGCCGGAAGGGTGTCTCGCCCCACGCGCGATCGCCCGACTGCGCCGCCTCGCGGCGGATCATCTCGCAGGCGCAGATCAGCGCGGCCGCGCGCTGGAACTGCTGGAGCGTCAGGAGGCGCAGCGTGTAGCGCATCAGCACCGCCACGCCGTCCATGCCGGAGCGGCCCGCGACCGTGCCCTGCAGCCGCCGGATACCCAGGGTGTAGGCCGTCAGGCCGAGGTAGGCCTCGGTCTTGCCACCGCCCGTGGGGAACCAGAGGAGGTCGGCGCCGGCCTCGGGGCCCGCCCCGCGCTCGGGGTGATGCAGATCGGTGAGCGAGGGCAGGTTCAGGAGGATGAACGCGAGCTGGAAGAGGCGCCAGCTGCGGTTCTTCGGCACGTCGATGGCCGCGCGGTCGCCCTGCCCGGAGTCGCGCGCCCGCGCGATGACCAGCGTGTTGATGCGCTGGCGCCACATCGCCTCATTGGCGAAGCGGAAGGCGCGCGCCGCCTGCGGTTCGCGATCGAGCAGGGCGATCCCCTCGCGGATGCGATCGCGGGCGATGCGGCAGTTCGCCAGGGCCTCGGCGGAGCAGTCGGCGTAGTCCGCCAGGTCGGGGTCGCCGAGCCGGGCGCCCTGGTCGGCGATCCAGGCGTCGTAGGCGTCGACGAGCGGGGCGAGCGCCCCGCCGAAGCCGCCATCGGGCACCGCGGCGAGCGTGGCCATGTCGAGCGTCATGTCGGTCAGGGCCGGGAAATCCCGCTCGTCGCCGCTGGTCGTCGGCGCGACCTCGTAGGTGGGGACGACCCGCGTGGTGATGCGGGTGGCGCAGGTGGTATCGCCGAGCACGTGCTCGGCGTGGAGGCCGACGCCGTGCCCCACCGCGAACTCAAGGTGGCGGCGGTAGAGCATCGCCAGCTCGCGGTCCTCGCCGGCCGCGACCGCGTCGCCCCCCCCCCGGTCGTAGGTGCGCGCGCCGCCGGAAGATCGCCGCGCCGTCGGGCGCCTCGACGCGCAGCTCGGGCTGGAAGAGCCAGGCGCTGTCGCGCAGCCGCTCGGGTTCCACCTGATCGTTGACGAGCCAGAGGGTCACGATCCAGGCGCCGTTGGCTTGGCGCACCACGCCGCGAACGTGGACATCCGGCGACGCGGGATCGGGCGACCACTCGGCGATCTTCCCGGCCTCGAGCGGCACCGTGTGCGGCGAGCCGCCCAGCGGGACGCGCCGCCAGACGGTAGCGAGCGACCCGGTCTTCGTGGTCTGCTCCGCGCTCTTGACGCGCTCGTAGGCGCCCCAGGCGGCACGGACGACCAGCGCGGTCGCCGCGCCCTCCACGCAACAGGTCAGGCCGAGCGACGAGGGGAACATCGAGGGCGACGCCGGGGCGCTCGACTCGGCCGCGCCATCCTCCGCCGAGTCGCTGCCGCCTTCCGCCAGCTCGTCCTGGGCCTCCCGGTCGACGCTCTGATCGCGGGGGGCCAGGAGCCCGACCAGGTACCGGTCGCGCGGTCGATCGGTGATCTCCTCCTCCTCGCCCCCGGCCGGGCCGAGCAGATCAGCGAGCACCAGCCGCTCGAGTTCGTCGCGCATCGCTGCGGATGCGGGCGGCGCGAGGAGCGGGGCCGACGCGGCGGTCTCGTCCGTGGGTTGTGTCGGCTCGACGGTGGCCACGGGCGGCGGCGCACCGTTGGTCGCAGCGACACCCAGCTCGGCCTGGACGGGGCGCGGGGCCGACCACAGCGCGTGCGTCGGTGTCCGTCCCTGGCCCGTGGCGGCCTGCTTGCCGGCCGCGCCGTTCCCCAGGAGGCGCGTGCCGTGGCGCGCCGCGGCGCCCTCGAGGGCGGCCATGAGCGGGTCGACCAGCGCGGCCGGCACCGTGCCGAGGCCGAGCGCCTCCGCGTCATCGCCGAGATCCAGGCTGGCAACGAGGATGGCGAGCGCCTCGGGCGTCGCCTCGCGGGTCGCGGACCAGTCGAGGCGGGCCGTGCCGGCGCGTAGCGCGGCGTTGAGGCGCCGGAGATCCGGGCTGGCATCGGGCACCAGGCGTGTCGGCAGTTGGATAGTCTCGGTCATCGGGCCCCTTCCGTTCCGGTATTCCAGTGGTGATCGTCGAAGCCGTGCAGCAGCGGGGACGGGTGGCCCGCGGGCGTGATCACGAGCAGGGCACGCATCGCGCGCGTCATCGCCACGAAGAGCGTCCGTCGCTCGCGCGCGTTTGCCTCCTCGGCCTCTGCGGCAGGCGTCCCCCGCATCGCGCCCGGCACCGGGCCGTCGAGCAGGCCGGCCAGGGCGACGACCGGGAACTCGAGCCCCTTGGCCGATTTCAGGGTCAGCACCTTCACCGTGCGCCGCTCGAGGTCGAGCTCGCGCCCCGGCATGAAGGTCGCCGCGACCCCGGCGTCGACCAGCCGCGCGGCGATGGCGCGCCCGGCCACCTCGGACGGCACCAGGACGGCGCAACTGCCGATGCCGAGGCGGAACTCGCGCGCCGCGCCGGGGAGGAAGCGCGCCAGGAGTTGCGTCTCGTCGTAGGCGGCCGCCACGGCGCGGACTGCGGGTTGCGGCCCGGACGCGACGTAGGTCCGCCCCTGGCCGTCCTCGGTGTCGTCGGCCGCGCCATCCCGCAGATAGGCATGCGCGGCCTCGCCGATCTCGCGCGTCGAGCGATGGTTGGCGCGGAGGATCCCAGTGCGGCCGGCGAAGCGCAGGTCGGCGTGGACGTCGGCCCAGCGGAAGCCGCTGCCATAGATCGACTGGTTGGCGTCGGCCGTGACGAAGAGCCGGTCGGGCGTCCGGCAGAGCGCCATCAGGAGGCGCAGGACGGTCGGGTCGAGATCCTGCGCCTCGTCGATCAGGACGCCGTCGTAGGGCTCGCCGGCCTGATCCGCGGCGGCCAGCGCCGCAGCGCGACGCCGGACCTGCTGCCAGGTGCGCAGTTCCCGATCGGCGAGCGCGGCCACGAATGCCTCGTAGACGCGCCAGACGGCCTCACGCTGCGTGGCGTTGAGCGCGACCCGGCGTCCCGCACGCGGGGTGCCCAGGTACGCGTCCAGGCTCTCCAGGGCGCGGGCCTCGATGACGCCATTCAACTCTTCCAGCAGGTAGTCCGCGCTGAGCCGCTCGATCGTCTGGGCCTGGGCGCGGCGCTGCAGGGCGTTGCCCTCGAACACCGCCGCCGCGATCGCGTTCTTCAGCGCGCCCCGCTGTGCGGCGGTATCGGCGAACTGCACATGGCCGTCGGCGGCCGCGACCACCTCCATCGCGAGGCTATCGGCGGTGCGCACCGCGACGCAGGCCGCGTCGGGGCCGAGCAGGTGGTCGAGGAGTTGCCGCGAGAAGGCCACCAGGGCATTCGTGTAGGTCGTGAAGAGGAGACGCGGTGCGGAGACGCCCTCGGCGCGCAGCGCGTCGAGCAGCGCGCGGACGCGGTAGAGGGCGACCGTGCTCTTGCCGGTGCCCGGGCCGCCCTTGACCAGGGTCGGGCCGCTGCCGCGCACCGCCCAGGCGACGTACTTCTCCTGCTCCGGGTTGAGCTTGAGGAGGAAGCCAAGTAACTCGCCCTCGGCGAACTTGAGGAGATCGTCGGCGTTGCGCGCGACGAAGTCGGGCTGCTGCAGGACCTGGTCGAAGTTCGGCGTGGTCATCACATCGAAGACGCGGGTCCGCACGTCCTCGGGCACGTCCGCCGCCAGCAGGTCATCGAGGGTGAGACAGGTGCGGAGCGCCGCCCAGCAGCCGTCGGGCACCCGAAGGCGTCGCAAGAGGTCCTCATCGAGCGCGACTGGTAGGAAATCGAGTGTTGGTTCCGATGCGACCGGCTTCCCCCTGGGTTTCCATGTCGGCTCTGGCGTCGGCGCGAGGAGCGCGTCCACGTCGGGTACCTGCGCCACGTCGAAATCCGGACCCTCCGCCACCAGTTGCTCGCCGCGGTAAACATCCTTGCGGCTGTCCACGCCGAGCAGTGCCACCCACCCCTGGCCCTCGTCGAAGGTGTAGACGATACGGTAATCGCCCGCGCGAATGCGATAGACCGCGCCAACGTAGTTCGTGAGGCGCTTCTTGTTCTTGGCGTCGGGCGCGGGATCCGCTTGTAGCAGCTTCACCTTCTCCAGCACATGGCTCAGTTCACGTGATGGTAGGCCCAAGAGTTGGTTGAGGAAAGTGGGCTTCTGGATAATCTCGTAACTCATCAGCCTTGACTTCCCCCGAACGGACCGGTCAGAGATGCTTGCCCTGTTGCAACGGGCTTCTTGCGTCCTGCAACGCTTTTTCCCTTGCCCACCTTCTTGTCGTGCAGCCCCTGCGCCACCTCCTCGGCGTAGCGCTGGTGGTTCAGCGCCAGCAGGCGGTCCAGCACCTCGCGCCGCGCCGCCTCGCTGATCGTGAAGCGTAGCCCTTGCTTCGTCTCGTGGAAGTCGTGCCCCAGGTCGAGATCGGTCCAGCCATATGCGGCGGCGACCGCCCTGTCCATTTCGGCGTGCAGTTGCCGAAGGCGGACTATGTCGCTGGCTAACTCATTAGGGTTGTGAATACGATTGTATGTCTTTGTAAGACCTTCCTGCCTATCTAGCATAACATTACAGCGAGATTGGTGACACTGCTCTCCAATTAAGTCTAGCGCTGCAAGTCCTTCTAGTCGGAGCGCAGGGAATGGAAAGGTCTCGAACACATCGCTCGGCGTATAGCGCAGATCCTCCTTCAGCGATGAGCCATATCGCCAAGCCCATTCGACATGAATAGCAGATTGCAGAACAGCAAACGCCCACGCTTCTTCAAGCGCGAACACACCCGCAGCGTGAGATACAACTACGCTATTTGGAATGAACGAGAATGCTGCAGTTCGACTCGTGAGTGCGATAGCCAGGACCCGGCTCAACCCCGCAATCTTGGAGTATAGCGCGGGCCTCCTGTCGTTGTACTGCCAGTAACGTTGAGGAAGCGGCTTGCGGAGAGCAAACTCACCGTTAGGATTCAGTTTCTGCCGCTCTGGGCGCACCCTTTGTTCTACAATCTGCCAACAATCAGGATAAGTTTGGGCTTTCTCAGCAGACCAGTCTTGGAAATTTATGATCCACCTTCGAGGAGATTGATCTGGGCGCGAGTTCAAGTCTTCCCCATTTAGGAAAGGGTAGAGTATATCTTTGTTTCGAGCGTCTTTTGACAGTAGTGCTTGTGCTTCGCTGGGCTCAACTACGAATCCCATCCCCAGTACATCAGATCCCTTGAAGGAGAGCGCACTATTCGCATACAGCCGACCAGGATGACCGATAGTCCCACCTGGGATTGTGAGCGCAGAGGTGATACTGCTCACTTGTACGTCGTCCAGTTGACTTGACCCTACCCACTGACCTTTCCGAATCCACACCTGGGCAATTTGCAGACTCGCGACGCCTGGCCAGTGTCGACTCTTAATAGCGCGAGGAATCGCGAACCCATAATCGATAATTTGATCTAGGCCAACTTCACGTGTATCACCTTGCGCAATCGTATTCGTAGCAATGGAGCCAAGCATCCCGTTGCGCTGCAACAAGGTGACAGCACGGAGTACAAAGTAGGTACACAGATCTGCAAGGCCTCGTTTTCCACGGGCAATCGTCTCCACTAGATAGTCTCGGTACGCTACGCCTAGGAGGCCCGTGATACGTTGGCCACCTTGAAATGGTGGGTTGCCAACAAACGCTGCGAATCCATTCGCGTCCGTGCCAAACGGTGTGTTGTGTGCCTGCGCGAACCGTGGCTCCACGTTCGCCGCGAAGTCCGCGATGAGTCGCTGCGTATTCGGCGCTCCCCGCGCTTCCTCGATGAAGACCTCGGGGAACTCCAGCGGCCAGTGGAACGGTCGGTGCTGGCCCAGCAAGGCATCGGCTTCGGCGCGTAACTGCTGCTCGGCCTCGCGTGATGGCTGCATGTCGCGCTCGGTGAAGCGCCCGGTACGCTGCTGCTCGTGGGCGTCGAAGAGGCGCAGCAGGCGGGTCAGGAAGTCGTCGAGCAGGTTGGGACGACTCTTGGGATCGGGGTGGAGTTTGACGGCGACGAGCAGATCGCCCGCGAGTTTCAGCAGGGCGAGCACGGCGTCGGCTTCCGCCTGCCAGCGCTGTTTCTGTTCGGCATCGCGGATATCGCGGGTCGGCGTGGCTCGGATCCGCTGGCGCAGGGCGATGGCGCGGTCGAGCGCGCGGCGTAGCGGGGTCGTCAGGAAGGCTCCCTGGTTCGCCGCCGGGTCGGGGCGCAGCGACCAGAAGGTCAGTTGATCGAGTGTGCTGATCCCGAGCAGGGAATCACCGGCACGCAGCGCGTGGTCGAGGAAGGTAAAGGGGCGATCTTTCTGGAGGGTGATCAGCCAGAGGGAGAGCTTGCCCATCTCGACCGCCAGCGGATTCTTGTCCACGCCGTAGAGGCAGCGATCGGCGACGACGCGCCGCGCGATCGCCAGGCGCTCGTCGGCATCGCGGGGCAGGGACGCTCCTCGCTGGCCCCGGTCGACAAGGCGCCCTCGGGGGTCACCACAACACGGCCCTGCGCCCGCTTTTCCGCCTCTTCCCAGGACTCGACTAACCGTTCTGAGAGGTAGCGACACGCCTGCACCAGGAAGGCGCCCGAGCCCATCGCCATATCACAAACGGTGAGGCCCAGGATCTCGGCGGCGGGGCGCAGCTGCCACTCCTCTTTCGGCTTGCCCTCGGCCGGGCCGATGTAGACCAGCGGGTCGAGGGTGTGCTGGACGATCGGCTCGGTCAGGCTGCGGGGCGTGTAGTGGGTGCCGCTCGACCGCCGGTCGGTGCCGGACGTCACGTAGACGCCGCCGGACGGGATGACGACCGGGCGACCGAAGCTGTCGTCGCGGATGAGGCATGAAAAGGGGATCACACGCGCCAAAAGCACCTCGTCGTTGTCGCAAGCCGCGCGCAACGCCGCATCGCCCAGGATGTCGGCCTGCGGCATGAGCGCCTTCGCCAGGGCCTTCGGCGTCTTGCCCGTCTCCTCGGCCAGGAACGTGAGCAGCGCCGCCTCGCTCTTGGTGTGCAACTCCTCCAGGCGCGCCAGCGACACCTCGGGCTCGCGGTCCTTGCCACCGTTCAGGCCCACCACCGGCTCGGGCGCGCGCTTCGCGGTGTGGTCCAGCAGTCCCTCGTAGACATGCCCGATCTGCTCGATGTCGAGCGCGCGGAACGACAGACGACGTGGCTCGGCCGGGCCGCCCGCCACCTTCACGTGCAGGACCTGGAGGGCGTCGAGGAGGTGGAGCACCGTGCGGTTGTCGATCGGCAGCGACCGCGCCCCGGCACCGACATCGCGCCAGGACGTGCCGGTCAGGCGCCCTTCGAGGAACGGGAAGCGGTCGGGGTCGAAGAGATCGCCGCCATAGGCGGGCAGCCGCAGATCCTCGTGGTTCACGCCGCCGTGGACGGCGCGGAAGGTCGCCAGGAGGCGACTCCAGGCGTCGTTGCGGCGCTCCAGCACCTCCTCGCCCGCCTGGTCGGCCGCGGCGCGCAACTGCGCCCCCAGCGTCGAGACGGCGTAGTGCTCGTCGTAGAGCGGGTCGCCGAGCAGGAGCAACCCGCGCTCCTCGGACGAGAAGAGGAAGACGAGGCGCATCATGACCGTCAGGGCGGCCTCGTAGAGGGTCGTCTCGGGGGTGTCGCGCAGGAGCGCGCGGCCCTGATCGCGGTCGATTCGGTCCAGCGTCCCGACGAGCACCTCGACCGCCTGGCGGACTTGGTAGCCGAGTTGGTCGGTCACATCCTGCTGGTTGGCCATGCTGTCGCGCAGGAGGGCCTCGGGCGTGTCCGTGTCCGCGACGCTGAAGAAGCGCCCCATCGACAGCAAGCTGCGGAAGGCGCGCAGGGTGAGCCGCTCGTCGAACCAGGTCTCGGCGTACCACGACGCGAAGCCCGCCGTCTCGCCGCGCGGCGCGTGGACCAGCATCCACTGCTCGCCGTTCGTCACCAGCCCCAGCGGCATGCCCGCCCCGCGCAGCAGCTCCGCCATCCGGCTCGCGGGCGACGCCTTCCAGCGCCGGTCGGCCTGCGGCTTTTCCAGCCCCTGAGCGCGCGGCACGACCGCGACCAGCAGGCGCGCGGCCTCGCCCCGGTCGGCACGCAGCACGGCGAGGTCCGGCCGCAGCGTCTCGTGGTGCTCGGCGACGGTCGCGGCGAGCGCCTCCGGCAGCGCCGGCCCCTCGACCAGCACCTCGGGCGCGAAGCCGAGCACCTCGGTCAGGACGAAGCGGATCCAGGCGCGGTGGATGGCCTGGTCGGGTCGAGTGCCGCCCTGGTTGTCGGCCCACTCCTCGTAGGCCGAGCGCGCCTGGCGCCCGCCCTCGGCGTCGTGCTCGTCCAGCCCCTGCGGGAAGGCCCGCTGGAGGACGGGCATGCTGAGGAACGGGCCGGAGACCTCGACCAGGGAGAGCCATTCGGCGTGGTGACGGGCCATCGACATCGCTTAACCTCGCAGATATTCGCGCGCCAGGCGTTCCGGCACGAGGAAGGTCACGGCCACCGGGAAGAGGCGGGTCTGCGGCTCCGCGTAGCGCGCGCGGATCGCCGCGGCCTCGCGGTCGATCTCCGCCGGGATCTGGTCCGCCCGGGCGCGCAGGCTGTCGATGTTGCGCTCGAACTGCTCGCGCTCCGGGTCGCTGAACAGCGACAGTTGCAGCACATCGGGCTGGTGGAGCTCGGCCAGGATCGTCTTCCGCAACTCGGTCAGGATCGCGGCGCTGTCCCGGACCTCCTTCGCGGCGCGCTCCTCGAGCACACGGCGCAGGCTGTCGCCGCGCTCCCGCGCGCGGACATCCAGTGCTTGTAAGAGCGCCGGTGCGTAGGCGTCCCAGCGCGCGGCGAATTGGTCCCGCAGGGCGGGCGGCGCGGGGTCGGGCCCGGCCGCGGCGAGCGCGCGCTGGACATCGCCGACATTAAGGCGCGCGAAGCGCCCCTCGCGGAGCAGGCCGCCGGTCACGATCAGCTCCTCGTGCAGGCGCTGGTGGTCGCCGCCGAGCATCAGCAGCCGCGCGTGGCCGAGGAGGACCGGGTGATCGAAGGCGTCGCTCGGGATGAGACGCGCGGTGACGCGGTGCAGCTTGCGCTGGCCCTCGGGTGCCCAGACCTCGGCGCGCAGGAGGCGCAGCGCCATCTGCACCAGGCGATGCTGCAGGTGCGCCAGCACCACGTCGTCGCGCCCGTCGGCCAGGTCGTGGTCGAAGACGATCGGCCGGATGACGCCGGTGTGCGGGTGGGCCAGGCCGTCGGTGCACGCGGCCCAGCTGCCCGTCAACGCGGGGAGGTGGAACGCCGGGCTGCGATGGCGCCGACCGGTCGTGTCGGGCCAGAGGCCGGGCACGGCGGCTTCGCGGAGCGGCGGCTGGCCGGCCAACTGGAGCGCGATCGCGACGACCGTCTCCACATTCTCCGGGGTGAGGCGCAACTCGCGCTTCGATTCCTGCAACTGCTCGCGCAACTCGGCCAGTTGCTCGCGCAGGCGGCGCTCGAACGTCAGGAGGCGGCGGGTCGGCTCGGCCTCGCGCTCGGCCGTCGCCGTGTCCAGCAAGCGCCGCCGACCGAGCATCGCCTCCTCGACCTGGCTGGCGATGACCGGCCCGACCTTGCCCAGGTCCTCGCGGATCTGGTCGACCTTCTGCGCCGCGCGCCAGAGGAATTCCAAGTCGCTCGCCAGTTCGCCCGGCGCGGCCCCGCCCCGGCTCGCGCGCCAGCCCGCGCCGACGAAGTGGAAGATGTCGACGGTCGCGGCGCGCTGGCCGTGGCGATCGACGCGACCGTTGCGCTGTTCGAGGCGGTTGGGGTTCCAGGGGATCTCGACGTGGATGAGGCGCGAGCAGTGGTTCTGCAGGTCGATTCCCTCGGAGGCGGCGTCGGTCGCCAGCAGGATGCGCACGGGCGCCACGGCCGGGTCGGCCTGGAAGGCCGCCTTGATCCGCTCGCGGTCTTCGGTCTGCATGCCACCGTTGAGGGTCAGCAGCCGGCCGTCCCGCGTGAAGCCTTCCCCGGCTAGGATCTCGCCCAGCCAGCGCTGCGTGTCGCGGTACTCGGTGAAGATGATCACCCGCTCGTCGTTCCAGACGCCGCCGGGGCGCAGGTGCTCCCGCAACCAGGTCAGGAGCGCCCGGGTCTTGCTGTCGGGTCGGCCGCGGGCGTCCTCGGCCCAGCGCCGCATCTGGTCGAGGAGGTCACGCTCGGTGGCCGAGGGCTCGCGGAAAAGGCGGGTCGTGGTCTCGACCGCGTCGACGGCGGCCTCGTCCGCCACGTCGTCGTCGCCGAACTCCTCGTCGATCCCCTCGATCTGCCGCCGCAGGATCCCGATGGTCGGGCGGGGGGCGGCCGACCGCGACCGCGCGGTCGCCAGGGACCGCTCGTGCTGGGCCAGGGTCAGCGCGAACGCCTCGGGCGACGAGAAGAGGCGCTTCTTCAGCAGCTTCAGGACGAACTCGGTCGCCACGCGCTCGGTCGCGTCGCCCGCGCCCTTCTCGCGCGAACGGCTGTACTCGCGCAGGAGGTCGTGGGCGCGCTCGTCGTCCGCCGTGTAGTCGACCTCCGGGGCCTCCAGCCGCCGGACCGGGAAGCGCGGGGAGCCGTCCCACCGGGGCGGCAGTTCGGACTTGAGGCGGCGTACCATCACGGCCTCGAGCTGCCGCCGGTCGGGCGCGACGCCGCGCGCGAAGCGCTGGTTGTCCAGCAACTCGAGGAGTGCCGTGAAGGACTCCGGGTAGCCGTTGTGCGGCGTGGCGGAGAGAAACAGTTTGTGCTCGAAGTGGGGTGCGAGACGGCGGATGGCCGAGGTGCGCAGCGAGTCGGTCGCGTACTTGCCGCGCCCGGACGGGGCGACGTTGTGGGCCTCGTCGACGATCAGGATGTCGTAGCGGCGCGGGTAGGTCGGCTCGTCCCCGGCCGGCAGCGTCTCGCCGAAGAGGCGCATCGGGCGGTCCCGCTTGAGGAAGTCGATCGAGGTGATCAGACGCGGGAAGTGGGTCCAGGGGTTGACGTGCAGGCCGCGCTCGCGGCGCAGCGTCTTCATCAGCTCCGTGTCGACGATGCGGAACTCCAGCCCGAACTTGTCGCGCATCTGGTCGCGCCACTGGATCTGTAGGGACGAGGGGCAGACGATCAGGACCGTCCGCGCCCGGTGCCGCAGCAGGAGTTCCTGGACGACCAGGCCGGACTCGATCGTCTTGCCGAGGCCGACGTCGTCGGCGACCAACAGATTCGCGCGCGGCATCTGCACGGCGCGCACGACCGGGTCGAGCTGGTAATCCTCGATGGCGATGCCCGAGCGGAAGGGCGCCTGGAGGGTCTTGATGTCGGCGCTCGCCGCGGCCCCCCAGCGGAGCGCGTCGAGGAAGGCGTCGAAGCGGGCGGGGTCGTCGAAGCCGGTCGGCGCGGGCAGGGCCGAGCGCTCGATCGCCCGCGCCCCGGGCTCGATCTCCCAGATGACCCGCAACTCCTCGCCGAGCGCGTCGTCCTCGACCGAGGCCAGGGTGAGCAGGTGCTGGGGGGCGCCGTCGGCCGCGGCGAGGGGATCGTCGGGGAGCGCGCCCTGGCGCACGTCGCTGACAACATAGCGGCGCTGGCGCACCTCGACGAGCTGGCCCTGCTCGGGTACGGCCACCGATGGCATGACTCCCACCGCGTTCCTCCTCCGTCCGGTACCGATCCGCGTGCCGCGGCCACGATCCGCGGGCGGCGTAAGACCGCCCATGAACGAGACCTCGTGCGTTTTTCCCTGGCAGCGGCGCACTGTGTGGCGAGGGCGGCGCTGTATGCTTGTGCGCCCACTTTACTATTCGTACGCGGGGGTGTCCACGAGAAAGGGCCCTATCGGCCGAAAGTTGGCCCGATTGTACTGGGTGCCCGGAGCGTGGTTTAACCCGAGGTAGCCATGGCCGAGGGGCGCAGGCGCATGAGCGTCCCGGATTATCCTCCCGGCTTCTCACCCTCGGCGTCGAGCGTTGAGTTATCGTGCTCCGATGCCGGGGAAGCAGCGGGGAGCGTGGCGAGGTCGGCGGTGATCAAGGCCACCTGCCGAGCATCCCCCAAGGCCCGGTACAAGGCGAGACTTTCTTCCAGCAGCGGGCGCGCGCCGGCTGCGTCACCCATTTCCAGGGCGATCCGCCCCAGGAGGAAGGTATCGAGCGCCACGGTGTGGCGATCGTCGATCCGTCGTGCGAGCGCGAGGCTCTCGTCGTACAGCGCCCGGGACCTGTCCCCGGCACCCTCCGACTTCGCGAGCCGACCGAGATCATGGAGCGCGTAGGCGGTGACCCGGGTGTCCGCGTTTGCGCGAGCGAGTTCCAGTGCCTCATCAAACAGGATTCGCGCCTCCTCCTGGTTGCCCAGCGCGGCCGTGGACCAGCCGAAGTTCAGGAGTACGATGGCGATATGGTTGTACAGCGTGGGATCGGAGGCTTCCCCCCCTAGCAATGCCAGCAGGCCGGACAGGCATTCCTCGAACCGCGCGACCGCCACCACATGGTTGCCCCGCGCCCGCGCCACCTCGCCAAGCGCGTTTATCGCGAGCGCGGCTTGGTAGTCGTCCCCGTGCTCGCGTGCCAGCGCCAGGGACTGCTCGCCCAGCGCGTCCGCCTCATCCCAATCGCCCTGCTGGCACGCCAGTTTCGCCGCCCCACAGAGCGCGTATATTCGCAGCAGTGGATCGCCGCCCGGCAGGGCCAAGAGCGCACGAAGTCGCGTCCGACCTTCCGTGTAACGGCCGGACCAGGCCCAATAATTTTGGAGGGCAAGGATAGCGTGCATGGCCATTGATCCATCGCGGTGGGTGAGTGTCCAGTCGATGGTCGCGCCAAGATTCGCCGACTCCCGCTCCAGCCAACCGAGCGTCGCCGGGTCGTATGCGTTGACCAATGCGTAGGCCGTTCCCAGCCGCCGCAGATAGTGTTCGGCATGCCGGCGGAGTATGTCCCGCTCCTCCCCGCTATCCTGGAGTCGCTCGTTCGCATACTCGCGAATCGTTTCCAGCATGGCGAAACGTGGCTCACCATGCTTGCTAGCGGCTAGGCGCACCAAGCACTTGTCGATCAAGGACTCCAGCGCATTGAGCACGCCGTACGGTGCGCTTAAGGGCCCGCAGACTGCCTCCACCGACAACGGGGTGCCACCCACGGGGAAAACCGCAAGGCGGCGGAAGAGCGTCTGCTCGTCGGGCACGAGCAGGTCGTGGCTCCAGTCGATCGTCGCGCGCAGGGTCTGCTGGCGCGCGGGGGCATCTCGCGGCCCGCCAGTCAGAAGCGGGAGCCGCCGCGCCAGACGCTCGAGCAGTGCGGGGGGCGGGATGAGACGGCAGCGGGCCGCCGCCAGTTCAATGGCGAGCGGGAGCCCGTCAAGTCGCGCGCAGATATCGTCCACCGCGACCGCGTCGGCACCGCCAGGCGTGATCTCCCGCCCAACGGCGTGGGCGCGCGCGACGAATAGCGCCGCAGCGGCCGGTGGATCCAGAGGCTCGACCAGGTAGACCTCCTCGACTCGCAGCCGCAGGCGCTCCCGGCTGGTCGCCAGGATGGTAAGGCGCGGCGCGGCGCGTAGGAGATCGGCAACCAGCCCCGCTGCGCCCAGGACCCGCTCGAAACCGTCTAGCAGCAGCAGGATCTGCCGACCGCCCAGGTGCGTCGCGAGGCGGCCACGCACAGGCGTGGGGTCCGTCTCATCCAACCCCAGGGCACCGGCGATCGCGGTCGGCACCAGGGCGGCATCGGTGAGGGGGTCGAGTGTAACGAGGACTGCGCCATCAGCGAACGAGGCCACCAGCCGATTCGCCACCCCGACCGCTAGCGTCGTCTTGCCGATGCCCCCGGGTCCCGTCAGGGTGAGCAACCTGGTCCCGCCGAGCAGTCGCTCGACGAGAGCGACGATTTCCTCTTCGCGGCCGACGAGGGGCTGGTGCGCGACTGGTGAGTCCAACGCCGTGGGTGGGGGGGCGGGATCGGGTCCGTGGTCGGCCGCGCTCCGTGTGGCGGCGCCCGTGAGCGCGCGCGCATCGGCCCCCGTGAGGCCCAGAGCGCGCACCAGCCGCGCGAGGCTGCCGCTCTTCGGGGAGCGCCGGGCTCCGCTCTCCAGCGCGCTGATGGATTTCTCGTCTATGCCTGCCCGCTGCGCCAGGGTCCGCTGCGAGAGCCCCAAGGCCTGGCGATGGCGTTTGAGGAGTTGCCCGAACTCCGACGGTATCCTGCTCAAACGCGCACCTCGCGTCCTGTCCCTCACGGGACCGTCTCACGACGATACCCCGCGAATACCCCCCGAATCTCCCCCGGTCCTCCCCATTTACGCGATCCGTGGGGCATGCGCGGTTCCGCGCCGAGCGGCGGGTCGCTATGGTGAGGATGTGGCGTCGGGGTGAGGGGTCGAGCCCTCGCCAGGGTTCTCCGGCGGGAACAGCTCGCGGACCGACACGCCGAGCGCTGCGGCGATGGCGTACAGATTCTCGAGCGCGGGGTTGCGCCTCCCGCGTTCGATATCGCCAAGGTAGGTGCGATGGATCTCGGCCAGATCGGCGAGCGCTTCCTGGGACAGCCCACGTTCCTGCCTGAGGGCACGGATACGCAGACCAACCACCGCCTTCAGCATGGCGATTTCCCGCTCTTTGTCGGCGTCCCGTTCGGTACTCACCAGCCCAGTGTAAGGCATGTGACTTATCCGTCTACCGACTATAAGTTGACAGACTATAAGTTGACAGACTGTCGAGCGTCGACTATAAATAGAACATTCGTGCTAGTACGTGAATTGGCCTGGGCCACGAGAGCGTGTATCGGAGAGCGGATTGGCGCACGAATCGCCGGTGGGGTGGGATGCGCAGGCTGAGCGACGAGGACTTCGCGCGCTGGTGCGACGAACGGCACATCCCCCCCGCGGGGCGGGATCTCCTCGGTCATATCCGCACCTCGCGCCCCGTGCGCCGTGTCCGCTGCGGACGCGGCAACGTAAGCGGGGTCACCCCGAGCATGGCGATGGGCCACGGGGTGCAGTTTGAGAGCCATCAGGTCGAGTTGCCGGGCATCCTCGCGATGGAGTACGGCGACCGGGTCCTCGAGTTCTACGATCAACCCTGGCGCCTGAAACTTACCTACCTCGGCCCCGATGGGAAAGGGCGTGGCCACCTCCACACCCCGGATTTCCTCGTGATCGAGGAAGGTGGCGCATTCTTCGACGAGTGGAAGTCCGAAGCGGAACTCGAGGAATTGGAAGGGGAGAATCCCAACCGCTACCGCCGCGATGAGACGGACTGCTGGCGCTGCCCTCCGGGCGAGGAATACGCGCAGCAGTACGGGTTGGGCTATCGCGTGCGGAGCGATGCTGACCTCGACTGGATCTGGACCCGCAACATCATCTTCCTCCGGGAGTACCTGGACGCGGAGAAGCTCAACGTCGATGCCATCAGCGCCGCCGCGCTCATCGATCTCACGCGTGCGGAGCCGGGCATCGCCCTCGCCGATTTCCTCGAGGATGCACGCGCCCTCGGTGCCTCGGCCGACGACGTCTATGCGTTGCTGGTCGCCGGTCGCATCTGGATCGATCTGCGCCGGGCGCCCTTGGCGCAGCCGACGACGGTGTCCGTCTTCCACAGCCAGGACTTCGCCCGTGCCCACGGCATCGTGGCCCTGTCCGACGATCCGGCCACACGCCGTCACCCCGGCCGGGTCAGGATCGCGATCGGTGCGCAGGTCGAATGGCGCACCCGGCGCGA
>JAABUP010002611.1_pt1 | contig 34216 bp, 6 predicted proteins | sample 5559201 | NCBI WGS metagenome assembly JAABUP01 (sample SAMN10711887, study PRJNA513373) | rock metagenome | isolation source: Antarctica rocks | place: Antarctica
AGGTACTAGACTGCCCTTATTAAAGCGTATACCCTGCATAAGAGAATGCAATGCGGAACATTATAGTTATAAGGCTATACTTAACATAGGTCTTAAACTAGAACTGCACTAATGCAAGTCTGCTAAGTACGATCGCAAGTTCTCTATCTAACGATGCAGCATAACTATACCCTAGCATAGTGCTAAGCGTCTAAACCAAATATCGCACTTTATTCGCTACCTAAGTCTCTATTTAGACAATTCGACCCCTAACGTCTACTACTATAAGCGATGTAAATGTAGACACAACGTTACTAGCTAGCTCTATTACTAGTGCTTAAGCTTTAGGACTAACAGCTATAGTAATATCCGTCTGCTTAATCTTGTTATATAGACTCTAGCTACTTGTCCGCTACTAATAAGTAGTATAGCGCGAAACATTGCTAAGGTAACCTAGCAACTAACGTTACTATCTAATTCAATATAAGGCCCTAATAGCATATATTGCAGTCGAATAGCAAGAGCTTAAGCAGCTACTAGGGCGAGCAGACAGGACGCTACCCCTTCTAGAGGATGCGGAAATGCAGATCTTATCGCTATATTAAGCTTCGAGGAACAACTTATCGAACTAGTTACTAATGCACCTATCTAATAAGTTAGGTTTTTATAAGTTGTTTTTAGAAATGCCTATAGTATAGAGCTTAGGACCGTCTTAAGTAGAGGCTAGTAGCTGCTACTCTCTGCAGGCGAGTATCTTGCTACTAGAGCTAGTGCGATAGCCTAGCATACTAGATTTCGTGTCTCTAACGCCTTCTAATAAGGAAGTAGCTAAGATACCTGCGTCTGTGTTATATAGCCTAGAGGAGACCTATAACACGTCATGGTCGTACTATAGTCCACATCCTCTAAGTTAGCTACCTAACACTTTAACATTGTCCCTAACGGACTCTATAGCGACCTATCTATCTGCATCTGCGTTCTTAAGCTTATCGTCTAGTAGAGAAGACTAGACGTCACCCTTGGTGCGGTGTTTCGGTTTTTGGTCCGGTTTGGTCCGGTCCGGTTTTTGCCAAGACTCCGGACCAACTGTACCTCCAGCCAGCCGGGGCCCCACACCTTATTATTAGCACCGGTTCTTGGCGTATCACTTAATGCGTCTTACAGTGACTTACAAAAGTCTTAGCATTTTTTCCCCTCTTTTAGCCTAATTAGGCAATTTAGGAGGTTTTTGGAATTTGATGACTAATTAATGCCAAGAAACCGACCTGGACCGGAACCTCCAACTCGAAAAACTGGAAAAACCAGACGAGCCGGATCCTCCAACGCCAAGCCCCAAACCGCCCCGGAAAAAACCGGCGGTGGGGTCTAGAGAAGACTAAGAGTCGGCGACTGTTAGCGTGCTACCCTACTACATTAAATGCCTGTCTGCGTCGCTTAGAGCTCTAAGGGGAGGGGTTAGTCGTTAACTCGTTAATATAACTTACTCCCGTTTATAGCATTGCACTGATAGTAAGGTATAAAGACCCTTATAGTAGATTAGATCCTATAGCAAACAATAGACAAACTATAGCTATAAATCTATTTGCACCATTTCGCAGCTACTAGTAACGTACCTTGCTCCTGCCCTACATTCTATTCATGCTATAACTAATAAGATCCTATCGCCTCCCAAAAGCTAAACCCCCAATTCCTCTTAGATTTCTCCCCTTCTTTACTACCTTATCTGATCGCTAAGTTAGTAACTGTTGTTATAGACGTTATAGTAGATGGTGTTGTAGACGTCGTCGAAGTTATAAAGGTATGATTGCGCAACGTCGCAGACGCCTAGGTAATTAACCTAGCTATCGTTTGGCACAGTCTAATACCTAATACTCTAAGAGTAGATATATGCTATACTAACATACCTAGGAGCATAAGCAAGGTACTATACTACTCTCCCTAGCGTATAGTACAACTAGCACTACTAATTTAAGTAGCTTGCGCAATTAAGCTTATACTTAATAGTAAAGCATAATAGGGAAACGTATACGTAGTAGAGAGATTCGAGTAAAGGCCTTTAGGAGCGCTTATCGCCTAGAGAGGACTGCTTATTGCAATGCCTATAGGACTCGTATAGTTTTCTAGCGCTCCGCATACGCTTAGTATTAAGTCTGCTAAGGATTAGATCGTTAATAGCGTTTAGTAGTATTAAGTCTAGCTTTCGGCATTAGTTAAAATTTATCTAAAGCCGTTATAATACCTATAGCTAAGCTTGCTGCTACTCTATATATTACGTTAGCGGAGCTTGCTACTACTTAATGCGTTATATTAGCGGAGCTAAGCGTTAATGTCAGCGTTGCGTTCTCTAGGCTTCTATAGGAAGTAGAAGCTATAGTAGGTGCCATGCTATCGAGTGTCGCTGTGAGGCTAGACAGAGAGGTAGGAATGTTGCTTATAATAGGATTCTAGAAGTTGCCTAAAAGTAAGAGTTAGCATGCATTGTTTAGGCAGTCGCTACTAAGAGAATCATCCTAGAAGGTTAATGCGCCACACGTAGAGTAGAACATGCACATAGCAAGAAAGAGTATTATTTAGATTGCCATATCGTCGGTTAGCAAAAGATAGCACATCGAAAACAGCCTCTTATACTGCATATAAAGTTAAGCATTAATGCATATTACTAAATAAAGCAGCTAAATTTATCTACTACAGCTTCAACAGTGCTAAAGATAGTAACATTCGGGGGTTTAGTATCGCCCTGCGTCTATTGCGGTACCTTTCTTTTACTGTTCTTTGCCTTTAGGTATTTCTAAGGAGTTCTAATAGCCCAATTATGCATCGTTAGGTCTTGCGATAGATAACCTCCTGCGGCAGTTAGGTTCACCCTAGTATTATCGTCTTAAGTCGCTGCTCGCGAGTGTCCTACTCCTAATAGCTAGGTATGCACTATAGGTGCTAGGGCTAGAGGTAGCAAGCTTGTCTAATGCTGCTGCTACGACAAGTCTAACTCTCTCGTTAGACCTTCGCGAAGCCGCTAACACTCCTTAAGTTATGCTTTATAACTCGAAGTAAGGAGAAGCCTAGCTACTTTGGTTTCTAAAGCATAAACTGCGACTATTAATACGCAGGTTATCTAAGCGAGGTGTTTAGTAGTAAGACGCGTAATGTCGCGCTACAAAAAGGCTTCTTATCGTAATAAATTCCCTAGTCCGTCTTAGAGTAGAGCGTTCTTACGATCTTTAGCATGCTAAAAGCGGTCTATAGCTAAAGCATGCTGCATCTAAGCTACTTTGCCCTTAAGACGTATGTTATTGCTCTAAAGAACTTGACGCTGCTATTCTATCTAGTCTTTCGCCTATATAGTCTTAGCAAGCTTTTGCAAGACATTATTAAAGATAATAGTCTAATATTGCGAACTTTCCCTCTGCTCTAATATAAGGCGAAGGAGGTTAGTGTTCTGCGACAAAAGCTAATCGTAATTAAGGAAAGGTATGGCCTTTATCTAATTTAGTATTAGTATTAAGACTAGTATAGTATACATATAATAGGAGCAAGTTTAGTAACGTCGACAGCCTTAGGCATAGTTGTCCTATTAGGTTAAGTGTCGGAATGCAATAGAATGGATAATAAGACTAGGGAAACGATAATGTGGCTATAAGGCTTAACATCCTCCTCGTTCAGCATGTCTAATAGTCCCATCTTGCATTCGAAGTTGGAAGCTATAATTCGATAAAGTTCATTAGTAGCATAGAACAGCCTTATATACTTTAAATTTCGTCCCTAAAATCGTTACTATTAAACAAAGAGGTATATGTTAGCTTATTTAGCTACTAAGGGCCTGTGCTAGCACGTAACCTCTTATGTCCCCGTGTTTCCGCAAGGCTTAAGGCAACATTAACAAGTTATTACAATCGCCTCTAGCATAAACTAGTCGAACCCTTTAATCTATAACGTAATAGATTGGATACGTAGGGATGCGTCGTTTACTTAGAGTGCTCTCGCAATTCGGATGTCTGCTATAAGTACATTATTTCCGCCTATTATTAATCCTAGACTATAGTAACCTTAGACTCCTAGTAAGTACTCTTTATTCTCTTAGTAACTCTACTATCGCGAGCCGACGACACTGTCCTCTGGACAGGCTCTCTATAATAATAACCTGTCCTACGCTTCTTGCTATAGCTGTAAAGGGCTCCTATAAGCTTTCGACTACGGCTTTATAGATGAAAGACTTGCTTAGGCTAGGATAGAACCTTGACCCAGACGTGCAAAGTCCTACTATTAGCACCATCGGCACTTCTCTAAGGGGTCTGTCGATTCTTACATATCGCTAATGTAGCTAAAGCGCAGTGGCCTACTTAATACTATGCAAGAGCTAGGTCTGTGTACTGCTAGAACGCTAGATATAGATAGCAGCCAAAACACTAGCATATATGCAGTAGTCTATTCGAAAGGCAAGCTTATGCTAGGGCTTGAATATAAGGGTTACCTCCCTAATACTATCTATAGGCGTGTTCTGCGGCCTAAAGCAGGCCCTATGCTATCCAGAATATAGGATAGGTCTCTACTATAACTTTATGTTTATTGCCTATCCTTAGGACTTCGTAGACCCTGCTATGCTTAGTATAGAGTAAACGCTAGAGCGCCCTTACTTTATAGCTCCCTTTAGCGCAGGAAACTAAGGTCGCTAGTAAAGGACTACTTAGCTAGGAACAGGCGGCATAGCCTAAAGCGTAGCACTCGAAGTCCTCTAGCGCGTTATATTCGTAAGGCTTAGGCGGTCAGACGCATAACGTAACTACATCTAGGTGAAATTTTAACTCGCAGAAGAGAGCGCATACTATAGCTTTAGGCGCTAGAAATAAGAACTATACTCTGTTACGCAACTCTGTAACGAGAGCTCTAAGTCCTCCTTTTGTGGACTAGGTAGCTATACACTATAAATAGATATACTCGTCTATAGATATAAGTAGCTCTATTATCTGCCCTTTACTTTATAAGCAAAAGCCGCATAATAGAATGTTATAAACAGCTGTAGTCGAAGTATAAGGACGTTTGCATTATCTACTATACAATACGAGCTATGTTCCTAGAAGCAGTTAGCTTAATTCTTAATCTACTCTGCTATTCGTAACGCTACGCGTTCTACATACATTACAGAACGACGCAGCTCTATATAATAAATAAGCTTTACTATCTTAAGTTAAAGACTTACTAGCACAACTGAATCTATAACTAGATTAAAGCACAGAACGTTAGATTCTTTGTCTATTAGCTATCGTTCGAGTATCTAGTCTTAGCAGCAATCTAAGAGGCAAGAAAATAATCTTAGAATCTAAGGTAGTGCTAACTCTGTCCCTAGTTTTAATATCTTAAAAATATAAAAGCGGTTCCTGCTCCTAAGCTATATCCTTTCCGCTTAGAGAGGATCGAGGAAGAAGAGGACTTGCTGTTAGACGAAGATACGTAGTAGGAATATCTTTTAGATTAATTACAAATTATGCATATAGACTAAACTTCAGAGGACTAGCGATCTAGCGATTGTTGTTTGCGATCCTTATTTGCGATTAAGGTAATAGTACTACGAAATGCAAAACGGGTGCTTAAGCTATATCTCTAATTCCTTATAAGCTGTCGTTGCCTCTTATAAAACGTTATATTAATATATAGTCTAATATAGGACCTCCAATTCCTTAGTTTTGCTATAGTAGTTTCCCTATAGCCTTTGTGCGTCTCCTAGTAGCTACTTATATATTGCTTTTACCTTCTCTCTATATATTCTACCTTATTACGATTAGATTAAGCCTGCGCTTACTAAGGCTCTTTGCTACTTTGTTTTATATAGTCTATAGCTAGCATGCAATCTTTATCGAAACAGTATAAAGTCTGTACTAGAGTCTAATTAAGCTCTACGTACGTCGGACTTACTATACTGCTAGTCTCTTGCTAGAGGTATATACTAAATGTTGTCTATATCCCTATAAAACTTCCTAAATTATCTAAGTAAGCTTAGAGTCCTTATCCTCTTTACTTATTTAGTTAGTAAGTGAATACTGCTTAGTTTCCGCTTAACCAGACTGACTGCGCGTGCTTCGTCTAATAAGAGGCATAGGCATATCTTATCTAAGAGGCTAATTATCTTCTCTATATAGAACAGATAATTAAGATGCTGTTACTAAGCAACCTAGGACGTCCCTTGCGGAAAGCTACTAATATTGCAGCGCGAATTACCTATCGTTATTATAAGGGCGATAACTTTAGCTAGGTAGTGGACAAAGAAACATACTTTCTTCTAAAACCTATAGCAGCTAGAGTATATATCCTTTCGATGCTCGAACTTTCCTAATAGCATACTACCTTTATAGAACTCTATAGTAGCAGCGCTTATCCTCCTTAGCGCTATAAAGATCTTAGTATAATTACCCTAGACTCTAATTTCACCTTAGCAAATATAAAAGCTAGAAGAGTTATACTTTAGCGCCCATTTTAGTTTAAAGAAGAAAGATAACGCTAAGAGGGCTAATTTAACCTTAGTTAATTGCTAATCGTCTTTATTCGATATTACGTCGCTTAAGAGTTTTTCTATAGCAGTAATGTCGTCTAGACGTAGTTTATAATCTCTAAATGTTATATTTAGCCTAAAGTATCTATATTCTGCATCCTTCTCTAGGTAGTTAAGTAAATGTCTCTAGGTTATCTCCCTATCTAGGCCTATTAGAAACGATTAGTAGAGTCGAGGAATAAAGCTGTCTATAAAACTCGACTATATAGAAGTTCTTTATAGACTAATAGCGTCTAGACCTGTTCTAGTGCTAAGTAATAGTACTACGTCCTTCTAAGTATCCTAAGCCTAGATTTAGCTAGCTTCCTAGAGCGCAATGTTTACTAGGTTATTATATCTAAGAGCTCTATCTTAGAAGGTGCTAAGGTCTAGCAGTAAGATTAGCGCAAATAACCTATAAGCTAGGTTAGGATCTAAAGACGCTTCCCTAAGCTTTTACGTCGATAGCCTACCCTAGCGCAGCAGAAGTCGCACAGCTACTTTACTAGGTTAGCCCTGCTTTTAGTAGACTTATTATCGTAGGCTTACGCTTACTAGAGAAGTAGCTCTAATATTAGTTCCTTAGGGCGTATAGACGTATACCCTGCTACAATTAGCTATAACAATTTCTTACTTAGAATATAAGAGAACAGTACTGCAGCTAACCTTTTATAGCGTTCTACTATTATAGCTAGCTATAAGACAGGTATTCGCAGTAGACGTAGTTATCGTTATAATAGCGATCTTATACTGCGAGACACCTAACTTAGGGTAGTTAAAGATCCTAGTTTGCTCTCTAAAACTCTGCTTTAATGTCGTATCTAGCGACTCTATCTTATAGCAGCTATCTTGCAGCATGCATTATACGTATAAGTTTAGTCTGCTAAGAGCTAGGAACTTATTAGTAAGAAAGTTAGCGAAGAATCGACTTGCAAGAGTCTAAAAAGTTGCGACTACATATTAGATATCCTAATATATAGCAAAAAGACTAAGGACTACTAGTCCTCCTTTAAGCGCATTAGTGCTATCTGTTTTAATTTCTAGCATCTGGTACGTACCTGCGCTAGTGCCTAGAGCAAGATCGAACAGATTTTATATATAGCAGGAGCTACCTAGGACCTTTATAGCAAATGCAGGAATTCTAGCAGGATAATGCTATAGATACTACTACTGTCGACGCTTAGTATTCTAATTCCTATAGTAGGAGGCTTTAACTAGATTAAAAGATCTGTTCCCGCATTATAAGCAAGGCATTTGCAGAAGATATACGTATACTCCTTAGTTACCTGCGGGTCCCTATAAGTTTTTGCGTAGTAGTCGCATATTGCGTGCTAAAACTTAAGTATATATTCTAGCTGCTAAAGGGCATAAATCGAATAGAAGAGGTTGCTACGAACCTTAGCCTAATAAGTACTAGTTAGTATATCTTGCAGCCTCTATTAATAGAAGATAGCTATAGGGAGACGCTCTTTCTGCATCCTCCTCTAACTGTATACGAACTTATAGAATACTATACTAACTATCTAATTGCGCAAGACTTAGTGCGCTTCTGTGAGTGTAGAGCGTATACCTAGTATATACTATTACTTGAATGTCGTTAATAGTAGAGGTTAAAAGAGGGCACAGAATATGCTATAGGGTGCGAAACCTAGCCTGCGCATTAGTATCTTATATTAGTTGCATTTGAGAGTCTTACTTACTATATAAGCTTAGTAGATAGGCTTGCGTTAGTAGGCTTATAGCGAGAATCGAAGTAATTGTGCTATAGGGCATACTCTCTTAAGATAAGGCTCTTAGCATAGCTAACAAGCAGTTAGCGGGGTGTAGCAAGTTTAGGATACCTTGTTAAGTTGCTGCTACGTAGTTAAAGGGCTTGTTAGACATGTGCGCTATATAGGTAAGAGATTGTAAGAATAAAGATGCTAAATGCGTGCTAGAGTATAGTAATATGCGTACATTACGATCTGCTCTAGCTAAGTCTAACTCTATATAAAGGATAATCTTACGCAACGAAACGTAACGCGCGTTACTTAATAGCTAGGTAGAGATATGTTAGATCTTTATACTCTAGTAAGCTTAAACAATCCTAGAAGTTCGCAGACTTTCGAGGAACTCGATCTCTTCTAGTCTAGCTATACTACATATATCGTTTAGCACTACTACTATTAGCCCTGCGCTAAGTAAGTATTTAGTTGCTGCATGTCCTGAAGCCGCCCAAGCCTGCAAGCAGGAATATACTCCCTGCAAACCACTAAGGTCCGCGGCGAAGATGCAGATGACGTCTGCAAAAGGAAGCAAGAGCCTTTAGATCAATCTTGCGCCGAATTCTTCCCTCAGAACGCCTAATCTAATCTGGAAAGCTTAGAATTGGTGGCAGTACGCCTGGATGTCTTATAAAGGCAATTCGTTTGCTAGCTCAATGTCCCAGTACAGGATTGGACAGGCAGCGTACGATGTAAGCACGTCTCTGTAGGCTTTGCACAAGCTCGTAGGTCACGAAAATTTTGTTTCCGATGGCGTCGATGTAATCGCAAATATCGCCCCCATCGCCTGCATCGGACGCCACCACTGACCCACGATTGGCATCGGCTGTATCGCAATAGCTAGGAATCCTAGCTGCATCGATGGGGGCGATATAGTCGATATAGGCGATACAGCGATGGCGATAAATCCTAGACCTTAGCGAAAAGCACTAAGGGACTTAACTAGAAGCTGGGCAATGCACGCTAGGCCTAATAGGGCAGGGGTAGGCGCTAATAGGGGTAATTAGGGGGTTTTGTAGGTTTAAAATAGTAACCTATGTAAAAAAGTAGCTATTCGCGTTAAAGCTAGAATTTGGAGACCCCTACGCCTTATGTAAGCGCTTTTGAACGTCGCCTTTTGCTAGCAATAGCGCCAAGCTTTTCTATAAACAGCTATATCTAGCTAGCTATTAGCGCTAGCGCTAAGTACTATATATATAAAGGGTGCAGGATAGCGCTAGCTATCTAATGGCGTATCGCACTAAGTCTAATTAGGCAAGGCTAGTGCGCTATAGCTACTTATATAGCCTATATCTATATAGGCTTATAGCGCCTATGCTATACCTAATTAGGTAATTCTAAGCCTGCTACGTTAAACTATACTATATATAGGGCTGTGCTATATATATTACTAAGCTGTTACTGCATAGGGAAGAAAGATAAATAGCCCTAAAGATAGCAGTGGGATTCTTGAATTAGCTACAACTCTATGCCTATTAGGGCTAGCGCCTAGTTATCTATATAGAAAACTCCTATTAATAGCTAGCTAGGGGCCTATAAAGTTAAAATTACCTAATTAGGACCAGTAGATTTACTAGTAGCTAGCGATATAGTGCGATGTACATCGCACCCCATCGCACTATATCGCTGTATCGCTGGCATCGCAAGCTTGGTTTTCGTGACGTACGACTGTTACACACTTTCGAATCGTTAGCAGAAAACAGTTAGCGAAGGGCGAATGTCTTGTTATTAGAGCCAATACAAGCTACCACCAACGGCCGCTAACCATCTAGGTCTAGTAGGGATTCTACGATGCGCTAGAGTCGATGCAGGTCGACTAAACATAGTTGTTCAGAGTCGGAGATCTCAACGAGATCGCAGTGCTTGCAGCGACGCATAGTGCTAGGTGCACAATAGAGCGAAATTAGTAAGAGAGGTTCTCGCCTGTATCTGTACATTATGGCTTTCTGAATGTACTGGAGCAGTCTAACACTAATTGTGAAGTAGAGAGAAGCGAGTAGTACGACGTAAATAGATTCGGCATTATGCTATGCTTTGTCGGCGTGGGTCCAACGCAATGTCTCCTCTGTGTTGAGCCCGACACGTAGACTCGCAACAGAAGCATAGAGGTGTATATAGCGACTCTGCGGAACTTTTTTTTGGGTAACGCACAAGTCCAATTACAGAATAAAGATTTCGCTCCTAGGGTGAGAGACTTCGATAAAGCTAACGTCGACCGCCTTATAAACATTTTCCGCCTTAAAGGGTGCTAACGTAACGACCCTACCCATTTCGTCCTAGGATAGATCGCAAGAGAACGTCTTAGACCAGAATAGCAACAACTTCTAGAGCTGCAACGACTATCGTTACTAACGTCGGTGGTCATGCGATGCTTACATAGTAAACACAGCATCCTAGCGGCAAAAGAGGTTCTTCCTCCCTACAAGAAATGGTGAAATATAGCGTTATATAATGATAGTGAATTCGGAGTCTAATTATTTGCTGCTCGAAGACTGACGCGACTAGCACTACCTAACATCCTCTATGCAAATCTGGTCGAACAGTATAAGAATGAATTGTGCTTCTTAGATAGTAATGTGTTCCGTTACTATCGTCAGGCCCAGATAGCGGAAAATGGGCTAAACATGCGGCGATAGGAGGCAAGACTATCGGAGACTAAGCTGCGGAACCTGCGTCAGATTGAGAACGCACATTACGGTGGTATTGTCTAGGCCCTGGACGCATTACTTCCGCTATTAGGCTTATAGCAGGATTTTCATCTTAGCTTATGGAACCGCGTATTACTAATGCACATATGGCAGGTTGTCTAGCTCTAGATCCTCGACGGCACTTATATACTAACCTTATTAGCAGGAGATTTTAAAATATCTTAGAAGCTTACTTCGAGTGTGGACATACATTCTGGATAGACTTCCCCTTACTTGCGTAATACCACAGACCGTGTCCGCTCTCCAACTTTGGGCTCCGTTATAGTCTTACTCTAATAAGAGGTTAATTATTGCAGCAATAGAACAGACTCTTAAGGATACTAATAGGAGAGCACATTTTTAGCTTTTCCCAGGTATCGCGCCTCTTTATCAAGAAGCTATTATCTAAAGGATTCGCATATGCGACAGAATTGTGTCGTTCTATACGTTTTTCGAAGACACGGTGTATGTAGAGGTCTGTTACCACTCGATGCGATGTCTTCTTAGCAGCTAAATGGCATACTGTAGAAGCTTTAAATCGGGGTTCTGCGAGATCTTCTATAGAAGCGAGGAAACCTTTCGGGAACGATACCTATAGCTATGGCTACATGCGATGAGACATTTCCCTGAGCTGTCAGATCTGGTGGCCAGCAGCCTATGGAAGAACGATGGCTCCCCTAGGCCAGTTCGATTGGGATTTTCAGAAGGCCGACAGGGAGCGTTCATTACTTTCGCCACTGCTCTTAGCTTTAAGTGTGCTACGCGAAAGGGTTATAAGATGCCAGAAGAAATTCTTCTAGATATTCTATGTGCACTGCGTCTACTACTTATTTCGACAGACTTAGTCGATACACTGATTAGAGCTTAGTGTAATCGTCCGTTTGAACGCAGCTTCTACGTCGACCGTAAGCATCTCTTCGCTAAGCACGTTTTTAGATGTCACCACGGCGCAGTTTGGCGCGGTCCGGAGTCTTGGCGCCAGTGCGAACAGTGCGTCCAGTGTCTTCTAGTGTTTCGATGCAGGGTATCCAGCGCAGTGCAGAGCCTTAGCATTAGAGCCTCCAAAACCCCCTAACTGCACTAGGCGCAATTTGCCCTACTGCTTTATACTACACCTGCGTCGGCATGTTCAGTATCTTAGTTAGCAACGCGTCGCTTAATAACAGAGGTATAGCAGCGTAAGGTCGACGATTATACAACGATTATATAACGATTACCCTAAAGCAATTACGCAAATCTAGTGCAAATCCACCCTGCGCAGCGTTTAAGAGATGCTACTATACACGCAGCCGACGGAGTCCTCGTCGCCAATTCCTAAGGCGTCTAACGACAACAGCATTAACGAGAAAGATGGGTTTATAGTGTTATAAGGTCCATAACGCGATAGGGCTAGTAAGCAAAGAGGCAGTCCTCTACAGCATACTAGAATAGGACACCTAACGAGATCGCCCCTATCTAAGGCGCGCCTAATAACGCCTGAGTTAGGGCTACAAAGTCCAGACCCTATAGCAACAGTATAAGACAAGGTACTAGGCACAACACTATCTAAAGAACTCCCTATATAGTCTCCAGGTACACTGCTGCACAGTTAAACAAGCCCTACGCCCCTCTTCCGTCTTCCTAGACCGCCACGAAAGCCTGCGGTAGGAACGACTAGTAGCGGACGAATGTACGAGGGGCTAGATCTGTTCTCTAACTAGCGCAACGAGGACAGACCAGCCTACGGTTCAGGAGGAGGACATCCTAACATACCTAGCTCGCTACTTCGCTATAAGAACAATAAGGATAATGGACAACGTGAAGGGTCGTTAGTAGCCCTATCTAGCATTCGACCAGATTAGTCCGTATCGTAGTTAGAACCTTGGAGCAGCATAACTCCGTTAGGAGCTAGATCCTCTAACACAGTACTAGACGATCTAAGGGTGCGTAATTTTGTAGTGCGCAATAGATGCTACCTATATTAGCTGAGATACAGGGATGCCTTTATTAGCTGGTATAACGATAGTTAGTTCAGTACGTCGCAAGAGGCTAATGCTTGGACAGTTAAGAGACTATCTGTTGTATAGGGTAGGAGGAAGTATAAGAACTATTAGGAGATGTACGACGAAGGCGCAACGATTAGTGAAGCTGTGCCTAAGTTAATATGCTATAGATGCGATTAGCACCTACAGCATCTAGGGATCAGTAGAGGCAATGCGAGTATGCGGGACTACGTAGTAAGTGCGCGTTATTAGCAGGCTGCCTAGGACAAGGGGTTTGCTAATAAGCGGGTTGTAGAGTCGATTTAACGGGTACGTACAGGTGACGATTATATAACGATTACACTCCCCAAATTCTTAACCTTTAACGATTATAAGCCGATTACCTCCTGCCACTTCCTCTCTTTCGGTACTACGTTATATAAGGGGGCATACGAGGCTAACTATGCCTTATTCTAACAGGGCGTAAAACGGCAGAAGGTCCTCTTAATACTGTCCCTAGACAACTTCGGCGCGTATTAGACTAATCTTATCCTCGCGAAAGGTCTACTATTAGACTTCTTCTAGAGCGCTGCGGTACAACGGAGCTACTTATGCTTTATAGCAGATTGCTAGATTCTTTTCTGCTACTACCTAAAGACGCAACATCTTAAAACGAGCTAAGGCAGATTAGAATGCGATCGCTAAACGACTAGAGTCTGCGCACTATGTTGCCCTTGCTCTCGATAGATAGAGTAGAACTCAGTGTTACTAGATCGATCGCGACTAGCGCTTCTATAAGGAGCTTCTTAACTTCCCTGTTATAAAGGGCCGTCATTCTAGGGTTAACTTTGCTAAGATGCTTCTAACTACGCTAAAGAGGTATAACATCTTAGGAAAAGTAACTGCGATTACGACCGACAATGCCTTAAACAACGACACGATGTTTAAGGCTATAGCAGCGGCGATCGAAACAGCTTATAATAAGATTGCTCTAGCTGTACTGCACGACATAGTAGCACTAGTGCAATTCTAGCTCTACCCTAAAGATAGGGATAAGGAAGATAGTAAGCTCAACGTAGATGCTATAGGGCATATGCTATATCTCGCTTACGTCTTTTAACTAGCGCTTAAGGCCCTCTACTCGACGTTAAAGATTGCGCTAACGAACGATAACTTATTAAAGGTGTAGGACGAAAAGACCTTAAGGTCGGAGCTCCAAAGTCTTACTCGAACTAGAGCTCTAGAGGGTATCCTACTTCTCCTCGCAAAGGTAGGCAGGCCTATGTAATCGTTATGTAATCGTCCTGTAATCGTCGTATAATTGTGCTATAGCTACCCTGCGCTAACACCATCAGGTTCGCGCCACTACTGTACAGGTAAACGCAAGCGATCACTGTGCTAGCAAGTTCTACGCTATACTGCAGAAATATGTAGATGCGGGGGCTAAGGGCGGAGACAAGATACCTCTAATAAGAGTTCTCCGACTTATGCAGGATGTTAAAACTCGCTGGGATTCATTAACGACGATGCTAGTGCAATATCGGAAACTTAAACTAGTAGTTATCGAGTATATCGAGGAGGAGAAGCTTAGATAGCTAGCACTTTACGCAAGAGAGTAGTTAATCCTTAACTACTTAATCGATCTGTCCTAGCTATTCGCCCTTTGCACGTTACTTATCAGCTAGACGAAAGGACTGTCGCTGCATTTAGTGTATAGGTTCTATAGTTAGGTGTTTACGATAATAGAGAAGGCAGAGGAGAGGCTAGCGAAGAAGAAACTCCTATAGAAAAAGAAGATGCTAGAGGCACTATAGGCGAGTATTGCGAAGTTGCGAAAGTACTATAGCTAGACGTATAGGCACTATAGCGACCTATATAGAATTGCTATTATACTGCATCCTGCGTTAAAGGAGCAATTCTGGACGACAAAGGAGTAGCAAGGAGGGTACGAAGCTAACTACTAGGCTAAGACGGAGGTGTTATACAACGCTAAATACGCTGCCTAGACCCCGACCCAGGCCCGAACAACGCTATAGGCCTGCTCTAGTAGGGAGGGTTTTAGCATATCTAGGTTTATTATAAGTAGTAGGAGCAGGTCTACTATAGTAAGGGCAGATAACGAGATCGCCTAGTATTAAGTAGCAGGTCGTGCTCGCTTCCCTACGACATATTTAGAACCAGCTAACGCGACCTTAGGCAGACTACTAACACCTATACGAAGAATGCGGCGACAACGTACTTAAGATGTAGAAACATATCGAATCTAAATACCTAAGGCTTTCGCAGATAGCAAGGGACGTTCTCTGCATACTAGCCGCGAGCGTTAGTATTAAAAGACTCTTTAGCATTGCACGTTATTAAATAAGGTTTAACAGGCAATATAGGCTAGGCCTCTTTACTACTATTATGGTGGCGTAATATAGTCTCGCTGCGAGCATGTATAAGGAGGTGTTAGCAGCAGCGAGATTAAACGGGACAGAGGCTGAGCATGCTAATATCGTAGCAGAGTACTAGCATTTAAGGGAGGATGTTGCAGATATATAAGCGATAGAAGGCATAAGTAATAGCGAAGATTAATAGTTAGAGTCTAGAGTAGTATTACTGCCTTTATAGCTATATATGTCGACCCTGCCTTATTGCGCGTCGCTATAATCGTCGCTGTAATCGTTACTATAGTCGTCTTAGTAATCGTTACTATAATCGTTACTATAATCGTCGCTTCTAACCCTGCTTAAGTCCTTTTATCTGCTGCACGCGTCTATATGCTTAGCTCGCCCGCCTTAATGCACTGCAGGCTGTCCCTATCTATACTAAATGTATAAAGAAAAAACCTCTTTAGGTCTAATCCTATATTATGCATGCTATTAAAGATGCATCCTTCGTACTCCCCTACCCCTGCTGCCTAAAGCTTAAATAGCTACTCCGCTTCGCTTGCGCTTTGTCGTTCTCTATCGCTATAAATATACGGTCTAAAGCCGTAAGCAGCATAGTTATAGCTAACTAGGGTTTACAGCCTGCGGAATAGCTCTATCGTATCTCTGTCCTAGATCTCGAGGTTAGCAATAACTGCCTGCTCGCCTGCATCGAAGATCTCGTGCGGCTATAGGTATCTTAGATTCTGCATTAGCTCCTATACTCGATTAGCAACGAGGCAGACTTATATACGCGAGAGTGTCTTACGCTAATTAGGTCGTCGTCGAGGATACGCGTTGCGAGCAGGACCTGCGTATAGAGCGATCGCAGTAGCACTATGTACACCTCGATCTACCTTAGCTTATTAATTATACTATATATAGCATCGAACTAATACTAGTATGTTGCTCGCCACATTATATCGCGCATGCGCTATTGCATTACCTTAGACGGATCGTAGCTAAGGCTATCTTCTTCTAGTCCTATTGAAACATCGCTATCGTCGTCGACGTATTCGCAAGTCCTATCCTCTTCTAGCTAGTTATCTCTAGGTGCAACGAACCAGTTACTAGTTACCCACTCGCTAGGGCCTTTATCGAGTGTTATATGTGCTAGTAATTTATTGATCGAAGGCAACGGATGCGCAAACGATTGTTCTAGCGGGCTAATAGTAATAGTAGGCCGTTATGCAGCGCTATCTAGTTAGTAGACGATTACAGACGATTACAGACGATTACAGACGATTACAGACGATTACTTACTAGCGAGCCTCTACCTCCGCTTCCTTCTTAGCTAACTTTGTGCGTTGCTCGCTAGCACTAAGTGCAAGGAATGCCTTAGATTGCTATAGCTTCGCCTAGGCTTAGGATTTTGCTATGTTCGATCTCTTCTATACATCGTTATATAGTTTCTCTAATAGTATTATATTTGCTACGCGCAGGACCTCCTTAACGGTGTAAGGGTTAGTAGAATACGCTTTAGGAGCCTTACGCTTCTTAATCGCAGGTAGTTCGAACGTCTCGCTGTCGGCGTTAGGTTTAAAGACCGCAGGTCGCTTCCTTAGAGCTATAGTGTCGACTAGTGCGAGAAACAGGACGAGGTAGGAGGAAGTGTGGGCAGTAGTAATATAGGAGAGCTAGATTTAGTTCGTAGCGTAATAAGAAGATTAGAAGAGGGCAGCAAAGTAAACAAACACTTTTAAACTTCGTTATGCGTTACCTTGGGATACGCAGCTAAACGCGGGTAACACGTGCTGATGCACGTGAAAGCATGCGAGCACATTAGAGTTCTAATTATTTACTGTCGATCTAGCTGCTATATAATCGTCTATATAATCGTCTTGTCCTCTAGAGCGTGTCTCCTATATATATATCCTTATCTGCAACCTTTTATTGCTTAGTATTATATATACTCTATGTTATTAGGCTATACTAACTCTTCTAGAGCGTCGATTCGCTAATGTGCTATTATTAACTTATCGCGCAGCTGTTTCAATTCCTCTAATAACGTCTTAACTATCCGTCGAAGGCCTTTAACGTCCGTATATAACCCCTCTTCTTCGTCTATACATAGTGACGTAGGCGGTATTAGTAGTACTAGTAAACTACCCTATAGCGGAGAACTAGCTACCCTATATAATCTTCTTACTCCTAGCGGGCCTCTCTGGGTTAGTAAGACTACGCGTAGTAGAGACTACCGCTCTATTAGGTACTTCCTCTCTCGTTTCGGCGACAGTAGTGTACGACTCCTCTATAGCAAGTATACGTCGTCTTCTGTTCCTAGAACAGTTACTCCAGGCTCTTTTAGGCTAGTGTACTCTAGTAGTCTTAGTATTAGTGAAGAAGATGGAATAAAGACCTTGCGCAAGGGCGGGGCGTGTAGTAGTGTTAGTAAAGGTTAAGTCGCTATTGTGCTAGACGCGTCTAACTGTGTTTCGCTATCGATATAGCCCTCTAGTATTATAGGGGAGCAGACTAACTCGTCTTCGGTTTTAGTATTAAGCACTTCTGTTGTTCTAGACGAAGGCGCTAGATCTGTAGGCACTAGGAGTAGGGACTGCGGGCCTCGTTAGCGAACGGACGATTATAGTAATCGTTAGACACGTACCTTCATCTAGGCAATACTTTCTTAGTAGTGTTAAGAAGGTTGTAATATAGAGAGGCAAAGCGAAGACTGCTAAGGTAACTATTAGCGCAGAGGCTGATGCGGAGGCACTAACTAGCGTAGACTGCGGGTTTCGAGTACCCCTCAGACTTGTCCTAACCTCCCATACTTACTAACACCTGCACCTGCGTCTAGGTCTCCTTCTACAACTCTAGGAGCAGCCTGCGAATATGCTGCGCATTAGCATAGTTAGCCCTAATCCTATCTTAGCGCAGGCTAGTACTGCAGGCGCACTAGACGACGCGCCATAATAGACAGAAGCTGAACAGTTGCGATAACAACCTAAGGTCTTAAGGAAAACAGTCTTAAAAACGAAGACAAAGATTAAGCCCACATCGTTAGGGTCCCGCATAAGGGCCTATAAAGCGACGGAACAGAGCGCAGCTACTACGAAGAACGCGCATAAACTAGGAGGAGGCACGCGAAGAGGAAGGCGGAAAACTATAAAGAAGACGATAGATAGAGCTAGTCTAAAACAGCGTTACTGCTTCCACCCTAGAACAGTCGCCCTACGCGAAATTCGACGCTACTAGAAGATAACGGAACTGCTGCTCCTAAAGCTGCCCTTCCGTTAGATAGTAAGAGAGATTATGCTAGGGTGCGGAATAAAGGTGTACAGGATATAGTCGAGCGCGCTTAAAGCATTGTAGGAGGTTATAGAGGCATACCTTATTTAGCTCTTCGAGATTACTATATTGTTTGCGATTTACGCAAAGCGCGTAACTATGTTAGCTAAGGACGTTTAGCTGTTCTATAAGGTAATGGACAATCTAAAGGGAATGCAGGGTTAGGGCGCTTAATAGCACTATATGTCTCCTATATGCTACCAGGCGATTAGGGGACGATTACCTAACGATTACTAGACGATTATAAGACGATTACATTCCGCATCGTGTGTATTAACTATTAATGCTGCACCTGCCAATTTTATATGCATTCTAGTAGTCGCACCTTCCTTACCCTATGCTGCGTAACCCTATGCCTAATATAGCCGAAGTAAGCTTAAAATAGGAATTAAACATAAACAAACAACTTAACATAATACTTACCTGCACTTTAACGACGAGAACACTGTATAGAGTTATTAATCGAACGATTGCGCTGCGTCTTCCTCCTCTCCCGCATATTAGGAGCTATATCTCCTCCTCCTATCCACTGCACTAGCCCTTACTCCGCATAATTAGCTAAAAAGGCCTAGAACGCTTATTAGAATTGCGCAGTCCTCGCTAGAAGGTGTGTATAAAGCGCACGCAGTTAAGCGCAGTTAACGACGCGACAGTATACGCTCCCTGTCCGCTAGTCTCTTTAGAGGTCGACTGCTATATAGAGGGTCGATATCAAATTCGCTATTACCTCTACCTTCGCCTATACAGCTACCTACTACGCGCACGAACCCGACACGCCGCAATATAAGCGACGATTATACGGTATACGCCGACGATTACACCTACGTCGCTAACGATTATATACCTATAATACCTAAATCCCTGCAACCTTTACTAAAGCCTACTTACTTGCCTACTATAAAGCGTTTAACTGCCGCTAATCCTATAACGTATAATTAAGAAAGAGTAGAAGGCAATATCGAAGCCTAAGAAAACGTATACGAGTACTAGCAAGACCTAACGCACCTGTAGTACAATCCTAACCAATTTCGCTTCCCCAACGATTGCATATAGTTGGTTAACGATTACACGGACGATTACATAGACGATTACATAATAGCAGGAGGTTTAGGGATGCTATCGCCTAGAGGCTCTAATAGCGCAGGGGCAATATATCCTAATAGCGCAGCGGAGATAATAGATGATATCTTATAGGGAGCAAGTGGCCCTTAAGAACGTATTCGTAATTAGAGGACAGATAGAGAGGGTAAACGTAATCCTAGCGGGGATAGTAGCTATAGGTAGAGCGTTGCTGCTAAGCCCGCACATATTTAAGGTGCTGCAGAAGAGTAGGTAGGAGAAAACGAGCTCTATAATCTAAGCGATAGTAAGCGCAAGCGTAAGCGGGTGCACTAAGAGGAATTAGCTTTATTGCGTAGATAGGGTTAAGTAGCGAGAGACGCGGCTAAGCGCAAAGCTAAGGATCGTAGGGCGCAGGGACTGCCTAAAGACTCTAATTTAGAGCATAAAGAACTCGATCCGAACTATGCTAGAGGTAGCAACTTACCTAAAAAGCTGCGGACGCTAAAAGAGCCCCTAACTAAGCGTACGAAATTGCAGATCGAGATATTAGCAGCACAGAATAAGGAGTTAGACGACAAAGCTGCAGCGGACGCAGCCGCAGACGTTTAGAGATAGGATGCGGCTATACTGCGTACGCAATAGAGAGCAACGTAGGGCTTAAACGTAAAGGGAAGACTAGGCTTTACACCCAACTTCCTAACGTCGGCTAAGAAAGAGAGAGGGGCTCGCCTACTACTTGCTCCTAGTAGTCCTTCTTAGGCACACCTACTAGTAGGAGGAAAGGGACTACTGCCTAGGCCGATAGCTGCGAAGGCGCCTCGAAAGATAGCGATACTGCTAGCACTAAAGGCGAAGCCTATAATACGAGCATAGAAGGCACAGGCAGCGACTAGCGGGAAGATGCTAAGGAAGGATTTAAGGTCGAGAGCAGCATATACGAAGCTGAAGAAGAAGGCGTCAAATGCGGTACTAAAGAATAAGCGCAAGTAAAAAGCTAGAAGTAAGTTGTAATTGTTATATAATCGTTATATAATCGTTAAACTAACGTGTGCGGCAGCAGTAGCACTTAGACAGATCTAGAGATACTAGAAGAGCACTGACCTACTCGTCCTAAAGCTTCCGTTCTAGAGGTTAGTTCGCGAGATTGCGCATAGTCTTAATACGGATCTACGATTCTAGAAGGACGCGCTTTTTGCGCTATAGGAGGCGGCGGAAGCCTATATAGTCCGCATATTCGAAAGTAAATCTTGCACCTATTCCTGCAGCTGTTTAGACGTATATACTAACTGCGCTATAGGTACTAACCTCCTTGCTATCTATGCTAAGCGCATTACTATCTAGAGTAAGGACATAAACCTCCTAATATAGCTTCTCTGCGATTAGAACATTAACGTTAGTCCGCAATAGGCGCACTGCATTAGTTTAGGTTGTGAACTCGACGTTAGATTAACGAGGGTCTCTGCTCTAGATATAGGAACAATAGGGCTAGGCAGACAGAACGTAGCTCGAAGTATACTAGAGTTCCGCTATATAGTGTAGCTATTGCGACGATTACACGTATAATCGTTAGGTACTACTATATAATTATATATAACCTTTATTACCTAGTGCTTAGTAAGTTGCGATAGAGTGCAGAATGCATAATGCGACGACTAGTTTGACTAGCACACTAACACTCCAGCGCACTGCGCTAGAAGACACTAGATCTACTAAGCGCACTGCGCTAGACTTCTCTAAGTGCTAAGCCTCTAAGCTAGACTAGATCCAAACGCCAAGACTCTGGACCAAGTCACCAAGCTGAGCCGAAACCCCAAACCGTTGGTGACGTCTACACGTTTTTGCAGCAGCTGCTAAGCGCCTGGAATATACCACGACCTTTGCAATGGCGAAAGACCTAATCCTAAGTCTTTAGGGACCACAGGTCTCCCCTTTCCTACACACAGCACACCTGCGTCGACATTTGTGATTAGCGCGACACGTCAATAAATCCTCAACGCGTTCCGCACCATAGTCCTCAGCATACCAGATTAGAGAACTTAAGATCGAGCACCACGCATTTGCACCACACAAGACAAGAAACGCACAACCTTCCCGCTGTTACTGCGACTCTGTCAACACCCTGCGCCCTGTGGACCTGCGAACACCCGCCCGCTGCCAGCATCTCGCACACGCCTGCTTGCGCAATAGCCTTGGGCACTTCAAACTCTGGGACTGGCTTACTGCTCGCGCGAGGTTCCTTCGCAGACCAGCGGAAAGCCGCATACTATGGATAAAGCCAATGATTTGGATGCGGAGCTAAAGCGCCGCCTAATGGAAAGAGCTGAGTCATACTGTGTTCGCCTGCTCCAACTCGACTTAGCAGGAAGGGAGCAAGAGCTAAACAAAATTTCACAAGAACTTGCGCAGGAGGAGCAGGCTGTGCAAATTGTGCCTATGTCGTTCTAGAATGCTTCCGACCAGCTACTAGCTCCCCTGCATATAAGGAGCTTACTATGCTGCAGGTGACTAGGCAGCAAAGACTGTCGTGGGACTATGAAAGGACCAGATGCGTGCGTTTAGTAGCAAAAGTCGTTACGCACTGGAGCTTGAGTATAGTGCAGCATTGTGGATGAGACTGTTATAGTCGGAGGTACTTGGCTGCTCTGTGGGCAGCAGCCCAGATGTACCCAGACTGGCATGACGCCGCTGTCTATCTGAACACTGTCATGATAAGGAGACATGTTGACACTCCCTGCGCCCCTGTCTGGAGGACGTTAGCAGCCGTCCGCTGATCAATTGCATAGCTCCACAGAACGAACAGCAGAGTATACATCAGCAGCCTTACCCCCCAGCCACTCAATTGCGGAATGTACAAGGGATCTGTGCAGTTCACTGATACTCGCCATTGGCCCCTTACTACACGCATATACTCGTGATCCAGTGCATCCTTGTATCTGCTCTAGCCTTACAAAGTCACGATCGTTTCGTCCGCTCGTTGCGCCTTAACACGTCTCGACATTCATAGCCGTCATCTTTTGATCTTACAACAATACAGAAACCGTTGGCTTTCGCTACGCTATCCCAATCGGACGACCTGCCGACAGATCTCCTTGATAGACTCCGTTATCGTGCAAAGGTCTGAAACTCCTGAAAAAGCTCGTGCTGCTGTTAGGAGCTCCTAAAGGCCCCAAACGTTGCAGTTTGCGCACTAAAAAGTGCAATGCTGTGCCCCTATCGATTGCGCTCCTTAAGGTGCTCCTTAGGCTCGTGGCAGATGCTCTGGTTAGCGCGCAACTAGTCTAAAACTATGTTTTTAGAGAAGGTATACTAAAAACGGCCGCCTTAGCAGTAATCTTAGTAGCTTATAAGCGGGGTCTTAGCGCTGCTTTTTCAGGACCTTACGATGCGACGGCTAGAACTACAGCCCTATAACACTACAACCACTATCGAATCTATTAATTGGACGCTGTGGAATTCTTAGATGGACGTACATCTAATTAACGCGAAAGATCTAGAAGAAGCCTGCGTAGCTGCAGCTTACGATAGCGAAGAATCTAGACTAGAGGCTACTAAGGCTGCCTACGAGCTACGGATTCTCGAATTCAAGGCAATTCCACCCTCTAAAACTACACTCGCAATGCGACAGTAATGCTAATCAATTGGTTTTTCAGAACTAGTGCATTACACGAGGCTTTAACGACGGCGTGCTAGTTACTAAGCAGAAGGCTATGCTCTTCCTTAACAAGACCGTCGTTAAACGACCGCTAAAGAGTCCTACGAAAGACTAGAGAGAACGGCTATTAGCTATAGACGTCACCCTTGGTGCGGTGTTTCGGTTTTTGGTCCAGTTTGGTCTGGTCCAGTTTTTGCTAAGACTCCGGACCAACTGTACCTCCAGCCAGCCGGGGCCCCACACCTTATTATTAGCACCGGTTCTTGGCGTATCACTTAATGCGTCTTACAGTGACTTACAAAAGTCTTAGCATTTTTTTCCCCTCTTTTAGCCTAATTAGGCAATTTAGGAGGTTTTTGGAATTTGATGACTAATTAATGCTAAGAAACCGACCCGGACTGGAACCTCCAACTCGAAAAACTGGAAAAACTGGACGAGCCAGATCCTCCAACGCCAAGCCCCAAACCGCCCTGGAAAAAACCGGCGGTGGGGTCTAATTAGCTAGGGAATTAGTAACGATTAGACAATCGACGATAAAGCAGTACATCTTAGCACTCGTCTAGTTAAATAGGTATTAGCGGACAGTAGAGAAGCTCCTAGGAGCACTAGATCGGATCTACGGTTACTTTCTTAGTTAATAACTGCGTAGATTTAAGGCTTTAGCAGCTACTTAGTTAAGAGAGAATTACTACGACCGTAGCAGCAACCAGCTTAAGGACAGCTATAGCATAGACGAATTCGAGAAGGTCGTCGATGCGTACTAGTCTAGCGGCCCCTTTAGATTAACGTAAGTTGCTAACTGTTACAGCGATAAGGAGTCGTAAATCTATAATTTATAGCAAATCGTCTAATCGATTGTAGTTTCCTTAACCTCTGCGGCCTAGTCGACTTCTTACTGCGGCATTATAGAGTCCTCTGCAGCGAGATAATATAAGTAGCTGATCTCGTTAACTTTACTAGCTACGAATATAGCAAGGAGGGAGGTATAGGAGGCATCCTCTGTACTATGCTAGTATTCGGATCTAATAAGGGCAAAACTAACAAAGATAGCTATAGCGAGTACGCTAGAGCGATGCGCTACCGCATTACTTATCGATGCCCTCTTAGCATATTAGCTTACTAGTTTCTGTATCGATAGCACTTTACTGCTAAAGATCCTCCTGATTTTAGTAATAAGCGACTATAGTATAACATTAAGCTGCTACTAACCTCTACTAAGAAGCCGATAGTAAGCTTTGCGCTATTAACGTAATAGAGGTTAATCCGCAAGGCTTTTACTAACGTTAGCATTATTAGCAAAGCCGCTACGCACTTAGGGCGTCGCGCAGCTGCATAGGAGGCTAAAGCCTGTAGAGTCGACTATAATTAGATTCAGCGTGCTAGTACGTGTTTTCTCGATTTTTGCTAGTCGTTTTGGATGCTAGAAACAAGAGCTAAATTTACTACTCATCGCGCCTACTGCCGACTATGCTAAGACCCTACTCAACTATAGAGATACGGCACTAGATCCCTATAGGGTTTATTACTACCCCTCCCCCACCCTCCGCCCGCAATATAGACCCCCTAGGTCGTCTAGTTATTGTTTCTAAGCTCGTCGTTATTGCGATGCAGCGGCCTCTGCTTTTTTCGACGTTCTAATAGCCCCTCCTGCTAGCGGAGTGCAGGGGACTAAAAGTCTACTACGCCTAAGGCTGCTAACACCCCCCTCTGCTCTGCTGACGTAGCGCTACTACCACTATTATCTAATGCTACTAGAAGAATTAGCGCTTTATCTATAGACCTCTAGCTATAAGCTTATCCACATTTTATGTTACTAGCATTAAAATTAGACTTTTCACAGCCCTAGAGCAGATCGCCGCATTTTTTATTTAGGCTAACTTGTTTTTAGTTCTTTAGGCTACTAGAACTACAAAGCACTTAGCATAGTATATCTTGCGCATTTCCCTATAGGATTTATCTGCACTATCGCTAGCTAGAGCAAGGATCCTAGGACCTTCTTCCTACTGCGTGCGATCTGTCTACCTCTAGAGAACCTCCGCTACAAGATCTAGCTATAGCTTAATTAATAGACTAGTCGCTTTAGCACTAGTAATAGCTAAATCCGAGATCTCTCTGCTATTAGATTTATCTAGCTGCTGCATTACCTCTGCAATATAATTTTATAAGATCTTCGAATCTAGTACGCAACTAACTAGATCTAGCAGCATCTAGTGTTTTAAGAGCTAGACTACTTGATCTTCGCTAACGACGTCCTCTTAACGATCGCAGAGAACCCTGAGCAGCTAATAGAGCATGCGATTATAGCAGTTATCCTAGCTCTTAGATCTTAAATCGGAGAAATTAAGAACTACCTTACTAGGCTAGAGCTGAAGATAGGCAATACAGCGCATTAGATGCACCTCTCGTTCATCTAATAGCAACAGCGCGCTGCTTAGCAATCGCTTGCGAGCCTAGAGTATTAGATAGCGAGCATGCGGCAGTACGTAGCCGCAAGCTTACAGCAGCAGCTATTACTACGGCCGACGAGCAGCTGACTAACAAGCAGCTAACTTGCGATTTAACAGTAGCTAGGAGATCAACAGCCTTTACCTTTATTCTACTTAGTAGATCTCTCGCCTCTGCGGCTCAACAACTCCTCCGCAGCTATCTTCGACGATAGTAGATTCGCGACGATGCTTAACGATCTTAAAGATCTTAAGAATCTTTAAGTCCTAGCACTACAGCGTCGTCCAGTTCTACCAATCCTCCTACTGCTGCCGCTGCTAAAACCCTCTGCCCCGCTACGCTAGCGTGCTGCAACCCCCCCTACGGCTATGCCTACGTCCGTATGCGAGAGGACGTCGTTACTATAAGTAAACTTTAGAAGGAGTAGTAGGAGGGGAGCAAGGATTAGCTGTCGATCGTTGCGATAGAGCGAGACGCTAGTACTAGCTAGCGCAAGGTTGTAGGCTCTACTAACTAGTTCTTCTTAGTGCGGAAGGCAATTATTACCTACGTTATCTACTAAGCTAAACAGCAGCATAGCAGCAGCACTAGCTATGCGATTATAGAGCTAGACGACATAATGCAGTAAGAGAAGATACCTACGCTTAACAAGCTCCACAATACGCTCTTTAAGCTGCTACGCTGCTAAGGCGTCGGTTTGACGATTTACGACTAGTTTAGGGGCTTTTAACTGCGTAGAGTTAGACTTTAGTAAAAACTCTTTCTAGAGGTTTCCCTACAGCGGTAATATTAACACTAAGGCACTGTAGGAAGGGGCTATAATTCGCAGGGCTTTATCGTCTATATAATAGCTTACTCCGCTGCAAGTTTAGTGTTACTATCTTTAACGTTGCTGTCGCAACACTGCTATAAAGTTGGTAATATCGTTAAAGTCGGAATTCTTAAAATTCTTAGCGTTTTTGGCCCCTAGGAGACTCTACACTCTGCAATCTGCAACACGCTATGCTAAGAGTACTTATACAGGGCAGCTATAACTGCGCATCACAATAACATTATTAAAACTATACTAAATTGGACGAGCCAATATAGAAAAGAACGCTCTTATCTAGCGCTTTCTAACGCACTAACTCCTATAATAAAGCGACGAAAAACGCGCCTCTAGCAGGGTGGTTAAGTTGATATAAGGTAATAGAGTGTATGCAGCAAACCGCCCCCTGCAGCTGATTTTATAGGGTCCCCCTTACGCTAAGCAGCTGCGTCAGGAGCTGCAAATCGAGCAAGATATTCGCTCGATACGTCTAGCCGTCAGTCACGTCAAACGCAGGTGATCGATCGTCATCGGTTTCCGGATCTCTTCACTTCGGTGTATATTAAAGTTGCGAGAGCGCGATGGGCCACGTGCGGCCTTAAGAGGCTGCCACCATTGTCGTTGAGCTAGTCCTCGGCAAGCTTATGGAACACAAACGTAAGGGGGATGCGACAATGTGATTGATTGCTCGACACACCAGTGTCGTTCTGGGGCAGTCTCTTTTCGAGCACTGTGAAGATCCTCTGAAAGCTCGCCTATCTGTGCGGGAATAATGCCTCGACCGCTAGAAGTTGCCAAGATCGATCCAGTACTATCGTTCGCAAAAGTCTTGTCGCACTTTCTAAGCGGGGATCTTGAGAAAATGTAGGAAAACTGCGACCTTTTTTCTTAGATACTCTATTTCTTGAGAAGTATACAAATCTTTTAGCAGGTAGAGAGGAGTATATTATATTAGACACTTACTCTCTATAATCTCTATAGGGCTATAGAAAACAAATTCTAGTATTAAAGTTGCGGATTTTGTCTTGTCGAGCAGGTCCGATTGCCACTTTGACGTTCCGCTACTCTTCAGTTCGCCCGTGTCGCATCCCTTAAAACATCTCAAAATTACTGAGGTATGGTGCGAAGGATGTATGACTTGGGTCGGTAGGTCCGGTCGCGGCTCTGGCATACTCAATGGCAGAGTCCAGCTGCCTGATTCCTCCCGACCTCTTGTAGCTTTCGTACGAAAAACGTAATGCTGCTAATGTAAGAAAGCCGGTATTGTTCCTTATGGATGCCGATCGCTTCAGCGTACTCTTGGACGGCTTGTGCGATGTTACTTAGTAAAGCCTGGAACCGATCTCTTCCATATTGACTAATACGGCTTCTCTTCAATGTTCGCGATCCCTTTGAAGATACAATACTACTGTGAGAGGGATGATGACAGTGTAACGCTTCTTTCAATTTGAGGATGGACGTGCAGTAGCTGCGTCGCACAGTTGTGCATGCATGTCCTGGTCAAGGGATCACTGCACCATCAAAAACGGCTGCAAGTACCAATCATTAGGCCGAGAGTCTGACAAGGTGATTAGTATGACTCTGACCAAATCTGGTTCTTGCTGATCGCTTAGACTTCCACAACTTCCGTAAAGGCTCCTCCGAATGGACCGATGCCAGCCCACCCTGGCCAGTAGACCTTTGGGGCTGCTGATTGCGAAGGGTACGATGGTGGGCCACTCGCAGAGGCGGAGCATTTCTGAGTGACAGTATGCGTCTTCGTGGTGGTGATGTACTCTGTCTTGTACACATCCTTCGTCTTAGTCACCGTCTGTGTCGCATCGACGGTGAGGAGGAAAGCGGCAATAGCGCAGAGGCTTAAAACTGGCGTCATGATTGCAGGTGTTCGGTTGTACACTGCGGGAGAGGTTGAGGAAACGGACGTGATGCGGATCGCAGGTACACATTATATTGCACCTTTGTTTGAATCGATTCATCGCGCAGGACCTCCGCCGTCGTATCCACTCATAGATTGATGCTTCGTCCGAGTTTCATCGAAGTTCTATGTGCTGTGTCGGCTGGTCCGGCGGCGCATACTTTCTCGCCTGCGAAGAGTCTAGGGCCTTCCCACATCTCCGCACTTGCTCCAGAGAAATTCTGGCCGCCTGACCGACTTCCACGCTTGGGCACTGGCAAAGGGATCGGCGGGCGGAAGAAGAGGCTCCGTGGACAACGCATGGTGATGGGCGCATCGACCGCACAAGGCTTGCATGTCTGGCCTGGCCCATCGTGGTCAGATCGTCAACATGAGACTGAGACGTGAACACATCTGGAGCCGAAAATCTCCACTCATCTCCTCTTTGCTCTGCATCAGGTATGGATCAGATCATGGGTCCAGCGTCTAGGGTCTGGCCATCACATGACTCGTTCATATCTCGGACCCGCAGCTACGAGATAAGTTGGGGAGGACCAAATCGAGGGTGGGCCAGGTGCGGAAGCCACAATGGAAACTCAGCCCTCCACAGATATGGTACGTGCTCACAAAGCCGAGTTGCCACTTTGCTTTCCGCGACATGGGCCGGCTGCGGAAGGCCTATTGGGTAGGAGAATTGTACTGGTGCCACCGGCCGTAACATACCGACGAGGTGATATGCTGTCAGCGGCTCGCGCTAGTGCACAGCGAGTCCGCGCACAAAAGGAAGCTTTGTACCGTTGAGACGTGCAGTACTGACATCCGGCAGTTCATCATCATGGGTGGCAATGCCGCGTTGTGTGATATTGACCTGCCACTCGTGAAGTGCTCGGTCCAATGATGAGGTGATGTTAGTTCAGAGTTGAGGTGGGTCCGCACGCTAGTCCCTTTCTAGTTTTCACCTTCACCTCAGCAATACAGTATACGGTAGGAGAACTGCGACAAGGCAACGAGCAATGGCATTCAAATTCACTCTGTTCGTGCCATTCCAACTCCCGCAAGCAAGATTCGACGCCACCTTCCGAAGTCGCCTACTTTCCGCAAGCCTGGAGTGGCGTTGAATTAAGCACCGACACTAGAAAACGGAGCGTGGTGCGGCTCGGCATCCTCGTCTCCTAGTTGAAGGAACGGAAGGAGGGCGTCCGTACTCCAGAAAGAAACTCGGAGACTGGGGCGATCCACTTCCCAAGACTGGTCGTCCTCCGCACCTTGTCGATCTGGCATAGCTCCACGTCTGATGCACTGATGCACTACTGTTCGACGCTCACCTTTGCCGTGGCAGGTAGTCGTTAAGCAGACAAGGTGCTGCAGACACAACGGCGACTCCGCACCCCGCAAATCTGGTACATGCTCACCAAGTCGAGTCGCCTCTGGCTACCGCTATCCCAGATCTCCGCAACCAGTCGGGCTAGCTTGCCCCGGCTGGGCATGTCTGTCTACAACCCAGTCCCGCAGATGTGTTGTGCTCATTCCTGTCTAGTCGCACCATTCTCCTCCACAATCTTGCTTATCTCTCGGGGTTGACTGTCGCCGCCGAGTCTTCCACTGCCCTTTCGATAACCAAGCGGCTGGAATACTCATCACAATGTCAGGTGAAAAAGGACTCGGCGACAATGTTGCCATCGAGGACCTGAAAGCCATGGACGTGAGTCTTGCATGCAACCGGCGGAAGATTCAGGCCAGCCAGTCTTGGTCGTACTAACACCGACTTCCTAGCCCAATGTTGTCGAAGTCAAGACGGTCAAGGGCTCCGAAGCCTACAACGAAGCAGTCACCGTCGAGAATCCACCAATTTTCAACCTCACCACCCTTCGCCTCTTCGGATGCCTCCTTCTGGGCTTCATGTGCCAGACATGCAACGGCTTTGACGGTTCGCTGTTCGGCGGCCTCACGGCCAACAAGCAATACTTTCTCGCCTTCTTCCACGGCGAGAACGACGGCATCTGGGCCGGCCTGATCTCAGCAATGTACCAGATCGGCGGAGTATCCGCTCTACCCTTCGTGGGCCCGGCCATTGACACCTTCGGCCGTCGGATGGGCATGTTGATCGGCTGCGTCCTCATTATCCTCGGCACCGTCGTCACGGGAACCACGATCCACAATGCCAGTGTACACCAGTTCATGGGCGGGCGCTTCCTGCTCGGCTTCGGCGTCTCCATCGTCAGCGCCGCCGGACCAATCTACGTCGTGGAGTCCGCGCACCCGGCTCATCGCGGCGTGCTGACCGCTTACTGCAACACCTTCTGGTTCGTGGGCTCCATTCTCGCAAGCGGTGCTGTCAGAGGTGGCCTCAGCATTGGCGGGAATACCAGCTGGCAGCTGCCCGTTTGGTTGCAGATGGTGTTCCCTGGATTGATTGTGCTGTTCGTACTTCTCATTCCGGAGAGCCCACGGTGGCTGTACGTGAATGGCAAAAGGGAGAAGGCAGTTGCGATGCTTGCCAAGTGGCACGGTTACGGCAACACCGATTCGCCGTGGGTCAGGCTTCAACTCGCGGAGTACGAAGAATTCCTCAACATGAATGGCGCAGTAAGTCAACTCGCATTGGCGCTGCTAAGCGAAACGCAGTCGACGGCAGATCGAGGCAGAAATGACTGCCTATACCACACTTTGCTGACACGTCGTAGGACAAGAGATGGTGGGACTACAGCGCCCTCTTCAAGACCCACGCGAGCCGTTACCGCATAGCCTGCAACTGTATCTTCGCCATCTTCGCGCAATGGGCCGGCAACGGCGTGCTGAGCTACTTCCTCCCTGCCGTGCTCACTACGGCTGGTTATACCGAAGACATCACCCAAGCGAATATCAATCTCGTACGCAATCCATCATTTCCAACCGCCTACTCATCACCTCATTTTACTGACACAATCTAGGGCTACGCCTGCTTCCAATTTGTCTTCGCCCTATTCGGCGCCTTCTGGGTGGAAAGAATCGGCCGCCGTCCCATGATGCTCTTCTCCATGGCCGGCTGCTGCGTCACGTGGATCGGCATGACAGTCGCCACCGGCCTCTTCGCCGCCTCGGACAACACCAACGCCTCGGCCGCCAAAGCGACGCTGGCCATGATCTTCCTCTTCGGCGCCGTCTTCTCCATCGGCATCACGCCCCTCCAAGCACTGTACCCGGTCGAGGTGCTGAGTTTCGAGATGAGAGCCAAGGGAATGGCGTTCTCGGCTCTGGCGGTGAACGCGGGGGGGTTGCTGAACCAGTTCGCGTGGCCGGTGTCGTTGAAGGCGATTGGGTGGCGTACTTATATTGTGTTTGTCGTGTGGTGCGCGGTGCAGTGGACGGTATTTTACTTTTTCCTGCCGGAGACCAAGGCGCATACGCTGGAGGAGCTGGACAGTATTTTCGAGGCAAGGAATCCGGTCAAAGCGTCGCTCAAAGCTCGCAAGGTTGCGTTTAGCGCTGAGGGGAAGATTGTTGCGGTCGAGGAGCTGTGATGAGGTGCTCCGCGGGCTGTGCGAAAGGCAAGCAGACATCTGAGGCTTTGTCCGATGTACATCTCAATACCATCGAGTGCGCTCAGGCCCGATTCACACTTTAGGAACATGCAGTGTACTCACTTAGCCACCATTGCAGCATCACTACACCAGCGAGCACATGGAGCATAATGTATCAAGTAATCACGATACCATCTGAGAACCGCGTCCACGTAGGTTAGCGTGAGTGTCGAGCGCTTCGACCCTCCGGTTCGCACAGATCTGACGATCAATACGTTCGGTTGATCGGCACAGCCAGGTAACAACGAACCCCATCTTCATATTCAAGTCTGTTCGACCTAGTCAATATCATTGGAGACGACATCTCCGGCCAAGCATCCACAACAGCGTGCCGCTGCAACCGCATCCTTGGGATCTTTGCCACTTCACCTCTTCGTCCGTAGTTCATCAGGAGTCACACCATCCCCATGTCCGCTCCAAACGATCTAGCAGTAAAGTCGTCCCATATGCAAACTCAAATCCCTTCCCCTCCATGCCATAACACGCCGTCCCACCATTTATTGCAGATAACTTCTCGGAAGCTTGTTTCGTCTCCATCTTCACCGCCTCCTCAGCGTTGACGGCAGGTTTCCTCCGATGGCGGTCTGACCATTACCGATGTGACGCTTATCCGCTTTCCGATGTGTGTGCCTGTCCCACATCCGTCCGAACCCGGCTCGGAGCACGTAGTCCGCGTGAGCCAAAAGAAGTGGTGAGGAGACGAAGCCCAGCACGTGAAGTTACGTGCAGCCTCCGCAAAATCCCCCCCATGGGCCATGGACCGGGAAGTACTTCGACAAGTGAGCTCGGACATGACATGAAGCTGCAGCACCAGCCATAGATTTCTGACCCAAGACAGCAGCCAGCCCTCCGTGATAGATTCAGGTAGGCTGGAAGGTAGGTACTCAAAGGCATAAGGGGAACCACTTGTGGCTTTCATAGCAGTTTCATCTACACAGTGTTCGGTCTTTGCAGGAGCGGCAGTCAATATGAGGTGTTTCGTACTTGCAGCCTTTGCTACCACGGCAGCAGCCATTCCAGCAACTCGACCGTCCAATTACGGAGGCAATCCCTTGAGCAACATTCTCTCGTCTCTCACGACTTTGCTCCACGATGATCCGGCGGAGAGTGGTCCGTTCGCTCCTATCACCGATCAGATCCTTAAGGACTACGTTGAGCCGATAGAGGTAGGGCGACGACACTGACAGTCTATGCTGAACGGTCGCTGACACGCTCAATAGGCTCAGCTGCTCCGCAATAGCTACGTTGTCCGCACTGGCTCGAAACTCGAGCTTGGTGGCGAACATTGGACGGCTTCTGGTGCCAATGTGTATTGGCTTGGCCTCGACGAAAATGTCGTCCCACCAGCAGGCCAGCCCTTCTACGCCCCCTTCAACGCTTCATACCCCACCAAGGGCAGAATCACCGAGGTCATGAACACACTCGTGACGATGGGAGCCCACACCATCCGCTCGCAGACCCTCGGCGTCAGCGTCGGCAACCCTCTGTCTCTGGAGCCTGCGCTGGACGTCTTCAACGACGCCGCGTTTGGTACGATTGACTGGGCAGTGTACCAAGCCCGCGAACACGGTCTACGCATCTTTGCTCCGCTGATAGACAATTACGACTACTACCATGGAGGCAAGTTCGATTTCCTCCGCTTCCGCGGTATCAATATCAGCAGCACCGCTTCGCCTATTGATCCACTCGTCATGCAATTCTACACCAATCGGACGATCATCAACGACTTCAAGAATTACATCAACCATCTCCTCACCCATGTGAACCCCTTCACCGGGCTCACCTACGCCGAAGACCCAACGATCTTCGCCTACGAAACCGGTAACGAGCTCGGTGGTCCCGTCTTCGGCGACATGGACGTTCCCGTATCCTGGACGAACGAAATCTGCACTTACATCAAGCAGCTCGGTCCTCACAAGCTATGCATCGATGGCACCTACGGAGTCAACAAAACGCACCTCAACATCTCCACCGTGGACATCCTCTCCGACCACTACTACCCCCTCGACCTCACCAAACTCCAAGCCGATATCGCCCTCGTCGGCTCAGCCAACAAAGTCTACCTGGCGGGGGAATACGACTGGACGGGCAACAACCCCACCACCTCCCTGCAATCCTTCTACGACATCATCGAAGCCCGCCAAAATACCTCTTCCCCGGTCGTAGCAGGCGACCTCTTCTGG
>JAABUP010002612.1_pt1 | contig 34210 bp, 39 predicted proteins | sample 5559201 | NCBI WGS metagenome assembly JAABUP01 (sample SAMN10711887, study PRJNA513373) | rock metagenome | isolation source: Antarctica rocks | place: Antarctica
CTTGCTTGCTCGTACTGAACAGCGTCAGTACACATGATCTTGATGCCTAAGCCACATCATGAATCACCAAAATGAATCTACTAGGATTACACTTGTGTCTACTTCACCAAATTCCGCGCGATGAGTATCAATCTCAAATGCAAATAGCTTACAAAATGAATCTCCTTGAATGAATACAAGGGGTTTGTTGTCGTGCGGCCACACGGCAACAAGCTGGTGATTGCAGTCTCAATCCATGCAAGCAGATACCATACAGTCAAAAGCTCTCAAAGAGGGGGCGATTGTAACAGTTTACCGTCACTATTGTCTGACTCATACCGTCACACAGTCAGACAAGTGATTACTCAATATCTTACATAACACAGAATCTTGGAAACGACCAAACCTGCTATGCATCAATCACCAGTGTCATATCGACGGCTCCGCTTTGGAATACTGCTCGGTATTACAGTCTAGCTTGTTACATGCCTGCCTCTATCAATTGGACACGCTCTACCTTAGCAGATAGCTTGCAATGTGTTTCAGCAGAAAAGTAAAGGGAACTTAGACTAAATATCAGCCTGATCGTGCTGCCAGCTGGCACAGCCTCTGCCAGATTTGCTAGATTTGCAGGATTCTTCATCATGCTGTGGCCTACCTGGTCTTCTACTATAGTGGTAGACACCACCTTGCCGCCTGCCAATGGTGCTAAGCTGGAATCTTCCTTGCTGTACGTCAATGGTTTGTAGAACTTGTATTTGGCAATCATGTCAGGGGTGCACTTCATGCCAAACAAAGCCTCTGAATTGTCAGCTAGCAGCTCCCTCATGCGGTCATCAATTGACTGAATTGCTAGTAGGATGCTGTCACCACATGCAACGCTGAGCGAAGCCCATGCTCCCTTTGAATCTTCATTGATGGTGATGCCTTTAGGCGTGCTGATAGGCTTGTCTCTGGTCCCCAACACCAAGAACAGATGTGAATTGTCATAGTGGATCCCCAAATGCAGACGTTCATGGGCTGACTTCAGCTTGTTCACCAGCTCAATCCCAAACAGCTCCTCAGACCAAGCTGTTTGGGATTGAGCTGGTGTGTTGTCACAAACGTCATCTTCAAAATAACAGCACTGAAGCTCAAGCTCTGCCCACCACTGATCAAGGGGTTGTCTTACTTTTTTGCCTGTAGGTACCTTAAAGCCTCCTGTGTGGGCAATAACATGAAACGCTCACTCAAGAAGACCAGGGTCGTACAAAATCGCAGCGTGCACATTGATCTTAGTCCAAGCAAGTCACTAAAGCACATTGTGACAAATCGTATGTTGAGAGTCCCACTGCCTTTGCCCACCTTTCTTGAGTAAACCTCATGGGTCAATATGCCCAAAAAGGCCAGCGAGAAGCGTTGCATCAAGGTTTAACAGGAAGATGATGCCACGATGATGCCGCTAAGGTGAACGAGAGAATGCATCCTGCAGGGTGATGCTCCTTTGCTGGAAAGCTGAACCCGATTCACAGTTGCTGACTTCTCACTGCAGATATGGTCCTGCAGTAGCGACAAAGGCAACAGCAAAAGGTCCACCACAGACACAGCTACAGGATGCTGTTATTCTGCTCAGCAGCACGCAGCTCACAAAGTTGCAGACAAGAAGTCGCGTCGCGCACGGCAGCAACGCAATCGCAGGCAGCTATGTCAACAAAGCAAGCTGATGCTGTGCAGACAATGCTGCTCGCAAAAAGATCAGATACAAAGTCGCCTCTGTTGTTGCTGGCTATGGTACATTGGCCATCACAACGGCTTCCATATTTGGTCAACCTGCTGCATCTACATCCAGTGTTGGCACCCTTAATAAGTCCAGGGGTTAATTAAGGGTTAATTAAGTAATTAAGTTAAGGTTAATAACCCGCCGGCGTAACAACACTAAATAGCCGCGTAAACAGCGTTAAACGCATTGCCGGCAACGGCATGTTGCTTGTTTATCATATATGAAGCCCTGAGCAAAGTATGGATGAGTCCGCACCGCCACAAGGCAGCGGTTTGTCGGTTCCAGTTGATCCGACTGATGATGATCCACCTAACGGCGCTGAGCTCAGCGCTCCTTCTGCCAAGAAAGCAAGGCTAGTGTATCAACAGCCGAGTTCTTCTGGCAGCAGCGCAACAGGCAGCTTGACTGTCAATGAGTGGCTTGCTGGTATTGACGCAGAGGAGACGCAGGCTGCAGGGTTCAACTTGGCAGCATACATGGACAGCCCAGCAGTAGTCAAAGCCCCTCTGAGCAGCATCTTTGGATCAGCTTTGCTGCCATTGTTAGATGATGACACAGTCGACACCTACTAGGCAGCAGATTTGAAATGCATTGTGCCTGATTTTATTTGGTCACATTAGCCTCATCAATGTCTGCTTCTACATTTTATGTTGTGAATCAGTGCCGCAGCATCCCTGACATGTAATGTTTTGAACCATAGTTATCAAATTTGTGCTATCTAGTGTTGTCGAATTGTACATGTCATTCACACATGCTTGGGTATGGCATGAATGTACTTGTGTCCCTGTACACTTGAGATGCTCAAAAAGTTCATGAAGACGTTAGATTCGCACCTTATTAAGACTTTTAATGGATTCAGCAGCATCAGAAAACGTCAAATAGCATGTCTCTAAAGTTGTTAAGGGGTTATTAAGGGTACCCTTAACAATTTATTAACTTATTAATGTGCCGCAAAAGTTGTTAAGGGTTAATAAGCCAACACTGTCTACATCAAGTCATGCAGTTCAGATCCTGTCAACGTAGTTGCACTGCCCGCAACAGATCAGGATGTGGGCGGAGCAGCTCATGGCAGACATGCACCCCACATGCATCATCAAGTTTAATGGATTTTCATGCATCCACCTGTGGTGCAGGTAGCAGCTGGAGCCAGACTTATGTTGCGCTGGAAAAGAAACAAGCACAGATGATGGTTTGGTCAATGGCGCAATTGGCACTGTGACTGGCTTTCACTGGGGTAGTGCAGACAACACAAATGCTGAGCCTGACGAAATTGAACTTGAATTTGACAGTGACCATGTGAGCCAACAGATCTGATGGTGAGGGAGGTGTCCTTGGCTCTAGATCTATCATCATACGCTCCATGACATCCAGATTTCAGAGCAGAACTGGCCAGCATACTTTAGGGGGGTGTTAGTTCCCCCACACTGTTGGCTTGGGCTATGACAATCCCCAACGTGCAGGGCCTCAGCTTGAATGAGGCAGGCATGACCTTGGCACTAACATATGTGGACTTGGTCAAGCTCATGTGGCCTCGAGTAGAGTAAGTTCTTAAGTGATGTATTGCTTATTGGATTGCTGAGATCCTCTCTGGATGACGGAGACTAGTCTGATAATGAAAGGTACGCCAGGTTGGACCATCTCACTGGTGGTACCACATGACATCCACAACCCAGATTGTGTGTTGACGAACACGAATGTCGATGTAACAAATTGTGGCATTGCAAGCGCTGATCTGTTCACTGAGGTTGCTGGCATGCATCCTCGGATTCATTTCTCTGGATCTACACTCAAATACTGAATCTGAAACGCCCTTGCACTAGCGTGCTTGCACCGTTTTGACCGCAGTTCTGAAGGGGTAGAACTCAGCCAAGGTTCTGCATTTTCAGACTACTTCAAAGGAAAGCCTTCGGTGTGTGAGGCTAACAAGATTGTCGGTCCCATGTATGCATGAACAAGACTTGTGACATGTCAGATTCTGACTTTGCAAATGCGCACAATCAGAGTATGTTGATACATTACACAGTGGGATATGCTGTGACTGAAAAATCTCATGCATGATGTATGATGAAGGTCGCATCCAGCTACATTGGAGCTAGTGAAAAAGCATGCTGGTCAAGACCTCACATTTAGCTGCAATTGCTGCAAAGCTCCAAAGCTTGCTGGTCAAGACTCGACTTTTTGCACAAGGTGTTCTGTATATTGTCTGTTTCACTGTAAGGTACATTGCGCAGCCTGCCAAAGCGTAGCAGCAGGAGATGCTGGTATTGCTCAAAGGATTGGTCTGTCAGCGTTTTCTTGGTGTACATGTAACTGTGGTCCACAAGCTGACTTCTGGAGGTACTTGTGAACCAGCCCATAGTCCAAGGATACTTGAACCATTTTGCTTTTCTTGACTTTCGGCATCGGCCTGCCCAGCTTTTGACACTCTTCAGCGATGATAGCTAATCTGCCTCTCAGCTTGTACATCGCTTGGCCCCGGTCAAGGACTCGGACTGGAGCACCAGCCTCGAACTCATCCACCACCATCACAGCCAACTTTTCCTGCACGTCCTTGAGAGCAGCATTGTAGTCCGTTCCCCCTCCTGTGACGTTAGGAACTGCTGGCACTGTAAAGTCGTGGATCCCTCCCTCCCAAACTTGCATCAAAGCCCAGAAGCAAGTTCCCTGAACAGGTAAAGCGCGCTTCTTCGGGTCTGCGAACAGGCTGTAGAGCGTCAGATGCCTCCCAAGCATGCCAAAAGTTACTCCAGGAGTCGTTACCTGCTTTTCGAGTTGATGAAACCTTCGCAGAACGTGTTTTACATTCTCTCTTCGCCATGACAACGCGTCCAAGCGCTTGAGGCCTTGTTTGCAGCTGGTATGTCACGTGGGGTAGTTGCACGTGTGCGTGCACAACTGTACATCTGGCACGCTTGCAACAATGATATCAAAGCTCCATTTTGACATCTCTTTGTAGGTCCAGTCATGAATATCTACAAGCAAGTCAGGTTGATTGCATTTGTTCGAGCTGTCCAAGCTAAAGCAATCAAAGTCAGTATCCAATGCAGCAGCCTTCTTAACTGAGCCAGTGCCATTGAACAAATCTACTAACCTGATTTTCTTCATATGTGCATTGTGACTGTACTACTTTCAACAGCTCATCTTTTTCATGATCACTTTGACAGCATTGGCAACGGCTAATCAACCCAGTCTTAACAAGATGCCTATGCACACTAGGGCTGTTGAGACCACCACCAAGTATAGGATTGACGTGATCAGTGCGACCTGTGCATCTAATGTCATCATTAACAGTAGGCTCTATTTTCCTCTTTTTTCTGTGAACTCTCAGAGTCTGTGCCTGTCGTCCCTCGCCCTTTTCTTTTGATAATAGTCATCTGGCTGCCGCAAGCGTTCCTTGACATCCCGCATCCATCTGACCTGACTGGCAGTATTTCTAACATCACCCACAATGACCACATGTGTCATCCTTGATGTTCTGGGGATCTAACACCGTCGACCTGAAATTGCTGATGGCCTCGTTGATGACTTCATCAGATTGCAGATTGTTTGTAGGGTCATCCAACGGCATGTGCAGGTTCTCTAGATGGATGGCTGTGACTTCCTCCTTGTGAGGTCCAGTTGGAGGCCAGTATGCCTTGATGTACACAGCCCTCGGCAGCCTTTTGGTCGAATCGATGGTTGGCGGCTCTTCCTTGTACACCTTATCCCACAGGTGGGCAAGTGCATCTGTTATTGAGACCCAGCCTTCTGTGGCACTCATTCCGATATTTAGCACCTTAATTTCACGCAATATTTTACTTTTCTTGCTGTCGCTTTTGGGGTACAGGTAAACAGTTCTGCATCACTCTGAAAATTGCATTTGCCATAGCGTTGATGCTTCCAATAAAACCCGAAGTTGTGTCAGTTGTCGTTCCTGGTGTCGGCTTTTATAGCAGCAACTCTACTTTACAAGCACAAAAAAACTACTTTACGTTGTTTACCATTGCATAAGATCCCCGCGTTCGCATGCATGCTTCATCATAAGCTTCAACAGCAGATGCCGCTGTTGCATAGCTGCCAAGAACTTGCCGTTTACGATTGACATTGATTTTGGCCACGAAGCGCACATTTGACTTCTGAAAAACGCCTATGAACCCGGTTTTCTTGTTCTTCATCTTCTTCTTACGCCACACGTTTTGCTGTTGAGTTGTAAATCTCAGATTGGCCTTTTGATTGTTTCAAGTGTTACCGTCAATATGATCAATAACCATCCCTTTTGGTTTGTCACTCATTACGAAAACGTGTAAATGCACGTTTCTTTTGCTGATTGGACACTGGAATGCTGCGTATCGAGTGGTTGCAAAGACCCTAGCCTTTGGCAACACTAGTGCCACTCCTGTGCCACTTCAAACACGGTGTATCATCCACATACACTGGATATTTCAATTGGAGTGTTTTCATCCAATGCTATTGCAAAGCACCAATAGCTTCGCACTTACTCAAGCGCAAGGCATAGTCATTAGATCCCCACAAATTCTGGCCAGATTTGCAATCCAATGGAGCCTTGGAGACAAAGCAACAGCAACAACGCACAAATTTGGGAACAAAAATGCAAGCTATCTGTTAAGGCAGAGGGTGTGCAATTGATTGAAGCAGGCAGTGACATTGCTGAAGTTGAAAAATATTCTTTTGAAGATTTAATTTACGTACAAAGGTCAGGCCCAGAGCACAGTTTAAGCTTGACGTGGGCTCACAGAAGGCACAAGGCATCTATAAAAACATTAACAACAGTCTGATAGGCGCGAGTGCATCATCGACGGGTGCAATCCATTACACTACTGTTTGCCTCCCAGCAATCCAATGGTAGTGACACGTCGTGGTGCCAGCCGTGCAATATTCACACAGATGCATGGCATTTGCAAGAGAGCAATGGCCAAGCATGCAAAGGCGCACAAGAAAGCCCACAAGAAAAAGTCTCACAATCCCTATGAGCGTCATCACAGGCACAGATTAGGAGCACTCAAGCGCAAGCAGACAGCATACTGCAAGAGAGCCTACCACAAATAAGAGACTATGATTGTGACTTCTTCTTTCTGATCCCTAGCAAGCTATTCAAAGCTTTGATCTATTGCAATGGACAGCTGGTACAGGAACTGTATGATCATTATGTTGTAGATCTCACAAGAAGGCTCAAGGACAGATTGATAGAGCTAGATGCCACGAGTCACTCGCCGCTCACTGAAGCTGTGCAGTGGGCCACTGAACATATTTTATTTGATTGTCCGGATACGGTCATTCAGATACAGGACTCTAAAGGGAAATGCCATGTTTTTGATAGCTCAAAACAGGGCCGGAAGACCAAATTGTCTGTCTGAGGACCCTATTATTAAGATTCCTTGCTTTGAAAGTCAGGGCAAATATTATAATAGGCCGTAATGCCATCTCATGTGTCGGCGGAGTATGTTAAAGAGCATGCGTCATAAGGTCATACAATCCATGCTTTATGTAATGATGAATCTAAACAAAAACCATAGTAATTGCGCTCTGCACTCTACACGAAAGCATGACAAAACCCTGCGTTTCTCTGCGTGCTGACAGCCGCAGACTCTGTAGCCGCTCTGTTACAGAGAGAAAACCCTGCAATATGTTTTACTATTCTGTGTGGGAGCCTCTCCAGCTTCCCTGCGGCCCTTCTGGGAGCTCAGAAGTGGGGCAGGAGGGGTCTGAGTGGGGGTCGATATTGTCCTGACTTGCAACCTGCAACCCCCAAACTCTACAGAACACCTTCAAAAAAGTGGCCGTTTCATAGAAATTTTGCGGTTGCATGGTTGCACCGGTTGCATTCATTACTCATCTTACTTCATTTTAGTTAATTTAAATAATATATAAAAAGAAAATGTAAACAAAAAGACAGAATAATAACCTCCCAAACCCTTGCTGCAAAGCCAAAAGGTATGGGTTCTGTTAGGGTTTTGCAGTATAACTGACATGAATATAAATCAGCTGCAGGGTTTACAGAAGCTTCCGCAGAATCTGCAGAGCACGTGACAGATCACGTAATAGGATTTTGACTAAGTAATCTTAATCTTTCCTGTGAGATGGATTAGAGTCAGTAGTCAGCAAGGTACTTATATGATGCTGTTATGTGGTCCCATAAGCTTAGGCAAATATATCTTTATATACACAAGTCATTTCACGGCTAATCGGATCAGGAGTGTCTGGTTGTCGAGATATTGCAGATTACAGCTGGCGTGTTTTGCAAGATTCACTCAAACACTGTGCAAAAGCGCCTTTGCCATGTGCTGCGTCAAACAATAGGATGTATGCCTTCCTAGCAGATTCAGGTAGATTTGCAACAGCAGCAGCTACCACATCTGGAGTAGAGCTGTGGGCTGTGGAGCCCCTCTGTTTCTGGAACTTGTCATACAGTGTGGCATGAATGGCTTGCTGTGTAAATCTGTTCAGCTGCAATGAAGCTATTTCTTCCTGTGACAATGATTGCAGAAAGCTTGCCCAGTTTTGTTTTGCCGTTTCATAGTTAGCTTTCAGCAGCTTGCATATTGCCTTGCGTCCATCTTCCTTCAATATTCTGATTTCCAAACGCTGATACTTCATAAGGAGCCTAACCTGATCTTCAAATTTCTGTCCTTGCCGCTCTGTCAGATCTTGCAAACCTTTGATTGCTTGTTCAGTTTTTGTTTTGAAATCAGCAAAATCACTAAGTTGTTGCAGTGGGTCAGCAGTTGGGGCTGAAACAGAGGTGCTGGCTGGACTTGTACGGGCTGAGCGCACAGCAAGGGCTTGCTTGATGGGAGACATCCCTGCCTGCAAACGATATGCTGTGTTTACAAGAGCTTGAGTCAGGACAGTTATAGAACAGTGTGCTCCGATATTAAGCAATTCGTACCTTGTCTTCTGTGGCATGCACCTTCACACCCCTTTTCTGAACCTCTCCCCAAGGCGCTTCCGTAGGCACTTCAACTCTCAAGCGCTTCGACGCAACTGCCAGACCCTGCTCCTCAAGTTTGTGTTTGGAAGCTGCTATGGCCTCGTTTTAGAAGCTGCGCAAGTCATACCCTGCCTGGACAGGTTTGCTGGCGTCAGCATCACAGCTGAAAGACGTTGTTAAGGATTGCGGGGTGTAAACACACTGGAACAGCATCGGAAAGCACTGAAATAACGGAAAGCCTCACGGCTCGCAGAATTCTGCTGACGATGACGGACAAGCAAGCTGGTTGCTGCTGACGAGACGACCTCGCGCGTTGGAATGCGAGATCGTCCACCAGGTAGAGCCTACTGTGTGTCAGAGCTGGGCCGTGCGTCATTCATTCATTCATTCATTGCGTTTCGCTTGGTATTCACCATTACGGGTCTTACGTATTCCGTGCCTCGCCATGCGTGTGGCGGACAGCTCCGTACCAGCGGTGGGGGGAGGGCAATGAGTAAATTTGCGAAGCGGCTGGCTGTACATTCCGCCAAATTCGTAAAGCCGGCTGAGAAGAGATTTAAGGGGGTAGTCATAACGGGCAACGCTCGGAGAGTTCTATGTCTCCCAGCCTTCTGACCGAAAAGTCGCTGGTGAAGGAAACTTGATACTGCAGCTTGTTGAAAGGCATGAAGATTGCGAGAACTTGTAGTTGATGGCCTTGCAAGATGCCTGGACTGGATCGCCGATCTTCTCGATGGTGCTGCAAGGCTCGTGCCCACGCTCTTGGCAGCTTTCATGATGACATTGTCCCTGGTGATGTGAACAGCTTTTATCTGAAACGGAGAGCAAGCCCTCTATTGGCTCCTAAGATAGACGCGGGGCCTCGGCATGATCGTGCTCTGCTACACCAAATACTCAAGGACCAGCAGTCCAGGTCCCAAAGGGCTGAGGTGCTACAAGTGCGTCGCGAGTCCTGCAGTGTCACTGCAGCATCAGAAAACCCCAAGCCTACTTTGCCAGAAAATTTCCAGTCAGTCACGCTGCCAGAGATATCTGCGCCTCTTGTGCAAGCAAGCAAGCACAAGGGCATCAGCAATGGTATGCTACACTGTCCCTGTACATGCAGGCTTGACAGAGTCTGGCACACACACTTACTGTTGGATGTGCCACCTTGTAGAGGACTTTGTAGTTCCGCTAGAGCTACCGGCAATAGACCCCAAGCTTGCTACGACTCTACCAGCTGCTGATGGTGTTGCACAGCCGGACGATGATCTGACTGAGGAAGAACAAAAGAAGCTGGAAGCTGTTGGCTGGCGCATGCTGAACTTGCCACTGATAGTCTGCCACTCTGCAAATGGGATGCCATTCTTTTTCCCTCTTCAAAAGGTAGCTTTGAATTTGAAGTCAATAATCATGTGCACAAATGACTAAACTGGCGGTTGGAGTCAAGCATTTTCTTGCTATGGACTGACAGCAATGTTGTCTACCAAAATTGCTCACGTTCATCAAGTTGGCACAGCACTCAGGCTCTGGGGCTCTGTTACAGGTGCAGGCCCTTGTGGCAGAGCACAAGCTGGGAGCGGCAGGCAGGAAGCTGGGTGTTGCCATGACCAAAGAGCTAATCAACACGCCAGGGCGCCTTGCATATGTACAGCCTGCAGCGTCCGCCAGCTGGGCGGCCATCAAGCAGCGCAGAAGGATAGGTCGCCTGCCAAAGCATCCCCAGTTGGAGACTGCTCAGCCAGCACAAAAGCCGCCTCAACCTGATAAGTCCCCGACACTGGCAGCATTGGCAGAACCAGCTGAGCTTGCAGATTCAGCAGAGGGCAATTCTGAAGCTCTCATCTCAGAGTCCAGCAGTGCAGAAAGCAACGACGATGATGGTGTTCCCACAGATACAATGCGATCAACTGTCAAGTTTGCAGCCCCTGAGGTGCTTGAGGATGATCCTCAGGTGACGCAGGAGGACTCCAACAGATCATACTGCTGAGGGAATGCAGTGTCACACCATGTCATTATTGTCCCTCACTGTCGCATTAGGACGCTTGAGATTGCGCCTGCATGCCTGCCTGCAGTGTGGTCATCATAAGGCAGCGCTCCTTGCTCAGAATTGCATGCAGTCTATCTTTGGCCACTGATGTTCGTGGAAGATCATGTCAATGGCAGTACCATCTAAGCCCTTTGCAGTGGGCCAGCCCAGACCAGCATAGGCTAGTGTCATCCATTAGTCTAGCAAGTACGCAGCATTGCTTGTCACTCACATCAGCATGCTTGCCGTGCAGGAAGCTTCCACTGCAGAGTCTTCTGCTTCAGCCTCCCCAGTTCCCCAGATGGGTCCCATGGAGATCTGGGGACAGGCGTTTGATGCAGCTTCAGCACAACTGGCTGAGCATATCAACCCAGCAGAGGTCTATGAGATCTCAGACCTACGTGCACTGCATGCTGTCAACATCATTGAGCAGGATGGGGCCATGCAGTACGAGGAAAAGTGTCACGACTTAGCCATTGCAGCCTTGTCAGCTGTCAAGGCAGGCTTGAGCCACCAGCATGCCAACTTGGCTCATTGCCGACTGAGCAGGAAGGGAGCTCATGCATTGGCGCATGCTCTCGCATGTAATGCTACCATACAGCGCTTGACTCTGCAGTCCAATCACATAGATGGGGAGGTGAGTGAAGCTCCTGTTGCTCGTGATTGCACCCATGGTCATGCAGGCAAGTGTAACACCAATGGTGCAATCAGGCACCACGCATGTGGCTCTGACCATGGACAAGTATGTCATGTGCAACATCCGCTGGCAAGCACAGCCCAACAGCTGTTGCTCCATGAAATTATCTGGTCATCTTGCTCGGCAGATTTTCTGGGTGCGTTGTGCACCAAGAATAAAGCGTACAATCTTGTAGTCAGCTTTGTCTCCTCTGCAGGCTCTTGCTCAGATCTGTAAAGGCTTGATGGCCTCACACGCTACGCCAGATGCTGAACCTGTACCCGAAGCTTTAGCCAAGCAGTCAGTGCTCAGCCGGTATGAGTCTATTGACTCAACTCGACGAGCCAGCACAAAGATGATGGGCAGGCACGGGCAGCAGATGGATGGCAATGTCCAGGAGCTCAACATCTCTGACAACCCAATTGGTATGCTGGGAATCAAAGCCGTGGGCGAGCTGTTGAACCCCGCCTTCAATCCTGTGCAGCGGTTGACTCAGCTCATCCTGAATAAGTGTGACATTCCGGACTTTGCTGGAATGATACTGGCTCAAGCTTTGCACAGGAATACAACACTGGCAGACTTGCAGATCTCAGGGAACCAACTGAGCGATGTTGCAGCCACTGCCTTTGGGAAGTTGTTGCAGATGAACAGTACGCTGGAGAAGCTCGATCTCTCCTGGAACAACATCAAGGTTGGCACAACTCTTGCAGCAGTCTGTCACTTGTTGCAGGTCAGCTCTTAGCAGAGCAGCAGTTGTGCATCCAAGTAGCATAAAGGGTCATGCTGCCTGGTGCAAAACAGTGATTTGGTTCGTGCGTGAGAGATCCCTGGTTAGGGCACCAGGTACAATCTTCATCTACCCAGCTTATTGGTAGAGGCTGTGGTAGGCACATATCCGCACTGTCATACTCCACCAAAAACTCAAGCAAACTCCATTGTGTTCATGGCATGCACCTGTCATGCTTGTGCAAGTGCAACACTTGACACACCAATCTTCAATGTTGATTCTGGCTCAACAACCCATACATGCTGCACAAGGCATGCAGCAATGCTTGCCAATGGTTTGTGCAGGATGCTTCTCTGCACGCTGTTTCATCTGCGTCTCTGATTGCAGGCACTAGGGGCCAAGGATTTGGCACAAGGCCTGCTAAACAATGTGTCTTTGCACACCCTGAACCTGGCTTGGAATGGCTTGGAGAACGCTGGATGCACTGCCATTGCCCAAGCTCTGCACCAGAACATGGGTCTTCAGGTGATCATATGATCATATGCTCTTGTTTCTGCGTACAGCCTTGCATCATAGCCCTTATCCTTACAAGTGCACCATGCTGTAGCCTGACCCCTGGGTTGCAGCACTGGTGTGTACTTGTTGCAGCTTTGGCAAGATGACATTCAAAGCTGACTCACACCGCACAACATCAGCAAACTTGCACTTGCAATGAGAGTTGGGACGCAGAATCCAAGCTGGTAATTCAACACCAAGGAGGTTGTGTAGCATATCTGCAACAAACCCTGTTTGCCCATATAAGGAACACAATGGTTGCAATGTAAGGACACTGTGCATCAATGGCCAGCTGCACTGCTACACAGCTGTCTGGTTGAAGTGCTGAAGATGCATTAGTCCCTCCTGGGTCCATGTGCATCTGTTGTGTCATAAGTTCTGCCACCGCTGCAGCAACACCTGATCACTGCTATGGCTCAAACTCAGACATGTGGTGTTGTGAGGAAAGAAGGAGGAGGATTTACATCTTCAGCCAATTAACCAGGTTGTACAGATGTGCCAGGGCTGTTACTCATCTGGTCAAAAACATCAGTAGCAAGTGAGACAATATCTGGAAACTAGCAGGACACATGCTGGGCCAGATGCCCTTGTGGTGCTGAGCAGAGCTGTGAGGGGCAATGTCAGATTGAGCTGCTGATGCTGCATGACAAAGGATGTGCAGTCCAGCACCCACATGCATGCTGAGGACCTGGACATGAGCAGAAAGTGCATTGGATCAAATGCACGGGCATTTCTCCGAAGGGGAATGCTAGCTTCTGTTACTGTGGTAGCCCCTCTTGAGAGCTATTCTGTGTGGTCTCAGATGTTCCTGCAACTGTGCACTTTGAAGTGTCATGTACCACAAGCCAGACCTAAGCAGCAAGCAAATGAGGAATTTGTGGTGCTGGGTGGCGCACTGAAGGGCCACAGCATCATTCAGCAGCTGATGCTGCTGACTGCAGTCCATTTGTTCACACCTTGTTTATATGCAGGAGTTGGATACGAGCAGCACACCACAGTGACACTCGAGAGCAGTTTGTATGAGGCACACAACCCACACCTGACATGTGTGCAGGAGCTGGATATGAGCAGCACACTTGAGTGGCACTCAAAAGCAATTCGTACAAGCCGGACAACTGACACCTGACATGTTTACAGGAGCTGGATATGAGCAGGACGCGCATGGGGCCAGACGCATGTGTGGTGCTGAGTGGAGCCTTGAAGGACAACAGCATGATGGAGCGGCTGATGCTGCATGACAACCCTTTGGGGGAGGTGGGGGCCTGGCACCTCATGGCTGCCATCACCGCCAACAAGAACCTGGAGTACATCGGCCTGCAAGGGTCCAACTTCATCTCCACAAGTAAGCTGCCTGTCTTGCTTGCACGCGGTCTTGCGTTGGGCTGCAGTGCAATGCTTGACAGCTGCTAGGCTGAGACTCATCACCTCAGCTCTTGCAGACATGTGAGGGCTTTCCGCCTCTTGGGGATCTATCCAGTCTAGCTAGACTGGTCTTGTGCACAATGATGTACTAGCGGGCTGGTTTGGCATGAATCAGTGTGCCTGTTTTCCTTCCACCATTAGTTCTTTGATGTGCAGCAAGCACCATGCCTGCCTGCCTTGACCATGCCTGCCCAGCATCTGTTGTGGCCTGCTGTACAATGCACACCCATAACCTCTGCTACCAGCGCTCTGTGATGATATTCATCGCCTTGCGCCAAACTACTGTCCATATGGAGACTGTTGATGTAGTGATCGAGCTTTTGTCACCACAGCCATGCAGCTCTGGTTTGCATCGTGTTTCCACCACTCAATGTCTCGTCTCATTGCTAGAATCCACAGCTGTGACAGTCTGTGAGTTGGTGGTACAGCTGATGGGGAGTCTGATGATGTGGTGAAGAAGTTCAACCCAGCCCACCCAGAGGGCAACTACACACTGAGCATGACAGTTCCTGCCCAGCGCACCATAGCAGCCCTGCTGTGCAACCTGGACCTGGAGCACAAGGAGGACATCATCAAGAACATCAAGCTGGATGGCAAACCTATCGTCAGCAGCGTCAAGAAGCTCAAGTGGCCTGCTAAGTAAGACAGCTGACTCTGTCGACATGGCACAGCATGCACAGTTGGCATTGCATATCAGCTGCTTCCAATCCCATGCCTGCTGCTTCCAATCTGATGCCTGCTGCTTGCATGCCTTCAATTGGTCAAGGATGTGAACACTTGCTTCATCTGGTCTATGGCATGCACACCTGCTCAGGGTCGGTCAGGTGCAATAGCCAGTTTTTCATGTTTTGCCCACAGAAAGCGCATATGCATCATGCCTGTGTTGACCTCGGCTTGAACAGTCAATCTGTGCATGCAACCCAGGCTACCGCTCATTGGGGTGATCAGGATGGAGTGCATCAGCTCCAAGGAGAAGCGCTTCAAGCACGTCATCGATGAGCAGAGGCTGCAGAACTTCATTGCCAACCTAGGGCGCTCGCGCATGTCAGACAATGAGCGCCTGGCCCTGGTCTCCATCTTTGCTCCGTACCACTACTTCACCTGCCGCCAGTGCCATGACATTTTGCTCAACTTTGGCATGGGCAATGAGAAGGTCCAGGCTGCCTTGCTGCTCAACTTCAGGTCACCAATGCAACCAACAGTCTTGTCACCATGCTAAGCTGAAATGTGCTGTGCTGTGCTGTGCCATGCTGTGCCATGCTGAGCTAGCTGCAACTTGCAGGTCAAGATGAGGTATGCCACACCAACAGCACTATGAGCACAGCTACCAGCTTTTTATTGACCTGTGTCATGTGTTCAAACAGCAGGCTTGCTCATTTGTGCGGTATACAGCTGCACAAGACACAATGCAGGCTGAGTGGATCATCGCAACAACAGCACTCAAAATCTGCTGAGGCCGGCGTCTGCAGCTCTTACACCTGGACATGGGATGTGTGTTTGGTCTAGTGTGAGTAGGAATGTAGTTGACAGGAACATGTGCATACAGGTTAGTAGACATGGATCTGCTGGGAGACATGCTGGATGGCATGTTCAGAAGTGACGCACGCACATTCCACAGACGCCTTGGTGTCTTGCGCTGCTTTAGGCCAGAGAACCCCACAGGTGATGCCCTTCACACATCTACCTTTAAAGTTGCCTTCTGCCTTTCCTTCCTGCCCTATGTTTCCATTGCCAAAAGGCAAAAGTTCCAGCACAAGATGCGGCCTCCATGACTCATCTCTGCCCCTCCCACCTGCTGTTAACTGCGTCTACAAAAGGCAAAGCGTATACATCAAGCTTCATACGTCATCGTGTCTGTTTTTGCTCTTTGTCTACATTCCAGCAAGCAGCACTCCTGTGAGCTGACTTACTTTGACTGTGGGGCAGGGCACTACGAGCTGGATCTGGTGTTGCCCTGTCACAGGGCAGCAGCCCAGCGCTTGGTGGATGCTGCTGCAGCAGAAGGTGAGCAGCCCACCTGGAGGAATCTGGTGTGGGAAGATCTGCAGGTCCCCAGCAGTGCTGGTCCCCCTGAGCAATGGGCCGGCATCATACCCACCAGGTACACCCGTCTTTCACCCCTGTTTCCATTCTTCCCCCACCCCCCCACCCCCCCGCTTCTGCCTGGCTGAGAATTAAAATTTATTTAACAAATTTATTTATTGGTTGAAAAGTCAGTCGCGTATAGTGTGCAGCATGCCTGGTGACAGTCTATAATCATATCACCTCCTTTCAGACTTGATATCAAAGGGAGTAAATCATGCAAAGCTCAGCTGCAAGCATCATGATTGGTCCTAGCAATGGCTGTGTGATGTCAAGCTTTGCTTGGATGTGACAGGTCTTGTATCAGCCGCTCGTGCTTGATCTCAGTTGACTTGCCCAGCACTGGTGCTGAACTTGCTTCAGAAGTACGTCTTTGCTCACCCCGGATTTGCCTTCTTTGCAGGGGTGCAGTGCACTTTGACTACGTTTCAGGCCAGGGAGTGGCCAAGAGCGCAGCAGTGCTGAACAGTGCAGAGCTGACTGCGCTGCTGTGGACCAAGTGCAACCTGAACATCGATCCCGAAGCAGCTGGGCGCAAGACCAGCTTGTCTGCTGAGAAGCAGATGATGCGGTTGCGCATGCTTGCCCCCCTCATCACCGTCAACAGCGCCCAGGTCAGCCTGCTGCTGACTTGCTTTTGTTTATGGACAACTCTGCTTCCTTTGCATGTTGCTTGGCCAGGAAGCTTTCCTCAGTGGGGTCGTGATTCGCTTCATGTTTGACTGGATTGCACCTGAAAAGGGACAAAAGGATAACAGACCTTTTGGCGTTAATTATTGGAAAAACTCACCCAAAGGTGAGGTATATTGAACGCCGTGCTCTACATGTTGGAGTGCTCAATGGGAGAAGAGAGCACTGCTCTCATCTCAGGCCACCTTGTACAGAGTAGTGCTCTGTATGTACCCATGCGTGGTGGAGTGTCAGGTTCATTCAGGCAGTAGCTGCTGCGCTCCTGGCCTATCTGCACCACATAATTTGCAGACGAGCTGCCCTGCAGTGTTTTCCCAGAGGCAAGCCTAGACCCAGAACATGGGCGCGCGGCTGAGCTGTGTGGCATGAACTGCCTGCTCGATGCCCTTCATCACCAGCAGCATTTGATCCAGAAGCTTGTTGTATGCCATGCAGGTTCAAGCTGTGGTGAGTGCAATGCGGGGCAGCCACAACAGAGTGGAGGCTGCAGTGTGCCTGTACGCCCGCATGGTGGACAAGGAGAACCTGTGGCTGGTGCTGTATGCCCTCAAGGTTCTGCGCCCTCACCCACTCATGTTCTGCTGACCTTGAGATGGCTTCAATACAGCAAGACTACACTCACATGTTGCAGAAATGCCACGTTCTTTACAAGATTGCTGCGTACAACTCAGAAAGCTGCACACCGTGCTGCAAAACATTTGTTGCCCTGAAGAAAATCATCCTTAAATATTATCAGATACCATCTTGCCTTTTCTACTCCGGCAGCAGCCACATCTTGCAGGGTTTCTTGTGCGTGTCATTGACTCAAGGAATGTTGCATGCTGTGTACAGGGGCTAGAGCAGAGTGAAGCAGTGATGAGGCTAGGCTTGAAGCTGGCGTTCAACCCTAAACGCTGCAGCCTGCACTTCCAGCTGAATGTAGCCAACCCTGAGCATGCTGAGGTCGCCAAGAAGCTTGTCGACATGGCACAGAAGGTCAGCACACCTGCTTTACTGACATAAGTGTATTCAGCATCAGCATTTCTGCACAAGCAAGTGTGGCTGAGTCGCTGATACCATCATTTATAATCTAACAGTGTTGAATGACTGCTCTGCAGCACCTGCATTGCAGCACCTGCATTGCAGCTTGCTATTCACGGCTTTTGCGCATCGCCGTGTAGCATGGCTTTGTGCTTGCGTGGCTGTTTGCCTGCTGCAACACAAGTCACCTGCTTGTTCTGTGCCTCAGCTGCATGCTACTATGATGGTGTTTGCTGACTGCAAGCACTCAGCAGTTTATTCACAGAGAGGCCTGAACAAGGCTAAAGCCAAATAGAACCCTGCCAGGCTGAAATCGCGGCAGCAAAGCCAAATAGAACCCTGCCAGGCTGAAATTGCTGCAACAAAGCCAAATAGAACACTGCCAGGCTGAAATCGCTGCAAGCTTCCGCACATTGCCATTGTGCCAAAGGCAGAAGACCCCATGACCTGAGGCAAAAAACCTGAAGAAACACGCTGTGCCTCCTGCAGCTCCTTTGTTGACTGCGTGCACAATCTGAGCACAACTTATTGATGGTCAGTGGTGCCACTTTGTCATGAACTTGTTGGTACGGATTCTGTCAAATTAACTAACACAGTTTCTGCAGCCAAACGTACACTACTCTCTGATGGTGGCACTTTGTGACCAGTGGATTTTGTGATCAGTGGTGGCACTTTGGGCCGAGCGGTGGCATTTTGTGATGAGTCTGCCCCTTGTGATGAGGGGTACCCCTTGTGATGAGGGGTGGAAGCTGTGCAGGCCCCAGAGGTGCGCAACTGGTGGAACATCCGGCTGGCAGGCAAGACCAAATCCATCCCAGAGAACAATACAATGTGGAATGTGCTGACTACTGCATCAGCCACGCCCATCCTGGAGCTGGACTTCCTGGGAGCTGACGCCCATGAGCTGCTGGGCTTTTCCGACCATGCCAAGTTTGCTGCCTTGCAAAGTGGTGAGACCTTGCACAGCAATGACTTGCATTGCATGTCAGCTGCAGCAGCAGTCAGTACTCAGATCCAACACTCAGGCGTAGCTCACTGATGTCTGGCGAGCCCGGCTGCAGGCATCTGCTGTGCTGCTTTTCAGCTAGTGCTGCCGTGGCTTCAGTACACAGTCTAGAGGCTGCAGCAACACTGTTTCACTTGAGCACAAGATTATCCCGGAATCAGCTTCACGTTGCACAACAAGCCTCAGCTTTTTGCAGCTGACTGAAATTCCTTTGTCTGATGTTGCAATTGCCTGCAGCACTGTGACTTTGACAGCGCTGCAGCCAACAATGTGTTGCCTGCAGACGAATTGACACTCAAATATAAACACCTTGGGTGGAAACAGAGGTCAACAAAGACAGCTCTTTTGCCTGCAAGGCAAATGTGTGCCACATGACAATAGGTCATGAGTCGCGAGGCAGGACATTGTCCGGCTCAGAAGGGCACGCCATTATCTCGATAGTTTTCGCAAGATTATCGCAAGATCTCAAAGCACAGACATTGAGTGACGCTGGCCACCATGGTGTCATCCAGCTTCCTGTGCCAACTGCACTAGACAAAAGCTCCTTAAACCTATGACAGCACTGATGACTCAAGCGTTTAAGAGGCCGGATGGTATATACACATGTGACGTGCACTTGCACAATGGCAGCATAATAGCAAACGCTGCTTTTTCTGTAGCAGCAGCGATTATTACTCAGAGCTGCAGCATAAGCTGCAGTCTGCAGCAGCAGCAACAACCACTTGAAACATCATAGCAGCTGCAGTGCGCACATACGTCTGATGTGCAGAAAGTCAATCAGGAGCGCATTGAAAGGTCCATTGCATTGTGCAGTCACATGCCCATGCCCAGGACAAGCTGATGCTTGGTGACACAGTCTTCGAAACAGTTTAGCAATAGGGCGTGACAGTGGATTAGCCTAAGTAGGCAGCAAGCAGCACATCACACCATTGGCCTGCTCTGTTTAACAGATACTTCAGACCTTAGCTTTTGGCTGTTGTTGATAACAAGGTCATCCTTGATCAGAAAGCTAGTCATCAGCAGCACATGCAGTGATACTTGGCACAACACCAAGTTAGGTATCCTTGGATTTGCTTTGTGCTGTTTTGCTCGCAGTGATTGAGAGGTATGACACAGGACCACCTGAGGCAGACATACTGGCATGCGGCCATGGTCAGCTGTTTTGTTTCATGCATTTGTGACATTCACACCTTTCTGACTTTCCTGCTATTTTATTGAATTGAGGACTACTAGTTCATCAGGCCGTTGGTACATTAATTTAATCCGCTAGTATGCATGCGCATGTCAGCTTGAACGGATGAGACCTCCCCAAAAGTCAGTCATCATGTGTAAGATGGTATATAGGCTGTGTGGCATACAGGAATACCAACAGCCTATCCTGCCTACTGTGTCTTTTGCTGCAGGTCGCCTTCTCTAACTTGCTGGTGTGATACTGCGCGTGTTGAGAATCTGCAGGTTTTGCACTGCACGCTGTTGCTGCTGCAGCTAGATTTTATCCGTGAAGGATCTTTGTAACCAAAACACTATATAGTCTGGACGCAGTGTGTGTATTCATACACAAAACGTCCAGAAATCTTGTAATCAAGTTCAGATTTCTTTTTGGAAGGTCTGTTTTAGGAAAGCTCACACAGGCTGCCCGAAACATCAGGCGTTTGCTGTAGCCAATGCTTGCTTGTTATACTTGCACAGCATAATTGTTTGTCGCAAGCCCACAGGCTTTGCCGATGACACAAGCTCAGATGGAGCAGCGAATAAAGCAGTGGACTGGGGACAAGACCGCAGACTATGGAGCACTGTGTAACGATCTTGCACAGTTGAAGCTGCAGAAGGTAACTGCATCACCAAAGGTCGCTGGGAGCAATATATGTCGCAACGCTTGGCTTCACTGAAACTGCCTCAGTGGCTTGGGAATAGCACTACAGCAAAAGTTCACTATGATCAGTGTGAACCCAGGTAAGTTGTTGACGTCCGTTTTGCTATCAGGGAGATCTCGCAGAGGCACAGCAGCTGTTTCAAGAGGCGTTTCAAGTCACTGAACAGGCGCAGGTCCAAGCAGTGAACAGTGATGTGTCAGACGATAATTGGGAGTCTAGTAAGCTCACTGCATGCTGATGGCTGCAACATTTATCTACCAGCACAAAATGTTTGTCTGATGCTTTCAGGCTGGCAGAACAATTTGCAGCAGTTGCAGCGGCCGCAGCATGCAATGCCCAAACCAAAAAGTAAGCAAGTACCCACTGCCCAGTATATGCAGCCATCTGCCAACTTGAGCAAAAGCCAGAAAGAAGCAGATCATCATGATCCAGAGGAGATGACAGTACCCTTTGATGGCACTCATCTGCTGGAATGTTATGGCATGACGCAGTACGACACAGTGCTGAGCCTAGAAAGGTTTTTGCAACAGATGCAGTGGAGTTCTGTCTGTCCTGTTGTCAGGTACACACAATGCTGAAATCCTGATTGCAAGAAGCAATAGCTTTGTTCTTGTTTTGCATGTCTGCACCTTCATCTGCATTGCCAAAAGGTGTGATACAGGCTGGACCCTTTCAAACCATGTGCTGTTTTGCATAGTGCTTCTTGCATTTTCTCCAAAACTCTATCACATTCATGCAGCTTGCAGCACAGACTCTGGTTGCACTAGTCCATGGCTGTGCTTGATTGCTTCAGATCTCAAGCAGGCTAGGTTCTGTCCCCAGCAATCAGTGCTGTGCATTCTTGTGAAGCTGTTGTACAGGCTGAATGCATCATAGCTCCCAGCAAACCTATGTGTACTGCCCATGATGTTGACGTGCTCTTGTCTCCTTGGTAGGTCAGTCGATGACACTCATTCCGTAATTGTATGCGCCAATCCTGCCGATGCAAGGAGCCTTTTGCATGCAAGCAGTCAGCCTTCCTGTAAGTGGCAGTTGCAGCCTTTTGACAGGGTAATCACTGCATACACACCGCCCTCATGACATGCCTGCAGTCTGAAGATCCGGCTGTGCATTCTGCATATAGTTCAGTCTGCAATGCTTTCTGCAGAGCCAACATTGCCCAGCAGACCTGTTGAGATGACTATGACAGATCAGTACCATTCATGGCGTGAAGCCCCAGTGGTATAACAACACAACAAGTGCTTTGAGCATTTTGCATTGCAACGCCGGCCCAAAATGCTTTATGAAATACTACTGGAGCGTCCTTGACCTGATTAGAAAATTGCAGCATGCAACATATCTTATGCTAACAGAAAAAGAGAGTAAGCGTACATGCAGCAGAATTGCTTGACAACAATGCTCAGCAGCAAAAGCATAACATTTATATGGGGCCATACAGCAACTATCAAGACTGTTTCTTGCAGGGTTGTGTAAAGTCAAAAGCTTTGAGTCCTGGCGAGCTGCAGCCCCCACGAATACGTCAGAAAACCACTGCTGCTGTTGCCAGACGCCTCATTGGAAATGCTCTCAGCAATTCTGGTGTGCATGACAAGGTGAGCTTGTCATGCTGGCCCACAGATGCTGCACGCGTTATGTACAAAGTCATGACACCAGTCTACAGTGTTGCATCAGATTGCAAAGAGGCTGAGCTAGCACTCACTGAACATGGTGTCACCGTCTGACCAAAGCATGATGCAAGCTCTCTGGCTTGCACTCTGTCCTGTGAGCCTTTGGCTGCAACAGTTGGCAGACCTCTGTGCGCGCACACAATGTTGTCTCGGTATCTTGATGATCACAGCAGTATTATGCTGTTTTGCTAGACTGGAGAGCTGCAGCTGAAGGCTCAGAGGGAGCAGAAGAAAGCAGCCAAGGCAGAGAAGCAGAAGCAGCTGGATGCAGCTTGGGGTGATGACTGATGCATGACGTCTGAAAAATGACCTTGCCTGATTGGCAGATATGTATATTTGCTGAACGGAGACTTTGCCCGAGTCACTGTCCTGCCTGTTGAATGCTGATCAATGTCATTGATTTCTTGAGTTGTCAATGTGGACTTGCGTGTCGCAATGCCACATGACAAGTCGATATTATCTTGCTTATCAGTTCTGCATGCTTGTCAGTGCGGCATGCTAAGTGACTCTTGCTGTCGCTGAAAACCCTACCCTGCTTTTGCCATTCAAATGCGGAGCTGCACACACTCAATCCAAGACGTGAAGTGAAGTTTGATTCTTACATTATTAGTGGCCAACGTGATCCACGTGTGCAAGATATCACTTTGTGACACGTGTGTTTTATAATACACCAGCCAACTCAGCTGTCAGTTCTCAAGTGTCAACCTGCGTTAATTTTCCACAGACAAAGGCTTTGGATCCAGCTGGGCTATTTACACTCAGAAGCTTGTGTAATTTTCACTCTCACCCAAGCTCCATTGCACAAACACAAATGCTGGGTGACACTCAGCTGGACGCCAACCCCTAAACTGCACAGCCCGACTATTCAAGTCGAACAAATGAATGGCTAGCATTTGTTTGCTTTGGTCTGCTCAGTATGTCTTCTTGTATTCATTGCCTGTGGGACCGTTGGGGGCAACAGATGCTGAGTCAGCTGTTGAGTAGTTGTCCACTGGCCTGTTGCCTCCATAGTTTGATGGGGTAGAAGTAGATGTTGATGCTCTGGGGATCTTGTTGACATATGGTGCGCCATACTGGGAATATGCCTGCTTGCTCTGGGACACGACCTGGTTAGCAACTGAGTCAATCTCGTGCTTCCTCAGCTCATACACCTTGGGCAGAGTGAAGATCAAGAACACAACTGCAGCAACACCACGGGCTCAGAACTCTGCTCAGCAAAAGTATCCATTTGTAGGATGGGTTCACAACAGGCGTGACACCAAACCTGGATCATACTGACCTGTGTATCCCAGACCCAAGGTTGAAAAGTAGTTGCCAATTTTGGCAACAATGTACAGCACCAGCGCTACCTGTGTCATCAGCCACACCCATTAGATCTGTTTCGTCATTGTACAGAGATGTGCCAGCCCAAAAGCAGATAACAAACACAGCCTGCAACCACAAATCCCACCTGCACTGTAAGGACGACTTCTTTGCCCAAAATGAGTCTTCTGGTGAAACCTGAAGCAATGTCATCAGTCAGACCAAATTGGCAGCAACAGCAGGCTGGCGCAGAACCTTGCACATGCCCTCTTACCAAGCAGCTGGTTGATGCCAGACGTCAAGTCTTGAGCATAGCTTTTGCTCTGGCTGTCTGAAATCCCGTGCTGAAGTATGGCTGGGATTGGCACGCCAGGCCTGCAACGGCGTTCCAAACGTTTAGTGCGACTGGCCAATGGCACTTAAGACTAATAGCACGACCGCAAGTGTCCTGTGTCGACCGATCAACTTACTTGTTGATGAACTGTGCGAGGTTGTTCCAAAGGAAGGTCAACACCACGAGGAACAGCAGCACGTTGGCAATTAGTGTCAACAAACTGAACCGAGACCACTCAAGCAACAGGTATAGCAGTGTTATTCCGGCGAACACGCCTCCTGTCTTTGCAGGATCCCTCCACAGCAAAAGGGCCTCCACTGCATAGAAAAAGAACACGCTCAGTGAGGCTGCTGTTGCCTTGCACGATTAACCCCAAAATTCGATGGATCTTACGATCGTTGTCCACAGGCAGAGACACGCGCTGACGCTGTCCAACTTGAGACATGGTGTGCTGATGCGTGGGTTAGGTCTGACTGATGCAAACGAAGGCAGCCACAAATACAGTAGCGATCCCTTAGATGTCTTTGCACGGTCTGGATGCCTGAATCTACGCAGTAACGGCTGCGCGACTAAGTTGTGGATAGACTTACGCAAACACGGTACAGCCAATGTTGACTTCCGAGCAGAAGGAGAGCGGCTGGTGTTGCTAGTACATAAGGCGGTAACATTCCCCGCGGTCGACCATCTTCTTCACGATTTAGGCTGGGTCGCTAATGCGCTGCGTCTGTTGGGTCACAACACGCGTCGAGGCTCCCCTCAGAACATGTCATCAACTGTGACATACATGCAAAATCAAACACCTGTATAGCCATATAATGCAAGCTTGCACGGAGCGCATGCAGCAATCAGCTGGCGAGCTGTTCTTTTATTCGATTGTGGCAATGTGAAATGAAATTGGTGCTGTACAGCATGCAAGTACTGGAGTCACTCGATGAACCAACATTGCTGGCTAAGCCTGCCTCTGCTATGGAACTGAGCCAATAAAATATAGCCCGTGCCTTTAATCAATTGGCCATTCTGCTGAAAAGGTGGCATACAACGCTGCTTCAAGACTGAATAGTGTACAAAATCCTGATTGCCTGGTGCAGCCATCTAAGCAGCCAGAGCGATCTTTGGGTTCTTGAATCCCTGTTGTACCATGATCGTGTCCTTCAAGATGATCTCCAACTGGTTGATGCTGTCCAAATAGAACGCCAGCCTGTGGTCAGCAAAGCTGTACACATGCATGTTGACCTTCTCTTTTGGTAGCAACCCTCCTTGATCACTGTCATGCTCCCAGCTGCTAACATGGACTGTAATTTCTGCACTGGACTCCTTGACATTGCTCAACAGCCTTTTTTGCATGACCATCATTTCCTCAATGCCTAATGCAGGTCTGATAGAAGACACTGTCAGATCCACCTGCATATGCAAACACATCTGGGCATAAGTGATCCCTGAATGTAAGACTTTCATGGGCATTAAACATTACAGTTTGCATGGTGCCAGCATGAAGGCGTCCTTCAGGCTTGCCCTGCAACTGAGCAGAGGCTTCAAGGCAGTATAAACATGCTAGAACATGACATGCGCAATGACACGGTTGTATACAGCAGCAACAGCATGCACGGGCATAACCGTTCCATCTGTGAATAGCAGACCCACTATGCAACAATGCATTGCTAAAGGCACCGCTGCAATCAGCACTTCAGTGTGGCTATCTGTGGACAGCCTCAGACAAGAGACAGTGTGTGACGGCAGCTACTGCTGACCATCGTTCCTACTTACCTGTGGACTGAAAACTTGCACAGCAGTGGCAAGCGGGGAGAAAAGCAGAGCAGCAGTGGCGCCCATGCTGTCCCCCACCATCATCACACGCTTGTACTTGTCTGTCACCTTCATCATTCTGTCGTAGTAGTCATAAAACCGCTCATCCCCACCTGCAGGACATGCCCATATGCTATCCCTAAGTCCTGCTCATCACGCTTTCCTGTTAGGCTGCAAGGCCAGCATGGGTCTTTATGGATGAAACCAACTACAGACTGCAGCAAATTCTTCTTGGCCTTGAGCTCGATACTAGCGAAGGCCTCAGCACACTCAGACAGTTTGCCTTGCATAACATTTGAACGAGTCGAGCTGATCTACAATAGCTTCCATTTTTCATCCAAGATCAGCAACTCATATGTCTGTTTCATTCTGGATTCTCCAACAAGACTCAGGTAAAGCATCTGTAGCTGGTTTTATCCACAATTTGAAGTTGTGGTTACAAGACTACTGACTTAGACACCTGGCAATGCTACTTTAGCTGCTGGCCTCTGTGGAAACTGTGCTGGCACACATGATGTCTACATCACAGGCTTCAATATGTAATGCACTAATAATAATAATAATAATAATAATAATAATAATAATAATAAACAAAGGGAAGTGACTAACCATGATACCAGGATCTTGATGGGTCCACAACATACAGGGTGTCAAAGCACTGATGGCCAGGCTCAGCCATGCCATCATACACCTTCCTCAACAGCCCTCCCCAATTAGGCAGCCCTGGGGCACTTGCAAACGCTACTACCAGTAACCTCTCCCCCTGTAGCATCATATGTACATGGTAAGCAGATCAGGACAATGCATAGCCCCTTTCACATCTGAAAAGAGACTTGATCCCCCCTATGGGTGCTCAATTGAAACTTGCAAGTGGCTACCTATAGTGGCTACCTATAGTGAGGGATGCCATATCCATCTGAGGTAGCCACATTACAACAAGCCTGTGCATGATACGCAGGGCCTGAGGACGGGCATTGACTGCTATGCCCTCAACTTGGTGGCAGGAAACAGCGTCATGTCAATGTTGCCTTTTGCCCGCTCAAGCGGTGTATCTGCTCACACCAGAGTTGATACTTAGACATGTTGTTCCAAGGTGGTGACATCATCAGGCAGTGGCTAGTCACCTGACTTTCATCCTCTGCTAATCCAGAATGGTTCCTTTCTCCAAAATGTAGCTTGAAGTAGCCTATGCCGTGACCGCACACTGCACCTACGCGCACCTTCTGAGCAGCTTTCACTAGCCTTGGCTCAATGCCGTCCACCTGCATACCAGTGTGCACAACCAGCTTCAGCATCTTGCATTTAGGGTTGGCAAACTGGCATCAGAGTGCGCAAATTGGCTTCAGTGTGCACAGTTGCCATCAAACTCAGCACTTTGACATCAGGGCAAGCAAATTGCACTCAGATTCCAGATGTTACAGCAATGTATAGCACCAAGATACCACACACCTCATGCTGCAGAGTGCATCTTGCAATACCAATCTGACCTGGTCGGCATCTAGCCCAATCTCTCTGAGGTCAGGAGGATGCTCTGAAGCCAGCTGCCGCAACATTGGCACCAAAGACTGTGGATGCAGAGGATTGCCTTCTAGCCACATGTCTGCAAGGTCGTCACACATATGAGGTCAGAAAGGTGCTTTAACTTCAGCTGGCCCTGTACCATACTTGCCATGCACAAAGCAAGTGCACTGGTTGGGCATATGCTTTACTGAGGTTACAGGCTTGATCTGCGCAAGCAATGCCAGGCAGGCTGAAAAGGCACAAGGCTGTGGGCAGATACACATCAATAAAAAGCGCATGCAAAAAGATCATTTGCATACCTTGACAAGGCCACAAAACTGGCCTGACAGACAAATGGAGCAAGGAAACAGCTGGACAGGGTGCATTGAAATAGGCCATGGCAAAGTGCAGAACGTAAAGCACACATGATGAAACTGCAGTACAGGAGCTGAGGAGCCAATGCAGAGATAGTGGCATGAAAGACATGGTAATCAGCAGACTGCTAACACCTTACGTTTGATGAGAGGCAACTTGAGCTGCAACTGCTTGCCACACATTCAGTCAAATTGACAACAATATGATAGGAAGAAGTCAAGATAGAATGCAGGTAAGGGGAGGCTAAAGCGTCAAAGGCAAAAGATGCACAGCAAAAGGATTTGACAAATAGCAGTCAGCGTACGTCTGATGGCAGGCAGGTCAAGAATGTCAGCAGGCAAGCTCTGCAAGTGGTTGCCATACGCCCATAGCTGCTTCAGTGACACCAAACCTGCCATGCTAGCAGGCAAATGCTGCAAGTGGTTGTCTGCCACACTCAAGCTTCCCAGAGCCTGCAGAATTGCTTCACAAAATAATGCATGTCCTTCATCTCACATAAACCCTGAACTTTGAGCATGTTCTTTCCGCAGTTTGGGTGCAGAGGGCCCTGAAACAGTAGCAGCACATAGCCAGTTGTTTGAACAACCGTAACTTGTCCTTGACCTATGTCAACAAGCATGGAGCTTACTGGCCTGGTCTTGCAGTGCAGTGCAAGAGGGAGCTAGTACAATGCATTACTGACCATCCAGGTTCAGTGCCCAGATGCGGCTTTCATCAAGGCACTGCAGCATATAGGAAGGACTTTGCAATGTTCAGGGTCTAACCCAGATGACATTGATCACATGTGAGGTTGCAGGCAAAGCTCACGTGGTAGGCAATGCACTGCACTCACTGTCAGGTGGCATAGCTCATTTGGCAGCTCTGATAGCAGATTTCCTTGCAGATGCAGCTCTTGCAAGTTGGTCAGTTGTCCAATCTCTTGAGCTATCTGTTGTAGCTGGTTGCCATGCATCGTCAGTTTCTTCAATGCACCTGCTGGCAGATAAGGCATGACTGGTGTGTTGTACTGAGATCACTGCCGCAATGAAAATGCTGACATGTGTTGCAGCAGGGCTGGTGCAATCTTGCATGAAGCCAAGCCGCCCCAGTGCAAGCTTGACTGCAGGCATGGAGTCGCTGTTCTGTTGCATTGTGCAGCATTTGATAAACACATAATTGTTGGCACAAAAAGCAGAGCAGGCGTACAACAGACACCATGCAAAACACTGCAAGTCCTGTTGCCAAGCAGCCCTACGTTCTGTTCTGCAAGGCCTTGTGTATTGGATACAAGTGCAAACATGCTCATGAACAAGGATGAATGGCATGCTCCTTACCTGTGTCATGCGTGCCAACACATCAGGTCACATATGCACAAGCTTGTCACGACACGCTGTAGACTATCGTGTGTATAGTTTGCTGTAGGAGATGATCTGTGGCAAAGGGGTGTTGAGTAGGTGTTGAGCTTACTGAGGGCTCCCAACTCTGCAGGGGCTTCTGTCAGCTCATTACCCTGCAGCCCTAGGTCTTTCAAATTTACCAAGGCTGATATGGATTTAGGCAGAGACCCTAGCCTATTTCCTGCCAGGGAAATGGTGTGTAGCTTGTTCAGGTTGCCAAAGTTGTCAGGCAGTGCCCTCAGAAGGTTCCCATGAGCCCAAAAGCCCTGAATTTTGAACACAATTTCCCAGACCAGTCAGACCAATACCATGTCCCTGCAGGCTTTCTCTGTGTTCATGCAAGTGTAGATATGGAAGATGCAGGCAGCAAGGCAGCATCCCCAACAACTTGCAGCAGTTGCGAGCTTTTTGCAGCAATGAGCACAAGCAATTGCTTGTGCAAGGCTATCTTGGAAGGTGACTCATGGCAACAAGCCTGGGGAGTGAGTCTTCACAGAGGCAGGATTCAGGCAGTCATGCTGATGTGTGTAGAGAAGTAGCTGTCAAACTACCTCAAGTTCAGTAAGGTCACAAAGGCTATCAGGCAACGACTCCAGATAGTTGCCAGACAGCTGCAGCTTCTGTAGGTACGCCAGCTTGCTGATGTCATCAGGCAGGTGGGTCAGATGGTTTCCTGCTAGGCTGAGCTCCTGAGCAACACAGGAGAAAAAAGCTGCTAGACACATTACAACTGACTAAATGCGTGACATCTAGAACCATGGGGAGCTGTGTTGATGTCCAAGACAACAGGAGCAAACTGAGACCACGGGGGCAAGCATGAGATACTGACCTCCAGTCCCTTGATGTTGCAAACCTCTGGGGGAACCTCTGTCAAATTACAGTCGCTGAGGTCCAGCTTGCCAGAGCTTGCTGCCACACTCAGTTTCACCATGACTTGCATGTTCATCTTGGCAGTCACCACTACCAGTCCAAGATTTCTGGTACATGTACATTGCCTTCTAGCACCTGTCTGAGCTAGAGGATTCTTTCGACAGGAGTTTAAACGAGACAGTCCTGGAGTTGAGTAGGCTATTCGGCGTTGTAGCTGGCGCGCAGCTGACGAGCTTTGGGCGCCACACACATCAGACGTATAGTGTGTCTGCTTCATCGTCGCTGAGAGTCTGCAGCGCCTCGCGGACTACTTTGAAGGCGTTTCGCAGTCCAGATCGACCGTTGCAATAGAGCTGATCTTTACTTCAATTTGCTGCCAAAGCGCCGAGCTTTGTTCAGAGCTTCTCTGGCGTCAACCTCGCGCCACATTGGGGCTGTAAATTTACCGTCCGGCGAGGATCTGAAGTCCTTACCAGGCTCTGTCAGTTGCCCTTGACCTGAAGACTTGCTTGCTTCCGGCCTGTCCTCGCCCTTTTCGAACCACGTCTGAGCCACCGAGATCGCGACTGCAGAGCCCAAAACGCCAACGACGATGCCCCACATGAGTTGTCGCAGAAGTTTCAGAACGAAGCGCACGAGGCACGAGAGACGTTCCGCAAGTGGTTCCGAAGAACCACTTCTCCAGACAAGGCGGCAGCAGTCGAGAAAACTCCGGGCATCGGCGGGTAACTGTGCGTCTGTGCTTCAAGCAGCCTTCAAGGTACCCTGGTCAACGCATCAGGGCGGGACTTTGATAGCGGAGTTGTGATCGAATCGCTTCTAGAACTGAGTCATCCAAAGCTGCTGGCGACGTTCCACAAAAGACATGCAGCCTAACACAACCTTGCTTGACTGCATATTGTATCTGATGCAATTATATATCTATGATCCAGGCAATGTGTCAAGCTCTGCAAATCAGTGTATCCTTGAAAAACGTGTGTCTAAGATCCAATCTATCAAGGAAGTGACTTGCCACACACATACACTGCTTTCAATTTACTACCAATCCTGCATGCATATGCGCAGTGCTGAAAAGCACTCACCCTTCCCTGCATCGCTGAATTGCATTCAGAGAGAGAGACCTTTGTGACGTGATGCGAAATTGCAATACTCAGGAGTGGTGCAAGGCGTCAACTAGCCAACAAGGCGCGTTGCCTGTATACATGTGTACGTACCGGAGTCTTAGTCAGTCATGTCATCTGAAAGTATTCCTGTGACTTCTCAGCTTTACCATCTCATCACTCAGCTCTGTACAAAGTGCTCGCCAGCCATACATGTGCAGTTGCAACCAAGCAAGTGCGTATGCCCTGTGTGGACTGCTGTCAAAGGAGATTGAGCAAAATTTGTAGTGTGCAATGTTAGAAGCTTCAGCGCGGTGGTCACGAGCCTGTCTGCCTTGTGCCTGGACCTTTGGACAAGCGTCTGCCTGTGCCTGTTTGCACTCTTAAAAAGAGCCTCGATACACATTCTGAGGGCTTTTCACTCTACCGATATAGGTATAATCACTGACACTATACATACGCTGTGCTTACGCTCGTGGCCGGCCGTCAGAATTGTCAGCCTTGTCCTATCAGTCAGCAACAGATGCTACAAATATTGCTCAGCAGCTTTCAAGTCAGCGGTACTACTTACCATAATTGTAAATATACATACGCAGCCTGACACAAACCTGCATGACTGCATGCCACAGTATCTCCATGAGCCAGGCATGTTATCAGGCTCTGCAGATTAGTGCATTCTTGGGAACGGGAGTCTGAGATCCAATCTATCAATGAATGTGCAATGTTGACCAGTATGTCTCGGGGTGAGATAGCGCTATGATGCCGGTAACAGGTTGGGTAATACCTGGGTCGGATTCCGGCTTTAGGTGGGGCAAGTAGCACATGATGCAGGGCGGCAGCGCATTGTGGCGCCCTTGACGTGATGGGACGCGTGCTCCGTGTCAAGCTCCGTAAGCTTACTATGACTTGCACCTGTCCATATACTTTGATCAATCGCGTGCATCGCGCAGAGGCCCAGCGCGCAATAGTCTGCGCTCGCACAATCAGCGTCTTTACCTGCGCTTGTCTTAGTGCAAGGTCGAAATTGATATCAGATAACCGGCCTGCAATCAGCCCAGATCCTGAGACGTCAGCATATTCGGCTACTGTTGGCGCAAGGCTCTGGCTCGCTCGCTGCGGTGAAAGCCTCACACCCACTAGCAACTACCAGCAGCCTTCGTTACCGCAGCCTTTGCTCTTGTCCGGCGCGCTACCCTATCATAGATCTGCGTTGATTGCCCGCAAGCGGGCCAGTGTCACTCGACTTGGGCTGTTAAGCTTGTCTCATAGGTGCGGTTGGCTACTTATGCCGTTCTGTCCTTGGTCGGCCTACTCTGAAATCAGGCGACTGTCTCTGCTGCCTTGCCGGAGTTCTCTATAACCGAGGCAGACGTGACTTCCTGCAGGATCGCCTAACAAAAGCAGAAATGAAAAGACTCAAGTCTTGGGGGAGCAGCAAGTCCAGCGGAAAGGCTGAAGCTGCAGCCAAAGCAGCCAACCAGTCATCTTCAGGACAGTGGCCAACAGTGTCTACTGTTCCAGAAGAGCAACCTGCAGTCCAAGGCTCTCAGCAGCAAGCACAGCGTCAGGCTGCGCCTTCAGACACCTACGTCAATTTTTCAGATGATGAGATCAGGGCCATGGAGGAGTCAGCCCTGGAGTATGCCATACAGCAGTCGCAGCAACAGGAGAACAGGTAGCTCACAGCATGTTTAACTCCTGCGTTTGATGCAACCATCCACTTCGTATTGGTCATGTCAACATTTGATGCCCCTTCAACTGCAAGGGGTGACAATGCATACATAACACGTTGAGTGTCTGTGTTGCAGCGCAGCACAAGGTGCATCAGAAACTGTCAGTCACCATTCACCTGAACATTCCAAGCAAATGCAAGATCAGCTTCCGCAGCCCTCACAGGCACTGCAAAACCAACCACAGTCAGAGTTCCAGCCACAGCCTATGCTGTCATCACAGCCCATGCTGTCATCACAGCCCATACTGCATACACAGCCTGCACAACAGACACAGCAGGGCCAGCCATACTCGCCATTTCAGGCCAATGCCCAGCCTCTGCCAGAACCTAAGAGTAAGTGCTGGAGTTGTCACTGCTTTGCATCTGAGGGTCTCTGCCTGTGCTTACCTCCATGTTTGCTGAAGTGCTGCCCGGTTTGTTAGCCTCAGACCTTGAGCTTATCATTGTTGCTTGCCTGTGGGTATGCTTCACAGCATTACTGGCATCAAAGCGTCAGATTCCATACCACTTGTGATTCTGACAGTGACTCAAGGTACAATATGCTGCTGCAGAGAAGGGCATGGGCAAATTCAAGTTAGGGCTTGGCCTCAAAAAGCAAGGTTCCAAAACCCTGTCTGGTGCTGACCCCAATCCCAACCCAGGCAACCCTTACCCCATGGCATCTGGGGGTCACCATGCAGGTCGATTGGGATCACGTGATCAAACTTACCCACCTGCACAGCCTTCTCGGCAGGCAAATTTGAGTCATCCAGCTCAGCCATCAGGGTCAGCAGATTATCCAGATGAGCAGGCAGCTGTGGCTGCCTCTGAGCTGGCAGCTCAGGAATCTGGGAGGCTGTCAGAGCGTAGGTCTGCTGGGCAGCAACAGGAGGAGCAAGCAATGCTGGAGCTTGCTATCAAGGTTGGGACTTCTTGTAAACCAATGCCTTCCAGCATCGTCTCCTGTATAGTATGCTGTTCATGCTGCTGTCATCTGGCAGGCAAACACGCAACACCTTTTCCTGGGAAGTGAGCCCTATCAAAACAAGCATGATGCTGGGCAGCATACCGGTGCCAGCCGTTCAAGGCTGTACATGTTCAAGTTTTATATATGTACACATGCATGTATACATGTGTTGTATATGTTAGTGTACATGCATATGGTTCCGCACTACAAGCTATGTGCTCTAATCATCATGCCTCTGCACAGTGCAAGCCAGGTTCCAGTACTGAAGGTTTACATGGAATGCAGGAGTCTGAGGTGCAAGCAGAGTACGACAGTATCTTGCGGGAGGCAAAGCTACTGAGAATGGACCTTCAGCATGCCCTCACTAAATGTCTGGAGCACAGGGTATGCACCATGCACTGCTGCATTGCTGCATTGGCTTCATGCATGCCATGACTGACCTTGCAATTAGTGCATTTGAAACCCCCAGGCATCTTCCC